>Ga0209060_10002419_pt1 | contig 17425 bp, 9 predicted proteins | sample Coa_R1_8_FD_187155 | JGI IMG/M metagenome (GOLD analysis project Ga0209060, IMG submission 187155) | Surface soil microbial communities from Centralia Pennsylvania, which are recovering from an underground coalmine fire - Coalmine... | ecosystem: Environmental > Terrestrial > Soil > Unclassified...
TGGGGTTGCTCGGGTCGGCGCCGATATCGATGTCCTGGAAATCGTTCGGACCCGGGCCGGTTCGAACCCGGTTGAACAGCTTGATTTTGACATGGTTGCCGAAACTGCTCGGCTCACTCAAGCCGTCGATGTCGAGCTGGAGCGCGTTGGTGCCGCTCTCCGGCTGCACAGAAGCGGGGAAGATCAGCGGGGCCACGCGGATGGCGAAATCGCCGCGGCCATAGGTCGTGGCCAGGAGCACGTCCGGGCTTCCCGAGACGGTGGGCCGGCCGGTCGAGGTCGTGATGTTGCCGATCGCGAGGTTCAGCTCGGTGACATGCGCATTGGGCAACAGGCCGCCTTCATACTGGGCCCCGTCGATGGTGGTATCGGGGAAGGGCGTCCACGTTTGGCCTCCGTCCAGCGACCGGTAGACTCCGCCTTCGCCGCCGACATAGAGAATCGGATGCGTGGGCACCGTGCCTGGTGGCGGGTTGATGATTTGGGCCGCGTTATCCGGGATCGCATACCGCCAATCCGCCTGCAACGCTTCGAGATACCGGGGCTGCGTTCCTTGTAAGAGCGTTGCTGCCGCGCCTTTTTCGTTGAGCGGAGCGAAGAAATTGCTGATCACTGAGCCCAAGTTGCCAGTGATATCTTGCCAGAACGTCTTCGGGTTGTTCGGGTCATAGGCCTGCGAATCGACCATGTGGAAGACGGCCGTGATCAGGTTCCCCTGGGCGTCGAGGTGGCCGAAGGTTACGGCGTAAGCTTCGTGGCTGCCCGGCGTGGGGTTGGTAATGATGAAGCGGATCGGGGAGCCATCGAGGCCGCCCGAAATATCCTTCCACTGGTTGCCCGCGCCTGGTGAGCCGCCGCCGGTGAAAGTGACATAAATATGGCCACCATCGGTGCCGGCATAAATCAAATCGCTCAAGGCGCCGCTGCCGTTGGGGTCTTTCGGATCGGGTGCCCCGTAGGTCAGGGCATGGGCATTGGTGCCATCCATGCCGGCTGTGGTCGGGTTCGCGATGAGGAACCACTGTGCGCCGCCATTGGTAGTCTCATAGATCTGCCCGGTTGCCGAGCTCACGAGAACCTGGCCATTGGTCGTACCACCAGCGAGCGGATTGACGGCAATGGTGAAGCCGGCCACATTGGGCCATTGCGTCCGGTCCTGGGGATTGAGGCCGGCTGTTTGGCCGACACCGTTCACCTGGAGGAAGTTGCCTCCGCGGCCGCCGCAGCACGGCCAATCGTAGCGGAACACGGTACCGGAGCCGGTCTGATCCGTGCCGATGCCGGAGCCGTCGCCCGCCGATCCGGTCCACATCAGGTTGCCGTTGGTCAGCACCTGCGGGTCCGACGATCCCGAGCCGTTGTCCTGGGCCTGGCCATAGAACATGCCCGGATACTGACCCGGCACGACATTCTGGTTCAGGATCGCGACTTGGGCCGCCAGGTTACTCGGCTGGGCAGCTCCGTAGTAGAACTGAGTGATCTGCAAGTTGCCGTTGCGGCTTCCTGGCGGAGCAGCCGGCGCGGAGCCAATTCCGGCAACGATATTGCCGTTATCATCGACGGCCGAGTAAATGCCCTGATCGTCGCCCCAGATGAGGCGCGTGTGGCCGGTCAACGGATCCTTCATCGTGATCATGCGATGGTGATCGCCGCTGCCTTCAAGGCCACCGGTGAAGTAGGTCCACTTGGCGCCAGTCCCCGTGTTCACGATCCGGTTCGTGTTGCCGACGATGACCGTGGTGTCGTTCTGGAACGGGGCGAAGGGATCCGCGAGCAGGTTGATGTAGGGCGTGGACTCGGGATTGATTGCATAACTCGGGGCGATGACAAAATTCACGGGATCAACCGTAGACAGGTTGAGCTTGCCCGAATCGGGGGCGGGGTCTCCCATGTCGGTCGGGCCGACCCGGTCGTTGCTCTTGTAGATCGCATACGGATCGGAGACGCCGGTGGTGTCGATCCGGATGAAACCAGCCGCTCCCATCCCGCCCACGTAGGCGATGTTCGGATTGTTCGGGTCGACGGCGATGTCGACGTCATATTCACCCTGCGTGCCAAGAACTGGGAAATCGAACTTGGTCGTGTCGTTGGTCGGTATGTAGAGGTTGAAGGCCGACAGGTAGTACGACGGGATATCGATCTTGGTCCAGTTGTGACCATAATCCTTGGTCATGTACACGCTGCCGGTCGGATTGGCGGCATCGTCGACGGCGACCGCATACAGCCAGCCTTCGTACAGCAGGTCCTGGAGCGGGTTGCCGGTAAGGGCCGGCTTGGCGAGCACAATGCGGCCCTTGCCGGTCGGCGTATTCGAGGGAGCATTCACCGGGATCGGCGGCAGGTTCGCCAGCGGCTGAACAATCGTCTGGCCACCGTCCAGGCCGAGCAGCTTGTCCCAGCTGGCTCCCTCCGATTGCGGACTGACCCAAACGCCGTCGTTCTTGAAGGCGGCATAAACGACTTGCAGGTTGCCGGTCGGATTCTCATCCACGTTGAACCGGCCGCTATTCGGATCGAGGACCACGTCGGTGGCGTCGTCGCCCTGGAGCTCAGTAATGTTGGCCGTCGTGTTCTGCCAATGTTTGCCGGAATCGACGCTGCGGTAGATCCCGGGCCGCGTCCCGCCCATGGCTGCGTAGATGATCACATCGCCGGAGGGCGTCGGCTTCGGATCCACTACGATCTTGAAGGCGTAGGTGCCGGCAAAGATGTGGTCGCGGAGCGGCGAGTTGATGGGCAGAATGTTGCCGTTGGCGTCGACGTTGGTCGTGCTGTCGAGCAAGGTCCAGGTGGCGCCGCCATCCATCGAACGGATGATACCGACGCCGCGGCTCTGCGTATCACCTTCACCCGTGGCGGCGAAGATGATGGATTGATTGGGATCGCCATTCCGGCCAAAGGCGGCAATGCCGCCAATGTTAATGCCGAACGTCGGACCGAAATCGGTCAACGGGATGTAGGTCGGCCCGTTGGGGTCGCTCGTCAGGAAATTGATGCTCTTCCACACGCCGCCAGAGGCCCCACCCACGTAGACGGTGTTCCCCGACGGATCGGACGGGTCGACTGCGATGCCACCGATGCGGCTGGTGTGGTGCATGCCGCTGGCGGGATCGAAAATGCCGGCCGGGCCCACCGCGGTCCACTGACTGTGCGAAAGCGGATCATTCACCGCCATCGCAAAGATGCGGAAGGTCGTCGCCGTCTGGTCGGCCACGGGCTCGCCCAGGCCGCTGACTGGTACCGGCTTCTTCAGCGTCAGGGACCAAGAGTTGAGCTGGCCCGGATTCGTCCCGTCGTTCTTGATCACCAGCGTGTAGCGGCCGAAAGCGTTCTTGCCGTCGAGCTGGCTCAGGGGCTGTTGCGGCTGGAACCGGCCGAAATAGGGCGGACCGCCTTGCTGGATCGTCTCGTTGGCATTGTCATCGAAGATGACATTGGTGAAGTCCGCCAGGCTGTTGCCCGTCTTGGCCGGCAGCTTTGTGAACAGGGCGATCTGTGTGCCATCGGGGGCGATCAGGACGGCTTCCAGGTCGGCATCGCTCGGATGGCTGATGTTCAAGGTCAGCGTCGCGCCTTGAATCAGGAAATCGTCAGGCACATCGATGGTCGAGGTAATCGTCGTCTGGGCTTGCGTCGGCGGGTTGGCGGCCGCGATCGAGACCGGTACGACCGTGCTGGAATAGGCCACCGGAATCGTCTGCTGGAACGTCAAGCTGAAGTTGTTGAAGCTGCCGACGTGGGTGCCATCGTTCTTGATCTCCAGTGACCATGTCCCCTTGGAATGCTTCCCAATCAGGGCGCGAAGCGGGGTCAGGGGCTGGTAGACGCCCTGGAATGGGGCAAATCCACCTACGGGGTACAGGTTGGTCATGATCGACGTGGCCGCCAAATCATCGAACTGCGTATCGGTGAAGTTCTCGTTGGCGGGTGGGAGGCCCAAGGGCGGGGTAAACGGCAGCACGTTGGCAAACAGCCGGACACGGGTGCCGTCCGGGGCAATGAGCGTCGCCTCCAGGTCTGGATCATAGGGGAACGTGATACGCAGCTGAACCGTGACCCCCTGGATGATGAAGTCATCGCCGACGTTGACCGTGGAGGTAATTGTCCGCTGGGGACCGATCACCTGCGGCGTGGTGTTGCCGATCACCAACGGCGTTCCCTGGCCAGCCGGTGCCTGGTCTCGGAGTTTGTCTACCCCGGCATTCAGGTTCGCATCCATCGCATTGCCGGACGTGTCTTGAATGCTGGGCCCAACCGTGACGGTGTACGTGCCGCTTAACAACTGCGTGGGGAAACTGATGCGGAAGGTGCGCGGATGGGCGGGGTCTTCGCCGGCCTGCGGATCCGGGGCCACACTGAACGGCCCGGAGATTTGTCCCGTCGGCCCCATAATGCGCAGAATATCGCTGCCATTGGCGTGGAAGCTGGCCGGGTTCATGTTCCGGTCAAACGTGACATCGAGGAAACTAACCGCGGCGTCCTGGACCAGGTTGTCGCTGGAGGCCGGCTGACCGGGCACGAACGATTTTACAATGTGCGGTCCCGGGACGATCAACGGCAAGGAATCCTGCGTAAACGGTGGCGTGAAGTAGCCGGTCTGGTCAAACGGCGCTACCTGCGCGCCGACAAACCGCGACGTATTGGCCGGAGCCGGCACGGCATAAGCATCCAGCGGCGTCTGACCAGGGTTGCTGTCGTGGTCGAGATTCGTGTCGCCGTCTTGGTCCATCAGGTTACCGGAGCGGATGCCGTTAGGGAAGCCGGCACTGAACTTGTCAATCGTCCGGATCAGGTCGCGCATGGTCGGCCGGACCACGTAGCTATACGTGCCCGTGCGATCCTGTGGGGGGAGCCGGACCAGGAAGTCGGTGGCGCCGCGGTTGGGGTCCTGGCCGGGGGCAATGATGGGGAGGACCTGCGTAACCAGGATGGGCTGTCCCGCATCAAATCCCGAAGAGTTCGGGTTCCGGTAGAAGACCGTCACGCTGGACGCGGTGAAGGTATGGATATCGATCGGCCGATCGAAGGAGACGACGAAGCCGTCCAGCTGGAGCACGTGGTTGGCATCATACGTATTGTTGTACGGGATGCCGTTGATCACGCTGGGGGTGATCGGTCCCATGGTGCTGTTGACGACGCGCGGTCCCGAGGGAAGTGTGACCATGGCGGTGAGAATGCCCATCGGCCGGAGTCCGGTGCCGGGGGCTTCTTCTTGGCCCTGGTTTTCGTTGCCGGACCACAGGGCATAAACATGCCCCTGGGCGATGGCCAAAGCCTGGTGGTCGCCGAAACCGAAGTTCGCATCGCGCGTGCCGAACGGCGGGGCCGTGTTGGTTTGCAGGGGATTGCCCAATCCCTGATTGTCCGGGAGGGGCCCCAAATTGACGTATTGCCGGGTGACGACATCCTGCACGCGGTTGGGCAGGTTGAGGTAAACCTGCGATCCGAGCGGGCCAAAAGTTTTGCCGCCGTCCATGCTCGCGGCCAGCATGCGCGCCACTCGGGTCCGGGACGCATCATACCGGGCATCGAAATAGGTGACCGCCACCGTCCCAGTGTAATTGTCCACGGCGACTTCAGGCTGGAACTTGACCCGAGCCAGGTACGGGCCGGGAGGGGAACTGCCAAATTGGCCCGCCGCACCCGAGAACCCATCTGTCGGGCCGTAATCGTCTTCGACCACAGGCAAGAGCGGCGATTTCGAACCCGGATCGATCGGATTGAACCACGTGAAGCCGCCATCATCGGAAGCGAGCAGATTGATATCCGTGGCGTCCCGTTCGTTGGTTTGCAACGTCGGATTGGCGAGCGGACTGCGGGAAACATAGGTCAGATAGAGCCGGCCCTGGTACGGATCGTAGGAGCCGAGCGTGTTATCGGAGGCAACCGACGGCGACGGGCCAATGCCGACTTCCGGTAGTGCATCGACTTTCCACGGATATGGCGGCATCAGTGCGCCCTTGAACTGCGGGGGCATGCCGGGGGCGACCGGCGAGTTAAAGCCGAACACGGGAATGGTCGGGTTCTGCTGCGGATCGAGGTTGAACGTGAAGTTGAGGGACCAGTTCTGGACGTACTGCGTTGGCGTGGTGGCATCCATCGTGTAGTCGCCGACCACCAGAACCCACATCCGCGTTAACGCGGCCTTGTTCAGCATCTTCGCCGGCAGCGTGCTCAACAACCCACCGTCCGGCCGGAAGTGACCGACGAAGGGTGCCGTGGCGCCGTCGACATTGTTGTTGATCGAGCGTGCGGCTTCATCATCGAAGACTGTGCCAATCGGAAGGAGCGTGGTCGGCGTGATGCCGAGGTTGGCGCCGGTGGTACCCTGGGCATTGTTGCTGTTGCCCATGCCGTCGTCGCGGTTTTTGAGCAGGAAAATATCATCGTCAAAGGCGCCCTTGGGATCCGTGACGCCCGCCTTGAGCCGGCGCAGCTCGATGCTGACTTCGCTCAGCGTCGGGTGGACCAGGTTCACGGTGACATCTACATCGGACAACAGCGCCGTGGTACTGATATTGGCCAGGCTGGCGGTCAACGTTGCCGCCGTGATGGCGACATAGGTAAAGGCTGGCGTACCCATCGCCGTCGACTCGTTGATATTGGTCTGGTTCATGTTGCTGGCGACGGCACCGGAACCTTCATCCTGAATTTGGTTCAACTGAATACTGCCGGCGGCATTGGCCGAACCACCGTTATCATCCCAGACGACCGTCACCTGACCGACGGGAACTCGGCCATCCGCCGTACCTTGCGAAACGACCAGTTGGGGCCGTTCGGGGTTTCCTCCGGGCGGAGAAACCGAACGCTGCGTCGAGAAGGAGTTTCCGCCGTCGCTGGAGACGGCAATGTTGAGGCTGTAAGTCGCTTTGCCGCCATTACGGGGCGCATTCTGCGTGAGCCAGGCAACATAAACGTTGCCGCTCCCCGGATCATTCATGGCCACGCCGGAAGTTGGATCGGTAAAGGTAGCCGGATTGGTATCCACGGCCAGGGTGGGCGTAATGGCAACGTCGACCGCAAGTCCCGGGCCACCTGCTTCGTAGATCACCTGCGTTCCCATCGCAGGATTGGCGCCGACAGCAACCTTGTCGGGAAGATTCACGTACACGGGAGCCAGGCCGCTGAAGCTGAACTTCTGCAATACGATGGCGTTGGGGCTGGCGGAATTGTCGATCGGTGAGGCGAGGAGCTGGTGTTGCGAATAGGCGATGTAGACATTTTCCTTGCGGTCAAAGCCCACGCTGGGATCACTCGCATCCGTGAAGGGATTTCCCGCCGCATCCGAAGGGTTGATCAGATTGGGCGGCAGGGCAAGCGGCACCCAGGTCTGCCCGGAATTCGTCGAGTAGGCCCCCGCAACCATGGAGATCGGGTTTTTGGTCGTCGCATCAATGGCCGTGGTTTGGTAGACGGCGACGAGCTTCGTGGGATCCATCGGATCGACCGCGACACTCGGCGTGTTGTCGTTGGTCAGTCCGCCAGGGGGAAGGAATTGGTGGCCACTGTACGGAATAATTGGCGGAGGTAGAGTCGATAACAGCGTTCGGTCTTCCAAGGCTTCCAGCCAAGGCCGGTTTCCCCATCTTCGGTCTGCCGCTTGGCGGGAGCGGGACAGCCGTCTGCGCTGGGAACGCTTATGCCCCCAGTTTTCCCCAAAGAGCCGGACGAACGACAGAAGCTTCATGGATGAGTTCCTCGGCATGCAAGAAGTCCGTAGCCGTTAACCGTGGACCGAGGCGGCAGCGGCACATGGCGCTCCCTCCCCGCGAGGTTATGGTCTCGGAATAAGGCGTGAAAAGACATTGCCACCTGTAGCCGCTACGACGGAAACACAAAATATAGACGAAAGAGTGAAGCGTAACGATTGCCGGCGATGCGAGAACTTTTGCGCGCCGGACTCTTTAATGGCCTCGGCTCGATTCCGTGCCATCCGCGTGGCGGCCGGAAGTTTGGCAAACGCAAACGAACCGCTATTATAACCGCAATTTCGCCAGATGCTAATCAATTCCTGGCTACCCTATTTTACCCGCTGACGATTTGGGGCTGGCCAAAACTCAGGCCCATCCGTGCGACGTTTTCCGTGAATTGCTGCGGTTTGTAGGGAAGCTAGCGTAGGTAGGTACTCGGCTCGGCGGGATCGTAAGGGGAATGCCGTTGGGGTGCATGGAAATCGTCGTTTTGGTTCACGGCGGTGCTGCAGCACCGCCGTGAACCAAAACGACGAAGGCAGTTCACTGCGGCGCCGCCGCTGCTCCCCCGGCGGCAGGCTGGTTTTCAATCGGTTGGGAGATCGATGCGGGCGGTGTTGGCTTGGGCGCCTTGGCCGAATAATCGCTGTAATCCATCGCAACAAAAACCAGGCCGGCTAGCGTCGCCAGCAAGGAAACCACCAACAATCCCGTGTAGGCGTCATTTTGCGGCGGGGCTTCCTGGACCTCGCGCTCTCCCCGAGTTCGACTCCGAGCCATTGCCTGTGCTCCCTTCTCGATGCTGCCGATTCTGTTGTCTGCGGATTGGCTATTTCCGAATGATGTTGCTGGAAACCTGGTCCCCGACATGAATCACGTTACGTCCACGAGGCTCCAGCGGCCGTCCCACCGCCTCGTTGGGAGTTACCTGCACAATCTGAATGGTTCCCAAGTAGGTCGGCTCGGGCTGCAGCCGGTACACTTCCAGCGTATTGCCCCTGTGGAGCCCGTTGTCGCTGCCGACGCTGACCGTCACGTTGCCATTGCTCGGATCGGTGGCCTTGACCTTCCCTTCAATGTCGTCGGGCGGTGGATTCTTCTTCGATGCGTTGCTGCGCAAACTGGTGGTGCTGGCCATCTGCTGCATCTGCCGGATGTCCTTGGCCAGCCGTTCGTTCTCCTGAAGCAGCCGCTCGTTCCGTGCCCGCTCCTGGTTGGCATTGATGGTTGCTTCGACCATGGACTGCTGCATATCGATGTTTTGCTTTTTCTGCTTGGCCAGGTCCGTATCACGCAACGCCACCAGGCTCTTGAGATAGTCCACTTCCTTGGCGCGGCGCTGCAATTCATCGCCGGCATTGTTCTGTGAGGCCACATGCTTGCCGATCTCTTCGCTGGCCCGCTTCAGCTTATCCGAGAGACCGGCAATCTGAGCATTGAGGTCCTGCTTTTCCTTGTCAGCGGCGGCCTTCTGCTTGGCCAGCTGTTCTTCTAGCTGCGCCTTGTCGCCGCGGGCGTGTTCCATCTCGGTCTTGAACGCCAAGGCGTCAGCTTTGGAGACCTTGACCTGATTCTCCATGTTCACGTAAGCCGCGTGCCAGTTCGTCCGGGCCACGTAGGTCATGATGATGAACGCACCTACCGCCAGGCTCAAAAGTAGATTGAGGATGGCGAGAATTTTCCCCATTATGGTCATGTTCGATCCCCCTTCCGGAGCGGCGGCCCCGCCCCAATCGAAGCCGCGAGCCGAAAGCCTCCGTGCGACGCGACCGGAATTCGATAGAGCACCCCACGTTCCCCCGAGATATGCGGGGCGGGAGTATGCCGACGAGCGGGATAGCTGTCAAGAACAATTCATGGCTGCTTGGCCACGGACGTGGCCTGCAGCTTTTTCAACCGATCTTCCAATACGTTACGCCTTTCTTCAAGGCTCTGTTGTTCCACCATACTGTTGTATAGCAGTGGCTGCAAGTATTCTTGCTCATCGAGGGATCGTTTCTCGGCCACCTGCTGCTGGGCCAGGTCGAAGCGCAGCCCGCGATCCTTGCCGTTGCCCAGCTGCTCCGTCAGCTGCTTTTCCTCTTGCAGCAGCCGTTCGATTTCCTCAGTGATTTTCACGATGTTGCCCTGGATTTCCCGGTAGGCAGAGTTCAAGACGGGAAGACTCGCCAAACCCGGGATCAGCTTGTTCGATGCATCCGTGACCGCTTTCAGCCGTGGAAGACCGGTTTTTGGATCGATCCGGCTGCGTCCCTGCTCGAACTCGATGTCCAGGATCTTCTGCTTGGCGTCGCCGGTCTTGAGAATGGCAAGCTGCTGGGCGTACCATTGCTGTTTCTTGGGCCGGTCAGCTTCCAGATGGACCACCGCCTGGGTGGCGTCCAGCCAGCCTTTCTCGACATTGGGTCGCGACTTCTGCAACTGCTTAATCTCGGCATCGCGGATGGCGTATTCCCCCTCACGGTCGCCGATTTTCTTGTCCGACCAATTGATCCGTTGACTATAGATGCCGAATCCCCAGAACGCGAACATCAAGCTGAGGACGAGATTCGCGAACAGGGCGATTTTTCCAGCCAGTGTCAGCCTCATCGTTGCTTTCCTCCGCTCAACGTCCGAATTCGAGTGCATCAATCTGCCGGAGCAGCTGGTGGTTGCGCTGTCCCGCGGTCGCGATCGCCTGCCGGGCCTTGAAGAGCGCGTCTTCTAGCGTGCTCTGCCCCTTCAGCGCCGTGTCGGTGGCTTTCTTGGCGGCATCGATTTCGGCCCGCACGGTTTGCACATCCGCCTTCCGGGCGGCCACCAGGGTCGTATGCTCCTGAGCCAAGAGCGTCTGCCGTTGCAAGATCGCATCGAGATGCCGCACACGATCCGCCAAGGACACGATTTGCTCGATCAGATCCTTGTGCTCAATTTCGAAGGCGGTCCGATCGGTTTCCATGGCGTGCAGAATCTGCGGGGCCATGTTGCGCAGAGCGGTTGCCTGGGAATCGGCCTCGTGCACATAAGCCCGAATTCCGACCACCGCCAACGCACGGCGTTGATCGTCAGGATTCCCGTTCAGGTTGAAAAGCAAGTGCGCGATTGCTTGCCGCCGTTCCTCAACCGCCAGTGGTTCGTCCGCCACGGTTTTCCCTTCCAGGGTTTCTTTGAATGCAGCCTCCACGGGACCATCCGAGGCCAACAAGTTCTCGACCGAGACGCTGGGATCGCGGAGCTTGCGCTGCAATTCATCGCGCTGTCCCCAGGACTGGGCAAGCGGCACGATGGCACTGGCAATGATCTGCTTCTTTTGCGCGGGGTCGCCGGCTTCTTCGATCTTGGCCAGCAACGCCTTGTGCCGGCGTTGGGCTTCTTCCTGCTGCGTTTTCACGGGTTCCGACAAGCCCGTGAACAATTGCCCCTGGAGACGTTTGCCGATGAGGTTGACGAGAGGGCGGCCGTCGGCATCCTGTTCCTTCTCGTCCACCGGCAATCCGCGGAGGATGAAATCTTCTTGAAGGACCGCGAACATCCAGGCCTGGCGTTTGCCGTAGTCCAGCGCGGCCACACACAGAAATGCGATGGCGGCCAAAACATTCAGGATAGCCAGAACTTTGCCGAGCGTACTCATGCAACGCCTCTCTCGATCCGTGTGCCAGCCGGGCCGGCCTCGAAGTGCCCCCGGTAATGTCCGCTTTGTATGATTGTTACCGATCCGTCCAATGTTGCCAAGCAATTTTAGGAAGGGACGAATGATTCATCGGAAAAACGATCAGATCACACCCAGTTTATGCAAAATAACAGAAAGAAGGGAGGGTAGCGAGAATTCCGACTTTGCCTGTGGCGTCCGGTGGAACGGAGAAGACCACTTCCTCTGGGAAATTCCGCGTGCCTGCCCGCGGTTTTCATCGTACAATTGCACGAAGCGGCAGAGCATTGCGCGCTGCCCCGGTTCCGCCCGCAATCCGTGCCCTTGTCGGTGGGGAGACCTTTTAGCAATGACGCTAGAGACCGCCAGACCGACCTTACAGAGCATCGGCAACTATGAGTTGATCGATAAGGTTGCCGAGGGCGGTATGGGGACTGTTTACAAAGGCCGCCACCGCGAGACGGGCCAAATTGTCGCCGTCAAAGTTATCGCGCCGCACATGACCGGCAACCAAGTTCTGTTGAAACGGTTCCAGCAAGAATACAACGCGTCCCGCCTGCTCAATCACCCCAACATCGTCCGTGCCCTGGAGTTCAACAATACTTCTTCTACGCCTTACATGGTCATGGAGTTCGTAGAGGGAGAATCTCTGGGCAGCCGGCTGGAGCGGGAGGGCAAGCTCCCCGAGGCCGAAGCGAAACGGTTAATCATTCAGGTCGCCCAGGGTCTGTACAAGGCCCACAAGGAGAAGCTGATTCACCGGGACGTCAAGCCCGATAACATCCTCATCACTCCGGACGGCCGGGCCAAGTTGACTGATCTGGGATTGGTCAAAGAAGTCGAAACCGACCTGAACCTGACGCGCACCGGCCGCGGGCTGGGCACGCCAAATTTCATGGCTCCGGAACAGTTTCGAAATGCCAAGAACGCCGACCAGCGCTGCGATATCTATTCGCTGGGGGCTACGCTCTACATGATGGTGACCGGCGAAGCGCCGTTCAAAGCTTGTAGCCCGCTCGACTCGTACATGAAAAAAATCGAGAACGATTTGCCGCCACCGCGACAGCTCGTTCCCACCTTATCGGAACGCACCGATTGGGCGATCCAGCGGGCCATGAGCGCGGACCCGGAGACCCGACCGGCGACGTGCCGCGAGTTCGTCGAGGACTTGACAGGGAAGAGTACCCGCAACGTAGCTGCTCCCGAAAAGTCGAGCACAGGCCAGAAGAACCTTTGGTACTTGGTGTATGAGGACGATGAAGGCGTCACGCACACGGTCAAAGGCACCGTCGGAGCCATCCGCCGCTCGCTCAAGGAAGGTCTCTTGGGAAATGCCAGTAACGTGCGCGCTTGCCGGACGAAAAATGGTCCCTTCGAGCTGCTCCGCTCCTATGCGGAATTCCGCGACCTGGTGATCGCCCCCGCCCCGCTGCCACAGGCCGCGGCCAAACCCAGCACCGTCCAGCCGCTTCCGGACGTGCCCACGGCGTTGACGCCTCCCGTGTTCTCGCAGCCCACCGCACCGCATATTCCGATCAATCAAGCTCCATCCTCGAGCACTCGGTCATCGCTCTGGCTACACGGGATCCTCTTGTTGCTCCTCGCCTTGGCCGCGGCCACGGCGGGGTATTTCCTGTTCTAATCCGCAGGAGCGGATGATGGGCCATTCGTGCCGATGAACGCCACGTCCCTGATTGTGCGAGCCGATGGTTTTGGCTTGTGCCATGCAGCGAATCAAGCCGTTGCCGAAGCCTTCGAGACAGGCATTTTGACGTGCGCTTCCCTCATGGTGACGACCCCGTGGATGGCCGAGGCGGTACGGCTCGCCCATGAGTACTCCGAATGGGAAATTGGCCTGCAGTTGACCCTGGCCTCCCCGTCCGACGGTTATCGTTGGGGCCCGGTGTGTGGAGCGGGCACGGTGCCGAGCCTGGTTGAACCAGCGGGAACATTTCCCGTTGTCCTTGTCGACCGTGCCCAACCGGAGGAAATTGCCCGTGAGCTGAACGCCCAGGTGGAACGCATGCAAGCCTGCGGCCTTCGGCCGGCCTATCTCGTCTGGGATGGCCCGGATCATCCGGGCGTGACGGCAGCCGTCCAGCAGCTAAGTGAACGGTTCGGGATACCGGCATGGACGACAGCTTGGGGCGTTGCACCTCTCACCATGCCCGAACCAACCGTCCTCGCTCTCGAATCGTCCCTGACCAACTTGAAGCCAGGCAATTATCTTTGGCGGACGTGTCCCGTCCAGGTATCGCCGGAAACCGGTGCGATCTGGACCGATCCGGCGATCGCGGCCAATCGGTACGCGGAAAGCCTCACGCTGTGCGATCCCGAGGTCGTTGGACTTCTGGACAAGCACGGCATCGAACGAATCAGTTTTCGCCAATTTCTCGAAGAACGCCTGGGCACCGAAACGGAAGAATAAACAAGGGCCTCGTGCAGTTGTTTACCCTTCGCGGTTGATCGTGTCGATCAGCATCCGCAGACGGCCGAGACTCCGGCGGTCAAAGCGGAAACAAAGCCGGGGAAGCGCAGCGAGATGGGCGTCGTTGGCTTCAGCGGGCAAGGCGCTGGTTAGCTCAAACGTGCCGGATACCACGATATCGGCGAATTCCTTTCGAATTTGCTCCAGCAACGCCGGCGCCAAGGAGTGCTGGAGACGCAACACAAGGTTTCCTTTCACGTACCGCATGCTGTGGTAGAGGCGGTAAAATCTGGTCACCTCTGCCACGGCCTCTTCAACCGAATCGGTCACTTTGTACAAGGCCAGATCATTGGGCGAAATCATGTGCCGGGCCAGGAGAACCTCTTCAACAAAATTCTGCCAACGCTTCCAATAATCGCCACCCGGTTCGTCGACCAGCACGATAGGAATGAGATGGCTCTTGCCGGTCTGGACCAGCGTCAGGACTTCGAACCCTTCGTCCTGCGTGCCGAAGCCGCCGGGAAACAGAGCCACGGCATCGGATTCTTTCACGAACAACAGTTTCCGCGTGAAGAAATACTTCAGGTGCATGAGTTTGACGTCGCCAGCGATGATGGCATTGGCTTCCTGCTCGAAGGGAAGGAGGATATTGACGCCAATGCTGCTTTCCCGACCTGCGCCGACGTGACCGGCTTCCATGATGCCGCTGGCGGCCCCGGTGATAACCATGTAGCCGGCTTCGGCAATCTTGCGACTGAATTGGACGGCCTGGTGGTAAGCCGGGTGGTCGGACGGCAGGCGCGCCGAGCCGAAGACGGTCACTTTCCGCTGATTGCGATAGGGAGCGAAGACCTTGAAGGCGTAGCGCAGCTCCTTCAGAGCGGTATTCAATAATTTGATGTCGCCACGATTCGCTTGATCGCGGATGAGCTTATCGGCGGTTTCCTTCAGCTGCTGCACCAACTGCTCGGTTCCGACCGGCTGCCGTTCCCCTTCGTGCTGGCTTTCGTCTTCGTTCACCTGCTGGAAGGGGTTCTCCCCTTTGCGGAATATTTGGCGTTTCATCCTCTATCCTTCTGACTAAACTTCACCACGGACTCGCTGCGACGGTTAATCCGACTCCGCCAGCGCGTGGAGCGCTTCGGTCCGGGTATCGTAGATCGCCCAAAGTGTGTCCAGCGCGGTCAGATGGAGCAATTCACGGATGCGCTCGGAGGCGCCGGCGAGGACGAGTTCGCTGCCGTGCTTCTTCACCAGCATATGGCATTTTAGCAGGAAAGAAATAAAGACGGAGCCGAAGAACTTGACCTCCGCAAGGTCGATCACCAGACCAGCCGGGGGATCCTTGCGCAACGGTGCCAACACGATCTCGGCAGCTTGCTGAATCAGGTTTTCGGGCATGCTTTCAACTTCCGAAGCTGGAATGATCACGGCCACGTCTCCGTGCCGCTCTACACGGAAGGATTCGCTCGGTAGGGTTTCTGTGCTCATGGTCACCACAATGGTTGAGGTAGGATGCAAGGCCGCCTCTTGTGTGATCTAGGCTACCACGCCGTGCGTGCGAATCAAGATAAACCCGTATCCTTTGTCCAGAGGAAGCATCCGGCGCCGCTGCGGCAATCCATGCACATCAGAGGCCGCCGGTTCGATTATCATGAAGAATAGATTTTTTTGTCCCAGCAGAGGTTGTGATGAGCCACGAACTTCCCACGGTCCGATTGAAGATCGCACGGCGGTCGTCCCACCCGTGGATTTTTCAAAAAATGGTAGAGAAACCGGCTCAGCGGCTGGCCGGTGGGAGCGTCGTGGACATCGTCGACCGAGACAACCAATGGGTGGGGCGTGGGTTCTATAACGGCCATTCGCGGATTGCCCTGCGCGTCCTGACCAGCGACCCGGCCGAGACCATCGATGCAGCCTTCTTTGCCCGCCGGCTGGAGCGGTGCATTGCCCTGCGACGGGAATGGCTGCGCCTCGACACGGTCACGGATGCATACCGTTTGGTTCATTCCGAAGGGGACCATTTGAGCGGGCTCGTCGTCGATCGGTTCGGGGCAACGCTGGTGCTGGAATTTTACTCCGCCGGCATGTATCGCTTCCGGTCGGTCCTGCAAGAAGCGCTGGCCCATCATTACCCCGCCAGCCAGTTCTACTGGTTCGCCGAGGAACACATTCAGAAACAAGAATCGTTCGATTGCCGCTCACCTGAACCGCCGCCGGTCGGCGCCATCACGGAGCACGGACTTCATTTCCGCGTGGCCCCCGGCGGAAAGCATAAGACCGGCTTTTTTCTCGATCAGCGAACGAACCGAAAAACGGTGGCCGAGTTTTGCGCCGGGAAGCGCGTGTTGGATCTCTGTTGCAATACCGGCGGGTTCACCGTCTATGCCAAGGCTCTGGGTCAGGCGCAGGAAGTCATTGGTGTAGATCTCGATGAACAGGCCATCGAACTGGCCAAGCAAAACGCCCATTTGAACCAGGCTCGCATCCGGTTCATCCAGGCCGATTTATTTCCCTGGCTGCGCGATGTGCTCCCGGCGGGCCAACGCTTTGACGTGGTCATTCTCGACCCCAGCAAACAAACCCGGGATCGGGAGGCGCTCGACTTCGCGTTGAAACGGTATCTGGACATGAACCGCCTCGCCCTTCAGGCCGTCGCCGACGGCGGACTGTTCGTGACCTGTTCCTGCACCGGTTTGGTGAGTGAAGCCGACTTCCTCGAAACCCTCCGCCGTGCGGCTTGGCAAGCAGGACGGACCGTGCAAATCCTACAAATCAGCGGCGCCGCCCCGGACCACCCCTTCCTCGTCCATGTGCCGGAGGGGCGTTATCTGAAGGTGGTGATTGCCCGCGTGCAATAATTCGGCTGTGGGCCAAGTGGGCTTCGACCCCAAAGCGCTCGTTTGTGTACTATCCTTGCTTCAAAGGGCGATTACCTCTCTGGGCGGTGATCGATGCGTGCACGCACAGAGCTTTTCTCTCTCCCATGATCGTCATGTTGAAGAACGCTAACGCGGAAAGCATCTCCGATCGCCTGTTGGCCACTCGGCTCATCGACGCCGAGCAGCTTGCACTCGTGCAGGCGGCCGTGGGCGAGGATGCGGATGCTTTGATCGCGCATCTCGTGGAAAAAGGCCTGCTGACTGCCTTCCAGGCACGCCAAATTCGCGCGGGCGCCAAGTCGTTCTGGCTGGGCAATTACGTCGTGGTCGATTACCTGGGCCACGGCGCCAACAGCGTCGTCTTGAAGGCCCAGCATCGATTGATGCCCCAGCGCTACGTCGCCTTGAAAACGCTCGAGACGCGCAACGTCCACTATCAGGACGAGGCCCTGGCCCGCTTCCGCCGGGAGATTGAAATCCTCGCCCGCCTGAATCACCCGAACGTGGTTCGGGCCCACGATGTGTTCCGGACCCGCAACCAGTTGTACCTGGTGTTGGAATACATCGACGGCTGCGATTTCGGCCGACTGGTGCGCCGGCGCGGACCCTTGCCGATACCCGAAGCGGTTGGCTATGCGATTCAGGCTGCCCAGGGATTGGCGTATGCCCACAGCTGCGGCATCATCCACCGCGACCTGAAGCCTGCCAACCTGCTGCTGGCCCAGGATGGCGTGGTGAAGCTATTGGATCTGGGAATCGCCCGGATCCTCCTGCAGGAGGACGAGTCGGAGGAAAC
>Ga0209060_10002423_pt1 | contig 17397 bp, 16 predicted proteins | sample Coa_R1_8_FD_187155 | JGI IMG/M metagenome (GOLD analysis project Ga0209060, IMG submission 187155) | Surface soil microbial communities from Centralia Pennsylvania, which are recovering from an underground coalmine fire - Coalmine... | ecosystem: Environmental > Terrestrial > Soil >...
CGTCCCGCACCAGCACGAGCAGCACGCTCTCTTTATGGAACGTATTCTCTTCCAGAGCCAACAGTGCGGCGGGCGAGGGCAGAGGTTGTCCATCATAACTCAACAGTCGGTCGCCAGATTTCAGACAGGCTCGTTCCGCCGCCGAACCTGATGCGACGCCCTCCACAATCAACCCCAATGTCTGTTCTGTCGCCATATGCTTTTCTACCTCCTCTTCCTACGGTTCCAACATCCGCATCAACACATTACGACTATATCGTTCTCCTTGCTTTTGTGAGACGAGCTGTGAACGACCCGTCTGACGATCATACGGCTAACCGGTCTGCGACCGGAACGCCCAACCGGAAGATTCCACATGAGATTGCGTGTCGGGCATAGTATAAAACGCGAGCCATTAGAAATTCATTAGAAACTTATATGCCTTCCAAATATGGGATGCCTATCCCTTCCCACACGGCGAAACCACAACAATCTGATTCACACCATGTAGAAAACACTGAAAAAAGAATTCTGAAAAAAATATACGGTAACTGGCAATACTCTGCTTCTGATCGACTCTTCAATGACCAGAAGCACAGACGAATCATGACACAGAGGAGCAACAGGCTACCCGCACGGAGTGCAAGTCTCCCTCATAGAGAGAATACACACAATATCCACCCAATACAATGCGCCGTGGCGCAGAAGGACCGAAATCATGGCAAACAAAATGAATACTCTGATGGTTACGGACTACTCTCTTTTATCCGCTTCCTCAGAACAGTCTGCGTGTGACTTAGAGGGAGAAGTCGTCATCTTGAGTTTGAAAAATGGCGCTTACTACGGGTTGAATCCGGTGGGCTCTCGAATCTGGGAAATGATTCAAAAACCCACAAGCATGAATCATATCCGGGCTACCTTGCTGGACGAGTATGATGTGGAACCTGAACGATGTAATAGTGATCTGATGCAGATCATTCAAGAGTTGGCTTCCGAGGGGCTCATCGAGATCAACAATGAATCGCCTGCGTAGCATTCTATCCCAATGCCGGGCAGACGCCCCTCTGTTTGCTCTCGCTCTGTTGTGGGTGGCAGCAATTCGAAGCGGTCTGGCCCTGTTGCCCTTTCCTTTGATGCGACGCCTGCTCGCCCGCTTTGCGCGTTCTTCCAACACATCCGACTGTGTAGACTGCCCCCTGGAGAAGCAATTCGCGCGCGCTGTGATAACCGCGAGTTCCTGTGTGCCTGGCGCGACCTGTCTTACCCGGGCGTTGGCTGTTCAGGTGTTGCTGGCTCGCCAGGGATATGTCACACGCCTCCGGTTTGGCGTCGCTAACGGCGCGAACAAGAAATTGGCAGCACACGCGTGGTTGGAGACTACGAACGGACGTGTGATCCTTGGCGCTTGGCCAGAGGGCCACTATACCCGTTTGCCGATACCAAAAGAATCCGATGTTCAGAAAGTGATAAATCCATGATCCTCCTTCTTGGCTGCCTGCAAGACCTTTGCGTCCGGCAATCCTATCAATACCTTCAGCAAGATGAGGCGGAAGTCAGCCATATGGAAGTAAGCCGACTTCTGAAGGATGTCGGATTGTGCTGGTCACTGCCTGGCCCTACGACCGACGGCTCATTCACGATTGATGGCCGACAGATACCCTTTTCCAAGCTCACCGGTGTCCTGGCTCGGTTTACCCTATGGGAACCGATGGAGATGGATCCGGAGTTGTCGAAAGAGGATCATGACTACATTTTTCAAGAAGTCACCGCGACGGTCGTCGGCCTGTTGAACGCGCTTGATTGTCGTGTCGTCAATCGTCCTCGTCTCGGCCAACGCTACAGCCCAATTTATGTCCATCCCAATACGATGCGCAATCTTGATCTCTGTGGTTTCCGGCTTCCTGACATGATCGTCACAGCACGCCTGGAACAAGCCCTCTCATTCTACCGCCGTTGCAATCAGAGAGCCTACTTAGGGATTGCATCCGGCTTAGGGATTGCTTCCGGTCCGCTTCGCTGGAAACAGATCGAGGGTAAAGCGGGATCGGACGCTTTACAAAACGCCCTTGGCCCAAAACCGATCTATTTACAGGCATTGCCGGTCGGACAGCGGCTTCAGGTATTTACGATCGGGCAGACCCTCCTGGCAGGCGGTTCCTCCCTTTCTCCGACAGCGTCAGAGGAGGCGCCCCTCAACCAGGTCGAACTCTCGTGTGCTCTCCAGACACGCTGTCTGCGGCTTGCCAGAATCCTCGGCTTGGATTTCATGCAGATTCATCTGGTCGTCCCGAAGGATGAGGAACCTTATTGCATTGACATTCAGGAGCTACCTGACTATGGAATATGCAATTCCTCATTGCAGAATTGTATTGTAACTGCATTGGCCGGCCTCCTGAAAACAGGAGCCCAGGAGGTACGGAAATGATTCTATTGGTGGGAGCGCTCGCCGACTCACTGATGGCCTATATTTGTACGTGCCTGATCGCAAAAAAGGCCGACTTCATACCCATGGATGCGCGGCACTATCCGGAACAACTTGATCTCACCTGGGAGAGGGAAGGGGATAATTTGCAGGGAGCGTTGCGCTATGGAAAGCGCGAGGTGGCGATTACAGACATTCGTGCTGTCTATCTTCGTCAGATCACCTTTCCCAATAGGGCGCCACAGGTGGATACAGCCTACCATGGTGTTGCCTTTGATAATGGGCTTGCATGGTCGCTGACAGCCTTGATAGATATCCTGCCAATTCTTGTAATCAATCGTCCTTATGCAATTATGTCCAATATGTCAAAGCCATATCAGCAACGGATCATTGCAATGTCCGGCTTTCGTACACCACGAACACTGATTACCACGCAACCGGGAGATGCGGCCCAGTTCTACAAGGACTGTCAGGGGCGGGTCATCTATAAATCCGTCAGCGATCAGCGCTCGATTGTGAACCGCATGACCTCGGAGGATCTGAAGCGCCTGGAGCAGGTACGCTGCTGCCCCACTCAGTTTCAGGAGTGTATCGCTGGAAACGAGGTGCGCGTTCATACGGTTGGCAAGCAGGTCTTTGCTTCGGAGATCGTAACGGATGCGGTGGATTATCGGTATGCCTGGATGAATGATACGGAATGCAGGATACGCGGCATCGAACTCCCAGATGAGATCGCCGAACGCTGCGTGCGCCTGACTACCGATCTGGGTTTGGTGATAAGCGGAATCGATCTACGCAAAACACCGGAAGGAGAATACTACTGTTTTGAAGTCAATCCTACTCCTGGCTTCAATTACTATCAGGCATTTACCGGGCAACGAATCGGCGAGGCGTTGGTTGAGCTACTCTGTAATGAAACCTCGTGAACTGTCAGCAAGCTCTCCCAAAGCGATGTCATGAAAATGCCCGAGATCTTCTATCAGGAGGTAATGGGAATGCTCGAATCACAACAATGCCGCAAAGGCCCTTTCATTCTTGTGGAAATGCGGCCATATGTCGGGCCACACTTAGAAGATCATCCCCCTCTGGATCCTAATATCCCCGATGACGGGCTATTAGAGGTCGCCAGAGAATTGATGAGCGAACGCCTCCAGAGACAGGTCAAAGCCTTGGATTTACTGTCGTCCTCAGCACAAACGGAAATTGGTTTCCTTCATAATGAGGACATCGTCTGGAGCATTCTTGAGGGAGAGGCAGTTCTTCTTGACCTGGAGACTGGTCTCTTCTTCAGTCTGAACCAAGTAGGCACTCTTATCTGGGAGCGGTGTGATGGCAAACACACATTTACCGAGATCTGCGCTGCTCTTTGTGAGGCTTTTGACGTGGCGGAGGAGATCGTGCATGACGACCTCACCAAACTCATCATATACCTCAAACAAGAGAGGCTAATTATAACATCATCCCATGAATAAAACACTTACTTCTGTAGAGACCAGATAGAAAGGAGGTGAAACAATGCAGGATACCACGATGAAAGAGAGACCTGAGAAGCCCATCAAAGCAGCGTACACTCAACCACTGCTTGTCAAGCATGGGGCTCTTCTCGATATTACTGGAGATTCGCTCGATAAGAAAGACAAAGACAAGGACGGTTCATGAAACTGAAACCAGCATTCTAACCACCAGTCGTCATGAACTTTTTCACTTTCAACTATAAAGGCGGCTTTGCCGCTTTTTGAAAAACTGCAAGGTGATCGAAGCCTGGTGTTTTCAGGAGAGATCCCATGAACGGGGTTCACCTTCGAGCATGATAATGCTTGCTCCCTCTCATTCACAAGGAAAGAGGAGGTTCTCTGTGGCCCCGCGAAGCGGAACCAAGCCGCAGAGACAGGGTGAGATTCTATTAGAACGGCTTCAAGAGCAACTACGTCGCCACATGTGACAGTGGGGAAGTAGTTGCTCTTGAAAGCCCGAGCATATAATGAGAGTATGTGAATTCGATCCGGTTTCTCGATCAAGTATGTCCTTTCATACTGTCGAACACAGTGCTAAAATGGTCGTTCACCGACCTGTGGAGGATGAGGATGATAGAATATCGATATAATATCCATGGCCAATGTATTCAATTCAAAACGGATAGCGCCCTAATCGCCGAGGCGGTTCAGGCGCTCCTGTATAATCTCCCGATCGAATCCGACTGGGTTCCACCTGATCTGAATATTTGTTTACGCAAGGTTCCTTCCTGGGATACCATTCCTCTCTCCCGTGGTCCTGGCGCACAGAAACTACAACTCAAAGGCGATTTGAATGTGGGAATATGTCTTCCCAAAGAGTGGCGCTGTGATCTCTATCGCGAGGGGGAAGTCAAATTCGCCCATTTTCCAGGACAGGGATTCCTCAGGATAGACGAAACAGGCGTGCGGGCAGAAGGGTATCTTGTTAACCCCGATGCAATGCATCCTGAAGGCCGGACAGGCGTGTTTCGGTTTGCACTCTCCGAACTCCTCAAATGTAAGGGGTTCTATCCTGTTCATGCGGCCGCATTGCAAAAGGGTGGCCGTGGCATATTGATTTCGGGTGCCAGCGGAAGTGGCAAGACCACCAGTTGTATTGCTCTCCTGCGGGCAGGTTACAAATGTTTTACTGATGATTCGACACTCCTGTGCGAAAGGAGGGAGGATCTCCAAATCCTTCCATTTTTGCAAAAGATAAACGTCACTCCGAAAACCGTTGGTTTCTTCCCTGAACTACAAAAAGCGAAGGGGCTCCTACATAATGGCGTATTGAAGCAGTACTTTTATCTGGATCAGGTCTATCCAGAACAAATGGCGAACGCCTGCAAGCCCGCAATTCTCCTGTTTCCACGTGTGATGGATTGGCCGCAGAGCCGACTCGAGATCCTGTCCAAGAGTCGTGCTCTGGAGGACTTGCTGCCACAATCGGTTCTCGTTTTCGATAAAGAGGTATCACGTCGGCAGTTCTACGTTTTGTCACGGCTTGTCCAAGAAATCGATTGTTATAACCTCTATTTCGGTGCAGATATCTTAAACCTGCCGGTCCTAATAGATAGGCTTCTGGACGAAACGCAACCTCGTTGCCAGAAGCGCCAGAACCTGTGACCCTTGGCGTCCTGTTTTCGACGCAGAAATACTCGCATTGTTGTAGCGGAGGGAGTGGAATACCGTTCGCTGCTGGAGACAATCCTATGATTAAAGACATTAGCTTCTTAACTTTGGAGGAGTGCCAGGAGGTACGCCGCATAATTTACGATCTCAAGCGTTTCTGGAATCAGACCGATACGTATGAGCCTGCTTATACCCTCGGTGTAGCGACGTACAGACACGCTCCGCCCAATCCCTTACCACTCTATTATGCCAAAGCCAGACTGTTCAATCCTCTCCTGCGAGAGCATCTGGGGTGGCTATACGATCGCTTGCTGATGATTCTGGCAGAGGAGTTGGGGCAACCGACCTGCTATCGCGAGGATTTGGCGCTACCGGGATTCCACATATTTGTGGCGCACGAAATCTGGAAAGTGAATGTATTGCAGGCCCATGTGGATGGACAGTTTAAGTATCATCATTGGGCGCCTGAGGCGGAGGTGCATTTTCAACGGCCGCTCTCTTTTACACTGGCGATCTCCTTACCTAAAGCTGGAGGCGGGCTGGATATGTGGGATCTCAATCAGGAAGAGTGTGTCGGGATTTCGAAGCTCGACCGCCTAAACCTTCTGGCGACAAAGAAGGTGACTTACCATCCTTATACGGTGGGTAAGATAGCCCTACATATCGGAAAGATTTATCATCGGATCGGCAATCTAGAGAGTATGGAGACTGGAGACGAAAGAATCACCCTTCAGGGGCATGGCCTGTTATGTCAGGGCACATGGCAACTGTATTGGTGAGAAGATATGTCGTAGCCTCAAAGGAGAGCCCAATGATCGAGTATATCGACCTTCTCTCTTCCTCGGAAGTGGAAGCGGTTTATACGGCGTTATACGACCTGAAACAGTACTGGGTCGAGCGCCACACAAACCCCGACTTTTTTACGCTGGGCGCGACATCGAACCTGGATGGACGAGCTGCTTTTAAAGGCTTTTATTTTGCGAAAGCGAAGCTCTTCAATCCCATCCTGTACCAGGAGTTCGGATGGCTTTATGAGCGAATGCGTGCTGCTCTTGAAGAGCATTTCCGCGAGCCCGTGTGTTTTGCCGAATCGCTGGCGCTACCTGGGTTCAATATCTATATCGGCGGTCTGTTTAGGCAGGGCGAGCAACCAGATCCACCTCACTACGACCGGCAGCGCATACTACGGCATTGCCAACGTGAGGGGGCAGGAAACCTGCCGAAGCAGACGACGTATACCATGGCGATCGCATTGCCGGAATCCGGAAGCGGTCTGTATCTATGGGACCTTCATGCTGCGGAAACGTTGAGTTGCACCCCAACCGAAACCATGAAACTGCTGGACCTGAGAGAGAAGACCTATTTCCCTTATTATAGCGGCCAGATGGTACTGCATTCCGGTCTTCATTATCACCAAATTGCAGGAATGGAGGGTGTTCAACCACACGATGCAAGGATCACTCTGCAAGGCCACGGCCTCTTCTGTGATGGGTGTTGGCAACTCTATTTTTAGCCTTCCCATAGGTCTTTCACCGCCAAGATAACTTATGAAACGCAAATCCTGGAGTCCACGAAACATCAAGCGCGCTCTCCTGTTCGTCTGGCAGGCTGAGCCGAGGTTGATGTTGGCGAACGGCGCTCTGATTGTCATGCAGGGCAGCCTGCCTGTGATCATGCTTTACTTGCTAAAGTTAGTCGTGGATGCAACGGCAGCTGGCGCGTCTGCATCCAACAAGGGCGCCGCCCTGGGTCATGTAGCGGTTCTCATTTTCACTGTCATTGCTGTAGGGCTGTTTTCCGCCCTGTGCTCCGCGCTGGCAAAGTTGGTCAGCGCGGCTCAAGCGCCTGCAGTCACAGATCACATGTACGGTGTTCTTCACGCCAAGTGTATGGAGGTGGATCTGGAAGCGTACGAAGATTCCGAGTTCCTCGACCAACTTCGCCGTGCCCAACAAGAAGCCACCTATCGCCCTACACAGATCGTTACCAATCTCATGGAGGTGGGACGCAACGGGATCGCGCTGATGGGGATAGCGGGGTTGCTCTTTCGCTTGAATTGGTGCATTGCGCTCTTCCTGATTGTGTCCTCGATGCCGGGCGCTTTGATGCGCGTCGCCTGCAGCCGCCGGCTCTATCGTTGGCAGAAACAACAGACTCCCCTGGAGCGCCTGGCCTGGTACTTCCACTGGCTGATTACCGACAGCACCGTAGCCAAGGAACTCCGATTGTATAACCTGGGCGACTTCTACCGGCATCAGTTTCGCGATGTACGCCGGAAACTCCGGCGCGGGCGGCTTGCGATTGACAAATTCTCTGCCGTGGGAGATTTCGTGGCTCAGGGGGGCGCCATGATCGCCGTGTTTGTCGCCTATGGTTTCATCGCCTATCGAACGGTACAGGGCCTGAATACCATTGGCGATCTGGTGCTCTATTACCAGGCGTTCCAACGGGGGAACGCGGCTTTGCTGGAGTTTTTGGGCGGTCTATCCAGCCTATATGAGAACAAGCTATTTCTTGCGGACATAGATGCATTTCTTGAGATACAGCGTCGTGTACAAGAACCCATAGCAAGCATTCCTGTCCCTCGCCCTATTCAGTCAGGCATTCGGTTCGATCATGTCAGTTTTCAATATCCTCAGGGGACGCGGCCCGTACTCAACGATGTTTCCTTGACGATTCACCCCGGAGAGATCGTGGCGTTCGTAGGTAAGAACGGTTCGGGAAAGACAACTCTGGTCAAGCTACTATGCCGACTTTACGATCCAACAGGCGGGAGCATCTCTCTGGACGGCATCGACCTGCACCGATTTTCCACAACGGCATTACGCCAGGAGATCAGCGTTGTTTTTCAGGATTATGTTCACTACCAGATGACCGCCCGTGAAAACATCCGGCTCGGCAATATCGCGCTGGAAAATGATCACCCGATGATTGTCGCTGCAGCACAGCGCGCGGGAGCAGACCCGGTCATTATGCGTTTAAAAGAGGGCTATGATACCCTCCTTGGCCAATGGTTCGAAGGGGGCAAGGAGTTGAGTATCGGTGAATGGCAGAGAATAGCTCTGGCGCGGGCGTTCGTGCGGGATGCTCAGATCATCGTGCTCGATGAGCCCAGCAGTGCCATGGATCCGCAAGCGGAACTCGAATTCTTCGATGTGTTTCGGCATGCGCTTGGAGATCGTATCGGAATCATCATCAGCCACCGATTCTCTACGGTGAGAATGGCAAATCGCATCTATGTCCTGGAAGATGGGGAGATCATGGAATGCGGCACACATGAACAACTGATGGAGCGACGAGAGATGTACGCTCATTTATTCGAAATCCAAGCACAGGGATACAGATGAGCTTTCGCGGGCTCACTACTCTATCCAGAGGTCTACCGAAATGGACTCATCAAACCTTATCGCTCCCATGCTCACATGGGTACAAAGCGGAATCACCATGCAACGGTGTGAAGTTCCCCATCCGCAACCACAGGATACAGCTTTCTGGGATGCTCTGTTCCAACTTGCCGCGAGTCATTGTCTGGTACCATTACTTCACGCGGGGTTGAGTGTTTGCGGCGTTACTCCCTCACCCAAGTTTGCGAGTATGGCGAACCTTCAGGTATGCGCCTCAAAGATCCGCAGCAACTGCGCCTGGAAGCAACTGAGCAGCGTGGTCGCTGCCTTCAATCGCGAGGGCCTCGATATTATGCTGCTCAAGGGAGCTTTATTAGATCATCACTACTATCCGACGGCAGGGTTGCGGCTCTATGGTGATTTAGACATCATGGTCCCTCTCTCATCCATAGAGCATGCCGAGGAGATCTTGCTCCGGGTGGGCTATCTAGCGGCTTCGAAAGAGGCTACGAAACAACGAGGAAAGGATTGGTATCATAACCACCATCACCATTGGGTTTACACTCTGGATGGCGGATTATGCCTGGAACTCCATTGGGGCATTACGCCACCGTGTTCACAGATCCATCTCGATATGAACGCTCTATGGCAACATGCTCAACGCCGCTTGTGTTTTGGCGGGCATATTCTTGCCCTCGCCCCTGAAGATGAAATCGTTTCCCTGGCTGTTCATGCCGCCAAACATCAACTTCGCGTACCTTTACGGCATTACTTCGATCTTGTGGCCCTGGTTGCTTCGGTTCAAGAAGTGGATTGGCAATACGTTCGGCAAATGGCGATCGACAGTAAAGCTGAGATGGATGTCGCGGTCTCCATTGGCATTGCTCGCCAACTTGGTCTCCTTTCACTACCCCCAGAAATAGGGATTTGGCTCGACAAACTCCCGCAACAATCTATCATATTTCCAGACCTGGCGCACCACGCTATCCATTGGCTTGACCTTGATCCTCCTGCAATTCTCTTTACACTTCTGTCTCAGGTTTCATTTCGGTCGGTCGCGCGTACCCTGTACAAGATCGTTTTGCCTGGTAAACGACATCTCATGGCGCTACAACATGAGACATCAGCACAGTCACACGCCCCCCAAGGATCTGTTGGATTACGAATCGCGCACCTTCGTCGGCTATACAAAAGATTGGGACGCTTGATGAAAAAATGGAAATCGCTTCGTTCTGCCATTGCGATTCACCAGCTTTTCGCGAACAGAGAGGCGCCATAAAAGAGCACTCCTGCATACGAACAAGACCCTCGCGGAGGCCCGGGTGCTGGCACAACTCAATCCTGACAGCCTGCTCGTGCAGCCCTTGCTGCAGCGGTTGCCCTCTAACCCCATTCTCCGCTGCGGAGCAGAAACTGCGGGCCGCCTCTCACCCGTAATATTAGGAGACAAGCACAGTCCTTCCGGCGACTGCACCCACTGGAGGTTGGCGTCATCACCTCCCTGTTCGGCGCGCCGGTCTTCTGCTACCTTTTACGCACGCGGCTGGCCGCCCGCTGGTAATCACCATGACTCGATCCACACAAACTACCAAAACCAGAAAAAAAATTTCACAGCGCTCTCCGATTACGCCCACGCCGGAGCAACCTATTGTCACCACCCCGGACCCGGTTCTGGTGAAACAGATCTCAAAAATGGTTATGGGCTTTATGGGCCGTATCCTGATGACCTTCTTTGTGATCGCCATCGTCATCGAGATCGGCATCACCCAGGCGAAGGTTTCACAGCCGAATGCCATGATGCTCGTCACTGTGGCGACTTTCGGCATCATGTTCCCCTTTGTGCGGGGAGCGGGTAAGGTGTTCAAGGAGATCCTGCGGATCGGCATCGAGCGGCTGGCACAACGGAAATACGCCGATGCGGAGTTCGTGCTGGAGTACTTCCATCGGTTCGGCCAGATGAGTTTCGATCCCACCGGAAAGGCGCACTACCATCTGGTGCGCGCCCTGTTGGGACTGGGCAACGTCGACCGCGCCCGAATGATGGTTGCCTGGATGCAGAAGCATCGCCGTCGCAACGACTGGACCCCCAAAGCCGCCGAAGCCCTCGCCGTAGCGGAGCGGAAGCTGGAAAAACAGCAGGCTGTAAACGACCTGGCTGCGGAAGGCAAGCCTGCTTCAGCAGGCTAACTACCCGGAAGCTTGAACCCCGGCAGCCGAAAACACGGACTTTCCGGCGACGAGCGTTTGGCGGACCGTTCCCTCGGGATTGAGAAGTACGAGGTCGGCATCGAAACCTGGCTGGAGGAGCCCCTTCCGATGGCCCAGGCTCAGCGAGATGGCGGCATTGCGGGAGGTGAGTGCAGCGCGTTGGGGCAGCGTGTAGGCGCTGGCATTGCGGAAAGCGGTGTCGAGCGTGAGCAGGCTCCCGGCGAGCGTGCCATCGGGCAGGCGGGCCGAACCGTTCTGCACACTGACCGGCAGATCGCCCAGCGTAAATCGGTAGCCCTCCTCCATGCCCGCTCCGGGGATCCCGTCCGAGATGAGAATGACCCCCTCCGCACCCTTCGACGCGATCAGAGCGCGACAGGATGCCGGATGGACGTGGATATTGTCCCAGATCAGCTCCGCTGTAAGTTCCGGATGGGCCAGGGTTGCACCTACCACGCCCGGTTCGCGGCCCTCCATCGGGCGCATGGCATTGAAACAGTGGGTGACATGCCGAGCCCCGGCATCGATGGCGGCGCGCATCTCGGCATAAGAGGCATCCGTGTGCCCGATAGACGGGATGATACCGTGCCGGGTCAGGAAGCGGATGAGATCCAGCCCCCCCTCCATCTCCGGGGCCAGCGTCATGACCTTCACTGCGCTCAGGTTGTCCCCCAACTGACGCGCCAGGTCAGTGGCATCCGGCAGGAGGACATACTGCTCCGGCTGCGCCCCCTTCTTCTTCGGGTTGATATACGGCCCCTCCAGATGTACGCCCAGCACGGCAGCGCCTTGCGCCCCATTCTCTTCGGAACGCATCGCCTGCGCTCCAACCGCGACCGCCTGCGCCTGCTCCTCCCAGGGCGCAGTGATGGTGGTCGTCAAGAAGCCGGTGACGCCATGCTGCGCCAGATGCGCCGCAATGGCGTCCAGGGCATCGCGCGTGCCTTCCATGACATAGCGTCCCGCTCCGCCGTGAATATGGATGTCGATGAATCCGGGCAGCAGCAGGGCATCGCGGGCATCTATATCGTTCGGTTCCGGCTTCGTGGCATCATTCCACGCCGACCGCCCAACCATCTTTCCATCCTCGATCTCAACTGCAACTCGTTTGCCTTCGCCCAGCGCATCGGCAACGCGCCCGGCCAGTATCCGTACTCTCTTCATCCCATCCTTCCTTTTCAAAGCGGGCACAGGAGAAAGTAGGGGCAGTGCGCGCACTTCTGCTCGGAGGGTTCGGCGGGGAAGTCTCCTCTCTGGATGCCCTCCAGCGCCCTATCGAATTTCTCCACCCGCGCCGGCTCGTACCGGCGGTTCTCCGGCACCGGGCGCGTCTCTCCGTCGGTTAAGTAGTGGAGTGCGATCTCCACCTTACGGTCCGGTGCGTGCTGCTGCGCAGCCACGCGGAGCAGCGCCAACTCCTCCTCGGTATGGTCCGTTTTCTTCGCAGGCCGCTTGTGGCGACGCTGGAGATGCAGCGTGCCATCTTCCCGCTCCTCTACATAGTCGGGGCGCATCGTAATGCTGCCATGAGCCAGGTGCGCGATGAGCTTATAGGCCGGGAGCGGCTTGCTCTGCGGACGTGGCTGGAGCGCGGCGCCGGCAAGCAGGCTATATGCCCGCTCGCGATAGCGGCTGGTCCACTCCTGCCCTTCAAATGCGGCGGCATGGCGGCTCCAGCGGGCATCGAATTGTGCCTTGATCGTTTCGAAGGTCTGGGTCTCTTCCGCATCCTCCTGAGAACGCATCCACTCGATGGTCTCTTCGAGGCTCCGATGGTAGGCCATATAGGCGCTCTCCCGCTTCGGCTCCGGAAGGCGCGCCACATGCCGGTAGTAGTAGCGCCTTGGGCAGTCGCGATACTCATCTACGGCGGGCAGAGAGAGCGCAGGTCGTGGTGCATCCGACTCCTCGGCAGGCGCCATTTGGGGAGCCTCCTCAACAGGGGGAGAGACGGAGCGGGTCCAGGCGACCCGCTCGGCTCGACACGCGTCCAGATCCGCCCGGATCGCCTCCAGAAATCGGGAGGGCTTTGCGGCTCTGCCGCGCCACTGGCCGGGACTGCTGAGTACCAGATGGTCCCGGGCGCGCGAGAGCGCCACAAAGAAGAGGCAGTCCTCCCCCGTAGCCTCGTCGCCGCCCGGCTCCTCCAGCAGTTCCTGCGGGGGCGTCGCCATGCTGCTGCCCTTCTTCATGGGGAACTGGCCCTCGATCAGGTTGGGCAGGTACACCACCGGAAACTCCAGCCCCTTGGACTGGTGGGCCGTCATCAGCCGGACGCCCTCCATACCGGGCAGGTCTGCGGGCAGGCGCACGGACTTCGCCTCTCCACAGAGCATCAGGTGGCGCAGGTGATTTAGAAATGCCGCCTGGGTCGGCGGGGTATCCGGGGGCAGGCGTCGTGATAGCCCCTGTGCATACGCGAGCAGGCGCTCGATAGCCAGCAGCTTCTGCTGGTTCTCGACACCGGGCTCGGCAAGCAATGGGCGCAGGTAGCCGCCCATCTCGAACAGGTAGCGCGTCAGGAACGCCCAGGCATCTCCCCGGTGGATGCAGGGTTCCAGATGCTGCCAGAGGCGCGCGAAGCCAGCGCGTCCTGCCTCGGTCAGATCGGGCAGGTGAACGGCGAACGCCAGCGCACCCGGAAAACTCTGTTTGTCCTGCCGGGCGGAATGGAGGAGGCGTTCCACATCTTCGGGCGGAATGGCATATTCGGGAAACTGCGCGACGCGCGGGAGGGTGGTCCCCTCCGGCTCACACGCCAGCGCTACGAGAGCCAGTAGATCCTTCACCTCGGGGCGGTCGAACAGTCCCCCCAGGTGCTGTGTAGCGATGCCGTGTTCGGAGAGGCGTGCGGAAAGATCGGCGGCCTGCGCGTTGGTCGTGCAGAGGATCGCCTGCTCCTGCTTCGGGATGCCCACCGCCTCCCACTGCCGGATCTGGGCCGCGATCCCCTCCGCCTGCGCCTCCTCGTTCTCCGCGACCGCACATATCAGGGCCGCAGCCTCCGCATCCGCGCGCATCGCCTCCCACGCGAACGGCTTGTCCTCCGCACGCTCCCCTTCTCCCCCACGCTCCATATCGGCGGCGACCCGGCTGAAGAGCGCCACCAGCGGCGGGCGGGAGCGATAGTTCACGGCGAGGCGCAGGCGACGCCCACCCGGAAAGTCCCGCTCGAACTCCCGGACATTCGCCGGCGAAGCACCCCGAAAGCGATAGATCGCCTGCCGCAGATCGCCGACCGCCCAGAAGCCTGTCCCATCCCCGGCGAGGCGCTGCAGGAGCCGCGCGCTGGCCCGGTTGATGTCCTGATACTCATCGGCGAGGATCTGCGGGAACTGCGCCTGCCAGCGTGCACACACATCGGGGAAGGCGTATAGCAATTCGACGGCCCGCATGAGCAGGTCTCCGAAGTCCACCGCGCCCCGCTCCGCCAGCACCTCCTGATACACGGCATAGATCCCTGCGATCTCCTGCGACTTGCGGGCCGCCAAAGCCTGCGCCTCATCCTGCGCGCTCGCCGCCTGCCGTTCGGCAATGTCGCGATAGTGCACGGGGGTGATCAGCTCGTCCTTGGCGCGGGAGATACAGCGCAGAATGTCGGGGAATGGGAGCGAAGGTTGGTGCAGATACTCGTACTCCCGTAGGTCCAGGCGGTGCAGGTTCTGCTCCAGCAGCGCCACCGCCCCGGCCAGATCCAGGAGGGTCGGGCGGGAAGGCAGGCCGATCCGGTTGCCGTCTTTACGGAGCAGTTCGTTGCCAAAGGCATGAAAGGTGCCGATCCAGAGCCGGTCCGCCAGATCCCCGACGGCGCTGCGCAGACGGGTGCGCATCTCCTCCGCCGCCTTATTGGAGAAGGTGAGGGCCAGGATGTTCTCCGGAGCGACCTGCCGCGCCTCCAGCAGGTGGAGAATGCGGGCGATGAGGGTACACGTCTTGCCCGTTCCCGGCCCGGCATCCACCAGCACCGGCCCGGTCTCGACCTCCGCCGCCTGACGCTGGCTCGCATCCAGAGCGAGACCGCCTCCCCCCATCGGACTGCCGGACAGGTCCTCGGCAGGCAGGTCCCGAACCGGCAGCAGCAGGGCGTTGGCGAGTTGCGTCCGGACCGCCGTCTCCGGCACGCCGACCTGCGCCGCGATCCAGGACGCGGAAGCGCCCTGCTCTACCACGATGCGGCGCAACAGCGGGCCGGGCAGGAGCAGTTCGGCGGCAAAGAGGTTGGCCTCCGTCTCGCGGCGCTCCGCCGGGCTATAGCCCTCCGCAACCTGGTCCGTCGCTAAGGGAAAGCCCTCGGTCGCCAGCATCTCCTGGACCACGTCCCCCTCGATGCTGTCTGTGGTCATATCCGGATGGAGCCAGAAGTGCGCGAACTCGTGCGCCAGGATCAGACGCACCTGTCCCGGCGACAGCGGTCCATCGACGGCGTAGCGTATCCGCTTCGCCTCCCGATCCAACAGGGCGTACGCGCCGGAGAGCAGCGGGTCGTCCATGGGCAGCTTCTGCCGCTTCATTCCGGTCTCCGCCTCCGCCGCCTTCAGCAGCGCCTCGGCGGGAACCAGCACACCGTCTCCTTCGATCCGGGCGCGGAGTTGCAAGTGCATGGCGCAGGCACGTTGTCGCAGGGCGGTCCAGTCCGGCATAGCCGAAATTCCTCCTCCCTACCATTCGAGAAACGTGTTCAAATGTCCTGCAAAATAAATCTTTTATCTCTCACTGGCACGATATAACGTCTCAAGAATAAGATCTTCCGGCTTTAAACTGCCATTCCGGAGATCGTTATGTTCATGAAAATGTATATGCAGGTTCGGATGGAATTCATCAGGAATGGAGTGCATCACCTGATCCTTGACGAAAGGCAAGCCTGTGAACCATCTCGGATCTAAGTGTGCTGCCAGATAGAGTCCAATGGAGGAGGTGGCTTGAACAAAGAATGGATTCGAGGTAGGATCCCCTAAATCAAACGTTTGGGAGAGGTAGCCTGCGCTGGTACGAATGGTAACAGTAGTATGTATTGTCAGATAAGGATGAAAGGGAAAGATTTCAAAATTCAGTCCATGTGAACTTCCAAAGTAGTACCACCAACCTGTCTCTTTGTCGTCAGACTCTCGTGCGAGTAAGCGTCCCGTCTCAAAAAGAATCTCAAAGAGATTGGCCTCTTCCCTTCTTTCTGCCAGGACCTCTTGTAGTTTGCTATCTATTTGTGAATCCAAAGACCCTGTCTCGCAGGCTATTTCAAATTGCTCTGGAGCAATATCAATATGTATATCACCTGACGCACGAAATGGTATTGCTGTTCTTGCAACTTTTACTGGATTCAAGATAGCATACAGATGCGCGGTCAGTACATTCCCTAAATACATACCAGGGTATCGCGTAACATCTGCATAAAAGTCTTCCTGCGAACGCTTCTCAATTCTCATCATGGCATCGTAACCTTGCCTAATGGAATGACTGCCGTTCCGGCAAGGCAGCTAGCGCGTTTTTTTGTTTCCTTAATTCCAACCCTTGCATATGATGACCTCATTTCATGACTGATGTTCCATAATGCTTCTTGGTAGATCGAAGTGATCCACAACATAGCGGAGAGCGAGACCGGCTTGTTCGACTTTGATGAGCTTGCCATCCACCCAATGCGCCATAATGGGCGTATTATACAGTGGCTTGCCATCGGTATAATGGGCAAGGAAGTAATTACCGGCTTCCTGATCGTCGTAGCTGAATACATCAATCCGTTCTGCAAGGAGCCGTGTAGCCATAGCCTTTGTGAGTGCGTCCAGGAGCTTCATATCGTACTGAGACCATGTAGCCGCCCCAATCAGCCAGTAAGATCCCTGCTCAGGAATAGGATCTTCCGGTTGCCACAGGCGAAGGTAACTTCGGGCGAGGAGGTACGCAAAGTCGTCTTCGTGTTGTTTCTTTGCAGTTAATTGTTCACTCTCTGCAAGGACCATGCTACGCGATCTATTCTCCGATCCCGATTTCCATAGTTGGGTAAAACATCTTTTCATCTGGAAATCCTCGAAGCGCCATTTTGCAAACGAGCCGACGAGGAACAGGAATCCGGCGCATGGATAGAGAATATTAGCATAAGATCGGCAGAGGCATCTACTGTGTGGAAGGAAAAGAGACTGAGTTATATCGAATTGAGAGCCAGATGCGAAACGCAGATGGCGATGGAGGTCTGCAACGGCTGTGATGCCTGCGGGTTGCGTTGTGCGGCAGGCGTTCCGGCGACCCAGGAGGAGTGGCGGAGCGTCCAGCGCTATTTGACAGAATCCTCCGAGGCGGAGCGCGCCGAGATTCCGGTGACCTCGAATCC
>Ga0209060_10002425_pt1 | contig 17378 bp, 13 predicted proteins | sample Coa_R1_8_FD_187155 | JGI IMG/M metagenome (GOLD analysis project Ga0209060, IMG submission 187155) | Surface soil microbial communities from Centralia Pennsylvania, which are recovering from an underground coalmine fire - Coalmine... | ecosystem: Environmental > Terrestrial > Soil >...
GTAGATGGGGTAACGGGCCGGGACTAGCCATCTGGCTAGTCTAGTTACGCGGGTGTGTGGTCGTCCCTCAAACTGATGGTGTCTACAACCGGAGTCAGGGGTTGCCTGCTCCAAGCATCATCGAGGAACGACCATGAACCATTATGCGGGAATCGACGTGTCTTTGGAAGCTTCGAGCGTTTGCGTCATCGACGCGAACGGCAAGATCACCTGGGAGAGCAAGGTGGCAAGCGAACCGGAGGCATTGATCGCCTGGTTTGGATCGCTGGGCGTGGAGGTGACGCGGATCGGGCTTGAGGCGGGGCCACTGTCGCAATGGCTTTATGCAGCGATGCGGCAGGCCGGACTTGCCGTCGAGCTTTTGGAGACGCGGCATGTGCGCAATGCGTTCAAGATCATGCCGGTGAAGACCGATCGCAAGGACGCCCGCGGGATTGCCGAATTGATGCGCCTGGGCTGGTTCCGTCCGGTGCATTGCAAGTCGATGGAGGCGCAGGAGACGCGCGCCCTGCTGACCGCGCGCAAGCTGGTGCAAAAGGAGCTTTTGGAGGTCGAATCAAGCCTGCGCGGGATTCTGCGCGGCTTCGGCCTGAAGGTCGGAAAGACGACGCCGGTGCGGTTCGAAGGACGGATCAAGGAACTCGTCGCCGGGCATCCGAGCCTGGAGGTGATCGCACAGGCGCTGCTTTCGGTGCGCACCGCGCTGCGGCGCGAGTTCAATGGCTTGGAGAAGCGACTGCGCGCCATGGCGCGCTGCGACACGCGGGCGCGGCTGTTGATGTCGACGCCGGGCGTCGGCGTGATAGTGGCCCTCACCTATGCGTGTGCCATCGACGATCCGTCGCGGTTCAAGTCGTCGAAAATCGTCGGGGCTCACTTCGGCCTGACACCAACCAGATATCAGTCCGGAGAAACCGACTACACTGGCCGCATCTCCAAGATCGGCGACAGCTCGGTGCGCACGGCGCTCTACGAAGCCGCCCACGTCATCCTCACCAAGGCGGTCAGAGGCTGCACCGCCTTGAAGAGCTGGGCGATGCGGATTGCCAAGCGGGGCGGCATGAACAAGGCCAAGGTGGCACTCGCCCGCAAGCTCGCCGTCATCATGCATAGGATGCTGGCCGATGGTACGACCTTCCAGCCAGCGTAGCGCCGTGCTCGGCACCGTCAAGGACAAGCCGCCTGCGGCGGTGGCCATCCTTCGCGACAAGCGCTCAGGATTGGCCATCCTTGACGGCGCCTGCGCGCGACGCTCTGGAGAAACTTAGGTCGGGACGAAGGAATGTCAGTCGCGGTCGAACAAAGGAATAGGACTTAGAGAAGGAGAACCAGGGCTTTCGGGGCGGTCAGGACACCAGCCTTCCCGAAGCGAGGTCCCAACGCCGGGACGATGGATCAGGTCAGGCCGCAATCCGGGACGTGGCATGAGACCACGCGCATGTAGATTGGCCGACCTGTCCTCTTCAAACCCCATCAGGTGGCGGCCGCGCGCCGACCCCGGACAGAAGCAAGACCCCGGCGGAAGGATTCCTCGCAAGTGGCAAAGCGGGGATTGACAAACCAAGGCCCGTTACAGAAGCCCGGGTTGAGCCAACGGGTCCGGCCTTCGGCCGGCCCGATGATAAACTCTGCGAAATCCGGAACGGCGCTTGTGCGAAGCGGCGAGGCCTCTCCCGGATTTCGCTGTGCTCAATCCGGCCTACACGGTGATGGCGATCTTGCCGAAATGCCGATTGGCTTTCATCACTTCCAGCGCCTCCGCAACCTGGGCGAGCGGAAACGTCCTGTAGATCGGCAGGTGGAGCGTGCCGGCCTCGACGGCCGACCACAGATCCGCACGCATCAGCCGGTTGATCTCGCGAATCTCCTCGAGTGTCCGCGTGCGGAAAGTGACCCCGATGTAATCGATGCGTTTCGCAGCGTGCAGGTCGAAGTCGAATTCGCCTTTCATGCCGCCGAGGCGTCCAACGTTGACGATGCGGCCCAGAACCGCGGCGGCGGCAAGATTCTGATTGGCGACGGAGCCCGACACGAGGTCGATGATCACGTCCACACCCTTGCTGCCGGTCGCTTTCTTCACTTGGTCCGGCCATTCGGGTTGGGTGGAGTCGATTGCGAGATCGCAGCCGAATTCGTTGAGTCGCGCACGCCGCTCCGAGTTGGTCGATGTGCCCATGACCAAAGAAGCGCCCATCAGCTTGGCGATCTGCAAGCCCATCAGGCCGACGCCGGCGCTGGCGCCTTGTATCAACACCGTCTCGCCGCGCTTGAGGCGTCCGGCAGTGACGATCGCGTTGTGCATGGTGCCAAGAGCGACCGGAAAGCAGGCGGCCTGCTCGTAGGTCATGTTGTTGGCCGGGATGCTATGAACGCGCATGAAGTCTGTCACGACGTGTTCCGCGATGCCGCCCGGCGCCGTCGCCATGACGCGGTCGCCCGGCTTGAGACCAATCACGTCACTGCCGACCGCCTCGACCTCGCCGGCGCATTCGAGCCCGATGCGTGCCCCGACGCCGCCGACCGCACCATGCCGGTGGCCCGATGCCACGATGAGATCGGCGCGATTGAGCGTTGAAGCACGCACGCGGATCAGCACTTCGTTGGGTTTGGGCGCGGGCTTCTCCAGATCACGAACCTCGATCCCGGCGTTGCCCAATATGGCGGCTTTCATTTCTGGCTCTCCACCTTGAACTGTTTCACTTCCCGTCCTCACCGGCGAGACCCGCTTGCGGGCCGCCCGCGAACAGCCGATACTCGCCCACAATTGGCACCGAAAATGCGCCGATCCAGGGAGGGCGACATGGCAGACGATTCAATCCCCCGGCGTGGCTTTTTGAAAGGTGCTGGCGCCGCCGGCGCAGCGGCCGCAACGGCGCTGGCCGGGCGCTCCGACCCTGTGGAGGCGGAGACTCCCGTCGCAAGCGCCGCCGCAGACTCCAACACAAACGAAGCCTACCTTACGCTGACGGCCAACGAGGCGGCGTTTCTCTCGGCAGCCTACGACACCTTCATCCCGGCCGATAAGCTGTCGCCCTCCGGCACCGACTGCGGCATCGTCACTTTCATGGACCGCCAGCTTGCGGGCGCCTGGGGCGGTGGGGCACGCCTCTACCGTAGCGGCCCGTTCGTGCAAGGCAAGCCGGGACACGGCTACCAGCTGCCGCTGACGCCGCGTGAATATTTTGCGGCAGGCATCAAGGCGGCGAACGCCTGGACGCGCAAAACTTATGGCAAGGATTTCGATCGCCTCTCTCCCGCCGAGCGCGACGCCGCGCTGAAAGTAATGGAGAGCGGCAAAGCGGAGTTTGCGGATTTCAACGCCAAACAGTTCTTTGACGCGCTCTACCAGTCCGCCATGGAGGGCTTTTTTGCCGATCCAATTTATGGCGGCAACCGCAACAAGGTGTCGTGGCGGATGGTCGGCTATCCGGGGCTGCCGGCGACCTATGCCAGCAAGGCGCTCGAATATCGTGGCAAGAAAGTTGTCATCGAACCGCAATCCATTGCCGACTTTTCCTGACGGGGATCTGATATGGCCAAGATCATGAAATCCGTCGACGCCGTAATGGTCGGCATGGGCTGGTCCGGCAGCATTATGGCGCGCGAACTCACCAAGGCGGGCCTCAGCGTGGTCGGCCTTGAGCGCGGCGCCGACAAATCGCCGGCGGAGGACTTCGCACTGCCCCGGATTCGAGACGAGTACAAATATCGCGTTCGCCAGGAGTTGATGCTCGACACCTCGACCGAAACCTACACGGTGCGCAATAGCCCGTCTGAGCTGGCACTGCCGATGCGCAAATGGGACATCCCACCGGTCGGCGACGGTCTCGGCGGCGCTGGGGCACACTGGAACGGCGTGACCTGGCGCTTCATCCCGAGCGAATTCGTGCTGCGCAGCCATTTGACCGCGCGCTACGGCCGAAACGCCATCCCGGAGGACATGACGATCCAGGATTGGGGCATCACCTACGACGATCTGGAGCCGCACTACGACCATTTTGAGCGGTTGTGCGGCACGTCCGGCAAGGCCGGAAACCTTCGCGGCCAAAAGGTCGAAGGCGGCAATCCATTCGAAGGGCCGCGCCAGAACGAATATCCCAACAAGCCGCTGATCATGTCGCAGGCCGGCATCATCTTCTCCGAGGCCGCCAGGAGCCTCGGCTATCATCCGTTCCCGACCCCGGCATCGAATTCGAGCGCGCCCTACGTCAACTCCGAAGGGTTGACGATCGGCCAGTGCCAGTATTGCGGCCACTGCGAATATTTCGGCTGCGAGGCTAACGCGAAGGCGAGCCCGCTGATCTGCGTTCTGCCGGCGCTGATGCAGGACAAGAACTTCGAACTGCGGACACAGGCCTATGTCAGCCGGCTGATCTACGACAAGCAGGCCAAGAAGGTCCGCGGCGTCGTCTATATCGATCGTCGCACCGGGGAAGAGGTCGAGCAGCCTGCCGAGCTCGTGGTGCTGTCCGCCTACGCGTTCAACAACACGCTTCTCCTGCTCTATTCCGGCATCGGCGAACCCTACGATCCGGCGACCGGCAAGGGCGTTGTCGGCAAGAACTACTGCCACCAGACCACGTCAAACGTCATGATGTTCGTCGACGACGAGATCAATCCATGGATCGGTACCGGCACGACACCTGCCGCGATCGATGAATTCCAGGGCGACAATTTCGATCACGCCGGCCTCGGCTTTTTCGGCGGCGGCTTCATCGCTCCGACGGTGAGCGGCGGCCGTCCGATCCAGGTGCGTGCGCTGCCGCCCGGCACGCCGCGCTGGGGCTCGGCATGGAAAGAAGCGACCGCACGCTGGTACAACCACGCCTTCCCGCTGAACTGCCATGGCATCAGCTACGCCCATCGCACCAACTATCTCGATCTTGACCCGACTTATAAGGACGCGATTGGCCGGCCGCTGATCCGCATGACCTACAATTACACCGATAACGACTACAAGATGTCGGCTTTCCTGACCGCGAAGGCGGTCGAGATCGCGCGCGCCGCCAATGCGCGCATCATCGGCAACCCGCAGCCGCGTCGCGGCAATTTCGGCGCCGGCAATGGCGGTGCCGCGCACCACACCGGCGGCGCCATCATGGGAACGGACCCGACGATGAGCGCCGTTAACCGCTATCTGCAGAGCTGGGACGCGAGCAACCTGTTCGTCATGGGCGGCGCCACCTTCCCGCAGAACCCGGGGCACAATCCGACCGGCACAATCGGAGCGCTCGCCTACTGGTCCGCCGCGGCGATCACCTCGCAATACCTCAAATCGCCGGGCCCGCTCGTGCGTGCGTAACCGGCTCGTGGGCCCTGATGTAGCGGAAAGCGACATCCGGGGCCGGCCTATCGACGGAAAGGCCAATCCCCGACATCGCTGCGCTCTATCGGGGCTACCTCCTATGGTTCAAATGCATCGTCAATTGGGACACGATAGCCGTTCGCCAATCGGTTGGTTTCGTTTGCCATGCCGACCACTGCCATAAGCTCGCCGAACATGGAATCTGTCATGCCGGCCTTGCGGGCGGACGCGGTGTGACTTGCGATGCAGTAGTGGCAGCCATTGGTTACACTGACGGCGACATACAGCAATTCCTTGACCAGAGGGCTTAACGCCCCTTCGGCCATCACCTCCTTCACACTCTCCCAGGTGCGCCTGAGCAGTGCCGGATCGTTTGCGAGATATTTCCAGAAATTGTTGACATCATCGATCTTGCGGGTTCGCTTGATGTCGTCGAACACGGCCCGTACCTGCGGCGCCGCATCGCCATATTCGATTGGTTTCGGTCGGCTCATTATGCTTTCTCCTGCACATCTTTTGAGAGCGTCTTCTCGGCCGGCGTAGCTTCGTAGGGCGCAATAAGCGTAGCGCATTGCGCCGCTTTGGCTTGGGATAGCGGAATACGCTTCGCTATTCCGCCCTACAAGTCTGCAAGTCGCGGCGCGTAGGCGGACCGCGTGGCAAAGATCCGGGTTCGGGGTTACACAGGAATAAGAGCGCAACACGGCGTCGTAATTTTCGAGCCGACCAGCCGCAGGAGTATGACGTGACACCCGCGTTTTCCGAACAAGACATCCCTGTCTGCGCGCCGCCCGATCCTCTTCCGAACAAGCCCAAATTCGAGTTTCCGCCGCTCGCGTGCGACTGCCACGCCCATATTTGCGGTCCGCAAAGCGTCTACAAGTACATCCCGGAACGCATTTACTCGCCGCCCGACGCGCTGTTGCCGGCATACCGGCGCGTACTTGACACGCTCGGCTGCAGCCGTGCGGTGCTGGTGCAGCCGAGTTTCTACGGAACCGATAATTCCGCCATGCTGGCCGCAATGAAAGTCGCAGGTTCGGCATTCCGCGGCGTCGCGGTTATTTCGGACGCCATGACGGGGCGCGAGCTTGAGGCCCTGCACGAGGCAGGGGTTCGCGGCGCACGGCTCAACATCGTGGATGTGCGCGAAGGCAAGGGGCAATTTCCAATCGAGCGCGTCGCAAAGCTCGCCGAGCGCATCAAGCCGTTCGGCTGGCACATCGAGTTCCTGATGCACGTGGACGAGTTTCCGCAGCTCGACACGATGCTAGACGAGCTGCCGATCGACCTCGTTTTCGGACACCTGGGTTATGTCAAAACCGAAAAGGGCGTCGCCACACCCGGATTTCGGGCCTTGCTGCGGTTGCTGCGCAACGGACGCGCATGGGTCAAGTTGACCGGCGCTTACCGTATCTCGTCGCAGCTGCTGCCCCACGCTGATACCAATGAATTCGCGCACATGCTTGTGGACGCGGCCCCAGACCGGATCGTGTGGGGTACCGATTGGCCGCATGTCATGACCAAATGGACGATCCCAATGCCGAATGACGGCGCAATCGCCGACCTTCTGCTGGCGTGGATTCCCGATGCGGCGCTGCGCCGCCGCGTCCTTGCTGATAATCCAGCGACGCTTTACGGCTTCACGTGAGTACGGGGGCAAGGCCGCAGAGTGGCCGACTTTAACGTCCGCCACTCATTGAAGCTAATGCGCGTCGATTTGGGGCGAAATCGCCGTCAACGCCGGCGCCTAACATCAGCCTGCAACGCAATTCGACGGCGAGACAATTGTTTACGATCCCGTGACCGGCAGGCGATGCGGAAGGATCGCTTAATATTGCATCTTATACGTGCAATATCAATGAAAATCCACCCTCAGCGCATCTGAGACGGAGCATCCACTTTCTGCGCCGAGGATCGAAAATCTGCCTGAACGAAATCCGATCAATGGCGAATTTCGTCGTCATTTACGCTTGGCGCGTGTCTTCCGTCTTGCCGCTTTTGGCCCCGAATCCTTACCAGCCCCACCGATGACGAAATCGTCGAGTTTTTTGCCCGACTTGAGAGCTGCCGTAAGCCATCGCGGTTTCAGCCCACGTCCTGCCCAAGTTTCGCTCGGATTTTCCGGATTGCGGTATTTTGGGGCGACCTTTCCTCTTACACCACGCCCGAAGGCAGCCTTCGATCTACCGCCACCCATTTCGACGCGCGAAAGCTTGGCCAGCTCAGATTCCAGAGTACGCCGCTCGTCGGCAACTTTGGCCCCCAATACCGCATCGATCTTGCCGCGGAGGCCGATAAGTGCGTCGATCGACATCGATTTCAAATTCATTTTCATGCTGCTCCCTTCAAAGCATTACTTGGATTATATCGACCCGTTCGTAAATGCAAGTCAAGGTGTGCGACAAAGTGTGGATGTCGCGTTTGAACCATTTATCTCCTGTTTTGCCCCGACGTTGAAATCCGTGGCACGGACTTGCCTCAACCGGCACCGAGTTTGAAAACAGGCGCATAAACCGATAATTCAACCTAAAAGGCTATGCCAACCCAACCTTCAGCACCGGCGGACATACCGTTACCGAGGTGTTAGCGAACATAGGGCGTTCGACATTGACCGTTCGTCCGGATTGAGGACCAGCAATAAGCTCTGCATGCGATCAACGAACCGTGATGATGTAGATATGCAACGCATCAACGCAAGCGTTGTTCGCAACGAGCTACTCGCAATTCTCCTAATAGTTCTTTTCTGGTCGCCGGACCTCACACCAGATTCGCTCGCGCTGCGGTCCATTATCGCGCGTTCGCCGCGTTGAGCGCTGGTCGCGCGCTGCGATCTGCCACGCGTCTATATTGCCGCGATGTCGCTGCTATCGATCCGGCGTGGTGTCGGCTGGTCGGCCGCCCGGAAACGGCGCAAATGTTTGAGGCCGCGAAGTCGCGACGCATCGCCCTCTTCATGGAAGACACGGCATTCGGTCCGACGACGTTCGTTGCTGTGGCGGTTCCCGAGTGTCACAAAACGAATAGCTGTTTTCACCGGCATGTTTTGGCCACCGGGAACGCGCACTTTACCGAAGGTGCCGCATCCATCGGCGCGGCCGATTGCGCTCCTGCGATGCGCTCCGGCTACGAGCCCGGCAGGGACGATGAGCGTCCAGGGCAATCCTCTGACTCTCGCGGTATCATTGATGAGCTCAGCCCACGAGGTCGGACGCAACACGCCGGTTTGAAAACATCCGACCCATTGTCGGGAGGACCGCGCACTGCTTGAAACTCCCAACGTGCCATCTTGCGCTTGCAAAAAACGTTGCGCCTAATGGTAAAGGTTGCGTAAAGGCGCGATCATGGGCATGGCGGCGGAATGATGTCGGAGGGTAGGTCGAAAAGTCGCACGAAAGTACATTTTGGAAGCGGCCCGCTCGTTGTATCGACACGGGTGCGAGGCAATCCTATCGAATTGTGCGACGCAGCAAGCTTGCGGAACGGCGGGGGCGCCGCCCTCTTGCAATCTGCCTTGATGTCGGTAATGCGACACACGGCACGCACGAGGTCCAGCAGGACCTCAAAGTCAGTAACGAACTGGCCGGGCGGCAATTTCGAATCTGCTGGATTCAAATTTGGCGCCCCGGTCGCAATGCCAGGAGCTTGAGAACATGGCGCTCGTCGAAACACGCGACCTGGTCAAACGTTTTGGGAGCCTGACCGCGGTCGACCAAATCTCGTTTTCGGTAGAAAGGGGTGAAGTCGTCGGATTCCTGGGGCCGAACGGTGCCGGCAAATCGACCGCAATGAAGATCATCAGCGGCTTCATGGAGCCGACTTCGGGGCAAGCCTGGATCGACGGACACGACAGCCACACCGACCCGATCGCCGCCAGGCGACGTCTCGGCTACCTGCCGGAAGGCGCGCCCGCCTACGCGGACATGACGGTCGGTGCATTCCTGGAATTCGTCGCCGGGATGCACGGCATGACGAAGGCGAAGGCCAACGCGCGGCTCGCTGAGCTGGTCGATCGCGTCGATCTTGCGGAAGTGTGGAACCAGCGGATCGAATCCTTATCGAAGGGTTTCAAGCGGCGGGTCGGCATTGCACAAGCGCTGGTACACGACCCAGACGCATTGATTTTGGACGAGCCGACCGACGGTCTTGACCCGATCCAGAAATATGAAATGCGGGATCTGATCCGCTCTATTGCTCCACAGAAAGCGATCATCATCTCGACGCACATCCTCGAAGAAGTCGAAGCGGTCTGCACTCGCGCCATTATCATCGCCAGGGGGCGAATGCTTGCGGATGCGACGCCGGCCGAACTCTTGGCGCGTGCTCCAAGCAATGGCACGCTCGCGCTCGCGCTTGCCACCGCCGACCCGCAAGGCGCAATCGACATTCTTTCGAAACACCCGGGCATTGGCCGCGTGGATATCGTCCATCGCGTCAACGGCGTCACCCGGATCGCGGTCCAGACCGCGAAGACTCGTCCGGCCATCGACGAGATCACGAGCCTGCTCGGCCGCTCGAACATAGCGGTCACGGAGTTCTACATGGAGCGTGCGACGCTCGACGACGTGTTCCGCCAGATCACGAACCATGGTGCGGAGAACTGAGATGCGCCCCACGCTCCTCGTATTTCGCCGTGAATTCGCGGCCTATTTCGCAACGCCGGTGGCGGCGGTATTCCTCATTGTCTTCCTCGCGCTCGCGGCCGGGATGACGTTTCTGGTCTCCGGCTTCTTCGATCGCGGCCAGGCCGACCTGTCGGGATTCTTCTTCTGGCATCCCTGGCTCTTCCTCGTGCTGATGCCGGCAATTGCCATGCGGCTATGGGCCGAGGAACGACGCAGCGGAACCATCGAACTGCTGATGACGCTGCCCGTGCAGCCGTGGCAGATCGTGGTCGGCAAATGGCTCGCGGCGTGGGCCTTTGCGGCGCTCGCGCTGGTGTTGACGATGCCGCTGTGGATCACCGTGAATGTGCTCGGCTCGCCGGATAACGGCGTGATCCTGTCGTCCTATATCGGCTCGTGGCTGATGGCCGGTGCGTTCCTGGCGCTCGCCGCGGCCATCTCGGCGCTCACCAAGAGCCAGGTGCTGGCCTTTATCGGCGCCACCGCCGTGAGCTTCCTGTTCGTCATGGCGGGCTTCGATCTCGTCATCTCGGTGCTGCGCCAGTGGGCGCCCACGTTCCTCATCGACGCCGTGCGTTCGATGTCGTTCTTCGCTCATTTCCAGCATATCACTGACGGCGTGCTGGAGCTGCCGTCGATCGTCTTTTTCGTGTCGCTGATCGTGTTCTGCCTGTGGCTGAACGTTCGCATCGTCGAAGTCAAAAAGGCCGCGTGAGATTTCGCCATGTCCAACCAGACCCAATCGGAAACACGCAAACCGCCGGCAACCGGGCGCATCGCGCTGATCGCCGCACTGCTCGGCGCCATCGTCTTCGTGTGCCTCAACATCGTCAGCGCGCAGGTCTTCCGCGACGCGCGCATAGACCTCACCCAGCAGCACCTCTATTCGCTGAGCCAAGGCACCCGCGCGCTGCTCGGCGAACTTAAGGAGCCGGTGCGTTTCCGCCTGTTCATGTCATCCGGCCTCACCAAGCAGGCGCCGCAGCTTGCGGCCTTTGCGGGTCGGGTACGCTCGCTGCTCGACTCCTATGCGGCTGCCGCCAAGGGCAACATCATCCTTGAGGTCATCGACCCGAAGCCGTTCTCGGAGGAGGAGGACCGCGCGGTCGCCTTCGGCATCGACGGGTTCACCGGCGTCGGCGGCGAGCGGCTGTTCTTCGGCCTTGCCGCGACCAACTCTACGACCGGGCGGGCCACCATCGGGGTGTTCGCCCCGGACCGCGAGCCGTTCCTGGAATACGACCTGACGCGGCTGGTGTCCGATCTCGGCCGCCGCGGCAAGCCGGTCGTGGCGCTGCTCGACGGTATCGGGCTCTCGGGCAACCCCATGATGCGGATGCCCGAGCAGCAGGTGCTCACGCAGATGAAGCAATTCTTCGACGTGAAGCCGCTGTCCGGCGAGGTCGAGAAGCTGCCCGACGACACCCGCGTGCTGATGGTGGTTCACCCTCAGGACCTGAGCGAGAAGACGCTCTATACCATCGACCAGTGGGTGATGGCCGGCAACGCCACGATGATCTTCGTGGACCCGTTCGCGGAAAATCAATCCGGCCCGCGTCCCGGTATGCCGTCGCCGAACCCGACCTCGAACCTCGAGCCCCTGTTCAAGGCATGGGGCGTGAAATTCGATACCGCGCGGGCCGTCGGCGATCCGGACTATGCGCTGCAGACCGAGCGCAACGTCAGCGGCCGGCCGGTGGCATCGCAAAACCTGCCATGGATGGCGCTGCGCGGCGAGGCGCTGGCGCGCGACGAGGCGATCCTGGCGCAGCTCTCCGCCGTCGTGATGACGACCGCCGGCTCCTTTGAGACCACCAAGGACGGCGTCACGCTGAGGCCGCTGCTGCGGGCCTCGGATGCCGCTGTCACGCTTGATGCGGCGGTTGCGGGCGACCGCTTCGGCGATCCGCGCCGGCTCATGGTGGGGCTCACCAAGGCCCCCAAGCCGCCGATCCTCGCGGCCCGGCTGACCGGCATTCTCGACAGCGCCTATCCGGACGGGCTCAAGAAGGACGAGAAGAAACCCGACGAGGCAAAGGCGGACGAGAAGAAGCCCGACGAGGCCAAGGCCGACGAAGCCAAGAAGGACGAGGCGAAGCCCGCCGACAATACGCTCAAAAAATCGACAAAGCCCGCGAACGTCATCCTGGTCGGCGACGCCGACATGCTGATGGACCGCAACTGGATCCAGATGCATTCGCTATTTGGACAGCAGGTCGCGCAGGCGTTCGCCAACAACGGTGACTTCGTCGTCAATGCGATCGAACAGATGTCCGGCGGCGCAGCGCTTTCGGACCTGCGCGGACGCGGCGTGTCGTGGCGGCCGTTCGAGCTGATCCAGCGCATGGAGGCGGAAGCCGACAGCAAGTTCCGCGCCAAGGAGCAGGAACTGACGACGCAGCTCAAGGACACCGAGCAGAAGCTCTCGCAGCTGCCAAAAGCCGCAGAGGGCTCAAACGACGTGCTGACGGCCGAGCAGACGAAAACCATCGAAGGTTTCCGCACCCAGTTGCTCGCCATCCGCTCCCAGCTGCGCGACGTGCAGTTCGCGCTCCGCCGTGACGTGGACAATCTCAAGAACGTCATAACGACGCTCAATGTCGGCGTCGTGCCGGTGACGGTCGGCGTCATCGCGCTCGCCTTCGGAATGCGGCGGCCGCGACGGCGCCTGCCCAAGAAGCCATCGAATACGACGGCGTAGGCCGAGACGGAGCAGCAATGATGAACGCGAAGCATCTCAACACGCTTGCCGTGCTGGCGGCGATCAGCGTCGTGGCGGCTGCCTGGGTGTTGCGCAGCAGCGCGACGACCGTGGCGTCGGATCGGCGTGGCGAAAATGTCATACCCTCGCTCGCTGCGAAGGCGAACGACATCACCGGCCTTTCCATACGCGACGGCGACAGCACGCTCACGGTCGAGCGCCGCGACAACCGCTTTGTCGCGGGGGATTCCGGCTATCCGATCAAGACCGACGCAGTGCGCGACGTCGTCGCCAGCAGCGCAGAGCTTGCCTTTGAGGAGTCGCGAACCGCCGATCCGGCGCGCTACGGCGATCTCGGCCTTGCCGACCCTGGCGCCAAGGATGCCGGCAAGGAAGTCACGTTCCGTACCGCGGGCGGCGAACTCGCAAGCCTCGTGGTCGGCAACCGCGACACCACGGTGGGCGGCCCGACCGGCGGCGTTTTCATCCGCCTCAAGGGCCAGCCGCAGACGTTCCTGGCGCGCGGCAACGTCCGGCTGCCGTCGAGCCGCTCGGACTGGTTCGTCAGTTTCGATCTCGACGTGAAGCGCAGCGAGATCAAGAAGGTCGAACTCACCGGCGGCGGCCGCGACGGCGTAACCGCCTCGGCAAATCCCGACAAGGCCGGCGAACTCGTGCTCGCCAATATCCCGGAAAAACGCAGTCCCGACAGCTTCAAGGTGAGCCGGCTGGCGACGTTGACGGAAAGCTTCACGTTCCAGGACGTGCGCAAGGCGACCAAGCCGGCGGACGACCCGCGTCGCATGGTGGTGGACGCGGGCGAAGGCCTTCGCCTCGTCTTCACGGCGCTTGGCGACGGCGCCGATGGCTGGGTGCAGATTGCGGCAGAGGCTACCGGCGACGCCGCCAAGGACAAGGCAAAGCTGATTGCCTCCAAGGTCGACGGCTACGACTTCCGCCTGCCTTCCAATCAGGCCGAGATTCTCGGCTGGACCATCACGGACCTCACCGACGAGCAGAAGAGCTAAGTAGGGTGGGCATCGCGCCGACCTCGGCATCCACCGTTTTGCCGTGGCCGCGCTGGCGCGATGCCCACGCGGTCCGGCCCTGCGGTTTGACCGCGTGGGCAAAATCGCCCGAAGTCTGAGCGTCTTAGCTGGAGCGGACGATTTTGCCCAGCCTACGGCTGGCTGCTCGCGCGGGGCGACGTTCGATCCAGGTTCGGTCACGGGCCTTCCAGAAAATCCCGCACCGTCTCGACGAAGAAGTCCGTCCGGTCGTGGTGGACCCAGTGCCCCGCGTTTTCCACCATGACCACCCGGGCGTTCTTGAAGTGACGCGCGCGGCCGTCCTCCAGCGGATTGGAGGCCCAGCTCTCTTTGCCGTAGACCAGCAGGGTCGGACACGCGACCTGCGCCCACAGCCGTTCGACATCCGCTACCGGCAGATCGACGGGCGGAAAGACGTGGAGATAGGGGTCGAATTTCCAGCTGTAGCTGCCGTCCTCGTTCTGGGTGACGCCATGACGGGTAAGATGGCTCGCCTGCTCAAGCGAGAGATGCTTGTTAGCCGCCTGCATGCGGGCAATCGCATCCTTTATCGTCGCGTAGCGGCGCGGCACGCGGGCGGCGAGGCCGCGCTGGGCCTCGACCCAGATGCGCAGGCGCTCGGAAATGGGTTTGGCGAGGCGCTCGGCCATCGCTTTCGGCGACAGCCCGAGCCCCTCGATCGATACGAGCCGCTTCACGTTCTCGGAAAAGATGCCGGCGTAGCGGGTCGCGACATTGCCGCCGAGCGAATGGCCGATCAGGCTCACCGGCGCAAGCTGCCGCTGGTGGATGAGCTGCGCGAGATCGTAGATGTAGCCCGGCATCGCGTAGTTGCCGTCCTTTGTCCACTCGCTGTCGCCATGCCCCCGCAGGTCGGGGGCGATGATGTGCCAGCGGTCGCACAACCGCTCCGCCACCCAGTCCCAATTGCGAGCGTGATCGCGGCCGCCATGCACCAGCACCAACGGCGGCGCATCGGGATTGCCCCAATCGAAGTAATGCAGGCGCAGGCGCTGCGAGATGTAGGTGTGTGACGTGGGGCGCGGCATGATGGATCATCAGTAGGTGTTCGACTTCGTCAAACGTCATACGCGGCATCGAGCCACAAAGCCATCTGCCTCCGGAAGACCATGTCCGTCGAGTACCCATTGACCCGAGCGAAATCCGGGAGGGATGATTTCACCGTCAGACCGACCCCGAATTTCGCACCGCTCAAATCCGGGCCACCTTGCCCTCTCGCTCATCGGCCGCAATTTCGCTAACATTCGACGAGAGTGCGGGACCGTCCCGATGCATCGAAACCTGGTCCCGAACAAAGCCGCGCAATTTCGAAAAATCTTTGTCACCGGCAAATGGAGGAACGCATGGTCGCCTTCACGGTCAACGGAGTGCGCAGGGAGCTGGGCGTCGACCCCGACACGCCGCTCCTGTGGGTCCTGCGCGAACACCTCAAGCTGACGGGTACCAAATTCGGCTGCGGCATCGCCTCATGCGGAGCCTGCACGGTGCATATCGACGGGCAGGCAACGCGCTCATGCGCGACGCCGGTATCCATGGTGGAAGGCAAATCCGTCACCACCATCGAAGGGCTCTCGCCCAATGGCAGCCATCCGTTGCAGAAGGCATGGATCGCCGAACAGGTGCCGCAATGCGGCTACTGCCAGTCCGGCCAGATCATGCAGGCCGCGGACCTGCTGGCGCGCAACAAAGCGCCCACGCGCGAACAGATCATCGAACACATGGACGGCAACATCTGCCGCTGCGGCACTTATCTGAAAATCATCAGCGCCATCCAGCGCGCTTCGCGGGAGGGCTGAGCCATGACGAAACGCATTGACTCACGCGCGGCCGATTTCAGCCGTCGCGATTTTCTCGGCACCGCAGCCGGTCTGACGCTGGCGCTCACGGTAGCGCCGGATCCGCTGGCGATGCTGGGCGACGATCCGTCAGTCGCCATGGCGGAGGGAGCCCTGTCGCCCAATGTCTGGATCACGATCGCGACCGACGGCACCATCACGGTCGTCTCGCCAGCGGCCGAGATGGGACAAGGCACGTTCACGACACTGCCGGCCGTCATCGCCGACGAACTCGATGCCGACTGGGCGAAGGTCAAGCCGGTGTTTCCACCCGAATGGAATGAGAAGAAGTTCGGTAACCCGGGATACGACAACTACGCCTTCCAGACCTCGGCGAGCTTTGCGGTCCGCGGCTACTTCAAGGCCATGCGCGTGGCCGGCGCCCAGGCTCGCCGCGTCCTCATCGATGCGGTGGCGGCAAAGTGGGGTGTCCCCGCGGCGGAGCTTTCGACGGAGCCGAGCATCGTGGTCCACAAAGCCTCGAACCGTCGCATCTCCTACGGGGAGATCGCGGCTTTCGCCAAGCCGCCTGCCGAGTTACCCAAGATCGAAGATGGGGACCTCAAGAAGCCTGCGGACTTCCGTTACATCGGCAAGGACCTTCCGCGGGTCGAGGTGCCGCTCAAGGTGACCGGCGCTGCGAAATACGGAATCGACGCCCAGGTCCCCGGCATGGTCTATGCCGCGGTGCTGCAGTCGCCCTATCCGGGCGGCGCGCCGCTGGCGGTCGATGAATCGCGGGCGCGGCAGGTCAAGGGCATCACCGATATCGTGAAGCTGCCGGAAGGCGTCGGCGTCGTCGGCGCCAGCGTCGAGGCGACCCAGGCCGCCAAGAATCTGCTCAAGGTGACGTGGAGCGATGCGCCAGGCGCCCACCACGACAGCGAACGGGCGCTCGAAGAGTTTGCCGCCATCGGGCGCGACAACAGCCGGGAGGGCGTGCCGTATGAGAGCGTCGGAGACGCCAAGGCGGCGATGCGCAATGCCGTCAAGGTCTACCGCGGCGAATACCGCACCCGCTATCTGTATCACGCCCAGATGGAGCCGATGAACGCCACCGCGGCGGTCAGCCCCGACGGCAAGTCCGTCGAGATCTGGACCGGGACCCAGGGCCCCACCAACCTGCACAACCAGGTCGCCCGCCTGCTGCAGACTGATCGCTCCAACATAACGCTGCATCAGCATTTCCTGGGCGGCGGTTACGGCCGTCGCAGTCAGGTCGAGGTGGTCACCGATGCGGTGCGCCTGTCCCAAGCCGTCGGCAAACCCGTCAAGCTGATCTGGACTCGCGAGGACGATGTGGCGGGCGGCAAGTTCCGGCCGATGACAGCCCACCACATCGAAGCCGGGTTCGATGCAGCCGGCAAGCTCATCGCCTGGCACCACCGCGTGGTGGCGGAATCGGTCGCCGCCTATACGTCGCTCGCGAGCGGCGCGCGCCCGCCGGCGCTCGACCGCGTCGTCATGAAGGGCTCGCCGATACCGCAGTATCCGATCCCCAACAAGCTTGCGGAACACGTCATCGAGACGCGCGGCGCCCGGCTCGCTGCTTTTCGCGGCGTCGGCAACGCCTACAACGCCTTCGCGGCGGAGAGCCTGCTTGACGAGATCGCCAAGGACCGCGGCCTCGATCCGATCGCGTTCCGGCTCACGCTATCGGAAGGCCAACCGCGGATGCAGACTCTGCTGCGCACGGTCGCCGAGATGTCCGACTGGACGCGACCGCGAGGTGGGCGGGGCCTCGGCGTCGGCACCATGGTGAAGGACGACACGCTCGCGGTCGGCATCGCCGAGGTCTCGGTCGATCGCGCCACCGGCAAGATCAAGGTCCACAATTTCTGG
>Ga0209060_10002429_pt1 | contig 17335 bp, 17 predicted proteins | sample Coa_R1_8_FD_187155 | JGI IMG/M metagenome (GOLD analysis project Ga0209060, IMG submission 187155) | Surface soil microbial communities from Centralia Pennsylvania, which are recovering from an underground coalmine fire - Coalmine... | ecosystem: Environmental > Terrestrial > Soil >...
TGCAACCGCTCATGCATTGGCGGGCGCATTGTTTTCATCCATGCTGTGGTGGATCGATCACGGCATGCCAGCTTCTCCTGAGGAGATGGACGAAGCTTTTCATCGATTAGTCTGGTCGGGCGTGAACGCTTCCACGAAGCGTTAGTCAAATGAAGCGCAAGCCGGCCCGATCTTGCGGAGAACACAGAAGTGAGGCCCGAACGGGATGCGTCTTCGGGCTTGCCTGTTGAAAATCTGCCGGTTTGAAAGCGGTATAATCTAAGTTCCAGCATGAGCTATCAAGTTCTAGCGCGCAAGTACCGGCCGCAGCGGTTTTCTGAGGTGATTGGGCAGGAACATGTGACCCGCACCCTCAAAAATGCCATCGATCAGCAGCGTATTGCGCATGGTTATATATTCAGCGGCCATCGAGGCATCGGCAAGACGACGATTGCCCGCATTCTTGCCATGGCGCTGAACTGCCGTGGCGTTGATGGCAAAGCGGACAAGCCGACGCCAGAACCCTGCGGCGTGTGCGATTCATGCGTGGAAGTGCGTGCGGGTAGTTCGGTGGATGTGATAGAGATCGACGCCGCGACGAACCGCGGTATTGATGAAATTCGCGAGCTGCGCGACGCAGCGCGCTATCGTCCGGCGCGTGATCGCTTTAAAATTTATATTTTGGACGAAGCGCATCAAATTACCGATGCGGCGTTCAATGCGCTGCTTAAGACGCTGGAAGAGCCGCCGCCCCACATTATTTTCATGATGGCCACCACGCAGGCTGAGGATATTCCGCAGACCATCCGGTCGCGCTGCCAGCATTTCAGTTTTCACGCGGTTAAATTCGACGAGATCGTGAGCCAGCTAGGCGCGATTGCCGGCAAAGAAAATATTCAAACGGATGATGAAGCGCTGGCCGTGCTGGCCGAGGCCGGTGATGGGTCTATGCGAGACGCTCTCTCGATCATGGACCAGGCGATTGCGTGCTGCGGCACCAAGCTCAGCGGGGAACAGGTGCGCGGGCTGGTCGGTAATGTGGGGTCCGAGGTTTTTGAAGATTTAATGGGCACGGTGTCGCGCGGTTCCAGTGAAGAGGCTTTGCGAACACTTGACCGGCTCATGACTGAAGGCCACAACCCAGCACACTTTGCCCGGCAGCTTGTACGATTCCTGCGCAATACGGTGGTAGCCAAGGTAGCCGGCGACGATTCTTCGCTGTTGCAGATCTCATTGGACGAGCGGGCACGCGTGGGACGGGTGGCAAGCCAGTTTTCCGAGGAAGAGCTGGCACGGTTTCTTCAGATCATGCTGCGCACGTTTGATGAGTTGGGATATCGGCAGGAGCAAAGGTTTCATCTTGAACTGGGCGTGCTAAAGCTGGTGCACGCGCAGCGCATTCTTCCGCTGGAGCAGATACTGAGCCAGGTCGGCTCTGACAGTCAGAAAGCGCCAGAAGCACAGCGGGTAGCTACAATGAAGCCTACGCCTGTGAGTGCTTCATCGACGGCGGCTCCAGCCTTGGGCGCTGCTTCCAGACAACAGAGCCCCGTTTCACCGTTTGAAGCAGATCGTGCCCGCAAGGGCCGCGGCTTCGATCCGGAAATGTCAGCTGCGCCGGCGACAGCCGTACAAACACAGACATCGGCAACTGCTACCGCAGTCGCAGTGGAAGAGCCGCAGGCAACTGAAGATCCGGGAACGACCGAAGACCCAGGGAAAATCATGGGCCATGTGCTGGCGGAATTGGAGAAAGCCGGACACAAGATGCTGGCCTCAACGCTGGAAAGCGGCAGCGTTACCCTGAAGGGAAATGAACTGGTCGTGAGCATTGCTCAATCGGCGGCGGTCATCGATTTGATGATGAGTGCAGAGCCCAAGCGGCTGGCCAATGCCGCTGCCAGCGCTGCAATGGGACGTCCAGCAAGAGTCAATGTCGTGAGCGGAGTTCCCACGGCATCGAATGGAGCGACGGCGGTGGTACGGCCACGCAATGGTGCCAGCGCGCGCAGCCGCGCGGCAGAAGACCCGATCGTACAGCGCATGCGCGAAAAATTTGGCGCAGAAATTCGCACGGTGATTGATCATCGCGAGAAAAACTAGGAGAAGCCATGGGCGGATTTAATTCACGCCAATTTCAAGAGATGTTGGAGAACGCACAGAAGCAGGCACAAGACCTGCAGAGCAAGATGAAGCAGACGGTAGTCGAGGCTTCTTCAGGCGGCGGCACAGTCACCATCAAGATGAATGGACAGAAGCAGGTGCTGGAGACGCGGATCGATCCTGAAGCAGTGAAATCCGGCGACGTGGAAATGCTGCAGGACTTGGTCACGGCAGCGGTAAACGCAGCAGGACAGAAGGTGGATGAAGCGATGCAATCGACTGTGGGCGGCATGCTGGGCGGAATGGGAATTCCGGGAATTTAGAGGGAGCTGTGTCAAAGTTCGCCGAGCCAATGGCTCGACTGATTGATGAGTTAAAGAAACTTCCGGGCGTTGGTGGCAAGAGTGCCCAACGTCTGGCTTTTCATATATTGCGCTCCAGCGCTGAAGATGCTGACGGGCTGGCAATGGCAATTCGCAATCTTAAAGAAAAACTTCATCTTTGTTCTGTATGTAGCAACATCACTGACGTTGATCCGTGTAGCTATTGCACCAGCGCCACTCGAAATCAGCGCTTGGTTTGCGTGGTAGAAGAGCCCACGAATATTGCTTCCATTGAAAAAGCCCGGTTTTATAACGGCGTTTACCATGTGCTTCACGGAGCCATTTCTCCATTGCACGGTGTTGGGCCGGAGCATTTGCGCATACCGTCGCTGATGAGAAGGATTGAGAGTGGCAGCCTGGATGAAGTTATCATCGCCACCAATCCGACCATCGAAGGCGAGGCGACGGCCGTTCATCTTACTGGTTTGCTGAAGCGTCCAGGCGTAAAGATCACAAGGATTGCCACCGGAATTCCCGCCGGTAGCGACATTGAATACGCTGACGAAGTGACCATGCTGAAGGCCATGGAAGGCAGGAGAGAGCTTTAAAGGCCTTTCCGAGGAATTCCCTCGAACTTCTTCTTACTGCTTAATTCCTCAGCTTTGCCAGCAAATCCTGGGGATGAACCGGTTTTGCCAGAATCTCAAATTCGTGTCCCTGGGCGCGAGCTTTTTCCAGTAGATCGGCCGTTGCGGCCTGGCCGGAGAAGAGAAGGATCTTGCATCCGGGCAGCGCTTGGCGGATGCGGATAGCGGCTTCAATGCCATTCATGTCCGGCATGATGACATCGCTAATGATCAGGTCGGGCTTGGTTTCGCGGGCGCGATCTACGGCCGCAGTTCCCGTATAGACGGCTGAGGCGTCAAATCCGTTCTGATTGAGAATTATCGCCAGGGTGTCGGCGATAACGCGCTCGTCATCCACCACCAAGACTCGGGGTTTGGAAGGCTGACCATTGGATGTCAATTTGGGAACTCCTGTAGCGGTAAGATCAGGACCGATTCAATCGACCAAGAAACATTATAACGTGTGACAGCCTACAACTGTCTCCTTAACAGAGATGCTGGATTTGGCAAAAAAGAGGGCTGACCAGGGCCAACCTGCGATCAATTGGCAGCTTCTCACCTGTGGTGTAACCACATGGAGGACATTTACCTTATGCGCAGGACAGCCACGCTCATACTCTTCGTGCTTGTGGCTGTGGCCATGGTGCTTGCCCAGAACCCGCCAGGAACCAACAACAGTCCGGCAACCACGCCGCAAGCGCAAAATCCGGCCGTACCGAATCCCAATAATGGTGCCGTACCACCTGCCCGCACATTGCCCGCCGACGTGCCGCAGGGAAATAATGGACAGGCGAACCCTGCCCAGAACGCAAATACAGCGGTGATCGACGAAGTGGGCGCCGGTACAGAGATCCATGCAGCGCTGGACACTCCTCTTTTCAGCAAGACTTCCAAGCCGGGTGATCGCTTTACAGCCACCGTGAGTGATCCAGTGCGGGCGAGTGATGGCGCGGTGGTCATACCCGCGGGTGCACGGGTCGAGGGCGAAGTAGCTGAATCGGACGATGAGAAAACGCTGGCCGCTCTTAAGGACAAGCCCAAGTTGAGCCTGCGCTTCAGGGATGTAGTGCTGCCTAGCGGCCAGACTCTGCCGCTGACAGCAACCTTGGTTTCAGTACACGACAGCAGCAGCAAGAATTCCAAGAAGGTGATAAGGGAAAGCCAGGGCGAATCGAGCAAGAGTTCTATTGGGGCTATTCCAAGAGGGCAGAGTTTTGGCGGGCCGATTAAGGGCTTAGCCATTGGTACACTTTCCGGCGGTGGCTACGTGGTAGCGACCAATGGAAAAGACGTGCATCTTCCCGCTCAGGCTGGCATGCTTATCCGCGTGGACCAGCCAGTGAGCTGGAATGGGACTTCCGCGCCGACGCCAAGATAGCTTGAAATTGATTTCGTAGAAAAGACACAATGCCGTCGCCAAAAGCGGCGGGACTGTCTTTTGGAAGGTGATCTGGGCTTTTTCTAACGCCTCCGCGCTGCCGCCCGTTTTTCTTTTTCCCGGCGTAAACGCGAGGCCTCTCTGCGCTTCTTGCGCTGGCGCAGAACTTTTTTCTGGCGCGCAACTTCCTCTTCAGAGAACATAGTCCGCCGGCAATTTTTCAGGCCGCAATAGCACGGCGCCTTCTCGCCTACGTCGCCGTCAAAGAGGTTGTAGTCATAGGTGAGCTCTTCTCCGGCTTCAATGTCGCGCAGGGCCATAATCCATATCCGGTTGTCGATCTGATCGGTTTCGCAGTTTGGATCACACGTATGATTCACAAAAGCGGCCATCCCGAAGCCGTCGATGATCGTGTCGCCGTCATCCATGGCGAAGAGGTATGTTACCTCTGTATCCGCATACATTCCTTCGCAAGCTTTAGCGGTGAGCCGGGGGCCGGTATATTCCAGGATGTGGGCGCCCTTTTTTATGGGAGCGGTGGTGTAAACGCCGGCGCCATGCAAAGAGGAAGATTTAACGATTATGGCCATTGATTATCTGATGAATGATAAATGATGAGTCCGCGGCGTCGCGATGCCATCCCTGCCGCCGTCGCCCGCTGATCCAGTTGCCGCTTAAGTTGCCTTTGACTGCCGCTGCACCGCGCGTTGCAATGTTTTGTCGAGCGCCGCTTTGGCGGTCTGATAATCCTGCGGGTTGATCTTGCCTTGCAACCGGTCTGATTCAAGCTGAAATACTTCTTCTTTCATGGCTTCCATCAGCAAGGCAGAGCGATCTTGCGGGATAGCCGGACCAGCAATGGCAGCTACATTCTGGTTAGAGGTGTAAACAAAAACTCCGCCTGCGGCCAGAAAGAGCGACAATACACCCAGGAACAGCCATTGCCCGGAATGGAGAGGATCAGGTCTTTCATTGGGCACCCCAAGACCACCGCCCGGGCCAGCGGGTTCTCCGGGTGCGCCGCGGTTCGAGGCAGTCTGCTCCGGTTCGCGCGGCATCTCTCCTGTGCCGGAAATCTCAAACGCTACTTTTTGTTGCGCCGTCACGTTCTTGGCGAGGTAGAAGTTCACTGTCTTATATTGCGGGTTTGGGGTGTTCTGATAAACGGAGCTGTCGCCGGCGGCGAACTTGATGGAATCGGGCGCCACCACCATCAGCGCATCTGTTTTTAAGTCGGACCGCGGATTGATCTCCATTTTGCCTGAATACGGAACGGTATAGATGAGGTGAAACTGGGTTTGTCCCGGACGTATGGGGAAAACGAACGCGAATTTATTTTTCTCGCTGGTGGGCACCACGGTTGCTTTTAACTGGGTCTTGCCCGACTGCACGCTGGATTCACTGATCTTCGCGCCTTCCGGCAGGTAGAACTCAAGTGTGCGCTGCCCAGCGAGTGTCCGCGGCGGAACAGATTGATTGCTCACCGTAAAAAATTCCTCGCCGCTCAGGGTCGTCCCGTCCGGACTGGTTTGGAGCGCCATTGCGTGCTCCGCAATACTAAGCTCTTTCACGCTGGTGGAAGAATCAAAAACACGCACCGCCACCGGCGTGCCACCCGGCAAACCCGCCTGTGTATAAGTGACTCCCTGATGCTGTACCCAGACCAGATACGGTTGCTGCGCCGGAGGCACATTAAAGCTGAATTCGCCCCTGGCATTGGTCTTGGTCTTGGCAACATCCTCCATGCCATTGCCAATTTTCTTGAGTGTAACTTCATCGCCGGCGGAGGGCTTATTGGTAGTGCTGTTCTGCACAATGCCTTTCAGCGTGTCCGCCGCAGCGGCAAGTGAACAGGCAAGGAGAAGTGTGAATGCAACTTGCTTCAATGGTATGGACTCCTTCAGGCTTTCGCAGATTCCAACATTTCAATTTCAGCCAGGATGCGCGCCGCCTCTGCTTCCAGGCCAAGGCGCATGCCGTCGTAGTCGGCTTGGGTAAATTTGCCGGACTTAAATTCAAAACTCAGATCGCGCAGGTTCTCATAGACTACTTCTTTGCGCTCATACAGGTAGGCGGTCCTTGTCTTCAGGACTCCAGTGTCAGTATCGCGGCTGGGATAAAAAACATAAATCAGGACGCCGGCCGCGAACACGCAACATACCATTTGGATTGTGTAATTAAAAACGGCTGGGCTCATATTTCAGTCTCTCGACGGGCGCGAGCTCGCAGAGCCTCAAGATCGGGAGCAAGGTTCATGTCTGCGGCGGAAACCGGCGCTGGGCGCATTTTCCATTTGCGGATCACCACGACAACCAGCATCAGTCCTAACCCAATCCCGGCAGCAGGGAGGATCCAGGCCAGCAGTTCAAAGCCATGAGTGGAAGGTTCGACAACGGCGGTAACGCCCCATTTGGTGCGGAACCAGTTCAGGACGGCTTCATCATCTTTTGTCCGTGCGACGTTGGCGCGGAGCTCGCGAATCATCTGGTCAGAATTGGGGCAGCCTACGTGATTGCACTTCAGCAGCATTTGAGAGCAACTGCAGGTGCACATGATTTTGCCGCCCAGATTCTGAAAGCGGGCTTCCTGATTGTCGGCCCCCATCAGAAGAACCAGAACGCAGGGAAGCAGCAGAGCTTTTAGAAGTTTTTTCACTTGCCTGCTCCCGCGGGATGCATGCCCCGCTCATCCATCTGTGATACGGCAACGGCGCTTCTGACGGGAACGCTGACGGGCGCCGCGTTCGGAATCAATGCCATGCCAGTTCCCATTACGATTACGAGCACGCCAATCCAAATCCAATTTACCAGCGGATTGATAATGATTTTGATAATGGGATGGTCGGTGTCAGGGTTGAGGCCTTCATAGACTACGTAGAGATCTTCGCGCAGTGTTGAATGGTTCGCTACGATGTGGACTGGCTGTCCGCCGCTGGCTTTGAAGAAGCGCTCTTCAGGGTTAAGCCGGGTAAGGAATTTGCCGTCTTTATAAACTTCCAGCAGCGCCGCTTGCGACCTGTAATTGGCATTGTCGTCCTCGGTGTATTCTTCGCCAATAAGAGTGTAAGAACCAATCTGGACTTTATCGCCTTTGCCAATTTCCTGCTCTTTGTCCTGGTTAAAGGCCGCGCCGGCCAGACCGATCACCACCAGAACCACGCCAAAATGGACGACATAGCCGCCATAGCGACGCATATTGCGGCGCGAGAGCTGATAGATTCCGGCCAACAAATTAGTTTGCAGCTTGTTCTTCCAGACAATGCCACCGCGAATGAACTCAGATGTTACCGTGGCGACAACCAGAGTGCTCAGGCAGAAAGCCATCATGGCGTACATTTGGCCCATATCGGTCCAGAAGCGGACGCCATTCTTATAAAGCACGAAGCCGACGACGATCTCAATCACCAACGCCGCTGTTGCGGGTATGGCAAAGTTGCGCTTGATGCTACCTACGGATGTATTACGCCAGGCAAGCAGGGGCCCTACGCCCGTCAAGAAAATCAGTGCAAGCCCGATCGGAACCATCACCTTGTTGTAGAAGGGCGCGCCCAGGTTCATTTTTACGTCGCGCACCAACTCAGACAAGATGGGGAAGAGCGTGCCACAAAGCACGGCAAAACACGCGCCCAGCAACAGCAGGTTGTTGAACATGAAGCTGGATTCACGCGATACCAGCGATTCCAGCTTATTTTCAGAGCGCAGGTGGTCGCGATTGCGAACGTAAAACACCATGCAGACGGTAAAGATGATCGCCAGAAATCCTGAGAACCAATTGCCGATGCTGGACTGCGCGAATGAGTGCACAGAACTGACAATGCCACTTCGGGTCAGGAACGTTCCCAGAATCGAGAGCATGAAGGTGATAAAGATGAGCCAAACGTTCCAAACCTTCATCATGCCGCGTTTTTCCTGCATCATGACCGAATGCAGGAATGCGGTGGTGGAAAGCCACGGAAGCAGGGAAGCGTTTTCAACGGGATCCCAGCCCCAGTATCCGCCCCAACCCAGGACCGCGTAAGCCCAGTGCGCGCCCAGTGAGATGCCAAAAGTGAGGAAGAGCCACGCCACCATGGTCCAGCGGCGGGTAATGTGAATCCATTTCTCACCGGGATAGCGCATGATCAAGGCGGCCAGCGCAAAAGCGAATGGAACCGACACACCGACGTATCCGAGGTAGAGCATCGGCGGATGGATGACCATCTCTGGATATTGCAATAGCGGATTGAGGCCGTTTCCATCGGAGGCGAAGCGATCCATGATGCCAAAAGGATTGGCGACAAAATTAACCAGAATCAAAAAGAAAATCTGGATGGCCGCGAGAACCATGGATGCCATCGCCACCAAACGTTGATCGACCTTGTGGCGCAAGCGCAGAACAAAGCCATATGCGGAGAGCAGCAGCGCCCAGAAGAGAATCGAACCTTCCTGGCCAGACCATAAGACTGCAAATTTGTAAGGTCCCGGCAGAGCGCGGTTGGAATGATGAAGAATGTAAGCGACGGAAAAATCATCCGTCAGCGCGGCATAAACAAGGGCACCGGCAGCTACCAGAACAGCAAAGAATGACGCCATGCCGGCGCGACGCGCCGTTTCCGCCAGGCGATAGCCAATGGCATCTTTGCGGACGGCTGCGACGACCCCGACTACAAAGCAGTAGCCGGCCAGCGCCAAAGCGAATAAAAGACAGAAGCTTCCTAGTAATGGCATTATTCAGGAGCTTAATATGGTTTCACGCCTACTGCAATGATTCAATTAGGCGGAGGCCCTAACATTTAGCGCGGATTTTACTAGGGCAATTAAGTCCTCTGGATCACACGGCTTAACCCGGAAAATGACGCTCAGCCCGGCATATTCGGTATCGGCGTCCGGGAGGCCGCTGATCACGATTACCGGAACTTCCTTATTAAAAGCCCGCAACTGGCGGACGAACTCCACGCCATCCATGTCCGGCATAAGGTGGTCTGTGATAACCACGCCGATTTTTGCCTTTCCAGCGTCGCTGCGCAGCAACGCCAGGGCGCTTTGTCCCTTGGTGGCGACATGGCTTTCAATCTCGGCTTTGCGCAGGACCAGCTCACGCACCGTGAGCTGTGCAATATTGTCGTCCAGCAGAAGGGCCTGTTTCATGCGGGCTATGCCGTTTTGTCCCTTCGATATTTGGCCAGAACTTCAGCTTCCGCCCGTGCCCAATCTTCGTCATGAAAGCCTTCCAGCCGTCCACGTTGCTCAAAAAGCTCATAGGCGCGGATGCGGATCTCTTCTTCAATTCTCTGGTCGCCTGAAGGCTTGTGGTCGGCTGGCGGGAATGCACGATTGCTGGTTTCCGCAACACTGGAACCCTGGCCGATGGGGGTCACAGTGGATTTTTGCTGTGCTCCTTCTTTTGCAGACGTGGTTTTGCGCGGTTTAGACGGTTTTGTTGCCATGCTTTTCTTATTGCTCCCTCAGCTCCGGAAATGGTGATTTTCAAACGAGAGCGGCGTTGCTTTGATTATAGAAGAATCTCCGCCCGCTTGCGGGCAGAGGAGAACAAAAATTGAGGATATTGCATCCGACACGTGTATTAAGTGTTTTGTGTCACGCTGGTTTGTTGCGCGATACGAGATACTGGGTTTCTAAAGAAGCAATGGACAGAAAACGCAGCAATTTTGATAACAGTGATCAGACGGATTGCTCCGGGGCCTTAGAGCTTTTGTTATACTGCATATGCCCCCGCACAACAGAGTGGCGCTATCGTCTAGGGGTTAGGACGTGAGATTCTCAATCTTAAAACCCGGGTTCGATTCCCGGTAGCGCTACCAAATCCCTTCTCGCATCACATGATATTTCCTGCACTTCAATCGAATGGCTAGAAGTGCGTCTGACTCTCGGTATCACGTCGTGTGGCACAGTAGGAGCACAAATCGAGCTGGGCGGCAGGACACCCGCCCGGCTCACTGAATTTGCCAAGGGGCAGGAAAGCTCGGGCCAAGTTTTATACGCCTTTCATCAGCTCTGAAATCGTGATCTTGAATCCGAGAGCCAACGTTTCGAGCATTGGCATACTCGGACAAACTTTGGCGTTTTCCCATTCCGAGATGTTTCCTCGGTCAATCCCGAACTGGTGTGCCATCTCACCTTGGCTAAGTCCCGCCTTTTCCCTCAAATAACGGAGTCTCCGACCAAACCGAACGGCAATGTTCTCTCTTGACACCCTTTGATTCTCGCTTGTAGGATTCCTCCGACCTATCGGTTACCTCCGACAGGTTCACTCGAATGCAAACCTCGACAAAATTGAGGGAATTTATTGTTGGAAAATCGAGACTAGGAGGCGCAATGGCTGTTCTTGATGTTACGCAAAAGACCGAGGTCTATGAAACTCTGTCATCTCTCAACATGGCCTTTGCTGGAATAGTCGAGCACCTTCAAACGCTGCAAAAAACAGGACTGTTCCAATCGAAAGCCGCTAAACTGTTTCCGAGTTTTACCCAAGAACTGCAAGCCGAATTTAACCAAGAGTTTCTCGAAGTCCTGCACCAGCTTGAGCTTGACGATTGGGGACGTTACGGCAAAGCCCGCGAGAAATGGGAAAAATATCTCCGCGATCCTGACGACGTGTTCATACATGCTGAGGAACGCAAAAAGCAGCTTGCCAAGGAACGCAAAAAGCAACTTGCGAAACGACGCAAGAGAACAACCAAGTAGAAAAATCCTGCGAATAGTTATGGCTGGGGCACGATGAATGGCCCCTTTGTTCTGGGCAGCAATCGCCTGAAAGCCGCATGTCTGAGTCGGCCATGTGGGGTCCGCTCGACAAAATTCAATTTCTGCCACCTGCTCTGGGCGGGCACTCTCGACCGGAAAGTATGGCGGTTCGCTCAAATACTACGAGTCTGACGCAGCATGACCTACGGACGAATTATTTGACCATAGGGATTCGATTCTTTGTTAGTCGGCACGGCGGCTATCTTGGTCGGCACGGCAGGCTCAGTTTTGTAGAGGTTCCATTTCTTCAGCCGGGTTTCCAGCCAGGCTCGAAGAACCTGATATTCCTTGATCGCCCCGGCAAGTTCCTCTTTGCGATCATTGTTTTCGGGATCGAGTGACAACGCGTTCGCGCTGCGCGAAACACTTTCCGCTTTGTTCAGTAAAATTTCGAGATCCAGGCGGACAAGGGAGCAATATTCTTTGGCTCCGCTTTCCGGATCAACCTTCCCCGGCGATGGGGGAGGAGGGCCGCAGAGCGCGACGAATCGGGGCAGCTTCCCAATCGCAAGCTCTGCCTGTCTGGCGGTATCGCCAAGCGCCCGTGTCTTATGGAGCTTTTCCGACTCGGCTTCGTTCAAGTCAATGGCTTCCAGGGCAGCCATGGCCAGCGCTTGTTGCGGATCCTTCGCGGCGGGTCCGGATTTCGGATCCGTCTTCTGGGAGGCTAGCGCTTTCAGCGTTATCAGCAAGACTGCCAACGTCAGTACTGCCGGTATGCGCCTCCTGCCAGACCGGAAGCGGCTTTTTTCAGCGGGCATAATAACGCCCATTCTATCCCGGTAGAGTTGCCATGAAAATCCGTTTGAAAGAATCCGCGAGGCGGGTCGAGCGGCATGTGCTCAACGGTGATCTTCGGCGCACGCTTCTTAATGAAAACATACTCGCCTGGATGAGGAGATTTTCGGAAGACTTGACGCGTTTCACTTCGAGCGCGGGGCCGGGGGCATGGAAGGGTGAAAACTCAGGTTTTATTCAGTTCCATTACCCGGTAAGCGCTATCCCTCCTGGCGTGTGGCTTTTTGACATGTCAATTGTTAGAAAATTTAACCGTATCCACATGGAGCCGGGATTTCTGAACTGGCGAGCATTTCCGGCAAAATATTCATTTTGTTATGGATAGGTGGTTATTGCCCAAGCAAGCCCGGCGGCGCAGAGGAAAACAATTTACATCCCGATGTGAAGCCCGTTAAAGTACAAGCGACCCGTAATAAGGGAAGAATCTGTGCTGAACGTGGGGCAACACAAAGTTGATAAAGCGCCCCTTGTTCTAAGTAATGATCACCGGTTTGTTTGGCCCAGTCTGGGCACATCTCGCGCAACCTGGTCATTGATGCAGTTCTTAACCTGTTGCAGGTAGCAGCCACACTGGCTGTGGGACTCCTTATTTATTCCAAATTTCGTGAAAGCGCGGTGCGCACTTCCAAGAGGGAAGTTCGTCCGTCGTAATCGGATTCGTGGAGTTGGTAAGCAGTCCCAGGAGTCAGACAGTGACCACATCGCGAGGTGAGCTAATTCGATGAATCGTTCTTCGTCCCCTTCCGGAAAAGCACGAATCCTTCTTGTCAATCACGACACCGCAACCACGCGGCTGCTGGAGAGCGCGCAGTATCAGGTGGAAACTGTCTCAAGCGAAGAGGTTATCCGACTGATTGAAAATGGATCAAAGCCCGACTTGGTATTTCTCCATCTGGATGAGCACAACCTTTGCGATCTGGAAATGATTGAAGCCTGGCGGCGAGTTAGTCCCGAGCAGAAGATCGCCGTAATTTCCCAGGTTAGCGATGTCAGCATTGCGGTGCGGGCAATGCGATTGGGGGCCCTGGATTACATCGTCGGGCCGTGCGACGGGCAGGACTTTCCTGCGGAAGTAGAGCGGCTACTGTCCGACTCTGCGCAAGAGTCGGATTTCGATGCCCCGGGCGGAGCCTGCGCACACTTTGAACAAGTGGAAAACCACATTTCATTTCTGGCCGTAAGCCCTGCCATGCGCAAGATACGCGCCCAGGTGGCGCAAGTAGCCAAGGTGGATATTCCTGTTCTGCTGCTGGGCGAGAGCGGAGTGGGAAAAGAGGTATTGGCGCGGCTGATTCACAAGTTGTCGCGGCGATCAGCCAAGACGATGGTCAAGGTGAACTGTGCGGCGCTGCCAGCGGACTTGCTGGAGAGTGAACTTTTCGGTTACGAACCCGGCGCTTTCACTGGCGCAAACCGTTCCAAACCCGGCACGCTGGAACTGTGCGACAAAGGCACCGTTTTTCTGGATGAGATTGGAGAAATGAGTCCAACGGTGCAAGCCAAACTTCTGCATGTGCTGCAAGACGGAAAGTTTTCACGCCTTGGAGGCCGAACGACCTTGACCTCCGATTTCCGTGTGCTGGCCGCAACCAATATCAACGTGAAAGAAGCCATCAGCACCAAGGCGTTCCGTGAGGACCTGTATTATCGGCTGAACGCATTCACGATCAATGTTCCGCCATTGCGTGAGCGTAGTGAAGAGATCCCTATTCTCGTCAAACACTTCATGCAGCAGTTTTCAGAGAAATACGATTGCTCACCGGCGGAGTGCTCGCCCAACTTGATCCGGGCATGCCTGCGTTATTCCTGGCCGGGGAACCTGCGCGAACTGGGCAATTTCATCAAACGATACATGGTGCTGCGGGACGAGACTGCGGCTATCGCGGAGCTTGAAGAGCAACAAAATTCCGTAGGAATTGACGTGGAGTTTACCGATGAAGACTGTTTGATCGTCGCCGGAGGCTTAAAGTCGATGGTGCAGAATTTGAAGGAACAAGCAGAACCTAAAATCATTGAGCGCGTCCTGATCGCTACCAAGTGGAACTGCAAGCTGGCGGCAAAACAGCTCAAGATCAGTTACAAGGCGTTACTCTACAAGATGAAGCAGTATCACGTTCTTCCTCCGGGCGTGACCGGCCCCGGACTGCGCAACGCGCAAGGCTAAGCGCTTTACATCCCGAGCGCAGCGAGGGAGCCCTATCGCAATGTCATCTTTGATTTGATGGCTCGATGGACGAGCCGAGGAAATTTGCTTCCACTCAGATCATAGAAAACAAATTCCAATCACGCACAATTCAATCTTCTGAACACCTCCGGCGAATGCAAAATTCGCCATCCTGATTCGCGTAACTAACAGAAAAACAAAGTCACAATGCTTTCTTCGCCGCATGGCGTTTGCAATGTGTAGCGCTTAGCCAGATCGTGGCAGCGCAGATGCAATTACGCAAGCCGTCCATCGCTCTTCGGGGAGCCGTGGACTGCCGTGTAAGCGCCCACGCTTGCGCGAGCATGTTTTTTCCGAAACAGCCCCTTGCTCTTGGCGAAGCAGCGTTGATGGATGACTCTGCCACCCTTCCGGGGAACACCAAGTCTGTCCAGCCGCTAAAGGCAACCAGACAGAAGGAAAATTTTTGCGATGAGAAGTACATCGATAACAACATTTCGTCCACTGGCGGTTCGCGATCTGCCAGTTCCTATGCAGCTTGCGCTCTGGTGCCTGGCTGTCTTATTTGCGTTTGCTGTTTCAGCGAATGCACAAAACATCACCGTGCTCAACGTACCCACCACTACGACACTATGGGCCGGGACCGAGGGCTTCGGCAGTGCTGGGGGCTATCTTCATTGAAGTTTCCACGTCAGTGTTGATCCTGCCGGGCACTTTAAGTTTCCTGCAAGGTCTTGGCACTCTTCCTGCGCGACGGACAGGCTCTGAAGGATTGCCTTGATTCACTTGCAGGAGCTGGAGGTTGGGTAGTCTCCCGGAACGATTACCCAACTTCATTTTTCAACTGCTCCACTTTCAATCGCTACACCAGGGCCAGTATTCACAAGATCTACAACGGATGGCCGCGCGCTGTAGGCAAACTGGCCGAAGACGCCACACTGGGTCCCGGCCAGTTTTTGTTTTGTCGAACTGAAAGCTCCCTGTCACTCATGAAACCCTCTTCTTTGAAAAACACTCCCATTGGAAATCGAGTTCCACTCGTCTTTTGGAAGCCAATTTCCATTCGCTGCCAGTTGCCGCCGCAAAGCTGGGCAGCCAGTCTTACATTCGACGCCCGCAAGTCATAGCAAAAAAAGCAGATATCTAAGACTGCCTCCGGCAACTCCCCTCCCGTCCGACCTCCAAAAACTTGGTCGAAGGAATGCTTTAACCCTGACCAGTTCATTGCCCATGGCTGCGCGATGAATTGGGCCGGCAAGAAAACGATTAGCAGGTTTTCTCGCTTGGCGTTTTGAAAATTCAGGAGGAAGTTACATATGAGGATGAGCAAAAAATTAACCGGCCTGGTGCTGGCCTTAGCATGCGCCATGGCCTTTTCCAGTGGCGGTTCCGGCTCCGGCGGTGGCGGCGGAAATAGCGGCGGTGGAAATAGTGGCGGTGGCGGCAACAGCGGCGGCGGAAATAGTGGTCGCAATGGAAACACTGTTAGTACCTCGTCAAAGGGCGGCAATTCCGGTGGCGCTAAAAATCAAACTGGCAATCAGGGCGGAACTCAGAACGCGAATCAATCCGCCAACCAGACTTCGGGTCGCGGCGGAAATCGAAAACTCAGTTCGCTCAAGACCGTGCCTGTGCCGGGACCAACCGCCGCTGAACTCAATGATCTCGTCCGCGACAAAGCTGCTGCAATCGCGCTGGGCAAAGCCTTCTTCTGGGAAATGCAGTTTGGCAGCGATGGCTTCACCGCTTGCGCCACCTGCCACTTCAACGCCGGTGCGGACAGCCGCACCATGAATCAGACCGATCCAGGCCTGCGTCGCGTCGATAGCAATGGCAATCCGGCTGCCGACTCCACCATTTTCCATCCCGGATTTGGCCCGAACCATCAGCTCAGCGTCAGCGATTTTCCGCTGCACCAGCTGGCCGATATCAATCGCTCGAATTCCGCTGTGCTTTCTGACAACAACAACATCGTCGGATCGCAAGGTGTTTTGCGGAACAATTTCAATGACGTTGTCCTCGGTCTCGGCACTGAAGACGAAACGTCTGTTGCCGATCCCGTCTGGTCCATCACTGATCCTTCCGGCGCTCCGCTCAACGTTCGTCGTTCGACGCCACGCAACGCGCCGCCGGTAATCAACGCGGTCTTTAACTATCGCAACTTCTGGGACGGCCGCGCGCAGAACACTTTCAACGGCGTGAATCCGTTCGGCACGGGAGATCCCCATGCATCTCTGCTGCAGACCGACGCTTCCAGCCTGGATATTGTTTATGAAGTCACGCTGCGCCTCTCCAACTCCGCGCTGGCTTCGCAGGCCGTTGGGCCTCCGGGCAGCGATGTTGAGATGTCTGCCACTGGCCGTCCTTTCGTAAAGATGGGCAAGAAGATGCTTTCGCTCACGCCGCTGGTGTTGCAGCGGGTCTCGCCCAATGACAGTGTTCTCGGCAGCCTGAGCGCGGATCCTTTCACTGGCCTCAACACTGATTATGTCTCCATGATCCAGGCTGCGTTCCAGCCCAAGTGGTGGAACTCAGACGTGATCGTTGATAAGGACAGCAACTTCCTGCATCTGGGCCGGCCCTTCAATACCGACGAGTATTCGCAAATGGAATACAACTTCTCCATGTTCTGGGGCGTAGCCATACAGATGTATGAGTCCACGCTTGTTTCAGACAGTTCGCGCTTTGACCAGTTCATGGAAGGGAATCGCGGTGCCCTCAGCGCTCTTGAGCAGCGCGGTCTCGATCGCTTCCAGGGTAAAGGTGGATGCACCAACTGCCACAACGGCGGCGAATTCACTGACGCAACAGTTTCCAACGTTGCTTCACGCGGCGTCGTGGAGCGCTTGCCCGGCGGACGCTGGCACGACGTTGGCTTCCATAACATCGGCGTCAGGCCCACGGATGACGACATGGGCATCGCTGCCTCCGATCCTTCAGGTCTCGCTTCACTTTCCGCGGCGCAGCTTGCCTCCATGGGCAAGCTTGCCGGAACGCAAGTTCCCGCCGGTGCGCCGGTCGCGGTGCGCGGAGCGGTAAAAACTCCGAGCCTGCGCAACATTGAGCTTACCGGGCCGTACTTCGTCAACGGCGGCCAGGCCACTCTGGATCAGGTTGTGGACTTCTACAGCCGCGGCGGTGATTTCCCCTCCGTGGATGTCGATCCCAACCTGCAGCGCGCCGGCTTCAGCGCGGACGATAAAGCCGCGGTCGTCGCCTTC
>Ga0209060_10002430_pt1 | contig 17332 bp, 12 predicted proteins | sample Coa_R1_8_FD_187155 | JGI IMG/M metagenome (GOLD analysis project Ga0209060, IMG submission 187155) | Surface soil microbial communities from Centralia Pennsylvania, which are recovering from an underground coalmine fire - Coalmine... | ecosystem: Environmental > Terrestrial > Soil >...
TCATGCCGTGATCGATCAGATTGATCAGCGCTTGCATCGCACTTGGAAAAATGCGCTTTCCGCCCGGCAGACCAAGCGCGTAGACGAGCTTGTGATCTCGTAGCGCCATCATCGGCGACATTGAGGTGGTGACGCGTTTTCCCGGCGCCAGCGACAGCGCATGCCCGGGCCGCGGATCGAACAGGTTCAGGTAGTTGTTGGCGATGGTGCCGAGCCCCGGGATCAGAATTTTCGCGCCAAACAAATTGTTGATCGTCTGGGTGGTCGCGACCACGTTGCCGAACGAATCCGCGGCCGTCATGTGCGTCGTGTGCGCACTCTCGAGCTGAGAGGTGCCCGCGCCCCACGCTTTTGCGCGGGTGAGATCAATCTCACGGCGGCGCTCGGCGGCATAGTCCTTCGATGTGAGGCGTTCAACGGGGACATTGACGTAAGCAGGATCGCCGCTTGCGACCGCCCGATCGGCAAAGGCGATCTTCAGCGCTTCGGCCAGAAGATGGATCGTTGGCGCCGTGCCGAAGGCGGATGCGCCGATGTCAAACCCCTCGAGGATATTGAGCATTTGTGCGATGTGAACGCCGGAGGCGGCTGGCGGCGGCGGACCCATGATTTGCCAGCCGCGATAATCGGCGCGGATGGCCGCGCGCTCGTCCGTCTTGTATGTGGTGAGGTCGTCCTTGCGGATAAAACCTTCATGCGCGCGCATGTAATCGACGAGAATGTCGCCGAGCGGTCCGTCGTAAAGCGCCTCTCCGCCGTGCTTTGCGATCGTGCGTAGCGTCTGTGCATATTCGGCCTGCACCAGCTTCTCGCCCGGCTTGAGCGGCGTGCCACTCGGCAGGAAGATCGCCGAAATCGGTTCGTCCTTGAGCATCACGGCGGCGCTTTCGCTGATGCATCCGTGCAGATAGGGCGTCACCACGTAGCCGCGCGCGGCATGCTTGATCGCGGGCTCCATGACGTCCGCAAGGCTCATGGTGCCGAAGCGGCGCAATGTCTCGCACCAGGCCTTTAGCGAGCCGGGAGCGGCGACTGCTTTCGGACCGTTTAAATTCTCGTCGCCCACGGTGTCGAACACGTCGTGCGCCGAACCTGGCTTCGAGCGATAGCTGTCCGGCCGCATCATGAGCGGAACGGTGCTCTGGCCGTCGATGAAGCGGTGGCTGCCGTCGGCGAGCCGGATATGCGCCATGCCGCCGCCGATGATGCCGACCATCATCGGCTCGACCACCGTCAGCGCGAACAGCGTCGCGATCGCGGCGTCGATGGCGTTGCCGCCGGCGCTAAGCATCTCCGCGCCCGCGGCTGAGGCCAGCGGATGGTTGCTGACGACCATGCCGCGGCTTGCGGTTGCCGGCCGCCTCTCGCACGCGAAAGTCGTGCTGGTTCGATCGCGCCAATTGGTGCTCATGGTTTCTGATCCATTATTTCTGGCACTTCGGGCACCAAAAGGTCGAGCGCCCGTTTTGGGTAAAACGCCGGACGATCCCGCTACAGCCGGCCGTTCGGCATTTTTCGCCTTCGCGGTCGTAGACCTGGAAGGAATGCTGAAAATAGCCGAGCTCGCCGTTGGTCTGGCGGTGGTCGCGCAGCGATGAGCCGCCCGCCTCGATCGCTTGGTTGAGCACTTTGTGGATCGCCTCGACCAATCGGCCCGCGTGATCGGTCGCCTCGCCCGTCCTGGTCGCGATCGTTCTCGCCTGGCGTCTTGGCGCGAGATGCGCGCGAAACAGCGCCTCGCAGACATAGATGTTGCCCAGACCCGCGACCACGCGCTGATCGAGCAGCACCGCCTTCAGGCTGGTCTTCTTGCCCGCGCAGGATTGCGCCAGCATCCTTGCATCGAACTCGTTGCCGAGCGGCTCGGGGCCGAGCCCTCGCAGCAGCGGCTCGGCATCGATCGCGTTGCGGGCGACGATCTTCATGTAGCCGAAGCGGCGCGGATCGTTGAAGATGATGTCAGCGCCCGATGACATGTGAAACACCACATGGTCATGCGCGGCATCCTTGCCTCGCGGGTGGTGAAACTCGCCGGGCGTCGTGGCCTTGGTTTTGGCGTTGTCCGCGGTCTCAATCCGGAACGAGCCGGACATGCCGAGATGCATCAGGAGCACGTCGCCGGAGCCGAGGTCGGCCATCAGATATTTGGCGCGGCGGCCGAGCCCGGTTACCGTCTGGCCGGTGAGACGCGCGACAAAATCCTTCTGGAACGGAAAACGCAGGTCCTTCCGGCGGGCTTCCGCCTTGACGATTTTCGACCCCTCCATCACCGGCTGCAAGCCACGGCGGACGGTCTCGACCTCGGGCAGTTCAGGCATGGCGGATCGTTCACCTTGAAGGTCATTCACCTTATGAAGGTGACGTGATAGCCCCATCTCGCCGGGCGCGCTATGGTCTGGCCGAAACGGAAAGGCCCGAATCTACCAAGTGCCCTGGCAGGACCGGATGTGATGAGTCAATCGGACCAAACCACCCATTTCGGCTTTCGCGACGTGCGGGCAGGCGAAAAGCAGGGGCTGGTGAACGACGTGTTTCACAGCGTCGCCTCACGCTATGACCTGATGAACGACCTGATGTCGGCGGGGCTGCACCGCCTCTGGAAGGACATCATGATCGACGTGGTCAATCCACCGAAGGGCGATGCGCCGTTTGCGCTGCTCGACGTCGCCGGCGGCACCGGCGATATCGCCTTTCGCGCTGCGAAAGCCTCGGGCGCGGGTTTTCACGCCACCGTCTGCGACATCAATGCCGACATGCTCAAGGTTGGGCGCGAGCGCGCCGCCAAACGCCATCTCGACGACCGTATCGCCTTCGTGGAGGGCAACGCGGAAGCACTCGCCTTCCCCGATCGCAGCTTTGACGCCTACACGATCGCGTTCGGGATCCGCAATGTGCCAAAAATCGAGCTGGCGCTCGCGGAGGCGTTCCGTGTGCTGAAGCCCGGCGGACGCTTCCTCTGCCTGGAGTTTTCCACCGTCGACGTGCCGGGCCTGGATCGCCTCTACGATTTCTATTCCTTCAAGGTGATTCCGTCGCTCGGTCGCGCCGTGACGGGCGACGGCGAGGCCTATCAATATCTCGTCGAGTCGATCCGTAAATTTCCGAGGGCCGGCGCCTTCGCCGATATGATCCGCGCCGCCGGCTTTGCGCGGGTGAAGTGGGACGTCCTCTCGGGCGGCATCGTGGCGTTGCATTCGGGCTGGCGTTTGTGATCTCTGCTTTGACGCACATCGCAAGGGTCGTCCGCGCCGGTTTCGTGTTTGCGCGCGAAGGCGTGTTCGGCGTCGTCGATCCAGCGCTGGTGCCGCCGCCGGTACAACTTGGACTGAAGATCGCCCGACTGGTCGAACGGCGCGGCGCAAAATCCGGTCCGCGCCTGTCGCGCGCGCTCGAGCGGATGGGGCCGGCCTATCTCAAACTCGGCCAGTTTCTCGCAACCCGGCCGGACGTGGTCGGCGTCAACATGGCGCGCGACCTGGAGGCGTTGCAGGACCGCCTGCCGCCGTTTTCGCAAGCAGAGGCCGAGGCCGCGATCGCGGCCTCGCTGGAAAGGCCGCTGTCGCAAGCCTTTGTGAGCTTCGGCCCTGCGGTTGCCGCCGCCTCGATCGCACAAGTCCACCGCGGGGAGGTGTTGCGTGAGGGCGCGCGCCGGCCGGTCGCGGTGAAGGTGTTGCGGCCCAACGTCGCGTCGCGCTTCCGCCGGGATCTCGCCGATTTCTTCTTTGTCGCGGAAAAGGCCGAGCAATATTCGGCAGAGGCACGTCGGCTGCGCCTGATCGAAGTCATCAACACCATGTCGCGCTCGGTCGCGATGGAAATGGATCTGCGGCTGGAAGCGGCGGCAATGTCCGAGATGGCAGAGAATACCCGCGGCGATGCGGACTTTCGCGTGCCCGCGGTCGATTGGGATCGCACCACCCATAATGTGCTGACGATGGAGTGGATCGACGCCATCGCGCTGTCCGACCATGCGCGGCTGGAAGAAGCGCAGGTCGACATGCGCGATCTCGGGCGCAAGGTGATCCAGAGTTTTCTGCGCCATGCGCTGCGCGACGGGTTCTTTCACGCCGATATGCACCCCGGCAACCTGTTCCTTGACCAACACGGACGGTTGGTCGCGGTCGATTTCGGCATCATGGGCCGGTTGGGCCTCAAGGAGCGGCGCTTTCTTGCCGAAATCCTGCTCGGCTTCATTACCCGCGACTATCGCCGCGTCGCGGAGGTGCACTTCGAGGCCGGCTATGTGCCCTCGCACCATTCGGTCGAGAATTTTGCGCAAGCCATCCGCGCGATCGGCGAACCGATCCACAACCGCACGGCCGAGGAAATCTCGATGGCGCGATTGTTGACGCTGCTGCTGGAGGTCACCGGTCTGTTCGACATGCGAACGCGCCCCGAACTGATCCTGTTGCAGAAGACCATGGTGGTGGTCGAGGGCGTGGCGCGCAGCTTCGATCCAAAACTCGACATCTGGACGACCGCCGATCCGGTGGTGCGCGAATGGATCGAACGCAATCTTGGGCCCGTCGGGCGGCTCCAGGGCGCGGTGTCCGGCGCCGGTGAATTGGGCCACTTGCTCTCGAAACTGCCGGAGATCGCGAACCGTGCGGTGACGGTGCTGGAGCAAATGGAGGACATGACGCGGGAAGGGCACATGCTGTCGCCGGACACGATCGAGGCCTTGGGGCGCAAAGAGGCGAAGAAAGCCCGCCTGAGCACGATTGCGCTCTGGATCATCGCCGTTGCCTCCATCGGGATTTTGATCGCCTTGACCCGTCTGTGAGGGGTGATTGCAATGATAGCATATATCTGCTAGCACTGCTGTCAAAACACGCAGGAGCCGAGCGATGGCCAGCCTGACCATCCGAAAACTTGATGAAGCCGTTAAAACCTATCTTCGTCTGCGTTCGGCCAGCAACGGCCGCTCGGTCGAGGAGGAGGTCCGGGTCATCCTGGGCGAGCTGATCCAGGGCCGGCCTGAGCCGGCGTCCTTTGCGACGTTTCCGGCCGCTCGGCCGGATGAGCCTCCCTCAGCGACGGCGCGCGGCGAGACTGCGGTCGGCGACGCGCGCATCACTCTGATCATCGGCGGCGGTATCGCCGCCTACAAGTCGCTGGATCTGATCCGGCGCCTGCGAGAGCGGCGCATCCGCGTTCGCTGCGTCCTGACCCCTGCCGCGCAGCATTTTATCACGCCGCTTTCGGTGGGCGCGATCGCCGGCGAGCACGCTTTTACCGACCTGTTCGATGCGAGAAGCGAGTTCGACGCCGGCCACATCCGCCTGGCGCGCGACTGCGATCTGATCGTGGTGGCGCCCGCTACCGCCGACCTGATGGCCAAGATGGCCCACGGCCATGCCGACGATCTCGCCAGCGCCATCCTGCTCGCGGCAAGCCGGCCGATCCTGCTCGCGCCGGCGATGAATCCGCTGATGTGGAGTAATGCGGCGACCCGTCGCAACGCCGCACAATTGATGCGCGACGGCATCGCCTTCGTCGGGCCCAATACCGGCGAGATGGCGGAGAGCGGAGAGGCGGGGGTGGGGCGGATGGCTGAGCCGCTCGAAATTGCCGCCGCCGCTGAGCGTTTTTTGCGCCCCGTGAAGCCACGGCCGCTTGCCGGAAAGCGCATCCTGATTACGGCCGGCCCAACCCATGAGCCGATCGATCCCGTTCGCTATATTGCCAACCGCTCCTCGGGCAAGCAGGGCTATGCCATCGCGACCGCAGCGCAAGCCGCTGGCGCCGACGTCACGCTGGTGTCGGGTCCGGTCGAGCTCGACGAGCCACGGGGCGTAACTGTGGTGCATGTGGAATCCGCGCGCGACATGCTCCGTCGCGTCGAGGCGGCACTCCCGGCGGACATCGCGATCTTCGCGGCCGCCGTTGCCGACTGGCGAGTTGCCAATGAAGGCGAGCAGAAGCTGAAAAAGACGCAGGCTGCGATGCCGCCGTTGCAGCTCGTGGAGAATCCCGACATCCTCGCGACCATCGCGCATCTTAGGGACCAGCGCCCGCGGCTTGTGATCGGCTTTGCAGCCGAGACCGAGCATCTGATCGACAACGCCAAGGCCAAGCTGAAGCGCAAGGGCTGCGATTGGATCGTCGCCAACGACGTGTCGCCCGCGACCGGCGTCATGGGCGGCGATCGTAACACCGTGCATCTGTTGACCCGGGATGGCGCCGACATCGCAGTCGATTCCTGGCCGGTCATGACCAAGGAGCAGGTTGCGGTCGAGTTGATCGCCCATGTCGCCAAGAATTTTGACAGGAGATTCGACAAGAGCTTTGGTGTGGGCGTTGAAGGGAAGGCGTCGTGAGTTCTCCGCTCAAGATCGATATCTGCCAACTGCCCCATGGTCAGGGGTTGCCGCTGCCCGCCTACCAGAGCGCGCACTCGGCGGGTCTCGATCTTCTGGCCGCGATTCCCGAGGACGCGCCGCTCACCTTGTTGACGGGACAGTTCACGCTCGTCCCGACGGGGCTCGCAATAGCGCTGCCGGTGGACCATGAGGCGCAGGTGCGACCGCGTTCGGGGCTTGCGGCAAAACACGGGGTCACCGTCCTCAACGCGCCGGGCACGATCGATGCCGATTATCGTGGCGAAATCGGCGTGGTCCTGATCAACCACGGCGCTGCGCCATTCGTGATTCGCCGCGGCGAGCGCATCGCGCAGCTGGTGATCGCGAAGGTCGTACGCGCGGAATTTGCACCAGTCGCTTCACTTTCGTCGACGGGGCGCGGCAGCGGCGGTTTTGGATCGACGGGACGCTGAATTCCTCAAAAATTGCAGATCGAGTTTCAGACAAATTGCACCCATTAAGACTTAGTTCCGCTTTTTTCCCCAGCGAGTCTTGCGTTCACGATCTGGACTCTTACCCGCCGAGTCCCCTTGGCGATATTGTCGTTTGATTCGTGCGGTGGGGAAAATGCCGCGCGAGTATTTCGCGGTCTTTTTCGTGCGGTCCTTGGGGCGAGCTATGTCGGGCGTATTCGCTGCGATGCGTCAGACGCTGCTGCTGCCTTCAATGGCGCGCAGCGGCATGATCGGTTTCGCCATAACGCTGACGGCGAGCGCACCTGCGTTTGCCGGCAATCTGCCGCACCCAATCCCCGCCCTTTTCACGTTGAACCGCCAGGAGATGGCGGTGCTCACTACGGCGTTGGCGCTGCTCGGCTTTTCGGCGGTGTCCGCGATCCTGTTGATGCGCACCCGCCTCCGCGCCGGGCGAAACGAAGCGCGGCTGCGCGCCGATATCGCCAAGCTGCAGGCCCATGCCGACCGGTACCGGGCGTTGCTGTTTGCTGAACCGCAGGTCCTGATCGCATGGGCGGCGGGCGACAATCGGCCGCGGATTTCGGGCGACGCCTCGCTGGTGAATCTGCATGAGCAGCCGCAGCGTATTCTCGCCTTCGGAACCTGGTTGCCGCCGGAACCGGCGGTGCTGATGGACCGTGCGGTCGACGCGCTGCGCGAGACCGGAGAACCTTTTCTGCTCAACCTCACGACCTCGAGCGGCCTCGCCATCGAGGCCATGGGCCGCGCTATCGGCGGTCAGGCCGTCGTGCGGATCCGCGAGCTCTCAGGCCTGCGGCGCGAACTGGCCGAGACGAATTTGCGGCTGAAATCGCTGGCCGAGGAGACGGAGATGCTGCGCAGCTTCGCGGCTGCCTCTCCCTGGCCGATCTGGGCCAAGGGCGCCAAGGGAATGCTGAGCTATGCCAACCCCGCTTATGCCCAAGCGACCGAGGCCGGGGGCGTGGCGGAGGCTATCGAGCGCAATCTCGAGCTGCTCGACTCCAGCGATCGCGCCGAGATGGACCGCGCTCTGACTGCAACCCACTCCTTCAATGCCCGCCTGCCGATCGTCGTCAGAGGCGAGCGACGGATCTACGACGTGCGCGCCATGAATATCGGCGGCGGCAGCGTCGGAATTGCCGTTGACGCCAGCGAAGCCGATGCCCTGAGCTCGGCGCTGGTACGGATGGCGGAGGCCCATCGCCGCACCCTCGACCAGTTGTCCTCCGGCGTTGCGGTGTTCGACGGTCAGCGGCGCCTTGCCTTCTACAACGATTCCTATCGTCGGCTGTGGGACCTCGAACCCGCCTTCCTCGACGGCAATCCCGATGACTCCACTTTGCTCGACCGGCTGCGCGCTGCGCGCAAGCTGCCGGAGCAGGCCGATTTCCGCGCCTGGAAGGCCAAACTGCACGAGGCGTATCGCGCACTGGAGCCGGCAAAGGACACCTGGTTCCTTCCCGACGGCCGCGCGCTCAGCGTGGTCACCACTCCAAATCCCGAAGGCGGCGTCACTTATCTCTTCGACGACGTCACCGAGAGCCTCGATCTCGCCCGCCGCTTCGATCGCCTGATCCGCGTGCAGAGGGAGACGCTCGACAGCCTCGCCGAAGGCGTCGCCGTGTTCGGCAGCAACGGCAAGGCGCAGTTGTTCAATCCGGCCTTTGCCAAGATGTGGAGGCTTACGCCGGAAGCGCTGCGCGAGGAGCCGCATATCGACACGGTGGCGCACTGGTGCAAACCGCTTTTCGACGACGCTACCGCCTGGCGCACGATCCGAGAAGCGATCACGGGAATCGAGAATCGCAACGACGTGCCCTTGAAGTTTGAGCGCAAGGACGGCAGCGTGCTCGATTGTATGAGCCGGCCATTGCCGGATGGCGCTACCATGTTGACGTTCCAGGACATCACCGACACCGAGAATGTCGAGCGTGCGCTGCGCGAGAGCAACGAGGCGCTCGAGGCAGCGGGGCAGATGAAGATCGATTTCGTCCACCACGTCTCCTACGAGCTCCGCGCACCGCTGACCACGATCATCGGCTTTGCGCACTTCCTCTCCGACCCCTCGACCGGGCCACTGACGCCCAAGCAGGCCGAATATCTCGACTACGTCACCAAATCGACCAACGCGCTGCTTGCGTTGACCAACAACATCCTTGATCTTGCCACCATCGATGCTGGTGCGATGAAGCTCGAGCTCGGCCCTGTCGATATCGGCAAGGCCATCGCCGCTGCGGCCGAGGGCATTCAGGATCGCCTCGCCACCGATCGGATTCGGCTCAAGGTCGAGGTCGACCCGAACATCGGCAGCTTTGTCGGCGACGAGCGGCGCGTGGTGCAGGTGCTTTATAACCTGCTTGCCAACGCGGTTGGCTTCTCACCGCAGGACGGCACCGTGATCGTCAGCGCTCGCCGCACAGAGCGCAGCATCGTCTTCAATGTGACCGATTCCGGGCCGGGCATTCCCGCCGACGTCAAGGACAAGGTGTTCGACTGGTTCGAAAGCCGCTCGCATGGGTCGCGGCACCGGGGCGCGGGTCTTGGGCTGTCGTTGGTGCGCTCCTTTGTCGAACTGCACGGCGGAAAGGTCCGCGTCGATTCGGTGGTCGGCAAGGGTACGACCGTGGCCTGTGATTTCCCGACCGATCAGGCCGCGCAACGCACCGCCGCGGAATGACCCGCTCTCTCACATTTTCGACGGCGTTGGCGAGCGAGACGGCAACGGGACAGCTGATGGCCGATCTTGCGCTCCTCATCGGCCCCGGCGACGTCATCACACTTTCGGGCGATCTAGGCGCCGGCAAGACGGCGGCCGCCCGCGCCATGATCCGCTATCTCGCCGACGACGACACCATCGAGGTGCCGAGCCCGACCTTCACGCTGGCGCAGGGCTACGAGCTTCCCGCCTTTCCGCTGCTGCATGCCGACCTCTATCGCATCAGCGACGCGTCTGAACTGGAGGAGATCGGTCTGTCGCCGTTGCCCGAGGGCACCGTCGTCATGATCGAATGGCCGGAACGTGCAGGCGGCAAGCTTCCTGCCGATCGCATCGATATCGCGTTCAACCATCGCCCCGCGCTCGGCTCGACCGCTCGCTCGGTCGAGATCACGGGCTACGGCAAAGCAAGCGCGATCGTCGAACGGCTGAGATCGCTCCGGCAATTTCTGGCTGAGGCGGGCTACATCGACGCGCGGCGGAAGCGGATGGCTGGCGATGCCTCGATCCGCTCCTACGCGCGCCTGATGCGCGATGACGGCGTGGTCATTTTGATGAACATGCCGCGCCGACCGGATGGAGCGGCGATCTATGACGGCAAGGCCTATAGCGCCGCGGTGCATCTGGCCGAGGACGTCAAGCCCTTCGTGGCCATGGCCAACGGCCTGCGCGGCCGCGGCCTGTCCGTGCCGAGGATTCATCAGGCCGATCTCGACCACGGCTTTCTGATCACCGAAGATTTTGGCAGTGTCGGCTTCGTCCAAGGCGATCCGCCGCAGCCCGTCGTCGAGCGCTACGAGGCCGCCACCGATCTCCTGGCGGAATTGCATCGCGAAAAGCTTCCCGACACGCTGCCGCTGGCGCCGCATGCGGACTATGCGATTCCCGTTTTCGACACCGATGCGCTGCTTGTCGAGATCGGCTTGATGATCGAATGGTATTTGCCGGACCGTGGCGTGCAGCCGACCAATAACCAGCGCGCCGAGTTCGCGATGATGTGGCGAAAGCTGCTGGAAAAGCCGGCGGCAACGGAGAAGACCTGGGTGCTGCGCGACTTTCATTCGCCCAATCTGATCTGGCTTTCCGAACGCAGCGGCATTGAGAGGGTCGGCATGATCGACTTCCAGGATGCGGTGCTGGGATCCGCCGCCTACGACCTCGTCTCGCTGCTCCAGGACGCGCGGGTCGACGTGCCTGAGGCGATCGAACTTGCGCTGTTCACACGCTATATCAAGGCGCGGCGAGAGGCCGATCCGAATTTCGATGCAGCCGATTTCGCCTCGCTTTATGCGCTGATGTCGGCCCAGCGCAACACCCGCCTGCTCGGCACCTTCGCCCGTCTCAACCGGCGCGACGGCAAGCCGCAATATCTGCGCCATCAGCCGCGGATATGGACCTATCTCAATCGCTCGCTGGCGCACCCGGCACTGGCCTCGGTGCGCGCCTGGTATGCCGCGAATGTCCCGTCACCGGTGGCTTAAGATTTGCCCATGATCCATCGGGTCGAGCCCGAGGGCATGCTTGTTGGGAAACCGCCGCCCATGCTCGAATTTACGAGTTGTTAGCCAGGGCACCTTTAATCTGTGGCGGGCCATGTTGCCGTCGCATATTGGCCCAATTGGCTGGAGCTTGAGGGCATGGCAACAGGCGAACGGCGCAAAGACGCACGCGTCGTCTTCGAGCGTGGGATTCCTGCGCACATGATGGGCATCGACGGCACCTGGCGGCGCGACTGCCTCATGGACGACGTTTCCGAGTCGGGCGCAAAACTCACTGTCGAGGGCTCCGTCGAGGGGCTGCAGCTGAAGGAGTTCTTCCTTCTCTTGTCGTCGACGGGGCTCGCGTACCGCCGTTGCGAACTGGCCTGGGTCAATGGCGACCAGATCGGCGTGACCTTCCTGAAGCCAGGCAAGAAGAAGAAGTCGGCGCGCCAGGGTGCCGAAGCCTGACATCCGGATGCCGTCGTACAGCCGTCATCAGCCACGACTATGGCGTCGGAATCCACTCGTCGTGATATGATTTTCCACTAGAATCGAAGGCTCTCGATGTCCGTCAAGCCCAGCAAAGCCATGGTCCTCGCCGCCGGCCTCGGCTTGCGCATGCGTCCCTTGACCGACCATATGCCGAAGCCGCTGGTGCGGGTGGCGGGCCGGCCGCTGCTCGATCATGTGCTGGACAAGCTTGCCCAGGCCGGCGTCGCGGAAGCGGTCGTCAATGTGCATTATCTGCCCGACCAGATCATCGCCCATGTCGCCTCACGCGCAAAACCGCGCGTGATCATTTCCGACGAGCGTGACCGCGTGCTCGGCACCGGCGGCGGAGTGGTCAAGGCGCTGCCAATTCTCGGAAGCGAACCGTTCTTCCATGTCAATTCCGACACGATGTGGATCGACGGCGTCCAGCCCAACCTCAAGCGGCTGGCCGAGGCCTTCGAGCCTGCGCGCATGGATATTCTGCTGTTGATGGCACCGACCGCGAGCAGCATCGGCTATGGCGGGCGGGGCGACTATGCGATGCTGCCGGACGGCGCTCTGCGCAAGCGTCGCGAGCTTCAGGTCGTGCCCTTTGTCTATGCCGGCGCTGCAATCATGTCGCCGCAGATCTTTGCCAATGCGCCCAGGGGCGAGTTCTCGCTGACAAAAATGTTCGACGCGGCCAACGAGCAGGAGCGGCTGTTTGGGCTCAGGCTCGACGGTGTCTGGATGCATGTCGGCACGCCGGATGCCGTGATCGCGGCGGAGGAAGCCTTTCTGGAAAGCGTGGCGTAAAACCCCTCACGCCGATCCTAATCCCTCCCCCGCGAAGCGTAGGGAGGGTGGCGAGCTCGGCAGCGCACTTGCGCGCCTGAGCGAGCCGGGTGGGGGCGCTTCGGCAACAATCGCCACCCCCACCCCGACGCTCGTTTCACTCGCGTCGACCCTCCCCACCACTCGCTACGCTCGTGGGGGGAGGGATGAGAGAGAGCCACAACGATCGCGCAGGCGTTACGCGGTCTTCGCCGCCTTCAGACCCAGCCGGGCCTCGACCGCCTCGCGCATGATGAATTTCTGGATCTTGCCGGTGACGGTCATCGGAAACGCATCGACGAATTCGACGTAGCGCGGGATCTTGTTGTGCGCGATCTGTCCATCGCAGAACGCGCGCACCTCTTCAGCGGTCAGCGTCTCGCCGGCGCGGATCCTGATCCAGGCGCAGAGCTCCTCGCCATAGCGATCATCCGCGACTCCGAAAATCTGCACGTCCTGGATTTTTGGATGGCGATACAGAAATTCCTCGATCTCGCGCGGATAGAGATTTTCGCCGCCGCGGATCACCATGTCCTTGATGCGGCCGACGATGTTGCAATAACCTTGATCGTCGATGACGGCGAGGTCGCCGGTATGCATCCAGCCGGCCTCATCGAGCACCTCGGCGGTCTTTTGCCGCTCGTCCCAGTAGCCGAGCATGATGCTGTAGCCGCGGGTGCAGAGTTCGCCGCGTTGGCCGCGCGGCACGATCCGGCCCTCGAGATCGACGACCTTGACCTCGACATGCGGATGGATGCGGCCGACGGTGGACACGCGCCGCTCCAGTGGATCGTCGACCGCGCTCTGGAAGCTCACCGGGCTCGTCTCGGTCATGCCGTAGGCGATGGTCACCTCGCGCATGTTCATCTCGCTGTTGTCGCGTTTCATCACCTCGATCGGGCAGGGCGCACCCGCCATGATGCCGGTGCGCAGCGATTTCAGGTCGAAGCGAGAGAATTCGGGATGATCGAGCTCGGCGATGAACATCGTCGGCACGCCGTAAAGCGTCGTGCACTTTTCCTGCTCGATGGTCTTCAGCGTCGTCAGCGGATCAAAGCCTTCGCCGGGATAGACCATGGCCGCGCCGAGCGTGACCGAAGCGAGGTTGCCCATGACCATGCCGAAGCAGTGATAGAGCGGCACCGGGATACAGATGCGATCCCGTTCGGTCAGACGCATCGCGCGGCCGGTGAAGTAGCCGTTGTTGAGGATATTGTGATGGGTGAGCGTCACGCCTTTCGGCGAGCCTGTCGTGCCGCTGGTGAATTGAATATTGACCGCGTCGTCGAATTGCAGGATCTCGCCGAGTGCCGCAAGTTGCTCGTGATGCCGCGCGCCGCCCATGCGCGCGACTTCCTCGAACGGAATTGTGCCAGGTGCCAGCGGTCCGCCGATCTGGATCACCGCGCGCAATTGCGGCAGTTTCGCCGCGCGCAGGCGACCGGGCTCCGCGCTCGCGAGCTCCGGCATCAGCGTGTTCAGCATCTCCATGTAGTTGCTGGTCTTGAACGCGGTCGCGGTGACGATTGCCGCGCAGTCCACCTTGCCGAGCGCAAACTCCAGCTCGCTCAGGCGATAGGCGGGATTGATGGTGACCAGGATCAACCCCGCCTTGGCGGCCGCAAATTGCGTGAGAGTCCATTCAGGCCGGTTCAGTGACCAGATACCGATGCGCTCGCCGCGCTGCAGGCCGAGGGCGAGGAAGCCGCTCGCGAGCGCGTCGACCCGTTCGGCAAATTCCTTCCAGCTCCAGCGCACGTCGTGGCTGGGCGAGACCAGGGCTTCCCGATCGCCCCAGCGCCGGACCGCCTTGTCGAGGCTCGCCCCGATGGTCTCGCCGAGCAGCGGTGCATCGGAAGTGCCGGAAACATAGCTGTCTGCCTTGCTAACCATGGAGATTCCTCACTCGTGTCATCGCGGGCGGGTCCGCGTTTTCGCTATTCTAGTTTGTTCGCGCTCGCAGGACACACTCAACTTAGGAATGGGAACAAACAAATCCCTCCCCCGATGGGGAGGGATTGTCGTCTCGGTGAACCCCGTGAAGCGTTTACGCCGCCTTCTGGCCGCTCCCGGCATCGAGCCCAGCATAGATTCCGCGCTCAAATCCTGCAAAGGCCTCCAGGCATTTTGCGTCCGCAAACGGCAACAGCTGCATCAGGATCACGCCGGCGATGTCGCGCGTCGGATCGACCCAGAAATAGGTGTTGGCGAGCCCTGCCCAGGCGAGACTGTTCGGGCTGCGGCCCTCCGCCGTCTTTGCGGTGTTGATCAAAAAGCTCAGGCCCCATTTCTTCGCCTGATCCGGATAGAGGTCGACGTCATTCGTGTAGATCGGGGCGGCCGAGACCATCTTGGTCACGTTGAGCGCGCCGATATGGTTTTGGCTCATCACCGCAACCGTCTCTGGCCTCAGCACCTGGTTGCCGTTGCCTTTGCCCTTGTTGAGGATCATCTGGCAGAACTTGATGTAGTCGCCAGCGGTGCCGTAAAGGCCGCCGCCGCCCATGTGGAATTCAGGGTCCTGCTCCAACTCGAACGGAAGCGGAGACAGCGTGCCGTCGGCGGCGCGGACATGCATGCCGACCAGGCGCTTGCGCATCGAGTCGGTGATCTTGAATCCGGTGTCGTTCATGCCGAGCGGGGTGAACAGATTGTCGCGCAAATAGGCGTCAAGCCGCTTGCCGCTCGCCGCTTCCACAGCCTTGCCGACAAAATCGATGTTGGTGCCGTATTCCCAGCGGGTACCGGGATCGCTCGCGAGCGGCGTTTTCAGTGCGGCGTTCTGGCAAGTGGTGATTCCGGGAGTGCCGGTTTTCTCCAGATACGTCGCCTTGTCGCTGTTCCACAGCTCGTAGCAGAAGCCGGCGGTATGGGTCATGAGATGGCGCAGCGTGATCGCGCCCTTTGCGGGCCGCAGTTTTGCTTCGCCCTTGGCATCGAAACCTTCCAGCACCTGCGGTGAGGCGAGATCAGGCAGCACCTTCCCGATCGGCTCATCCAGCGCGAGCTTGCCTTGCTCGACCAGTTGCATCGCGCCGGCGGTCGTGACCGCTTTGGTCATCGAGGCGATCCAGAATACGCTGTCGAGCGTCATGGGATCGTCCTTCGACAGGTCGCGCTTGCCGAATGCGCCCTCATAGACGATCTCGTTGCCGCTTGCGGCAACGGCAACAACGCCAGGAATCTCCTTGGCCTCGCTCTTCTGGCGCAATGGCTGGTCGATCTGCGTTTGGCTCTGCATGGTGGGCTCCTCCCGGGGGATTTATTTTTGAAGTGCGCGATCTTCTCGCCGCCCGACCGCCTCGGCAAGCGCACATGGCTAGTGCCCGCTTTCCGAATTTCGTGCGCCATCGCTGCAACCTCTGATGCACTCGCCAAGCTTCGATTCCAGTGGCGCAGCAAGCCCTTGATTTAGTGCCGCTTTCGATCTGAAGTCCCCGAGGAGACTTTGCCGAGTGAATTAGGGATTTCAGATCGGCGCCACTCGCCTGCGTTCGGAGATCGCGATTTCGTGATCAGGGCGAAGGCGCGGGGCAAAATGCCGTGAGATCGACACAGAACGGCAACATTTGCCATAATTTACGGGGAAATCGCCGGTTAGAGGGCTGTTCCGCCCGGGCAACGGGGCTATGCTGGTTCGGCGGGTGTATGTTGAAGTTGATTTTGTAGTAACAAATTCAAAACACAGCGGAATTTGGCTGTGTGAGCAGACCTTTTATTTAGCTTGATTGCGGCCCAGTTGCCGCGAAGGGGCAACTCATGATCTCGACTTGGAGCGAATGGAGGCGATATCCCCGGCCGGGGCGCGGCGACAATATCGAAGCGCCGATCACGCCGGGCATCTACGAAGTGCGGTTTGCAAAAACAGGCGCGCTGCACTCGTTCGGCGCGGTCGACAACGTCGCGCAGGCGCTGTCGCAATTGTCGGTCACCAGCAAATCGTGGTTCGGCCGCCGCGAGACCCAGACACCCGACCTCGAATATCGCACCTGCGCGACCTCCACCAAGGCAGACGCCAAGGCCGCCGCCGAGCGCATGATCGGCCGGCGCGAAACTTATATGAGCGGCGCGGCCTGATCGGCCGCTCGGACAAGTGAACTTCAAGGTTTGCGTCAAGGCCACGGCTGGCTGACACAAGCTTCGTGGGCCAAAAGGCGCAAGCGCGCCCCGGTGCATTGCCGAGTGTTTGAGCCTATATTTCGGCTCAAACACCACAACAATCCCTGGAGCAACGCCATGACCCCGACCGCCGCCGCACGCGCTTCGCAAACCTCCACGCCATCGCTGCATGACCGGCTGAAGGACGCTTCGCTTTTGCGCGACCGGTGCTACATCGACGGCGCCTGGGTCGGCACGCCGGCGCGGTCCGTGACCAATCCGGTCAATGGCATCGAGCTCGCCAAGGTGCCGATCATGAGCACTGCGGAAACGACGTCGGCCGTGGAAGCCGCCGAGCGCGCGTTCCCGGCCTGGGCGAAACTCACCGCCAAGCAGCGCTCCAACATCTTGCGCAAATGGTTCGACTTGATCGTCGCCAACCGCGAAGACCTTGCACTGATCCTGACCTCGGAACAAGGCAAGCCGCTGAGCGAGTCGCTCGGTGAGGTCGACATCAGCGGCGCCTATGTCGAGTTCTTCGCCGAGGAAGCCCGTCGTGTCTACGGCGAAACCATTCCGACTCAGCGCGCCGATGCGCGGTTGCTTGCGATCAAGCAGCCGATCGGCGTCTGCGGCGCGATCACGCCGTGGAATTTTCCAAGCTCCATGATCACCCGAAAAGTGTCGCCGGCCCTCGCCGCCGGCTGCACCGTGGTGCTCAAGCCCGCCAACGAGACGCCGCTGTCGGCGCTGGCGCTGGTTGCGCTCGCGGAAAAGGCAGGCGTGCCGAAGGGCGTGTTCAACGTGCTGACCGGCAATTCGTCGGCGATCGGCAAGGTGCTGTGCGAACATCCCGCCGTGCGCTTCGTCGGCTTCACCGGCTCGACCGAAGTCGGCAAGATTCTTTATCAGCAGGCCGCGGTCGGGGTGAAG
>Ga0209060_10002439_pt1 | contig 17295 bp, 12 predicted proteins | sample Coa_R1_8_FD_187155 | JGI IMG/M metagenome (GOLD analysis project Ga0209060, IMG submission 187155) | Surface soil microbial communities from Centralia Pennsylvania, which are recovering from an underground coalmine fire - Coalmine... | ecosystem: Environmental > Terrestrial > Soil >...
CGCGCGTCGGATCGGGCACGGCCAGCCGGTCGATGTCGCTCGCCGAGCGCACCGGACGCTCGAGCGCGGGCCCCTCGCCGGTCTCGAACTTGAGACCGAGATTCATCGCATAGGGGATCGTGAGGATGTCCGAGAAGAGGATGGCGGCATCGAGCGCGTAGCGCTCGAGCGGCTGCAGAGTGACCTCGCAGGCAAGCTCGGGGCGGGTGCACAGCGCGAGGAAGCTGCCGGCGCGGCCGCGGCTCGCCCGATACTCCGGCAGGTAGCGGCCGGCCTGGCGCATCAACCACAGAGGACGACGCGGAGTCGGCTCGCGCAGCAGTGCGCGCAGGAGCAGGTCGTTGCGCAGCGGGGCGGCGCTCATGTGCGCTCCCCCGGATCGAAAAGCCTGCGGTGCTCGAGGATCGCATAGCGATCCGTCATTCCCGCGATGTAATCGGCGACCGCTCGCGCGAGGCCTGCCTGACCCTGCTCCTTTTCGAGCCGCTCGGCTGTCGCGCGGTGCTCATCGGGCATGAGCCCCGCATCGCTCGAGAACGCTGCGAACAGCTCGGCGACGACGCGCCCCGCCTTGGCGGTCATGCGCCGCACCTTGTAATGGCGGTAGAGCCGGCGCCGCAGGAACTGCTTGAGAGTGGTGTTCTGCGCCTGGACCGCCTCGCTGAAGCCGATGAGCGGCGCGCTCTGTGCACGCACATCGGCGATGGTGAGAACAGCGGAGGCCGCGAGCCTCGACTGGGAGTTCTCGATGAGATCCGTGACCAGGCAATCGATCATGCGGCGCAGGATCTCGTAAACCAGGCGCCGGCCGCCGAGCGCGGGAAAGAGTTGCACGACCTGCGCGTGGTAGGTGGCGAACAACGGCACGGCGAGCAGCTCCTCGATCGTGATGAGTCCGGCGCGGATCCCATCGTCCACATCGTGATTGTTGTAGGCGATCTCGTCGGCGAAGTTCGCGATCTGCGCCTCGAGGCTCGGCTGCTGGCGCTTCAAGAATCTCTCGCCGAGCTCGGCGAGCTCGAGCGCGTGCTTTTGCGAGCAGTGCTTGAGAATCCCCTCGCGGCATTCGTAGCTCAGGTTGAGCCCGTCGAACTCCGCGTAGCGCTCCTCGAGCACGTCCACCACCCGCAGTGATTGCAGGTTGTGCTCGAAACCGCCGAAATCCCGCATGCATTCGTTGAGGGCATCCTGCCCTGCGTGGCCGAAGGGAGTGTGGCCGAGATCGTGCGCGAGGCTGATCGCCTCGCTCAGAGCCTCGTTGAGCTTGAGCGCGCGCGCCATGCTGCGGGCGATCTGCGCGACCTCGAGCGTGTGCGTCATGCGCGTGCGGTACAGGTCCCCCTCGTGGTTGACGAACACCTGCGTCTTGTAGACGAGCCGCCGGAAGGCCGTCGAATGCACGATGCGGTCGCGGTCGCGCTGGTATTCGCTGCGGTAGCGCGGCGCGGGCTCGGGATGCCGGCGGCCGCGCGATTCCGTCTCGTGTGCGGCGTAGGAGGCGAGCTCACTCACCCGAGATGCTCCCGCAGGGTCGCCTCGAGGGCCGCCTGCGGGTACTGGCTGATGAACACGGCCCGCCCGAGTTTCTCGAGCAAGACCAGGCGCATCTGCCCCGCCAGCACCTTCTTGTCCATTTGCATGAGCGCGAGCGCCCGGGAAGCCCCGATCTTCGGCGCCTCGGTCGGCAACCCCGCCCGCTCGATCAGCCCGCGGATGCGCAGCTTCACCGCCGCATCGATGAACCCGAGGCGGCAGGAGAAATCGGCCGCCATCAACATGCCGATCGCGACCGCCTCGCCGTGCAGAAAGCGCTCGTAGTCGGTCGCCGCCTCGATGGCGTGGCCGAAGGTATGACCGAAATTGAGTATCGCCCTCAAGCCCTGCTCACGCTCATCCTGCGCGACCACGGTGGCCTTGATCTCGCAGGAGCGGCCGATCGCGTACGCGAGCGCGTCGGCGTCGCGATCGAGCAGCTCATGGACGTGCTCATCGAGCCAGTCGAACAGGAGCGGGTCCCAGATGCAGCCATACTTGATCACCTCGGCAAGTCCCGCCCGCAGCTCCCGATCGGGGAGCGTCGCCAGCGTGTCGGTATCGGCCAGCACCGCGAGCGGCTGGTAGAAGGCGCCGATCAGGTTCTTGCCGCCGCTGTGGTTGACGCCGGTCTTTCCACCCACGGAGGAATCCACCTGCGCAAGCAGCGTCGTCGGTATCTGCACATAACCGACACCGCGCTGATAGCAGGCCGCCGCGAAACCGGCAATGTCGCCGACCACACCGCCGCCGAGCGCGAGCACGGTCGCATCGCGATTGAATTTCTGCGCGATCAGGGCATCGAAGACCCAGCCCGCCGTCTGCAGCGTCTTGTGCTGCTCGCCGTCCGGCAAGATGCACTCACCGACGTTGCGCTCCTTGAATTGCTCCCGCAGCTTCGCGAGGTGCAGCCGGGCGACGGTGGTATTGGTGACGATCATGAGATCGTGACCCGTGATGTTCGTGTGCAGGATGTCGCGGTGGGTCAACAGCCCCCAGCCGATGATGATGGGGTAGTGCGTGTGTCCGACGTCGACCTTGATTGTCTGCACGCGCGGATTATACGAACGTTACGGCTCGAGCGCCTGCCGAAGGGCCTGATGGATCTCTTCGGCCACCAGCTGCACGCGCCGCCCATCGGTCGATACCGTGAAATCGGCGACCTCGGCATAGAGCACGGCACGCCGCAGCATCAACTCCTCGAGCTTCTCCCCGCGGTTGGTATTGTTGAGGAGCGGGCGGTGCCGGCCATGGCGGGTGCGCTCGAGCTGCTGAGCGATGGAAGTCTTGAGATAGACGACCGTCCCGCGCTCGGCCAGCAGGCGCCGGTTGTCCGCATCGATCACCGCGCCACCGCCGGTGGCGAGCACGATGCGGTCGAGACGCGTGAGGCGCTCGATGGACTCCTTCTCGCGCTGGCGGAATCCCGGCTCGCCCTCCTTCTCGAAGATAAAGGCGATATCGACGCCGGTGCGCGCCTCGATGTCCGCATCGCTGTCGTGAAATGTGTGGCGCAGCAGGCGGGCGAGGTGCCGGCCGACCGCCGATTTGCCCGAGCCCATCGGTCCGACCAGGAATACATTGGTTTTACCTCGCATCGGCGCCGATCATAGTGGAGCGGCGGCGCCGCGGAGAAGGGCGGCCGCGCGCGATTCGGCCGCGCCCGGTCGTCGAACGAGGCGCGGCCCCGTCGGGGGCCGCGCCTCGTTCACTATGGGCCTATCGGATAGGAGATCGTGGTCACGAGATTCCCCGGGGTCGTGACCGTGACGTTGAAGGTGCCCGCGGTCTGCCCCGAGCTGGGCGGACTCAAAACAAAACTGTAGACCTGTCCGCCGACGGCGGCCGAACAGGGCCAGGTGTAACTACCGCTGGTCGGGAAAGTCAGCGTGCCCGCCGTAGAGGGAGTCAGGCTCGCCGCCACCGTCGTGCCTGCAGGCATCTGCTGGTTGTTGACATCCGCGATGGCGACTTGGATCGTCAGAGGGCCCGAGAGCTTGAAGGGGGGCGCAGGGCTGGTCGCGAAATACGGCGTGCTGCCCGACATGACGATGACGTTGGCGGCGTAAATGGCAACCGTACTGCCCGTCGTCGAGCAGAGCGACCCCTGACAGAGCGCGCTTTGAACGAGGCCGTCAGGGCCGTCGCGCTTGCCGTTGGAATTGAAGTCGATGAAAGGCTCACCGGAGTAGAAGAGCGGCGTGCCTACCGTGTCGTACACCTCGTACTCGTTGAGGAACGGCTCCGAGGTGTCGAACCACGGCTTCGGCTGACCGCTATTCGCGCCGCTGGTGAAATTGTTGTCCGTGTCGTTCGCATCCCAGGCGACGGTGTCCTTGGTGGAGTCGAACACCCCGCTGCCCGTCGCGTCCTTGAAGCTCTCCTCACCAATCGCCGTGACGATGATGGGGCTGCGGCCGTTGGTGTAGCCCTGGCACAGATTGGGTTGCCCCTCGGGACCTGCGCCTCCCGTGCAGTAATTCGTGGTATCCGTGTAGGCATTGCCCATTGTGCTTCGGGGGTTACCACTGACCATGCGGGGCGCCTTGCTGAACCAGTTCACCGTACACTGCCCCGAGCCCGGCGTGGTGGCACCGGTCTGACAGCTCGCATCGATGCCGCCGAGAGTCGTCTGGAAGTTGGCGGTGGTGCCATCGGGCACTGGGTTGCTGAAGCGGTCCGTCATGCTGACGGTCACCGGCACCACCACATTATCGATGCTCCAGGCCTCGACGTTCGGGCATTTGACCGCGAGCGAAATGTTGGCGCTCGTCGGAATACCGGTCGAGACCACGAGCGCATTCGATTGCGTCGAGATCGCGCTGCCGCTCGCGGTGGTCGTCGTCGCGGTCACCCGTACCGTCGTCGCCACGGTGCCCGAGCTGACGATGGTCTGCACATCCCCATTGGCATCGCTCTGTGCCGACGCCGGGGCGAGAGTGATGCCACCCACACTGGTGTTGAGCGTGAAGTTGACCGTGGCGCCCGCGCGCGGGCCGCCGGAGGTGTCGACCACCTTGAACACGACCGTCGATGTTTCCGAACCCCCGGCTGCGCCCACACCCTTGAGTGTGATTTGCGACGGGGTCGCCGAGATGAACTTGATCGACCCGATGGCGGCGGCGGCCACGGTGACGCTTCCAGTGGCGGTAAGCGTCTGACTGTTGGCGGTCGCGCTCGCGGTGATCGCATCGCTCCCGTTGCAACCCGTCGCGGAGTAAGTGGCGTTCGCCGTACCGGTCGTTGTAGTGACCGAGGAACTTGCGGGTAGCCCTCCCGACGCCGGTGTCGCAACGATGCTCGCAAGTCCTTGGCTCGCGCACGGTGAGTTGAAGGTGATGGTCACCGACTGCGTATAGAGCGCGCCTGTCTGATCGACGATCGAGACTTGCAGGCTCGTGCTGCCGCCCGCGGCAAGCGAAGTCGTGGTGATACCGATCGCACCCGTCTTGAAGCCCGTGCCGGTCCCGTTCCCCATCGACAGGGTGGTCTTGCCGGTCCCGGTGCCGGTACCGGTCCCGGTGCCCGTGCCTGTTCCGGTGCCCGACCCGGTGCCGCCGCTGAGGCTCTTCGAGCCGCTGCAGCCGGCGACCAGCGCCGCCGCGAGCAACGCCGGAATAATGATTCTACGCATGTCGTTCATCCTCGCTCGACATAATGGGTCGGCGTCAGTACAGATTTGACCCCTCGCGCAAGATTTTTGGCGTGATGAAGATCAAAAGTTCTGTCTTGTTGTTGATATTCGTGGTGCTCTTGAACAGATTACCGAAGACCGGGATATCACCGAGCCAGGGCACTTTGTTCGCGGAGTAGGACTTGGTCGTATCGAGAATGCCGCCGAGCACCACGGTCTGACCGTCGCCCACGAGCACCTGCGTGACGATCTCGCGCGTATCGATCGAGGGAACGCTGCCGCCGGTCGCGCTGGTCACTTGCTGACCGACGGTGTCGTCGGACACGTCGAGATCGAGCATCACGCGGTTGTCCGGGGTGATGAGCGGGGTGACTTTGAGCGACAGCACCGCGTTCTTGAACTGCGTCGTGGTCGCGCCGCTCGAGGCCGATTCCTGATAAGGAATTTCCACACCCTGCATGATGGTCGCCTGCTTCTGGTTCGCCGTGATGACGCGCGGCGAAGAGATCTCCTCGCTCTTGCCCTCGTTCTCCGCAGCGGACAGCGCCAGGTCGACGAGGTAGCTTCCGCCGAGCAGCGAGATGCCGATGCTGCCGTTGGTGTTCGCGGCCGGCGTGTTCACCATGTAGCGGTTCGCCAGCGAGGGCGTCGAGACCGGTGTCGCCGGGTTGCCGCCGCTGATGTTGGTGAGCGCCGACTGGATCATGGTGTCGGCGCCGAGACCGCTGCCGGTCACGGCGAGCAAGCCATTGTTGCCATTGGTCTGCGCGGTGGTGACGCCGAACTGGGCGCCCAGGTCGCGCTCGAAGGTATCGCTGACCACCACGATGCGGGCCTCGATCAGCACCTGCTTCACGGGAACGTCCAGCCGCTGCACCAGGCGCCGGATCTCGGCGAGCTTCTCGGCCGTGTCCGACACGAGCAGCGTGTTGGTGCGCTCATCGACCGTCAGGCTGCCGCGCTGGGATAGCAGCGAGTTGCTCGCTCCGCCGATCGACCCGCCGCCGCCGCCGCCGCCGCCCCCGCCAGCGCTGTACCCGGAGAAGGCCGGGCTGCCACTTGCGGAAGGCGTCGCGCTCGAGCCACCACCGATCTGGCCGCGAATCATGCGCGCGAGATCGGTCGCCTTCGCATAGTTCACGGTAATGAACTCCGATCTGACCGGTGAGAGGTCCTGGACCTCCTTGCGTGCCGCAAGCTCGGCTTTCTCGCGCGCCGCGAGCTCGGCGGTCGGACCGATCAGGATCACGTTGTCCTGCCGTCGCTTGTCGAGACCCTTGGTCCGCAGGACGATGTCGAGCGCCTGATCCCAGGGGACGTTCTGCAGGCGCAGCGTGAGATTGCCGGTCACGGAGTCGCTCACCACGATGTTCTGTCCGCTGGTGTCGGCGAGCAGCTGCAGCACCGAGCGCACGTCGATGTCCTGGAAGTTGAGCGTGAGACGCTCGCCTGTGTACTCCTTCTTGTCCTCGGCGCCGTTCACCGGCTTCGCGGCCGGCTTGATCTCCACGGTGTACTGCGTATCGGATTGATAAGCGAGCTGCTCGAAGTCACCCTGCGCACTGATGACGAGGCGCGATGAGCCCTCGACGCGGATCGCATCGACGGTCTGCACCGGCGTCGCGAAGTCCATCACGTCGTAACGGCGCATGAGGTTCTTCGGCATCTGCGTGCCCGCGAAGTCGACGACGACCTGGTTGCCTTCCTGGCGCACGTTGACCGGAGTGCGCGGATCGCTGAGCTGCACGATCACGCGGCCCGTGCCGTCGGAGCCGCGCCGGAAATCGATGGTCTTGATGGCGCGCTCGGCCGCGGGCGCCGCACTCCCGTGCGTGCTCGAGGCGCTCGCGACCGCCGCCGCGCCGGGCTGGCGGCCCAGGGTGACGATGATGTTGTTGCCATCGATCTGGGTCGTGTAGGGCATGAGCGAGTCGACGTTGACGACGAGCCGGGTGCGGCCATTGGCCTCCGCCGCGACCACCGTATCCACCCCGCCCGCCCGCACGTCGATCCGACGGGACTGCAGCGCGAGCGCGGTGTTCGGCAGGTCGAACGCGATGCGCGCCGGCTTGTCGATGGTGAAGGGCAGCGGCTCGGGCGCCGGTCCGCTCATGTGCAGCTTGAGCTGCACCTGCTGTCCGGAGAGCGTCTGTACGTCGATGGCCTCGAGCTTGGTCGGATCCGCGGCCCGTACATCCCAGGTGAGGACGGACAGCGCGACCAGCCCGAGAGCACCAATCGCCGTTCGTATGTGAAATCTGCTCATGCGTTTGTTCTCCGAAAATCGCATCAATCGGTCAAAGCGAGCGACGCCGGTCGCTCGATGTACCCACCAAGACCGTCGGGGATGATCTCGACGAGGCTGATCTTGCTCGCGGTGATCTCGGTGACCTTGCCGTCGTTCTGGCCCATGTAGTTTCCAGGCTGCACTTTGTGCACCAGGCCGTCCTTCGACTGCACGAGCCCGTAGAAGCGGCCGCCCACCTTGAAGGTGCCCACCATCTTCAGCGTGTCGAGGGAGAAGCCTTCGAGGAACTCGCGGTTGCGACGCACGCTCGGCCGGAGCGACTGCCCGCCCGCGAGTGCCGCGCTCACCGGCTGAAACGGTGAGCGCATGTTGGCCGCCGTATAGGAGAAGCTCTCGTACGGCTTGACGTCCGGCAACGGCTGAATGCGCCCGCCGGGCTTCTTCTTGGTCTCGGCGATCCACTTCTCCAGATCGGACTGGCCGCCGGAGCAGCCCGCCGCGGCGCACGCCGTGATCACGGCTGCGCAAACCAAACGCACCCTCACGCTGTTCAAGTGGCGCCTCCCGTCTTCTTCTTCGCTCCGGCGGCGGGCTTCGCAGTCCCGCCTTCATCCTCGATGTAGCGATAGGTCTTGGCCGTCACGTCCATGACGAGGTTGTCGTAATTGGTGCTCTTCTCCCCTCCCTCCTTGGCGGGCGAGATCTCGATGTCGTGCAGCGTCACGATGCGCGGCAGCGCGGCGATGCCGCTCACGAACGCGCCGAACTGGTGATAGCTGCCGACGAGCTTGATCTTGATGGGCAGCTCGGCATAGAAACCGTTGCTCTTCTCGGTGCCGGGCTGGAACAGCTTCTCCTGCAGTCCGGCGGCAAGCCCGGTCTGCGAGATGTCGACCAGCAAGCTCGGCACCTCGGTCTTGCCGGGGAGCTGGCGCAGCATCGCGCCGAAGCTGCGCTCCATCTCGGCGAGCTGTGCCTTGTAGGCATCGAGATTTGCGGCACGCTGTTGCTTGTTCTCGAACTGCGTGCGCAGATCGAGCTCGTCCGCCTCGGCTTTCTGCAGGATGGGACGATCCTCGTTCCACACGAGCATGTACCAGAAGACCGACCCCAGGACCACGAACACCAGCAGCACGAAGAACGCGCGCACCGGCAGCGGCCAGCGCCCCGGGTCGCGCGGGTCGATCGAACGCAGTTGGTCGAGCAGCTTTTTCATTTGGCCGCCACCTTCTTCACGGTGGTCTCGCCACCCTGATCGAGATTCACTCCGACCGTATTGGCGAACAGAACGAAGTTCGAGCCACCGTTCGGCACGTCCTTCGCAGTCTCGACGACCTGCAGCTGCGGGTTGTCGAACCAGGAGGAGGAGTCGATGTTGCGCATGAATGTCGAGACGCGCGTGCTCGACTGCGCGACGCCGTGCATCTCGAGCTTGTTGCCGCTCTGCTTGAGCGTGGTCAGGTAAACGCCGTCGGGCACCGTGTGCACGAGCTCATCGAACTCGTGGACGATCTCCGGGCGCTTGCGCTGCAGCTTCTCGATGATCTCCATGCGCGCGACGAGCCTTTGCTTGCGATTCTCGAGGTCCTGGATGTCGGCAATCTGCGCGTCGAGCTTGACGATCTCCTTCTTCAAGAGGTTGTTCTTCTCGATCTGCGCATCGGTCCAGCTCGTGTAAACGAGCTTGCCGCCGCCGGCGAAGATGAGCGCGGCGATGGCGGCGCCTCCGGAGGCGACCCAAAATTCGCGGCGCCGGGTCTTGCGTTCCTGTTCGCGCCACGGGAGTAGGTTGATTCGGGGCATGGCGGCTCTTTAGTCGAAGCTGCGCAGCGCGAGGCCGCAGGCAGTCAGAAGGGCCGTGGCGTCGCGGCTCACCGCCTGCGCCTTGGCCTTGGAAGAGACTTTCATGTTGCCGAGCGGATCGCCTTTCTCCGCCGGCACACCGACGCGGCTCGAGATCACGTCGGCGACGCCCGGGATATTGGCGCAGCCACCGCAAATCAGGATCTGATCGGGCTGCGAGCGACCGCTGCCCGAGGCGAGATAGAACTGCAGCGAGCGGCTGACCTGCTGGGTCATGTCGTCGATGAAGGGATCGAGCACCTCGGGCTGGTAGTTGCTCGGCAGCCCTCCTTCCTTTTTCGCGCGCCCCGCCTCCTCCATGCTGAGGCCGTAGGTGCGCATGATCTCCTCGGTGAGCTGCTGGCCCCCGAAGGCAAAGTCGCGGGTATAGATGACCTTGAGGTCCTTGAGCACGCTGAACGTGGTGCTGCTCGCGCCGAAATCGACCACCGCGATCGTGCGGTCCATGCCACCGTCGGGCATCTGGTGGCGCATGAGCGTGCAGGCATTCTCGAGAGCGAAGGCCTCCACATCCACGATGTGCGCCATCAGGCCGGAGGCTTGCACCGCGGCCTGCCGCTGCTCGACGTTCTCGGTCCGAGTCGCGACCAGCAGCACATCGAGCATGTCCGGATCCTTGTCCGAAGGGCCGACGATCTGGAAGTCGTAGCTCACCTCTTCCATCGGGAAGGGGATGTACTGGTCGGCCTGCATCTCGACCTGACCCTCGAGCTCGTTCTCGCCGAGACTCCTCGGCATCTGGATCACCTTGGTGATCGCCGCATCGCCCGAGATGGCGATCGCCGCGAGCCGGCTCTTCGCGCCGGAGCGCTTCACGGCGCGACGAATGGCCTCGCCCACCGCTTCCGCATCGACGATCGCTTTCTCGTTGATGGCGTTGTGCGGAGTGGGCTCTGCCGCATAGGACTCGACCCGGTACTGGCCCCCCGACATCGCAAGCTCGATCAGCTTCACGGATGAAGTGGTGATGTCCAGACCCAGCAGAGGCTTGTATCGCTTACCGAAACTGCCTAACGACCACACTGGAAAATTCCTTTGTCTTCAGAAACTTGGGGGTCGATCGCGCGCGCATGCCTGGCCACAAGGAACAAACTTATCAAGGAACTGTTAAATAGAACGTGAACCCACTCACGGTACTGACGCCAATGACCGACGGGGCGGAGGACTTTGTGAAAATCTGCGAACTGCGAATGAGTCGCAGCGAATTATGAAAGGCTCATCCCTAAACATTCAGACCTCTCCTCGCCCGTGTGCTCCCGAGGCGACGCCTATGTTCTGCACAGGCGATTGGTTAATCTTGGTCTGGCAACCCCGCTGTCCTAGGTTCCGAACCCTTAGACCGGTGGCTTTGCGTCCTCATCTTTCGATGAGTATGCCTTTGAAAGCAGCGGTACTATGCAGCCCTCAGTCCGCGGGCGCAATAAGTTAGAACGGTTTTCTGTGGCCAAACGTTACCTAGTTCTCATATCGCGCATCGGCGCGATTCTCACGGGCGGGGTGGCGCTGTTGGTATTTGCCAACGTCTGCGCTTATGTCTATTTGAAGCCCACCTTGCCCGACGTCGACTCCCTGCGCGAGGTGCAGCTGCAGGTCCCGCTCAGGGTGTACACCCGCGATGGCCGCCTGATCGCAGCGATCGGCGAGCAGCGGCGCATCCCGGTGCGCTACGACCAACTGCCGCCGCGGCTCATCCAGGCGTTCCTCGCGACCGAGGATGACCGCTTCTTCCGCCACCACGGGGTGGATTGGCAGGGTTTTCTGCGCGCGGCGCTCGCCAACGCACGGGCCGGTGGCATTCGTCAGGGCGCCAGCACCATCACCATGCAGGTCGCCCGCGCCATGTTCCTGAGCCCGAAGCGCGACATGAAGCGCAAGATGAGCGAGATCTACATATCGCTCCTCATGGAGACCGAATTCACCAAGGAGGAGATTTTCTCGCTCTACGTGAACAAGATCTTCCTCGGACAGCGCGCCTATGGGGTCGCGGCAGCCGCCGAGGTGTACTTCGGCAAGTCCCTCGATGAGCTCTCGCTCGCCGAGATGGCGACACTGGCCGGATTGCCGGCGGAGCCTTCCCTCGCAAACCCGGTGGCCAACCCGGAGGAGGCGAAGGTGCGTCGTGCGCACGTGCTCGGCCGCATGCTCGATCTGCACTACATCTCGAGACCCGAATACGAGGCCGCCAAGGCGAGCCCGATGGAAAGCCGTCTGCACGGACCCTCGATCGAGGTGGATGCGCCTTACGTGGCGGAGATGGTGCGTAATGAGATGCAGGCCAAGTACGGCGACGGCATTTACACCTCGGGTTACCAGGTGTTCACGACGATCGATTCGCGCCTCGAAGCGGCGGGAACGGTGGCGCTGCGCACGGGACTCCTCGAATACGACCGCCGCCATGGATGGCGCGGAGCCACTGCCCACCTCGATGCGAGCAAGATCGATACACCGGCCGCCATGGACGCCGAGCTCGAGGAGTTCCCGATCGTGGGAGGCTTGCGCCCGGCCATCGTCGAGAAGGTCGAGGCGCGCAGCGTGCGCATCCATACGCGGGAGCTCGGATCGGTGGTGCTGCCCTGGGAGAAGCTGTCCTGGGCGCACCGCGAGCTGCCCGAGGAGAAGGTGGATCGTGCCCCGAGCGAGGCGCGCGAGATCGTACGGCCGGGCGACGTCATCTATACCGTCGGCAACCGCGCCGAGTCCTTGGAGTTCGTGCAGATTCCGGAGGCCCAGAGCGCGCTCGTGGCGGTCGACCCGCGCGATGGAGCGGTCGTCGCGCTGGTGGGCGGGTTCGATTTCTTCCAGAGCAAGTACAACCGCGTCACGCAGGCGCGCCGCCAGCTGGGCTCGGCCTTCAAGCCCTTCGTCTACGCGGCGGCGTTCGACAAGGGCTATACGCCGGCGAGCGTCGTGATCGATGCGCCGATCGTGTTCGACCAGGCGACGGCCGATCAGCCGGCCTGGCGCCCGAAGGAGGACAATGACCAGTTCTACGGGCCGGTGCGTCTGCGCGAGGCCATGGCGCGCTCCATCAATCTGGTGTCGGTGCGCCTGATGCGCGAGATGGGACTCGACTACACCTGGAACTACGTTCAGCGTTTCGGCTTCGACCGGGCCCAGCTGCCGCAGAATCTCACGATGGCGCTCGGCACGGCTGAGCTCTCACCCCTGCAGGTCGCCGACGCCTATTCGACGTTCGCGAACGGCGGCTTCAAGGTCACCCCGTACTACATCGATCGCATCGCGGATGCGAGCGGCAAGACGCTGCTGCAGGCGCATCCCACGATCGCCTGCTTCGAGTGCGCGCAGGAGGAATCAGCGGACGGGGCGCACGTAGTTCATACCCGCCTCGAGGAGGGCAAGCGCATGCCCGGGGCAACGGCGCGCCCCGCCACGAGCTCGCTCGATGAGGGCACTCCTGACGGGAAGACCGTGCTCCCGAAGGCGCGGCTTGCGCCGCAGGTGCTGCGACCGCAGGTCGCTTACCTGCTCTCCGACATGATGGCCGACGTCATCCGTCACGGCACCGGAATGCGCGCCCGCGCCTTGAATCGCGACGACATCGCCGGCAAGACCGGTACCACGAACGACCAGCACGACGCCTGGTTCTCGGGCTTCAATGGCGCGCTGGTCGCCACGGTCTGGACCGGCTTCGATCAGGACCGCTCCCTCGGCGCCGGCGAGCAGGGTGCGCGCGCGGCGCTGCCGACCTGGGTGTATTTCATGCACGCGGCGCTTGCCGCCACACGCCGCACCCCGGTCCCGGTGCCCGATGGCATCGTGACCGTGCGGGTCGATCCCACCAGCGGCCTGCTGGCGAGCGCCGACAATCCGAACGGCATCATGGAGAAGTTCATCGAAGGCAACTTGCCGAAGGCGGAGGTGTACGAAGGTCCGAACACGAATCAGAATCAGCTCAACGACGGCGACAAGCCTCTTTTTTGAACATGGCCAAGAAATTCTCCCAGCGCGCAGAGGACCTGCGCCGTGCTCTCGCTCAGGAAGCCGCTCGCATCATGGCCGAGCATGGAATCGAGGACTTTCTGCAGGCAAAGCGCAAGGCGGCAGATCGGCTCGGGGTCAACGATGTCTCGGTATTGCCGAAGAACACCGAGATCGAGGCGGCCTTGGTGGCGCACCAACGGCTCTTCAATCGCGAATCCCATGACCACACGCTCAAGGAGCAGCGGCGCATCGCCCTCGACGCCATGCAGCTCCTCATCGAGTTCCAGCCGCGGCTCGTCGGCTCGGTCCTGACCGGTACCGCGACCACCCACAGCGACATCAACCTGCACCTCTTCGCCGATCGCTCGGAGTCGGTGGCCCTGCGCTTGCTCGAGGTCGGAATAGCGCACCAGTTCTACGAGCGGCGCGTCAAGATGGACGCCGAGCGCAGCATCAACTACCCGGCGCTGCGCTTCGCAGCCGGCGGCCGCACGGTCGATGCGACCGTCTTCCCCATCGACGGTATCCGCCAGGCACCTTACTCACCGGTGGATGGCCGCCCGATGAAGCGGGCCGATGCCCGCGAGGTCTCTCAACTGGTCGGCAACTGATGCCGTATACAAGGGTGCCGTCCACATATTAGAGTTGCGGCGAGACCAGTACAGGAACGCGACGAAACGGCCGGAAGAGCCGTGAGCGGTGGGTCCGATCCGTGGGGGAATGGCAACAGACCTTAAGGGGTAGGGGATGAATCGCACGATTCGCTGGACGCGGCACCTGCTGCCGCTCGCTTTGCTTGGGCAGCTTTTACCCGTCACCCGCGCGCTTGCCGAGCCGGCCGAAGGCGAGGCTGCGGCCAATACCGGGCTCGAGGAAATCGTCGTCACCGCCACGCGCCGCGCCGAGCGCCTGCAGGACGTGCCGATCAGCGTGCTCGCCTTCAGTCAGGAGAAGCTTGATCAACAGGGCCTGAAGAGCATCGACGATCTGTCGCGTCTCTCCCCGGGCCTCAATTTCCAGCGCAACGGCTTCAGCTCCTCGGGCAATTACAACGACGAGGGCTCGGACATCAACATCCGCGGCATCGACTCCACGGCCGGCACCTCGACCACGGGCATCTACATTGACGACACGCCCATTCAGACCCGCCACATTGGCTTTGGCTCCATCAATGCGTATCCCGCGCTGTTCGACCTTAACCGAGTGGAGGTATTGCGGGGGCCGCAGGGGACGCTGTTCGGCGCCGGCGCCGAGGGTGGCGTCGTACGATTCATTTCGCCCGAGCCTGAGGTCAACAGGCAAAGCGGTTACGGCAGAGCGGACTATTCGATCACCGACGGTGGCTCGCCCAGCTATGAGGGCGGCGTCGCATTCGGAGCACCCATCGTTGAGGACGTGCTGGCGTTTCGAGCCAGCGTTTCCTACCGGCGCGACGGGGGCTGGGTGGACCGCGTGGACTACTCCCTCGTTCCGAACGCAACCGTTGCGCTCCCGACACCGGTGTTCAATGGAGTCACCACGCAGACGAACGCCAATTATTGGGAGACGACGACGGCGCGGCTCGCGCTCAAGTGGAAAGTAAGCGACGTACTCGAGATCCTGCCCTCGCTCTACTATCAGAATCTTTACATCAATGATACGGCTGCCTACTGGGTCGGAATTTCAGATCCCGGCTCCTCCACCTATCGCAACGGTAACGCGGGCAGAAACCCGAGCCACGATCCTTTCACGCTGAGCTCCATCCGCGTCAACTGGGACGCGGGTTTCGCATCGCTATTCTCAAACACGGCTTTTTATGATCGCAACCAAAACGCCCGCTCGGACTACACGCAATACCTGCGTGCGACCTGGAACTCTTTCGGCGAGCTGCCCAACACCTTCCCGCAGGCGGGCGACAGTGGATATGCGACCTTCGAGGATGATCAGCGCAACTTCTACGAAGAACTTCGTCTGGCTTCGAAAGACGCGGATGCGCGCTTCGTCTGGACCGGGGGGCTTTTCTATTCTCACTTGAGCGAGAACGTGCCTGAAAATATCTTCGATGCCACGCTCTATCAGGAGGTGAATTCATTCACCGGGCTCCCTCCCTCGCAGCAATTAGTGCCCGTCTGTACCGCGACGCAACCTTGCCCGGGGGGGCTGATTTATCAGGGTCCGGTCGACCGGGTCGTCGACAAGCAGCTTGCCTTGTTCGGTGACGTCAAATTCCGATTCACCGATACCCTCATAGCCGAGGCCGGCCTGCGACTCTCGCGCATCGACTTTACCGGATCGGTGTCGGAGACGGGCCCCTTCCTGGGAACCACGATCGTCACGCAGTCGAGCAACTCCGAGAAGCCCGTAACGCCAAAAGCAGTGCTCACTTGGCAGCCCGACCACGACCATCTGGTGTACTTGGGCGCCACGAAGGGCTTCCGGCCTGGCGGCGTCAATATCGGCGTGAGTCAATTGCTCTGCGGGCCCAATCTCACCGCTCTTGGGCTGACTCAGGTTCCTGGGCAGTTCTCTTCGGACAGCCTGTGGAGTTACGAAATCGGTGCAAAGAACACCTTCTTCGAGCATACCCTCGAGATCGATGCCAGCATCTATTACATTGATTGGAATAACATCCAGCAGAACGTCTACTTGTCGGCGTGCGGCGAGCAGTTCACCGCCAACCTCGGCAAGGCCAAAAGTGAAGGTGGTGACATCGAGGTGCTCTATCGGCCCGCGCCGCGGCTCACTTTTGATTTCACCGCTGCCTACACCGACGCGCGCCTGACCAAGTCCTCGTGCGCAGGCTCGCTGGTCTTCGTCGCGGCCTCGGACGCGTGCGAGGCCCCCGGTCAGACACCGGCTCGCCCGATTGCATCGAACGGCGATGCGCTGCTCAATGCCCCCTGGGCGCTAACCGCTTCCATGCAGTATGAATTCCCGGATTGGAACGCGCGGCATCCCTACCTGCGCATCGATTTTCAGCATTCGACCGCACAGAATTCGAGGCTGCAAATTCAGGACCCCAACAACGCGATCTTCGATGAGACACTGCCGGGGCTGCCCATTGTGAACAATCTATCGGCACGAGCGGGGTTGCGCTTCAGCGGGATCGATCTTTCGGTGTACGGCAACAACCTCACCAACGCGCATCCGCTGATGTTCGAAGCCCGAGACATCTATCCCTATCCGGGAGCGCCCGGAACCGGAGCGAGCCAGAATGGACCGACCACCGACACGCTCTATTTCGGACGTGGCGTGCGCCCGCGAACCATCGGAATTACCGCGACCTACCGTTATTAGAGAAAGACGCTGGCTCGAAGGGGCTGGAAAAGGGAGAGGGATGACGACTGCCCATTCCTTGAATCGGCATGCAGGTCAGATTGCATGGGTTATCGCCCAAGGCGTCCTGTCCGTGAGCGTATTGCACGCCCAGTCCGGCGGGCCTTCGGATACCGGAACCCTGGAACAGATCGTCGTGACGGCACAGCGCAGAACCGAGCGGCTGCAAGACGTGCCCATGAGCATCACGACCTTCAGCGAGGAGAAGATCGACCAGCAGGGACTTCGAAACATCGATGATCTGTCGCGCCTCAGCCCGGGCGTCACCTTCATCCGCAACGGCATGAGCAGCAGCGGTAATTACAATGACGAGGACTCGGACATCTCCATTCGGGGCATCGACTCGACCGCGGGTGCCTCGACGATCGGCATCTATGTCGACGACACCCCGATCCAGACGCGACATCTTCAGTTCGGCACCGTAAATCCCTATCCCGCGCTGTTCGATCTACAGCGGGTTGAGGTGCTCAAAGGCCCGCAAGGCACCCTGTTCGGTGCAGGCTCCGAAGGCGGCACAATCCGCTTCATCACTCCCGAGCCGAGTCTGGAGGACTGGCGGGTCTACGTGCGGTCGGAGTACGGCAAGATCGACGGCGGCGGTGATAACTACGAGGGGGGCCTCGCAGTCGGCGGCCCGATCATCCCGGGGGTGCTCGGGTTTCGCGCGAGCGTCTCGTACCGCGAGGATGGTGGCTGGGTGAACCGGGTGAGCTACACCGCCCCATCGCAACTGCCCATCCCACCCTGCGGCGCTTTGTGC
>Ga0209060_10002443_pt1 | contig 17251 bp, 20 predicted proteins | sample Coa_R1_8_FD_187155 | JGI IMG/M metagenome (GOLD analysis project Ga0209060, IMG submission 187155) | Surface soil microbial communities from Centralia Pennsylvania, which are recovering from an underground coalmine fire - Coalmine... | ecosystem: Environmental > Terrestrial > Soil >...
CAGGGAGGCGCCGGTCGGTTTTTCGGCGATTCGATTGAAGATTGATCTCGATACCGACGCGTCAGAGGAGCAGATCGCGACGCTTCTCAAGCTGACCGAGCGCTATTGTGTCATCTACCAGTCCTTGATGCGCCCGCCGCAGATCACGATCCTTCGCGCGAATGGGAGTTAGGGAGAGCCATGCCGACCTATATCGACATCCACGATGCTCCGGGCCTCACGCAGAAAGACCTGGCCAGCGCGCACACGCGTGACCTCGAAGTCCAGGGAAAGCATGGCGTCGAATACGTCAAGTACTGGCACAACCACGACAAGGGAAAGGTCTTCTGCCTGTGCATTGCGCCGACTGCTGAAGCCGCGGAAGCGGTGCATCGCGAGGCGCACGGTCTCACGGCTGGCAAGATCATGGAGATCACGCCCGATATCGCGGAGGCGTTCATGGGCGCGTCCGAGGTCGATGAGGGTGGCGCCGCACTCGTTCCCGGAAGCGGTGAACACGATTCCGGCACCAGGACGGTCATGTTCACCGACATGGTGGGCTCGACCAACATGACTCAGCACCTCGGTGATGAACTCGCCTTCACCTTGCTTGAAGTGCACGACCGTGTCGTGCGCAACGCGCTCGGCACAGCAGGAGGCCGAGAGGTGAAGCATACCGGCGACGGCATCATGGCGGCGTTTCACTCCGCAGCGGCCGCGGTCCGCTGCGCCATGCAAGTCCAGCAGGAAATCGCGCAGCACCGGGACGACAATCCTCACGAGCCACTCCGGATAAGAATTGGAATCGCGGTGGGCGAACCGATCGAGCGCAGCAACGACTTGTTTGGTTCGACGGTGCAGCTGGCCGCGCGCCTTTGCGCGCACGCCGATCCGGAGCAGATTCTGGTCTCGAACGCGGTCGCGGAACTTTGTCTCGGCAAGGCCTTGCCTCTGAAGGATGCAGGCAAGGTCGAACTCAAGGGCTTCGAACAACCGGTTCACGTCCACTGCATCAGCTGCGGTTCGATCTGATGACGCACGCGGCCGCTTCTCAAAACCTCTCGCATCCGGCCGGCGACAAAAAAGAACTTTATGCAGAGCTCGCACGCCAGGCGGCCGGACTATTCGAGGGCGAACGGGATCTCATCGCCAATGCGGCCAATCTTTCGTCCCTGATCGCGACCTCGCTGCCCGGTCTCAACTGGGCGGGCTTCTATTTCCTGAAAGAGGGCGAGCTGGTGCTTGGACCTTTCCAGGGCAAACCCGCCTGCGTGCGCATCGCCCTGGGGAAGGGCGTGTGCGGTACGGCCGCACTGCGGAAATCGGCCATACGCGTCGACGACGTGGACACCTTTCCCGGTCACATCGCGTGCGATGCGGAATCGCGATCGGAAGTCGTGATTCCCTTGTTGCGGGGCAACGACCTCATCGGTGTGCTCGATCTGGACAGTTCGCACCGCGGCCGCTTCGACGACGAGGACGTAGCCGGCCTGACCGAACTCGCGACGGTCCTGATGAGGACCTAGGAAACCGCGCACCGTTAGGCCGCGGCGCAACACGCGCCGTGGTTCCTGGGCCGCGGGAGCCGCAAAGCGTTTCAAGCAAACGTGAAGGCGCCTCTCAAAAAGCGGGACACACGACTATCCAATCGGCAAATGTTCCGCCCAGCTAGTTTCGAGCCTTGCATGGATCGCAATTCATCGGCCGTCACGCGGTTGTGAGAACGGCATAAGCGGATTGCCGCTTAGCGTCGCGTGCCGCTTTCAGATCGCCGCAAGCCCATGGCGCCGTCCGCTCCCAGCACGCCGGATAACGGGACAAGCCTCGCCAAGCTTGCGCTCGCGGGGAGAGCCGCCGGACTCACGATCGAAGACGGCATGCGCCTGCTCGCGACCGCCGCCGAAAATGGCGATGGCGAAGCCGATGCGATGATCGCGGTTCTCGTCGCCATCGGCGCGCGTTCGATCGAGGAGTGGGACCAGGCCTTCGATTACCTCGGCCGTTCGGCCGCCCGCGGCTTCGCTCCGGCGCGCGCGCAACTCGCGCTTTTTTGCAAGGATCGCGAGCTTGTCGCGACGAGCAAGTCGGATTCACCTCCGCAAACGATCTGGAAACGGATGAAAGAGGCAATCGACGTGGCCACCGTGCTCGCGGTTCCGCCGCCCCGGATCGTCCGTTTTTCGCCGCACGTTGCGGTGTTCGAAGGCTTCGCCGCACCCGCAGAATGCGCCTGGCTGATTGATCGCGCGATGCCCCACCTCGAGCGGGCGCAAATCTTCGAATCCGGCGGTCCGGCCTACGCCGAGGCGCGGACGAACAGCGCCATGCAGTTCGACATCCTGAAGACCGATCTCGTGCTCGTGGCGCTGCATGCACGCATCGTGGCCGCATCGGGCTTCGGCATGCGCTGTCTCGAGGAGACGAACGTCCTGCACTATGCGGCAGGGCAGGAGTTCTCCCGCCATTGCGACTTCTTTCCGCACGAAAGCCGGTTTGAACGCGAGATCGCGGAGCGCGGTCAGCGCGCGGCAACGCTGCTCGTCTATCTCAATGAAGGCTATGAAGGTGGCGAAACCGCCTTCGAGCGCTTCGGCTGGCATTTCAAGGGCCGGCCGGGCGACGCGTTGTTCTTCCGCAACCTCGTGCCTTCCGGCGAACCCGATCACGACACGCTGCATGCGGGGCTTCCGCCGAAATCGGGCGAGAAGTGGCTTCTTTCGCAGTGGATCCGCACTCATCCGCCCCGAACGGAGTCTTCGGCGATGCACCGGGCGGCCTGAGATTCGCCTGTGCGTGCGTCGGCGGCGATCGTTACCACCCTTCGCAACGCCGGCGCGGTTCTCGACTCCTTCATCGCCTGGCATCGCGCCATCGGATTTTCGCATCTCTTCCTGTTTTTCGACGATCCGTCCGATCCCGATATTTCGCGCATTCAGGGGCGGAGCGACGTCACCGCGATTGCATGTGACGAAAACCTCCGGAGCTCATGGCGGCGCCTGCGGACCTGGGCGCAAATGGGGCCGTTCATCGACAGGGAAGTCATGGCGCGGCAGGTGTTGAACGTGGAAATCGCCATGGCTCTCGCGCGCGAGCATGGTTGCGATTGGCTGCTATCTATCGATGGCGACGAACTCTTTTTTTCTGCCGCCGGAAACGCGGCGGAGGTCTTCGACAGGCTTTCATCCTCGCCTTTCGACACCGTTCAATTCCTGAACTACGAAGCCGTGCCGGTCCGCGACGAGATTGCCGACGCCTTTCGCGAAGTCGATCTCTTCAAGCCATCATTGCGGCTCCTGCCGCCGCACTTGGAACCGGCACTTCGGGAGGTGGAGCGAACCGTGCCGCAACTCCGGCCCTGGTTTCACTTCTATGCCAATGGCAAGGCGGCGGTGCGCCTTTCCGATCCCTCGCTCGAACCCTTCGGCGTGCACCAGTTCAGGCGTGCGGCCGGTGCAACGCGCGCGGCCATTTCCCCGGCCGGTTTCATCCTGCACTACGCCGTTTGCGGCTTCGAAGCCTTCTGGACGAAATACGCGACGCTCGGCCGCTTTTCTGACAAGTGGTTCGGCGCCCATGAAATTGCGCCTGCGATCGGCACCTTTCATCTGGAGGCTCGCGATGTCGTCGCCCGTGGCGACCGCGAGGCCGCGCGCGCCTTCTATCGCGCGCGCGCCGTTATTTCCGATCCTGTTCTTCTCGAGCGGCTGACGCGCCTCGGGCTTCTTGCGCAATTTCGGGAGCCGGGCCGGGTGCTCGCAGGGCCGAGTTGATCCGCGGATCTTCCCTCTTGTCTTCGCTGAAAGGCGTTGGGGCTCTTTCCACTCGCGACGCGAACGCGTGAGGAGAAGGCGGACTGCACGGGGAAAAGCCCCATGGAGGAATAAACGCGAACGGCATCAGGGATGTCCGATCAATACGAGGAAAAGCCCAGGATCTGCGCGAGCATGATGCCGCTCACCGCGCAGACCGGCGACAGGGCCGCGAGCGTCGTGATCATGCCGGCGAGGCCGAACGGGCGATGTCCGCCGCTGGAGCGCTTCAGTTGATTCCGCGAGAAGTGGATGTCGGACGCCGTTTGCATCGTTCTGTCTCCCAGATCGCGGCCGCTAAAACTCGGACCGCATTTGTAGAAGATTTTATTCAAGCGTGCGCGTACTGCTGCCGCGTGAAAGTTCAGCGACGCATTTTCATCTTGTTCGATTTAAATCTAAAGCATCATGAGAGGACTGTTTGTCCGGAAAGGCCGGAAAGAGCATTCCTGCATTATCGATTTGCAGACGCTTCGGTAAATGCGGAGTCTTTGGAGCGATGTGCCACTTTGGCTCACAGTAAAATCGGAGACGTCAACATTCGTTCGCGTCCACTCGGAGTGGCTTACACCACGGGTCCGCGTGTGCAGTCCGAATGCGCGATCGCCGAAAGGGCCTGCCAGGAGAAATAGGGATTTTCGGCCGCGCCGCAGACGAAGCCTCCGGATCGGTTCCGCCGGCCATCGAGACAGACCTGGAGATGCACATGCGGTCCGGTCGAGCGGCCGGTCGAGCCGGCGAGACCGATCACGTCTCCGGCGTGCAACGCGCGCCCCGTCACCGCGAAGAGCCGTTCCATGTGCGCCGCTACAAAGGTCAGCGGTTGTTTGCCGCCATCGTCGGCGCGTATCGCGACCATGTTGCCGAAGCCGCGATCGGCACCCGAGAAGACCACATGGCCCGAGGTCATCGCGTGGACCGGCGTGCCTTGCGCAACGGCGAGATCGACACCGGGATGGAATTCCGTGCGCCGCCCGTTGAACGGATCGCGCCGCGGTCCGAACAGCGCAGAGACGTGGCAGGACGTGCCTTCGGCGAAGAGCGGGCCGTTTTCCGAGAAGGATCCGCCCGGAACGGCATTCGCCGCGCCATTGGCAAAGAAATCATCGGCGCTGAAATCTTCCGCATAGACGCCGACCGTCATGGTGAAGAGGCTTGCCACGAGGCCCAGAAGCGCCAGTGTTTTCTCTGCGCGTGCGCCCAGCGAGCGCCGCACCGACTTCAGCTGCCTGGCGGCGAAGACGAGACCAATGAGAGCGACGGCGCCCGGTGCGACGAGCGGCGCGAGCGCGCTATCGAACCAGCTCAAATCGCTGGCGAGGCGTTCTCCGAGGATCGGCAATCCAAAGCGGAAGAAGAGGGCGCTGTGGTTCCCGTAGAACCAGGCGGCAAGAAACCAGGCGCCGACAAGGCCTGATACGGAAGAGACTGCGAAAGCGAAGATCTTGCGGAGGCTTCCGCGCTTCCGCCTGAGGAGCGCCATGAGCGAGACAACGAGGAAGACCAGGCCGAGTCCGAGCTCCAGATCGCTCGCCGCCGGCCAGTGCATCTCGTCGGCGCCGAAGGTCATCGAGATCGCGAAGGCGAGCACACCCACGCTGATGAGCGCGTTGAGCGCGACGAGGAGGGAGGACTCATGGGCGAACCAGGCGCCAACGATGTTCAGCGCGCGTTTCGAGCGCGGGCGCCTCGCGTTTTGCCGCGGCTTGCCGGCGAAAGCCGCGCGCAAGCCGCTTGGTGCACGTCGTGTGATGGGAATGCCTCCGCCCCAGAACGCCAGTCCCTCGCCCGCGAATGTGATTTTTTGCGCGGGGGAACTGTAGTTCGTAGGACCCCGCATCCCGAACCGTCTCTTTTTGCGCGCTGGCAGCGAAAGGCAACGTCAGAACCGCGGGCGGTCCTGGGCGCGTGTGCAGATGCGGTTCGCAGCCGCGCAGGGCGCCCTAATTCGTCTTCGGCCCCAACCCACGGACGGTGTTTACCGCACCGTTTCCTTTTCTCTTCTTATGGGTGCTTTGACGCGGCGCGGCTTCTGTTCGGCCTTGGGTTTGGGCAAAAGCCGGAAGCGCGTCTGGCACCACGCGAAGTCGACACCGACATCGAGCAGCGCGTCCGAGCGCCCGCAGGGACAGGCCCATTCCATGACCATGATGACGCGATAGGTTTCGCCCGCAACGAGAGGCACCGGGCGTCCCGTGGCATGGTTCGGCGCGGCATTGACACAGAGAACCAGATCGCCGGGGCCGACAGCGTCACTCATGCTTCCATCATACCGCGCTCGGACTGGGCGCGCGACCCGGCTTCCCGCCCGGGTTCCTCGGTGGGGCCAAACCAAAAATAACCATGGCCCGGCGTGACGGGGTCACCAGCGACCGCGCGTCCGCGGTCGAACGAAGGATTCATTCGCTCGCGGACGCTCGCGACCGGGTGGTGGCCTCATGGGCGGCGATGGTGAAATTTTAGGATCTTGCACACAATCAGCCGTGCAGATGAGGTTTCAGAGCGCGAGATTTCGTCGTCGCGCCTTCGTGTGAATCCCTTCCTCTGCGCCTCCGGTAAACCAGACCAACACAACCACGACTTGCCTGCCCAAAGCGCGCGCAGCCCCGCTTGCCAATGTGGTCCCCATGCTTACGCTTCCCCACGAAAACGGAGTCCCGAATGTCGATCGACTGGGCCGCAGCGCGCGAGGCGTATAAGCGCGATGGCGTCGTGCATCTTCCCGGCGTGCTCGATGCCGCGGAACTCGATGCGGCGCTGAAGGCCTGGGAATGGAGTCTCGCCCATCCGACGCCGCGGAGCGCCGAAACGCGCAAGAAAAACGGGCCGCTCTTCTACGAGGACTCTTACAACCCGAATGTGCTCGACGGTTACGGCGCCATGCTCGCACGTTCACCCATCCCCGGCATCTGCGCGAAGCTCTGGGGCCGCGAACCGGTGTGGTTTATCTACGAACAGGTGTTCCTGAAAGAGGGCGGCGAAACGCGCCGCACGCCCTGGCACCAGGATGGCTCTTATCTGCCGCTCGATGGCGAGGATGTCGCGGTCGCCTGGATCACGTTCGAGAAAATCGCGCGCGCCGACTCCCTCGAATTCGTGCCCGGCTCGCACAAGGGCCCCGTCTTCGACACCTCGAAATTCGATCTCGAGGACGACACGATTCCGATCGCCGAATCCGAAATCTATCCGCGCTTGCCGCCGATCGATGCCGAGCGCGCACGCTGGAACATCGTCTCCTGGGCGGTCGAACCGGGCGATGTCATCTTCTTTCACTTCCGCACGCTGCATGGTGGCGCGCCGACGCATCCGGGCCAGCGCCGCCGCACGCTCACCTTGCGCTTCTTCGGCGAACGCGCGCATTACGATCCCAAGATGACGAAAGCGCTGCCGAACGCGCCGGATCTGCCGGCCCGGCTCAAGGCAGGCGATGCCTTCCGGCACGAGGGCTTTTTGCAGGTGCACCCGCGCTGAAGGCAGAAGGCCTCTGCGGCTGATGCAATGCCGGCGGTCCGGGCTGCGCCCAGCGCAACCCCTTGATCTTGTTGCCATAATGTTAATACCACCGGGTTCCCGGCCACGGGTGTGGCAACAAGCGGTCTCGCAGAGAAAAGCCCGATGTGGTTCTTCCGCCCATGCCCAGAATCCCGAACGAAATGTCCGCCGTTGCCATCGCCCGCCGGGCCAAGGCCAGCGAAGCCATGAGAGCCGTCGAGACCAAGAAAGCCGAGGCTACTGCCAAGGCCCCGCCGCAGCCGCGCGTCGCCAAGAAGAGATAGCGCGCCAAGGAACGACGCCCGCTTTACGGATGCCCAGCCATCGCGAAAGACCGGTGGTTGACGTGGTAACGACTTCTCCCGTATAGCGCGCGATCGCGGTCGCACTGCTTGCCCGAAACCTTTCGGCGCCAGCTGCCGCTCCAGAAAAATCCCGTTTGCTCCAATCGTGCGTGGAAGACGGCAACAAAGCCGTTGGCGCCTCGTCGGCGCTTCCGTGCATGAAGGACATATTGTGACGACATTTTCAGCGCTCGGCGTTTCCGAGCCAATTCTTCGCGCGCTCGCCGGAGAAAACTATCGCGAGCCCACGCCCGTGCAGGCCGCGTCCATTCCCCTTGTTCTCGCAGGCAAGGACGTTCTCGGAATTGCGCAGACCGGGACGGGAAAGACCGCGGCTTTCGGTATTCCGCTGCTGCAGCGCCTCGCGTCAACGCCGCCTTCGCCGCAAAGGGCGGTTCGCGCGCTCATCCTCGCGCCGACGCGCGAACTGGCCATCCAGATTCACGACAGCTTGCGCCTCTACGGCCGCAATCTCGGTCTTCGCTTTGCCGTGGTCGTCGGCGGGCTCAGCCAGAGCCGCCAGGTCGAAACGCTCCGCCGCGGAGTCGATGTGCTCGTCGCCACCCCGGGGCGGTTGCTCGATCTCGCCGGCCAGAAGCATGTCCGCTTTGATCAGGTAGCGATGCTGGTCATCGATGAAGCCGACCGGATGTTCGACATGGGTTTCATTCGCGATGTCAGGCGAATCGTGTCCGGCCTTCCGCACCGGCGCCAGTCCCTCCTGTTCTCCGCAACGATGCCGGCCGAGGTCGGAGGACTGGTTTCGGAAGTTCTGTCGAACCCGGTCCGTGTCGAGATCTCGCCCGCGCAGGTGACGACGGACCGAATCGACCAGCGCGTTCACTTCGTGGCTGCACACGACAAGCGCTCTCTCCTCCTCGAGCTTCTCGAGGATCGGGCGATGAGCCGTGTGATCGTCTTCACGCGCACCAAGCACGGGGCGAACAAGGTCTCGCAAGCGCTGGAAAGGGCCGGCCATCGCGCCGATGCCATCCACGGCAACAAATCGCAGAATGCCCGGCAGCGGGCACTCGACGATTTTCGCAACGGTCGCAGCCGCATCCTGGTCGCGACCGATATCGCGGCGCGCGGCATCGACATCGATGACGTCACGCATGTGATCAACCTCGACATTCCCGACGTTGCGGAGACCTATGTCCACCGCATCGGCCGGACTGCGCGCGCAGGCAGTGGTGGCGTCGCCATTGCGCTCTGCGATCCGTCCGAACAGGATTCCTTGCGAGCGATCGAACGGCTCCTGCGGCGCTCGCTGGCTGTCGCCGGTGGACGTGCTCCCTCGCCTGGCGAGAATCGCAAGCCTGCGCAGTCTCATGGTCGCAACTTCGGCCACGCGCGAAAACGATCCCGCAAGTCCTGGCGGGTGCGCAACGCCGCCTGATGGCGTGCAGGTTGTCGCCCACAAGTGCGGCGACACTTTTTCGTGTCATCGCGGGCGAGCCAGATGAGCCGGGCCAGAACGGTAGACTGTTTGCATCCGATGCCCCGATGATAGAATGCGTGCGCCGCTCGCTTGCGAACACGACATGAAGTCGATCGAGCCCGACGATCTCGTCACCATCTTCGAAAAACTTCCGGGCATGTGCTTGATCCTGGACACGTCCTTCAACATCGTGGCGCAGAACGACGCCCACGAAAAAGCGACCCTCACCCGGCGCAAGGACACGGTCGGACGTTTCCTGTTCGAAGTCTTCCCGGACAATCCCAACCACCAGAACGCGGTTGGTCTCTCGGCGGTGCGCGAGTCGCTGCTCACGGTACTCAAGACTCGCGCGCCTCACCGGATCGAGGCGATCAAGTACGATATTGCGCGCCCTCTCTCGCAAGGCGGTGGCTTCGAAGAGCGCTATTGGACCATCACCAGCACGCCCGTGCTCGGCGCCGACGGATTCGTCCGTTGGATCATCAATACGGCGGACGACATCACCGAGCTGGTGGCTCTCCGCGCCCGGGCGAACGCGGGCCACAGTTCGTAGCGGCCGGTATCGAGCTCAAAGCGAAATCCGCGCCCCCATTCCTGGCGACGCCCGCCTCGGGCCGATGAAGGGTAATCCACGTCGGAGCAGGCCGGTTGACAAATTTCAACACTTCATAGATTATTGAAATATGGAATCGATCGATGCCGTGAAGCGCCTTTCCGCCCTGGCGCAGGACGGCCGGCTGGACCTGTTCCGCCTGCTGGTGAAGGCCGGCCCCGAGGGACTGGCTGCCGGCGAGATCGCGCGGCGACTAAACGTTCAGCCCAATACCGCTTCGGCCCAGCTGCTGGTGCTCTCGAATGCGCAGCTGGTCAGCGCCCGCCGCGACGGCCGGTCGATCATCTATTCCGTCCGGTTCGACGCTATGCGCGAGCTGCTTGTTTATCTGACGGAAGATTGTTGCGGCGGTCGCGCGGAAATCTGCGCGCCGCTCGCCGAAATTGCCGGACGCTGTTGTGAACCCGCCAAAGGAGCCCGTCATGAAACGCCTGCACGTGCACGTCGCGGTCGCTGATCTCGAGCAGTCGATCCGCTTTTATTCCACGCTTTTCGCGGCCGGACCGTCCGTTCTCAAAGACGACTACGCCAAGTGGATGCTCGATGATCCGAAGGTGAATTTCGCGATTTCATCGCGCTCGGCTTCCGCAGGCATCGATCACCTTGGCGTTCAGGTCGAGACGGATGGCGAGCTGCGCGAGCTTGCTGGCCGGCTGAAATCGGCGGGCGAGACGACGCGTGACCAGGAAGCAACGACGTGTTGTTACGCGAGGGGAAACAAGTCCTGGGTCAACGATCCGTCCGGTATTCGCTGGGAGACGTTTTTCACCTTCGGCGACGCGACAAGCTACGGAGAGGACGACCGGCCTCTGAAGATCGACGAAAGGGAGGTTGAGCCGCTTTCCTGCTCGACCGCCTGCTGCGCATAGACCACGGTCGATGCGATCCGCGACTCCCGAGCGGCCCTACAATGTGCTCTTTCTCTGCACGGGAAACTCCGCGCGCTCGATTCTTGCAGAGGCGCTCCTCAACAGGACCGGGGGTGAGAGGTTTCGCGCGTTCTCGGCCGGATCCTGTCCGAAGGGGACTGTGAACCCGCATGCGCTCTCCCTCCTTCGAGGGCTTGGCTTTCCGACAGAGGGATTGAGATCCAAGAGCTGGGAAGAGTTCTCCGGTCCTGGCGCTCCCGAACTCGATTTCGTTTTTACCGTTTGCGACAATGCGGCCAGCGAAGCGTGTCCCGTTTGGCCGGGGCGGCCGGTGACGGCGCATTGGGGCATTCCGGATCCCGCGGCGGTTACCGGTGACATCCACGCGATCGACGCAGCCTTTCGCGATGCCTGCCGAGCGCTTCAACACCACATCGAGCTCTTCACGAGTCTGCCCCTGAAAGATCTGGACCGCTTGTCGCTCCGCACGCGGCTGGACGAGATCGGGAAAACCGGCAAGGCAAAGGAAGCGACGTGAGCGAGACCTCGTTGGCGAGACGTCTCGCGGCCGAGGCGCTCGGAACGTCCTTCCTGCTCGCGGCGATTGTGGGCTCGGGGATCATGGCCGGACGGCTTTGCGGAGGAAACGTTGCGATCGCTCTGCTTGCAAATACCCTTTCGACGGGCGCCGCGCTCATCGTGCTGATCGCCATCTTTGGCCCCGTCTCGGGTGCTCACTTCAATCCGGCCGTGTCGCTCTACTGCGCACTCAGGCGGGAGATTTCGCCGGCAACGGCGTTCTTCTATGCGGCGGTCCAGTTCGTCTCCGCCATCGTTGGTGTCTGTGCAGCGCATGCCATGTTCGGAAGCGCGATCTTCGAGTTGTCGCAAAAGCTGCGAGAAGGCCCCGGACAAGCGCTCTCCGAATTCGTAGCGACCTTCGGGCTGATCGCCACGATTTCCGGTGCGACACGGTTCCGCCCGCGTCTGACGCCATTTCTGGTCGGGCTCTATATCGTTTCGGCTTACTGGTTCACGGCCTCGACGTCCTTCGCAAACCCTGCCGTAACGGTGGCTCGATCGCTCACGGATTCCTTCGCGGGGATAGCTCCGCGCTCCGCGCCTGCCTTCATCGCGGCGCAGTTGATGGCCGCGCTCGCTGGCTTCTGCATCTTCGGTTGGCTCTTCGCGCGCGAGGCGAGGCCAGTGCCTGCGCAGGAATTCGAGGTCTCGGTCGCACCGCGCACGACATGATCGCGGTGACCCGCATTGCCGGGATTCCCCTTCCGTCGGACGACCCCGTGTTTCTTGGCTTGATCGTCGTCCATGTCGGATTTGGGTTGGCCGCAGTCGCCACCGGCCTTGTCGCCATGCTCAGCCGGAAGCAGCGGGGTCGCCACCCGGTTTTCGGGACGATTTATTTCTGGACACTGGCAGGTCTGTTCGCCACGATGAGTGCGTTGTCATTCCTCCGCTGGGCGGAAGATTCGCGCCTCTTCATGCTCGGCGTTCCGTCTTTCGCGGCGGCTCTCTGGGGCCGGTGGAATATTCGCAACCGCAACCCCCGGCGCCACCTCGTCGGCATGGGCGCGTCGTACATTCTGATGCTCACCGCGTTCTACGTGGACAACGGACAGAACCTTCCGCTCTGGGACCGGCTGCCGCATGTTGCTTATTGGATCGCGCCCGGAGCGATCGGTTTGCCGATCATCGTTTGGTATCTCGTCAGGCCGCCGAAATTCCGATTCTGAAGGTCGGGCATCGCGCTTGCCGGCCCGCCCGAAGGGCTCGACGTCGATCCGCAAAGGCCCCGCAACAGCATCCTGACCATGGACGAGCCGGACCACATGCGTGTCCGCAAACCGTTCGCGAAGGCGAAAACTTCGTCACTTTGACGATACGCAGGTTAGTCACTGGTGTCCGCCGCCTCGAGCCGTTCCTTCATGAGTTTGGCGACCGACGCTGGCGCAGAATCCGGATAAGGGAAGATTGCGCTGACATTGATCTCGCACAGCACGTAGGTGTCGGCGCCGGAAGAATCGCGTGGCCCATAGAGGAAGTCCGCGTCCCACAAGAGCGGCATCGAATTTTTTTCTATCTCCAAAGCGTCCATCAGCTGCGGCACCCACTCCGCCTCCATCCTGGTCCTCAACGCCTGAAACTGCGGCGCGTCGGGTCCGTGCATGATGCGAGGGCCCGGTTGCGCCTGGGGCGAATCGGGTCCTTCGGGCGGCGGCGGAATGAGAGCCTTGATGAGTTGATGGCCGAAGCCAACGACCCGATCGCCGCTCATGTAGCAACGGATCATTCCATCGGCCAAACGGGCCTGGAAGGGTTGATCGACGATCAATCCGTCATTCTCGAAATAGGTTTCGCAGCGCTGCATGAAAGTGCCGAGCGCTAAGGCTTCCGGCACGCTTCCTCGCTGTGCATGCAGCACGCGGACCGTCTCGGCAGATTGGTCGCTTTCGAGCTCGACTTTCCATACACCTTGTCCGCCGTTTCCGCGGTGCTGTTTCAAAACCCGCGGTCCGGAGGATCGCAATGTTTCTGGAAAATCATGCCGGAATGTCTCGACTGTCCGATAGAGGCGTGTATCGGCGCCCCAGCCGAGCTTTCTCGTGTCGTAGAGAACCTGCTTGGTTCCGATTCTGAGAATCACGTCGGGATGCGTGCTGACGAGGACCCCTCGTGCGGCAATTTCCCGAAGCAGAGGGTCAAGCTCCTTGCGTGTCTTGCCGTTTGAAAGCGGATCCACGAAAACGAGGACGCCATCCACGTCTTTCAGCTGCGCTCGGACTTCATCGATGAAGCTTTCGTCGAACACGCATGGCTCGGGCGCGACGCCGAGCGCCCTGAGTTCATCGAAGATCCGATAGAGCCTGTTGCCCTGGGATGGGCTTGCATCGCGCATTTCGCGATCGCCGCGCCACAGCAGCGCGACCTTCTTTTCCTTGCTCATGCTTCCTCTCCGCTTTTGCGGCTGAAGCCGCACGGCGTGATCGTCATTTCGTGTTCGCGTTTGCCACGGAGACATGAGATCGGCATGAGGCCTCCGAGCTTAGAGGTGAACGAGGTTGCCCAGCCCGAAGGCCGTCATGCAGACGTAGTAAGCGGCGCCTGCGATGGAGCATGCGGCGAAAACCGGGATCATCCCGATTCGCAAGCGGAAAATTGCGATGATCGCGGCAGCCGAAAGTGCGAGGGCCGCCCAGTTGACGCTCTCAACGACCGGCAGGGTGACGTGCAGGAGCCCCAGTTCGACGCTCACCGTCCGCTGGAAGATCACGTGCAGTCCGAACCACACCACGAGATTCAGGATGACGCCGACGACCGCGGCGGTAATTGCGGACAGCGCGGCATTGAGCGCGCGGTTGCCGATCAGCGCCTCGATGTAGGGACCGCCAAGGAATATCCATAGGAAGGGCGGGACAAATGTTGCCCACATCGCCACGGCCCCTCCGAGCAAACCTGCCGCGACCGGATCGAGCGCGCCAGGCGCGCGAAACGCGGCCATGAAACCCACGTACTGCACGACGCTGATGAGCGGCCCCGGCGTCGTCTCGGCGAAGCCGAGACCGACCAGCATCTCGCCGGGTTTGAGCCAGTGATAAAACTGAACGGCCTGCTGCGCCATGTAAGCGAGCACGGCATAAGCGCCGCCGAACGTGACGACGGCCATCTTCGCGTTGAATAGGCCGATCCTGACGAAGATGCTGTCGGGGCCGAAGACGAGCGCAAGCCCTGCGATCGGTCCAAGCCAGACGAGCGCGCCCGCGATCGCCGCAACGGCAAAGCGCACGGTCGATGGGCGCACATGTTTTGGGACTTCGCGCGCAAAGGCGGCATCGATCAGTGCCGCAGGTCCGGATTCCGTTTTCGCTTCATGGCCGCCGCTGCGAAACCATCCGAGATTGGCGGCCGAGCCGGCAAGCCCGGCGGCAGCAGCCAGCGCGATGATGAGCGGAAACGGCGCCCCAAAGGCAAAGATGCCGACGAAAGCCGCGGCGGCGATCGCAACCTGGGCACGGTTTCTCAATGCGCGTTTGCCGACGCGCATCACCGCCTCAAGCACGATCGCGAGAACAGCCGCTTTCAACCCGAAGAACAGCGCTTTGATGATTCCGATCTGTCCGTACACGGCGTAAATCGTGCTGAGCACGGAGAGCGCGATCAGTCCCGGCAGGACGAAGAGAATGCCGGCGGCCAGCCCGCCGCGCACGCGGTTGAGCAGCCAGCCGATATAGATCGCAAGCTCGTGCGCTTCGGGACCTGGCAGAAGCATGCAGTAGTTCAGCGCGTGAAGGAATCGCGTCTCGCCGATCCAGCGTTTCTCCTCGACCAGGATCCGGTGCATCACGGCGATCTGCCCGGCCGGACCGCCGAAGCTGAGCGCGGCGACGCGCAGCCAGACGCGAAGAGCATCGCTGAAGGGTACGAGCTCGCCGGCCCTCGATGTGCTCGCCCGGCTCTCTGCCGTGATTTGCTGAAACGCCACGTCCAAGCTCCTCCACGCGCCCAAAGCGCTGGCGAAGCAGATCTTGGACGGATGCCCGTCTGATGGGGAGCCTGCTGATCCCCGAGAGGAAAGCTACGCCTGCGGAGCCGTTGCATCAAGGATTGAAGTACGCCCGGTGGGCTTTGACCTCCGAACATTGCCACGGCTCGTCAAGCGCTCGGCGCGAATCAGAATCCGCCCTGATGCGCCGGTGATAACCGCACCCCTGACCAGTGAGCAGGCGCTCGCTTCTAGCCCCTTCGATACCGCCCAAGCTCGCCTTAGATTACCCCGCGGCGCCTGCGTAGCGACTCCAAGCGGAAGGCTGATGACCCATGTGGCCCGAACTTCCCTACGAGCAATGGCGTGAAACCTGTTCGGCGCTGCATCTCTACGCACAGATCGTCGGCAAATACCGGCTTGCGCGAACACCTTGGGTGAATCATTCGTGGCACGCCACCTTTTATGTAACGCCGCGAGGACTTTCGACGTCTCTCGTTCCGGATGGAAGCGGGATCGAGATCGTGTTGGACCTTCTCGACCACGCTGTCATTGGACACGCGTGCGACGGACGAGCTGCGCAATTCCCACTAGAGCCTATGTCCGTCGCCCGGTTTCACGGCTTGTTCATTGATTTGATCGGGCAACTTGGCGGGACGCCCAGGTTCAATGGCAGTCCCAACGAGTTGCCTGATCCCGTCCCCTTTGGCGACGACCATCTTCAGCGGCCATACGACCGCGATGCGGTGACGCGCTTCTTTCATGCTCTCGTTGCGGTCGATCGCGTCCTTCAGCGCTTTCGCACTGGTTTTCTCGGCAAGGTCAGTCCAGTCCACCTTTTTTGGGGCAGCTTCGATCTTGCAGTGACGAGGTTCTCGGGTCGCCCCGCCCCGCTCCATCCTGGAGGTATTCCGGCATTGCCTGATGCGGTCGCCCGTGAGGCTTATAGCCACGAAGTCTCGTCAGCCGGATTCTGGCCAGGCGACGCGCGCACGCGTTTTCCGGCTTTCTACTCCTATGCCTGGCCGGCGCCGATGGGTTTCGCGGATGCGCGTGTGGCGGCAGCCGGCGCCTATTTCGATCGAGATCTCAGTGAGTTTCTGTTGCCTTATGAGGCCGTACGCAACACAGACGAACCTGAGGCAACGCTGCTGGCCTTTCTCGAAAGCACTTATCGGGCGGCGGCCGACCTTGGACGATGGCCGCGCGATACTCTCGAAACGCCACTCGGTAAACTGGGGCGGCCGCGGCAGCTCGGTCCCACTGCAAGGTGACACGGTTGCGACCATCAAACTTGAGCAGACCGGACGTCCATGGGGCAAGCTGTCAATCGTTCCTGTCGCCCTGGCAGCGGTTTAGCCCCAGTCATCGTCCTTAGCCGAATCGAACGTGCTGAGGGCGGGCTGTCCAGATCCGGCGAGTCTCCGGAGCGCGTGCGAAATGCGCGTGATGCCGACCTGGCCGCAATTTCGCTTTCTTGCTGCGCCTTTGCGCGCTGAGTGACTCACGGGCAAGATGTGCCGAGATTGAGGATTCCGATGGATTTGTCGTCGCCTTTGGCGCCTGACCTATACGACTACGATTTCGAAAGCGATCCGATCGAAACCCTGAACCGGCTCCGTCGCGAGGACCCTGTTCACTGGTCGCGTCACGGCTTTTGGTACCTCACGCGCTATGACGATTGCGCGATGGTTCTCAAGGATTCAGGCCGTTTCTCAAGCGCCGCGGCGGGCTGGGGCGGCAGCAACCCGCTCGCGCGGACAGATAGCAAGGGAGCAACCGACACAGAGCGTGGCCTGAGCCGCTCGCTCGCGCAATCCTTCAACCAGATGGACGCGCCCGACCACACGCGCATCCGCGCACTGGTGGTTTCGGCCTTCTCGAGGCGCAGTGTCGAAGAGCGGCGCGACCGGATCCAGACGGTGATCGCCGAGCTGCTCGATGCGGCAGGCGCAAAACGAACCTTCGACCTCGTAACCGATTTTGCGTTTCACGTGCCGATCATCGTGGCCAGCGAAATCATCGGCATCCCACCGAAAGATCGAGAAGAATTTCGCGTCGCCTTTGAGTGCACGGCCACTTTGATGGCGCCCAAGCGGTCAGAGGAGTCCTGGGCGAAGGCGTTGGATGCCGGCCGCTGGATCGGTCGCTATATGCGCGCTCTCATCGCTGAACGTCGTACCAATCCCAAGGACGACCTCGTAAG
>Ga0209060_10002445_pt1 | contig 17246 bp, 19 predicted proteins | sample Coa_R1_8_FD_187155 | JGI IMG/M metagenome (GOLD analysis project Ga0209060, IMG submission 187155) | Surface soil microbial communities from Centralia Pennsylvania, which are recovering from an underground coalmine fire - Coalmine... | ecosystem: Environmental > Terrestrial > Soil >...
GGTAGAGCCGAGGGTAGCGAGGAGCAGGCTGCCGAGCAGGGGTGCGTGAGTTCTCATGGCGCGCACCATACCCACGAGAGGGCGCAATTGCTAGGGCCTGGATCCTAGACCCTGCGCTCGAGCACAGCCATTGTGAGGCGCGAGATGCAGCTCAGGAGCCCGGCATCGTTCACGATCTCGATGCTCCACACCTGGCTGCGCCCCCCGAGATGCAGCGGCCGGGCGGTGGCGGTGACCTTTCCTGTGCGCACGGCGCGCACGTGGTTGGCGTTGATCTCCTGGCCGCTGCAGACATAGCGCGCGGAATCGACACAGAGGTTCGCCCCGGTGCTGCCCGCCGTCTCGGCGAGCGCCACCGAGGCCCCGCCGTGCAGCAACCCATAGGGTTGCAGCGTGCGCGCTTCGACCGGCATCGTCGCCTGCAGAAAATCGGGGCCGATGGCGGTGAACACGATGCCGAGATGCGAGCTGAGCGTGTTGGCGTTGATCGCGTTGAGCTCCTCGAGCGTGACGGGCCGGTGCCAGACGCTCATGTGCGATCCTTGAGGCGCGCCGCCACCTGGCGATAGGCCTCCCGGAAGGGCAGCCCCTTCTCGCTCACGAGCCGATTCGCCTCGCCGGCGGCGTGGATCGCGGCATCGAGCCGGATGCTCTCCGGACGAAAGCGCACGCCTTCGAGCGCGCTCGGCAGAAGCTCGAGCGTCTCGAGCGCCGAGTCAATGGCTCGAAACAGCGGTGCCTTGATGAGCTGCAGATCGCGCTGGTAGCCGGAAGTCAGCTTCTGCAGGATCGCGAGCACCTCGAGGAGCGCGCCCTGGGCGACGGCGCCGCGACCGCGCATCAGCTCGAATACATCGGGATTGCGCTTCTGCGGCATGATCGAGGAGCCGGTGGTGAAGCTCTCCGGCAGGCTCACGAAGGCGAATTCCTGGGTGTTGAACAGCAGCAGATCGGCGGCGAGACGGCCGATATCCTGCGTGAGGAGCGTGAGCTCGAAGAGCAGATGCGCCTCGGCCTTGCCGCGCGACAGCTGGACCGCCGTGACCGGCTCCTGGGTCACCGCGAATGCGAGGCGCTTGCGCGTGGCTTCGCGGCTCAGATCGAGGTTCGGGGTGCCGTATCCCGCAGCGGAGCCCAGCGGATTCTTGTCGGCGCGGCGGCGCGCCGCACGCAGGCCCTCGGCATCGTCGCGCAGCTCGGCGGCGAAGCCGCCGGCCCACAGCGCGACGGTGCTCGGCATGGCCTGCTGCAGGTGGGTGTAGCCCGGAATCGCCAGGGCGCCCTGGCGCAGCGCGAGCGCATCGAGCGCCGCGGCCGCGCGGAGCGCGCCGGTCGCGAGCGTCTCGCTGACCTCGCGCAGGTACAGACGGAGCGCCGCCAGCACCTGGTCGTTGCGTGAGCGGCCGGCATGGAGGCGCCCGCCGGTGGCGCCGAGCCGTGCCGTCAGGCGATTCTCGAGCGCGCTCTGACCGTCCTCTTCCTGAAGACTCACGCGCCACTCCCCGCGCGCATGCTCGACGCCGATCGCCTCGAGCGCGGTGCGCAGCGCGGCCAGGTCGGCGGGGGAGAGAAGCCCCTGCTCGGCGAGCATCTCGGCATGGGCGATCGAGGCCGTGACGTCGTGGCGCACCAGCCGGTCGTCGAGGGCGTGATCCTCGCCTGCGGTGTAGGCGAGCACGCGCGCATCGAGCGGCGCGCCCTTGTCCCACAGGCGGCTCACGCGCGACTCCCCGAATCCCTCATGTGCGGACCTCCGTCGAGCTCAGCTGCTCGGCCGGACTCAGCGCCTTCAGGTCGGCGACCACGAGCGTGCCCGTGCCCTCGTTGGTGAAGATCTCCGCGAGCAGACTGTCCTTGGTGCGATAGCTGATCACGTGTACGCGGCGCACGCCGCGACGAATCGCGGTCTCGATGGCCGCCGCCTTCGGCAGCATGCCCCCCTTGAGACTGCCCTCGTCCTTCAGTCGCTTCAGCCCCTGCAGGTCGGTGTACGAGACCACCGTCGTCGGATCGGTCTCCTTCTCGAGAATCCCGGGCGCGCCGGTGCACAGGACGAGCTTCTCGGCCGCGAGCGTGCCGCCGATCGCGGCCGCCACGGTGTCGGCGTTGATGTTGAGGAGCGTGCCGCTCGCATCGGCCGAGAGCGGGCTCACCACGGGCATGAGGCCGTCCTCGAGCAGCTTCTCGAGCACCGAGCCATTCACCGACTCGATGTCGCCGACGAGCCCATAGTCGATGGTGTCGCTCGAGCCCTCGGCGATCGGCACCGGTCCGCGCTTGCGGGCCCGGATGAGTCCGGCATCAACCCCCGAGAGTCCCACCGCCTCGATGTCGAGCTCGCGGCAGATGGCGAGAATGCGCGTGTTGATCAGGCCGTTCAGCACCATCGCCGTGACATCGATCGAGCGCTGGTCGGTGACCCGGCGACCGTGCACCATGCGCGTCTCGAGCCCGAGGGAGGCTTGCAGCTGATCGAGCTGCGGACCGCCGCCATGCACGAGCACCGTCTTGATGCCGACCTGATGCAGGATCGCGACCTGCTCGATCAATGCCCGGGTGGAGGGCTCATCGCTGAACACCGCACCGCCCGCCTTGATGACGAACACCTTGTTCTTGTACATGCGGATGTAGGGCGCTGCGCTCTTGAGCGCACGCACCGCAATCGATGGATCGGGTCTGCTCAGGATCATCGCCACTCGTGTCCCCTCCTCATCCGCCCGCAGCCGTGCCGAGCATTCGATGCAGCACCGCCATCTGCACGGGCAGCCGGTTGAATGCCTCGCGCCGCACGACCGAGCGCGGGCCGTCGAGCACGGCATCCGCGACCGCGACATTGCGGCGCACCGGCAGGCAGTGCATGAGCTTCGCGCCGGGAGCCGCGCGCTCGAACCAGGACTCGCGCACGCACCAGTCGGTGAGCGTTGCGCGAAGCGCGGCATCGGCCTGGGGATCCCCGTAATGACGGGTGCTGCCCCACTCCTTCGCGTACACGACGTGCGCGCCTTCGAGCGCGCCGGCCCGCTCGGTGCTCTCGCTCACCGAGCCGCCGGAGCGGGCCGCCGCGGCGCGCGCCTTGGCCATGATCGGCGCCGGCAGCTCGAACCCCTCCGGTCGCGCGACGATGACCTCCATGCCCCGCAGCGCCGCCATGTGCAGCGCCGCGGCGGGCACCGCAAGCGGCAGCGCGCGGGGGTGATAAACCCAGGAGAGCACGAAGCGTGCACGCTGCGGGACGCCGAGCTCATCGAGGGTGCGCCAGTCGGCGAGCGCCTGGCAGGGATGATTGACCGCCGATTCCAGATTGACGAGGGGCTTGTCGCAGAGCGCATCGATCAGTCCGAAGAGCGATTCATCGAGATCGCTCTCGAGGTTCTTGCCCTCCGCGAAGGCACGCACGCCCAGCGCATCGGCATACGAGGCGAGCACCGGGATCGCCTCGCGCACGTGCTCCGCGGCCGCACCGCTCATCACGGCGCCCGAGCGCGTCTCGAGCTGCCAGGTGCCCTGGCCCGGGGTGATCACGAAGGCGGTGCCGCCGAGGCGTGCCATTGCGGTCTGGAAAGAGGCCAGGGTGCGCAGGGAGGGATTGAAGAAAAGCAGCCCCAGTATGCGACCGGCGAGCGCGCGCGGCTCGGGATGATCGATGAGGCGCTGCGCGAGCCGCAAAAGGTCCAGGACCTCCTCGCGATCGAGCGCGGCGAGATCGAGAAAGCGCCTCATGGGGGAATGCGCGCGAGCGCGGCGATCAGCCGATCGACGTGCGACTCGTTGATGATGTAGGCGGGCAGAAGGCGCAGGATCCTCGGGTCGGCGCTCGTGCCGGTGAGAATGTTCTGCTCGAGCAGGGCGGCCTGCACCTCCCTGGCCGGGCGCGAGGTCTTGAGCCCCAGAAGAAAGCCCGCGCCTTGTACGCCGACCACGGGTCCGACCTCGCAGTGGGCGCGCAGGTACGCCGACACCTGGCGCACGTTCGCGAGCAAGGCCTCGGATTCGATCGTGTCGATCACGGCCTCGGCGACCGCACAAGCCATCGGGCCGCCGCCGAACGTGGTCCCCAGGTCATCGACCTTGAGCTGCTTCGAGATGCGCCGCGAGAGCAGGAGCGCCGCGACCGGGAAGCCATTCCCGAGCGCCTTGGCAGCGGTCAGGATGTCCGGCACCACGCCCGAGGCGTGCGCCGCGAAGGGTGCGCCGCTGCGCCCCATGCCCGACTGCACCTCATCGAAGATCAACACCGCGCCGACCTCGTCGCAGCGGCGCCTCAGCACGCCGAGAAACGTCTTCGACAGCTCGTAGGCGCCGCCCATGCCCTGGATCGGCTCGACGATCACCGCCGCCGTCTCCTCCGTCACCTGCGACTCGAGCGCCGCGGCATTGTCGCGCGGCGTGAAGCTCACCTCGAACGGCGCGCGGGGGAAGCCATACCATTTGGCCGCCGCGCCCCAGGTGACCGCGCCCGCCGCGGCGGTGCGGCCGTGAAAGCCGTGCTCGAGCGCCACGGCCCGGCCGCGGCCGGTGATCTTGAAGGCGAGCTTGAGCGCGTTCTCGTTGGCTTCCGCGCCGCTGTTGAGCCAGAACACCGTATCGAGACCGAGCCCGGCGAAGCGCGTGAGCCGTGCGGCGGCGCGCTCGCGCACGGCGAGCGGCAGGGCGTTGGTTTGAAACGCGAGCTGGCGCGCCTGCCGCTCGAGAGCCGCGAGCCAGCGCGGGTGGCCGTAGCCCAGGCCTGCGACCGCGTGTCCGCCGTAAAAGTCGAGGAGCTTGCGCCCATCGCGTGTGGTGAGCCATACGCCCTCGCCGTGCGCGATCTCGAGAGGAAATTGCGCAAACACCTGTGCGAGGTGGCTCTTCGCCGCGGCGGCAACGCCGGCGGCGGCCGAGGCGGCGCCCGAAGGGGCGGCGGCGGAGGGGGCGGCCGAGGGGGCGGCGCTCGCGATCGCGCCCGGCTCCTTCATGTCCACCCCGGGGCGGGCGCCGTGAGGCCGGTGCGCTCGTCCCAGCCCTGCAGACGGTTCATCCACTGCACCGCGCCGCCGGCTGCTCCCTTGGTCAGATTGTCGAGCACGCACAGCACCACGATCGAGCGGGCATCGGTGGCCACCGACAGGTGTGCGTAGTTGCTCGCCACCACTTCCTTGATGCGCGGGGCGGCGGCGGTGACGCGCACGAAAGGACTGTGCCGGTAGAACCGGGTCAGCGCCTCGAGCGCCGCGGCGCTCGACAGCGGTTGCTTGAGCAGCGCCTGCACCGTCACGTGAATACCGCGTGCGAACGGCCCGGAGTGCGGCACGAAGTGCAACGTCGGGCGCGTGCCGCTCGCGAGCTCGGCACAGGCCACGATCTCCGGGCTGTGCCGGTGCTTGAGCGCCCCGTAGCTGTAAAGATCGGCGTGCCTCAAGGGGTGGTGCGTGCTCTCCGTCGGCTCGCGCCCCGAGCCGGTGCTGCCGGTGATGCCGGCGATGAACAGCTCGGGCTCGCTCAGGCCGAGCGTCAACAGGGGCACGCTCGCGAGGAGCGCCGCGGTCGCGAAGCATCCCGGGTGCGCGACGTGCGGCGTCGTCGCTTGGCCGAGGTGCTCGGGCAGTGCGCACGTGAACTGCGCGAGCCGCGCCGGCGCACCGTGCGGATGTCCGTAGACGGACTCGTATTCGCTCGCGGCGCCGGGGTAGCGAAAGTCCGCCGAGAGGTCGACGCAGCTCGCGTGCATGCCGCCCGCCTCCGCCGCGCCGAGCAGCCGATCGACCAGGGGAGCCGACACGCCGTGGGGAGCGGCCGAGAAAAGCGCGATGCGAGGCGTCGAGCGCAGCAGGGTCTCGATGGCCTCGAGGTTGCGAAAACGCATGGCCGGGTAGGCGCTCGCGAGATGCGGGAATGCTCCGGCCAGCGGCTCACCGGGTCGGCTGTCCGACAGCACCGCGGCCAGCTCGAGGTTCGGATGGGCGGCAATGAGCCGCAACAGCTCTCCGGCGACGTATCCCGTGCCGCCGAGCACGACCGTGGGCGTGCGCTCGCTCATGCGTCGGCCGCCTGCGCTGGTTGCGTGGCCTGCATCGCCTCGCCGCGAGCGAGTCCGAGACGCTCGATCAAGTGGTCGCCGAGACCCGCCGGATTGCTGATGGCATTGAAAGCCGCAACGCCCATCTGCTCACGGATGATCTGGATGCCGACCTCGTTGTCGGTCGCCGGGCCGGTGACGGCCGCGGGCTCGATGCCGAAGCGCTCGCGCAGCAGCTTGACCCCGCCCCAGGCGGCCACCGGGTCGTTCGCCGAGAGCACGGTGGCGGTGAGCGCCGACTTGATGTCGCTCTGCTTGAGGATGGCCTCGACGCCGTAGGTGCCGAGCAGGCCATCGCCGAGCTCGAAGACGATGACGTCCGGCGCGCCGCTCCCCATCTCGGTGAGCATCGTTCGCGTGAGGGCGGGGCCGCAGCGCTCGGTGGTGGTGACGATCCCGAGATCGGTGAAGATCATCGTGCGTCGCGCGCCCGAGTCTTCGAAGGCGAGAATGTCGCGGCGGAGCGAGACGCCGGTCGCCTTGAAGGCATCGATCACAAGCCCGCGATGGCGCATGCGCGCGATGATGGCGCAGGCCGCTGCGGTCTTGCCGGCTTCCATGCAGGTGCCGGCGAGCGCCACGACCGGGACGCCACGCGTGTCGAGGGCCGCCGAGTAGTCGAGCGGCTTGTAACCGATGCGGGCGGTGACGCCGATGCGCTCGCCGAGGAAGGGAAAGCTCAGGACGGCACCCAGGACCTTGCAGTCGAAGGGCTTGCCCTTGTCGGGGGTCGCCGAGTCGCACAGTCCGAGCACGCCGCCGATGTTGAGGAGCTGCAGCACGTCACCCGGGCGCAGGCTCGAGGGGATATGCCCGGAGTAGCCGAACAGCGCCTTGCGGTGACCGAGCGCGCCCACGATGATGTCGCCGCGCGCCACCTTCGCCATGCGCCCGCTGGTGAGCTCGAGCGTGTTGTAGGTGCTCTTGTTGTTGAGCACCTCGACCACGACGACGACGCCTTCCTCGCACGGAATCTCCGCCGCGATGCGCACCTCGTGAGGCAGGGAAAGGGCCTGTGTGACCGAGGCGATCTTGTCGACCACCACCGTGCGCATGCCGCTCATCGGCTTCTCGCGCCCCCACCCGCACCCGCGCTCACGCCGGTGCCTGCGCCCTCGCCGACGCCCTCGCCGGCGCGGCGGTGGAATGAGCCGGGCAGCGCCAGCATCTTGGAGAACCCGAGCGCATCGACGGGGCTCCATTCGCCCGCCGCCTCGCCATAGACCCCCTTCGACACCGCCATCAGCGAGAAGGGGGAGGACACGCCCTCGATGAAGGCAACGCCCGGCCGCAGCAGCACCTTGACCTCGCCGGTCACTCGCGCCTGCGAGGCGAGCAGCAGCGCCTCGATGTCGCGGCACACGGGATCGAGGTGCTGTCCCTCGTGCACGAGATCCCCGTAGGGCTGTGCGACGAGTTCCTTGATGCGCGCCTGGCGGCCCGTCAACACCAGCTTCTCGAGCTCGCGATGCGCGCTGAGCAGCACCTCGGCGGCCGGGGCCTCGTAGGCGACCCGGCCTTTGGTGCCGATGACGGTGTCACCGAGGTGAATGCCGCGGCCGATGCCGAACGGACCGGCCAGAGCCTCCAGTCGCTCGATCAGTGCCACCGGATCGAGGCGCTCGCCGTCGAGCGCGCTGGGCACCCCGCGCTCGAAGCCGAGCACGTGCCGCTCCGCGGCGCGCTGCGCGGTGTAGGCGTCGCGGGACAGAACCCAGGCCTCCTCCGGCAGGCTCCCCGAGGAGGTCAGGGTCTCCTTGCCGCCGATGGTGACGCCCCACAGCCCGCGGTTCACCGAGTACGCGGCGCCCCACGGCGGTACCGGCAGGGCACGCTCCTCCAGATACGCGAGTTGCTCGGGCCGCTTGAAGGCCCGATCGCGGACCGGCGCCAGGATCTCGAGGCCGGGTGCCAGCGTGCGCAGCGCCACCTCGAAGCGCACCTGGTCGTTGCCCGCGGCCGTGCAGCCATGAGCGACGCTCGATGCGCCGAGCACGAGCGCCTGCTGCGCGATGGTCTGGGCCTGCAGCACGCGCTCGGCCCCGACGCACAGCGGGTAGGTGCCGCCCCGACGCACGTTGCCCATGATGAGAAAGCGCAGCACCTGCTCGAAGTAAGCGGCGCGCGCATCGATGAGGTAATGGGCGAGCGCTCCGAGGCGCGCGGAGCGCTCGGCGAGCGCCTCGGCGGCGCGCGCATCGATGCCGCCCGTGTCGACGGTCACGGTGATCACCGGCCGCCCGTACGTCTCCTTGAGCCAGGGCACGCAGAACGAGGTATCGAGGCCGCCGGAGAAAGCGAGCAGAATGGGCTTCGCGCCCGAGGATGCGGAGCTGGACATGGATCAGATTCCGAGCAGGGTGCGCAGGTGCTCGCCGAGCTTGCGCTGCTCGGCGGCCCCTGCGGTGGCGATGAAGATGGTGTCGTCGCCGCTCAACGTGCCGATGACCTCGGGCCAGCGTGCTCCATCGATGGCGACCGCGACACTCTGGGCCGCTCCGACGGTGGTCCTGACGATGGTCAGATTCGTGCCCGCGGTGAGCACCGCGCGCACGAACTGCTTGAGCGTGCCGAAGTCGTTGCGCGCCGGAAGGGGGGGCTCGGGAATCACATAGCGGCTTCCGAGCTTCGCCACACCGAGCTCGCGCAGGTCGCGGCTCACGCTCGATTGCGTCGCGGCATGGCCGTGCTTGCGCAGGAGGGCGACGAGCTCGGCCTGCCGGCCGATCGCCTGCTCGCGGATGAGGCGGGCGAGCAGGGCGCGCCGCCCCTCGGTGTCGGAGGGCTCCGGGTGCGCGCGCGCCAGGGTTCGTTCGGGGAGGCCGTGCATAAAGATGCGCGAGTCTGCATAAAAATGCAAGCCGAGTCAACCCTCGATTCTTGTACCCTGGCGCGGCGGCGCGCAGGCCGCAAATGGGCGAGAACCATGCAAGAGAGGCCTTCACTGGAAACCATCGAGGTCGAGACCGCGCCGAGTCCGCAGGCGGCGGTGATCTGGCTGCACGGGCTCGGGGCCGACGGACATGATTTCGAGCCCGTGGTCCCGCAGCTGGTGCGCGGCCGTGAGCGCGCCTGGCGATTCGTGTTTCCGCACGCGCCGGTGCAGGCGGTGACGATCAACGGCGGCATGCGCATGCGGGCCTGGTACGACATCCGCGGCCTGGAGCGCACGGCGACGGAGGACCTCGAGGGCTTTCAGCGCAGCGACGCGAGCGTGCGTGCGCTCATCGAGCGCGAGGCCGCGCGCGGCATTCCCTCGAGCCGCGTGGTGCTCGCCGGCTTCTCGCAGGGCGGAGCGGTTGCGCTCTACAGCGGCCTGCGCTATCCGCAGCGCCTCGCCGGGCTCATGGCGCTCTCGTGCTATCTGCCGCTGCGCGGCGCTCTTCACGAGTGCACCGAGGCCAACGCGGGGGTGCGAATTTTCATGGCGCACGGACTCTCGGACGGTGTACTGCCGCTCGCTCTGGGTGCAGCCTCGCGCCGCGCGCTCGAGGCGCGGGGGTACGCGGTCGAGTGGCATCAATACCCGATGGCGCACTCGGTGTGCCCGGCCGAGCTCGAGGATATCCGCGAATTTCTGTTCCGCGTTCTCGCCTGAGGGCGGACCGCGTCGTTTGGTTATGTTGCAACGTCGTGACAGCGGCCGGCGTGGCGACTAAGCTCACCCGCCCACCAGACTTTCAAGGGGAGCATGTAAACGTGGCCACCCGTTCGGTCCTGAAGCCCAAGAGAAGCCCGGCAGTGCAGCGACTGAGCGCCGAGGCCGACAAGGCGGTGCAGCGCGCTGAGCTTGCGAAGGAGCAGGTGCGGCTCGCCAAGGCGGAGCTCAAGAGGGCGCGCAAGATCTCCAAGCAGACCAAGAAAGCGGCCAAGCAGGCACGCAAGCGGCTGGCCGCTGCCGAGCTGGCCGATGGCGAGCGCACTCGCGCAAGCCGGCGGCGCCCGTCGGGTGCGAAGAAATCCCCGGCGGCGAAGAGTCCGGTGCCCCGCGCGGCGCGCAAGGGCGTGAGCGCACGTGGGACTGCTCCCGTCCACAAGGCCAAGCCGCAACGGCGCCCGGCGCGCGTTGCGCCCTCGCCGGCCGCCATCGCGCGCTCGGTGATCAAGCGTTTCGATCGGGAGGCCGCAAAACCCACTGCTGCCGGCAGTAACGGCTCGGGAGCGGGCCCCGGGGCGAGCACGGCGGGGGCGTCCACGGCGAGCTCGGCGGGGTCCGTCCTGGCGCAGGATGGCGCACGCGAGGGGGGCTCGAGCACGCATTGAGGGTCGCGCCCGCCGGGGCGCGGGCGCTGGCGAGCCGGCGCTCGCTCGCTGCTCGCCAGGGGCTCGCCCGGCGCCGTTACGTGGGCGGCTCGATCGGCACCCACAGGCTCAGCAGCTTGAGCAGCATGAGCGAGCCCAGGAGCGCGAGCGCTTGGCCGAGCACCCACACCAGGAACGCCTTGCGGGTGCGAAAGGCCTGAATCTCGCTGAGCCCCATCACCTGGAGCACCACGCTCCAGAGCCCGAGCAGCCAGAAAGCGACGAAGTGGGCGTCGAGCAGCAACACCACAAAGCCCTCGGCATCCGCAGGCGTCGACTTCATGAAGAGCACCGGTCCCGCCAGCAGCGCGGTGAGCACCCACAAGCCGAGCGAGGCGGCAACCGGCACCCCGCCGTAGGCGAGCACGTGGATCACACGGGCGCGCGTCGACGCCCCGCCGGCGCTGGCACCGAGGCGCAGGTAGATCTCGGCAAAGAGGAACAGGCTGATGAGGCCCGAGATCGAGCCGAACAGGATGGCCTGAACGAAGATCTCGAGGGCGCTCGCGTGAGCACCGGCACCGACCAGGTGGCTCATGACCAGCGAGCCGACCATCCCTTGCAGCGCACCGAGGGCAAAGTCCCACGGACCCACGGGCTTGTCCGCGAGTGCGCGAAAGACACGACGCGGTCTCAGCCAGACATCGTGCAGCGGTCGGATCGTGTCAGTCGGAAGCACTCGGGGGAGCGTACGAAAACCTGAGGAGCCGACCGAAGCATGCCACAGCGAGCAGCACCGCGCCGGACGCAGATGACAGCGGACTTTTTCGGGGCTACTCTCACCACGAGGATGCCGAACACCCGCGAGGAGAGGACTGACATGGCAAAAAAGAAAGCAAGAGCGAAGAAGCGTCCAGTCGCCAAGGCGAAGCGCGCCGGCGCCCGACGCAGCACGGCCAAGAAGAAGGCACGGCCGGCCAAGGCCCGACGTACGGCGACTCGTAAGAAGGCGGCTCCCAAGAAAGCTGCGGCCAAGAAGTCCGCACCCGCGCGCAAGGCGAGCGCTGCGCCGAAGCCTGCGCCGAAGCCAGCGCCGCGGCCGAGGAGCGTTGCGCCGATGGCGCCGCCGCCGCCCGCACCGCCGATGTCGACGAGCATCGAGCACGGGCACGATTCCATGTCGCCACCCGGACCGAGCTCCGTGGAGCCCTCCGCGCCCTGAGGCCTCTCCTGCCGAGCGTCGATGATCGACCCGCCCTCTCGGGGGCGGGCCTTCGACGGATGCGGCCAATGGATTTTGTCGGCGACCGCGCTATTCTTTGGGCGCGGAGACCTTGGAGCCTGCGGGTGAGGCGGATGCGAGTCGCGGAATCGTCCTCGAAGAGCCGATGGCTCTCGCGACTTTTCTGCTGCGCGCTGTTGACGGGCGGATTCGGTCCGGCCGCCTGCGTCATCGCCCCCGATCAGGTCCACATGGTGGATGGCGTGGTCATGGTCGCACCGCCCCCGCCTCAGCCGGAAGAGTCGGGCTCACCTCCCGAGCCTGGGTTCATCTGGATGAGCGGCTACTGGAGCTGGGTGGGAACGCGCCACGTGTGGGTGCCCGGGCGCTGGTCGCCGCCGCGTCGCGGTTATCACTGGGTCGCTCATCAGTGGGTGCGGCAGGGGGATGGCTGGCGGCTGCACGGCGGACACTGGGCGCGCGATAGCTAGGGCCTGTTGACGCTAGGGATATGAGCGGCGTTGCTCCCCGGCGAGGGACACGGCAGGCGCTAGCTCTTTCGTGCCGCCCGCAGCTCGCGCAGCGGGCGCTCGGCGCCCGCATCGAACCAGTCCTCGATCAGGCGATAGGAGATCGATTGCGGCGGCGGCAGCAGCGGCACTCCATCGGCCAGGTCGGCGCGGCTGAACCAGCGCGCATCCTCGAGCTCGCAGTCGCGCAGGTCGATCTGGCGTGACAAGGCGCGCGCGGTGAAGCCGAGCATGAGGGAACTCGGAAAGGGCCAGGGCTGGGAGGAGTGATACTCGATCCGGTCGACCCGGATCCCGGTCTCCTCATACACCTCGCGCGCCACCGCGTCCTCGAGCGATTCACCCGGCTCGACGAATCCGGCGATGGTCGAATAGCGGCCCGCGGGCCACGCGGCCTGGCGGCCGAGGAGCGCACGATCCTCATCGCTCACGAGCACGATGATGGCCGGATCGAGCCGCGGGAAGGACTCGTGCGGGCAGTCCGGGTTGCTGCACACGCGGACATGCCCCCCCTTGGCCGCACTCGTCGGGGCGCCGCAGCTGCCGCAGAACCGATGACGGTGCCGCCAGGTGATCATCGCGCGCGCATACCCGAGGAGCCCCGCATCCCCGGCGGGCAGGAGAGAGGCCACCAGGCGCAGATCCTCGAAGCGCGTGTCCGGCGCGAGCACCGGTGGCTCCGCCGACTCGACCTCCCAGGCAAAGCAGGGCCGATCCTCGAAACGCCCGAGAAGGATCAGCTCCTCGGGAGAGGGCGGCTCGCCCCCGGGCGGCTCGCGCTCGATGAGCGCGGCGCGCGGCGGATCGGTCGTCGTCAGGAGATTACGCGAGTTCCAGATCGGCACCAGGCGGCTGGCCGGGTCGGCGAGCGCGCGCTCGAACCACTGCGGGTCGCCGCGCAAGTGACCGTCCCGGTCCATGTAAGGACCTGCAAACACGTTGCGCCGAGGCATGGCCGCATTCTAGCAGGGCGCGACGCGCGCCTCGGCCCGCTCCTAGTTCTCGCGCATCCGCTGCGGCGGGCGCGGGGAGAGGTCCTGTCGGAGCGGCGCCAGCCCTGCCGCTGCGCAGCTCGCGCAGGCCGAGCGGCGCCGCGCGAGCAGATCATGCAGGTGCAGGCCGCCGCAGTGCTCGCAGCGCCTGAGACCGATCTCCTCACGCCGCGCGATCGCGAGCAGCAGAAACCATCCGTGCTCGAAGGACACACGCACGGGCGAGTGCAGCTCGACGTACGCCTCGTAGGCCTCGCACAGCAACAGGCCCGATTCGAGCGTCCCCAGGCGATAGCGCGACTCGAGCCCGAGGGGGCCCGTTCCCACCAGCTCGTACTCGACGAACAAGCTCGCGAGCTGCGCCGCCTGAAAAGCGGTCTCGGGATTGCGAAAGAAGAACGCGGACTGCCGTGGACTCTTGCCACGGTGCCTGAGCACCGCATGCGCCCCCTGCTCGACGTAACTGCGGTAGAGCTTGCGAATGCGATCATCCGACAGCCCGGTCCACTGCCTGATAGTGAAGGTGCGGGCCTCATGGCGAATGAGGCGCAGGGCCAGGTCGAGGCGCTGCCGATCACGCGTGTAACGATCATCGGACACTCTCATGGCCATCCTCCCTAAATATTGTCGAACACCGCGCAAATCATGCCGTCCATTATTTGACAAAAATTAATCACAAAGTTAGCGTCCTGCCAAGTCTCGGAAGCGGCCTCCAGCCGATGCGTTTGCGCCGAAATGCACGGCCAGCCGGGCGAGGCGTCCCCGGGTCATTGAAATCTCTCATCAGCCGCCACCCGCATCGGAGCTCACATGCAGCCAGCACTCATCGGCCCGTGGACGCGCCAGCCGCACTTCTCGCTCGAGGCATTGGCGCCCCTGCACGACCTCAACCAGCGCTTTCTGGATCTGCTCGCGGAGCGGGGCGCCGGCTGGCCGATGCGCGAGCATGCGACTCAGTCCGCAAGCGTCGGCCGCGCGCTCGCAAGCCTCACCCCGGCACAGCGTGTGCAGGCGGCGCGCTGTCCGTACGCGCTCTTCGATCTGCACTTTCATGACGAGGCGCACTGGCGCGGACGGCTCGAGCGCGCATGCGTTTGGCGCGTCGAGGACGCGGCGCCGGTCGACGGCGAGCTCGGGGAGTTCGTGCATCTCGCGCTCTTCTACGCCTGGCACGTCGCGGCCAGCGCGCGGCTCAGCCCGCAGGTGCTGCTCGGCATGCATGCGGGTACCGCCCGCGCATTTCGCGCCGCGACGCTCAACGCTCTGCCCGCGCTTGCGCTCAGCGAGGCGCTCCGGCTCGAGCCGCGCTGGAGCGCGCACGGCTCGTTCTGGGGCACGCTGATTCGCGCCGCATCGAGGAGCGATGAGGCGCGGCTCAGGCGTGTGCAGCTGTTCGGATTGCAACTGGCTGCTGCTGCGCGCCTGCCCTGAACCCACGAGTCTCGCAGGCCTCGCGTGTTGCGGCCGGAGCCCCGCGCAGCTAGGCTACCCGGCTCCTATGCAAGCCCTCGTCCTGCGCGCGCTCACCAAGGTCTACAACAACGGCATCCAGGCACTGAAGGGGATCGATCTCGAGGTCGAGGAGGGGGACTTCTTCGCGCTCCTCGGGCCGAACGGCGCCGGCAAGACCACGATCATCGGCATCGTCACTTCGCTCGTGAACAAGACGAGCGGCACCGTGCTGGTGTTCGACCACGACATGGACCGCGAGCTCGAGATCGCGAAGTCCTGCATCGGCGTCGTCCCACAGGAAATCAACTTCAATATGTTCGAGACGCTGCACACGATCGTCGTGAATCAGGCGGGCTTTTACGGCATTCCGCGGCCGCTCGCCCGGCAGCGCGCGGAGAAGTACCTGAAGAAGCTGCAGCTCTGGGATCGGCGCAACTCGATCGCCCGCGCGCTTTCGGGCGGCATGAAGCGGCGCCTGATGATCGCCCGCGCGCTCATGCACCAGCCCAAGCTCCTGATCCTCGATGAGCCGACCGCGGGGGTCGACATCGAGATCCGCCGCTCGATGTGGGAGTTCTTGCGTGAGATCAACGATGAGGGCACGACGATCATCCTGACGACGCATTATCTCGAGGAGGCGGAGAGTCTGTGCCGCAACGTCGCGATCATCGAGGGCGGGCGCATCATCGAGCGCGATACCATGACGAACGTGCTGCGCAAGCTCCAGGCCGAGACGTTCGTGCTCAATCTGGCGGCGCCCATGACGCGCGCGCCTCACCTCGAGGGTTTTCGCACCACGCTCGTCGACGATCACACCCTCGAGGTCGAGGTCTCCAAGGGCCAGAGCCTCAACCAGATCTTCGTGCAGCTCACGAGCCTCGGGCTCGAGATCACGAGCATGCGCAACAAGGTGAATCGTCTCGAGGAACTCTTCATCCGCCTGGTCGATCACAGCGTGCGCTCGCTCGCGCAGGGCTCTGCGGAGCCCGCGACGAGCGTCACCCGAACGGGCTCCTGACATGCCTGCCTCGCTGGCGCGCGCCGAATGGGTGGGATTCAGCACCATCGTCATCCGGGAGTTCAACCGCATCGTGCGCATCTGGGCGCAGACTCTCCTGCCTCCCACGGTGACCGCGACCCTCTACTTCCTGATCTTCGGCAGTCTCATCGGCAGGCGGGTCGGCCTGGTCGGCGGCTACGACTACATGCAGTTCATCGCGCCCGGCCTGATCATGATGTCCGTGATCACCAACTCCTACGGCAACGTCGTGTCTTCGTTCTTCGGCGCGAAATTCGGCAAGCACCTCGAGGAGCTGCTCGTGGCGCCGCTGCCGAACTGGCTGATCCTGAGCGGCTACGTGGCGGGCGGCCTGTTGCGCGGGCTCCTGGTGGGCTCGGTCGTGACGGTCGTCGCGCTGCTCTTTACCCGCCTGCCGGTGCATCACATGCCGGCCGTGATCGCGGCGCTGCTCCTGACGAGCATCGTGTTCTCGCTCGGCGGCTTCATGAATGCGCTGTTCGCCAAGAACTTCGACCAGATCTCCTGGTTCCCGACCTTCGTGCTCACGCCGCTCACCTACCTGGGCGGCGTCTTCTACTCGGTGGACATGCTGCCGCAGGCTGCGCGCATCGCATCGCGCGCGAATCCCATCCTCTACATGGTGGGGGCCTTCCGCTATGGCTTTCTCGGCACGAGCGACATCGACGTGCCGCTCGCCTTCGCGGTCATGGCCGCTGCAGCGATCCTCATGTTCACGCTCGCCCTGACCCTGCTCAACCGGGGAGCCGGCATCCGCGAGTGAGATCGGCGAGAGTTCCTCACTCGCCCCGTTGTCGTGTATCGTGCCGCAGGGGAGCGTGCAAAAAAGCCAAGGAGTCGACATGACCGAGGAGAAGCAACAGAAATTCACCGCCAAGGTGCGCCGCGGCCTCAACTGGGTGCACACGGTCGCGAGCGCCGAGCTCGCCAAGAAAAAGGCGGAGGCAACCGGGGTGCGCATCGAAGGGTTCACGGCGAGCGAGCTCTCCGATGTGGAATCGGCGCTCACCTGGATCGCCCAGAACAAAGAGAGCACGAGCCCGACGTCCGCGTAGGGTGGAGCCGCGCACTGCATCAGCCAGTGTTTCCTTTAGGCGACAGCGCGGCGAGACGATGCGCAAGCATGGCATCCGCCCCGATGGGCAGCTAAGATCGGCGCTGCGAAAAAAATCGTAGGTCAACCGGCATAGACCTACGGAGGCTGTCAGGGAGTGCAAGCGAACGTCATCGCCCGCAAGCGCGCGCTGGTCGTGGACGACTCGAAGTCGGCGCGCGTGATCTTGAGCCGCATGCTCGAGAAGTACGACATCGAGGTCGACATGGCGGACTCCGCCGAGGCCGCGATCGAGTACCTGAAGCACGACCGGCCCGATGCGATCTTCATGGACCACCAGATGCCGGGCATGGACGGCCTGCAGGCGGTGAAGGTCATCAAGAGCGATCCGCAGACGGCAATGATCCCCATCATGATGTACACCTCGCAGGCGGGCGAGCTGTACGTCGGCCAGGCACGCGCGCTCGGCGCCATGGGCGTGCTGCCGAAGCAGGTGCGCCCGGTCGATGTGTCCAAGGTGCTCTACGAGCTGCACCTGCTGCCCGATCGCCGCGGCAGCGAGGTATCCGCGCTGGTGCCGGTCGAGCTCGAGGGCGGTGCGCCGGTGGAGCGTGCGCCGCCGTCGCCGGCCGGCGGCGCGGATTCCTGGGGGCCGCGCGT
>Ga0209060_10002447_pt1 | contig 17242 bp, 16 predicted proteins | sample Coa_R1_8_FD_187155 | JGI IMG/M metagenome (GOLD analysis project Ga0209060, IMG submission 187155) | Surface soil microbial communities from Centralia Pennsylvania, which are recovering from an underground coalmine fire - Coalmine... | ecosystem: Environmental > Terrestrial > Soil >...
GATGCCGTCGTTGCGCGCCAGCTTGGCGTCCCAGTCGAAGTACTGCTTCTGCAGCATGCACTCGCCGGCCTTGTCGCAGATCGGGCAGTCGATCGGGTGGTTGACGAGCGTGAACTCCAGCATCTGCCGACGCACGTCGAGCGCGCGCGGCGAGCGGGTCATGACCTCCATCTTGTCGGCCACCGGCGTGTAGCAGGAGGGGACCGGCTTGGGCTGCCCCTTGACGTCGACCAGGCACTGCCGGCAGACGGCGGGGGAGGTGAGCCCGGGGTGGTAGCAGAAGAACGGCACCTCGGCGCCGTTCTGGTTGCAGGCCTCGATCAGCATCGTCCCCTTGGGGACGGTGACCGCCTTGCCGTCGATGGTGACGGTGACCGTCTCCGGCGTGGCGGCGGACGTGGTGGTGGGCGGCGTCGTGGTGGTCATCGGTCTTGCCTCATCTGTCGCATTCGCCGCCGATCATGTTGATCATGCCGAAGGTGGGGACGACGTCGGCGATGAAGAGCCCGGGCAGCACCTTGGTCAACACCTCGGTCGCCGAAAAGCAGGGCGGCCGAACGCGGCACTTCCAGGGCCGGCCCGTCCCGTCGGAGACCAGGTAGAAGCCGAGCTCGCCGTTGCCGGCCTCGGTGTACGAGTACACCTCGCCCGACGGAACGGCGATGCCGTCCATGATGTTCTTGAAGTGAGCGATCATCGCCTCGATCGAGTTGTAGACCTCGCTCTTGGGCGGCAGCGAGATGCGCGGGTCGGGGTGCATGAACGGCCCGGCCGGGATCTGCTTGAGCGCCTGGTCGAGGATCCGCATCGACTGGTGGATCTCCTCGACGCGGACGGCGTAACGGTCGAAGTTGTCGCCCACCGAGCCGACCGGCACGTCGAAGTCGAAGCGATCGTAGACCAGGTAGGGGTGGTCCTTGCGGACGTCATAGGCCAGGCCGGTGGAGCGCCCGACCGGGCCGGTGATCCCGTACGCCAGCGCGTCGGCCTGGGTGATGATCCCGATGCCGTCCATGCGATCGCGGAAGATGCGGTTGCGGTCGAGCAGCTTGGAGATGTCCGACATCACCACCAGCGTCCGCTCGAGGATGCTGCGCAGCTTGGCGTCGAAGTCCGGCGGCAGGTCGTAGGCCACCCCACCGATGCGCAGGTAGGTCGACGTCAGCCGCGCGCCGCAGACCTCCTCGAGCAGCTCGAACAGCCACTCGCGGGCCTTGAGCGCGTAGAGGAAGACGGTGAAGGCGCCCAGCTCCATCGCCGAGGCGCCCAGGCAGGTGAGGTGGTCGGTGATGCGCGAGACCTCGCCGACGATCACCCGGATGTACTGCGCGCGCTCGGGGATCTCCTTGGTGATCCCCAGCAGCTTCTCGACCGCCATCGCGTAGCCGACGTTGTTGAGCATCGGCGAGATGTAGTTGAGGCGATCGGTGTAGGGGAAAACCTGCGTCCAGGTCGCGCTCTCCGACTCCTTCTCGAAGCAGCGGTGCAGGTAGCCGATCTGGATGTCGGCGCTCGAGATGCGCTCGCCCTCGACCTCCAGCACCATGCGCACCGTGCCGTGCATGGCCGGGTGCGAGGGGCCCATGTTCAGGGGGAGCGGCTCGTTCGGCAGGTCGGGCGCGGTCAGATCCTCGACGTCCTGAAAGCCGAGGACGACCTTGCGGGGCGCAGGGGTCAATGTGTCGTGGTCGCTCATCTATTCTCTCGTCCCCGCGTTGCGGCGGACCAGCGGCTGCCGCTTCTCTTTCGGGTAGTCCTTGCGCAGCGGGTGGCCCACGAACTCGGGGTACATCAGGATGCGGCGCAGATCGGGGTGTCCCTTGAAGCGCACGCCGTAGAGATCGTAGGCCTCGCGCTCGTACCAGTCGGCGCCGGCCCACACATTGACCAACGTGTCGACCCAGGCGTCGTCCTCGTTGACGCCGCAGTAGAGGCGCACCCGGTGCTTGTGGCTGACCGAGTAGAGGTGGACCACCACGTCGAAGCGCGGGGCGTCGGGGTTCCCGCCGTGGATGCCCAGCCGATCGACGCTGGTCAGATCGGTGAACATCTCCATCTTCGTCGCGGGATCGTCGCGCAGGAACGTCGCCACCGCGACCCAGGCGTCGCGCCGGATGCGCGCCCACTCGTCGCCGTGCGTGGTGCCGCTCTCGAGGATCTCGCCGCCGGTGAACTTCGCGTTCAGCTGATCGAGGACGATCTGAGCCATTAGGGCGTCTCTGCCTTGTGGCCGATGGGCCGGATGGCGGCCAGCGGAACGTCGTAGCCCGCCTCGGCCTTGATGGTGATCTGGCTGTGCCCCTCGCCGCGCTGGATCCGCTCCTGCAACATCATGAGGCCGTCGAGCACCTGCTCGGGACGCGGCGGGCAGCCGGGGATGTAGACGTCGACCGGGACGACCTGGTCGGCGCCCGGCATGGTCGAGTAGTTCTGGTAGAAGCCGCCGGTCGAGGCGCAGACGCCGAACGCCACCACCCACTTGGGCTCGCACATCTGGTCGTAGATGCGGCGCAGGGCCGGCCCCTGCCGCTCGGTGATCGTCCCCACGATGATCAGGAGGTCGGCCTGGCGGGGCGAGAAGCGGGGAAACTCGGCGCCGAAGCGCGCGATGTCGTACTTGGGCGCCGCCACGGACATGAACTCCATCCCGCAGCAGGCCGTCACGAAGGGATACTGGAACAGCGACCACTTCCGCGCCCAGTTGGTCGCGTCGGTCAGCTTGGTGGTCACCCAGTCGAGCGCGCCCATCTTTACTCCCATCCGATCGCGCGCTTGCGCCAGACGTAGGCCAGCCCGACGATCAGGATCCCCATGAAGACGACGATCTCGCCCAGGCCGAAGAAGGAGACGCCCCCCGCGCACTTCCCGGCGGCGACCGCGCCCGCGCAGGACAGCTCGCGGTACTTGAGCGCCCAGGGGTAGAGGAACGCGGTTTCGATGTCGAACACCAGGAAGACGATGGCCACCTGGTAGAACTTCACTTCGAACCGCGCGCGCGGGCTACCGATGACCTCGGATCCGCACTCGTACGGATAGTCCTTGGCCGCGCTGGGCCGGTGGGGGCCGAGGTACTTGGCGGCCGCGGTCAGGAGCAGCGCGAACCCGACCCCGCTGAGGATCATGAGCGCCGCGGACAGATAGTCTGATGTCATGGGCTCCGCTGTGGGAAGAACCGAACCGACGCCGCGATTTATAGAAGGTGCGTGCGAACGAGTCAATCAACCCGTGCACCTGTCCATCCACCCTTGCCACCCGTGCCACCCTTGGGGGCGGGCGGGAACCGGCCGCCGTCGATGAACCATCTCGGACGTTTGACTTGCGGGCGCCGGGTTTCTATATCTAGACGCCGCATGGGCCGCGCCTCCACGCTACTCCTCCTGGTGGGAGCGACCGCCGCTCTGCTGACGGTCGCCGACTGCTCCAAGTCGCCGGGGGAGGCCCACGCGGCCGAGGCCTCGGCCGTCCCGAATGCCGCGGCGGCCAGCGCGACAAAGACCGGCGCCGAGGACACCACGCCTCCGCCGGGCGTCGACATCTCCAAGCTCGACGACTTCGGCAAGAAGGTCTTCTTCCGGATCGCCAACAGCGAGCCGTCGGTCTGCGGCCAGGCCCAGAGCCTGCTCGCCTCGGCCAAGGCGGCCAAGAACGGCTGCGCGCGCTCGGTCGGCGCGCTCCGCTACGTGGTCCGACTGGTCGACCAGGGGTTCACCGACTCCGAGGTCTCCGAGGCGCTGGCCAAGCGCTACCGGGCGGTCGCTGCCAAGAAGATCGACGTCTCCGACGCCCCGATGAAGGGGAACCCGGGAGCGCGTGTCACGCTCATCGAGTTCGCCGACTACGAGTGCCCGCACTGCAAGCGGTTCCAGCCGGTGCTGCACCAGATCCTGGACGAGTTCCCCAAGGACGTGAAGCTCTACTTCAAGCACTACCCGCTGCCCCAGCACACGATGGCGCGGCTGGCGGCCGAGGGGGCGGTGGCGGCCCAGAAGCAGGGGAAGTTCTGGCAGTTCCAGGACAAGCTCTGGGAGCATCAAGACGAGCTCAGTCCCGCCGAGATAGAGAAGGTGGCCAAGGAGTCGGGCCTCGACGTCGCCAAGTTCCGCCAGGACCTCGCCTCCGAGGCGGTGAAGGCCAAGGTCGAGAAGGACAAGGCCGAGGGGGCCGCGGCCGGGCTGCAGGCCACGCCGACGCTCTACATCGATGGCCGCGAGTACACCGACTCCCGCGACGCCGACAGCCTTCGCGAATGGATCAAGGACGCTCTAGGAACCACGTAGTCGCCGCCGCGGTCGCGCTGGCGCTCACTTGCTTCGGCTGCGCCACGACGGGCGCCGAGGGAGGTGCGACGTCCGGCGCGGTCGGAGCGCCGTTGCCGACGCTCAAGGTCGACGCCCTGTCGGGGAAGACCATCGACGTGTCGGCCTACAAGGGGCGCGTCCTGCTGCTCGACGTCTGGGCCTCCTGGTGCGACCCCTGCAAGCAGGAGCTCCCGGTCCTGAACGAGATGGCCCGCCGCCTCAAATCGCAGGGGATCGACATCCTGGCCGTCTCGGTCGACCAGGAGCGGGCCAACGTCGACAAGTTCCTGCGCACGCACGGCGGCCGCTGGTCGCTGACGGTGGCGCACGATCCGCACGGCGCCATCGCCGAGACGCTCCAGCCCGACAAGATGCCGACCTCGTACGTGGTCGACCGGGCCGGGATCGTCCGCTACGTGAACGCCGGCTTCGTCCCCGCGGACGCCTCGACCATCGAGCAGCACCTGCTCGAGGTCGCGGGGCACTAGCCCTCGCGCTCACGCGAGCCCCGGGCCTGTAAATTTCAGGGCCGGGGCCGTTCGTTCGATGAGAACGATCGCCGATGCTCCGTGCCGCGATATCGCTGCTCGTGGTCGCCGCGCTGGGCGCGCCCGTGCGCGCGCAGGTCGGCGCCGCCGCGCCCCCGTCGGCGGAGCAGCAGGCGCGGGCCGAGCAGGACCTCGTCGCCGGGCAGCGCCTCCTCAAGCGCGGACAGTACGAAGCCGCGCTGGCCAAGCTACGCGCGGCCTATGCAGTGGTCCCGTCGCCGGCGGCGTTGCTCGGCATCGCCGCGGCGGCGCGCCAGACGGAGCGCGTCGCCGAAAGTTTCCGGGCGTACGAAAAACTGCTCAACGACCCCGCCGCCGAGCTGCCGGCGGACGAGCGCGCCGACGCCGACCGGGCGCTGGCCGAGCTGGCGGTGGTGACCGGAACGGTGAAGCTGTCGAACGTCGCCGCCGACGCCAGCTACGCGATCGATGATCGCCCGGTCGACCTCGACCTCGTCACGCACCCCATCCACCTCATGGCCGGCCGACACGTCATCGGCGCAACCAAGCCCGGCTACGAGGCGCTGAGCTTCCCCGTCTGGATCACCATCGGCAAGACGTTCGAGACCGCGCTCCCGTTGAAGCCGCTCCCCGGGACGGCGCCGGTCCCGCCGCCGGTATCGCCAGCCCCCGCTCCGTCCGCTCCGCCGCCCGTCGCACCTCCAGCGCCGGCCCCCACGCCGTCCGCTCCGCCGCCGCCGGTCGCACCGCCGGCGCCGCCAACCCCCGCGCCGTCCGCTCCGTCGCCGCCCGTGGCACCGCCAGCGCCGGCCCCTGTGGCGCCGCCGCCCGTGCCGCCGGTCCCCCCCATCGCGCCGCCGCCAGTCCCCGCGCCACCACCGACGGTCGCGCCGCCACCACCACCGGCCGCGCCGTTCGTACCGCTGCCCGAGGCCGCGGTCGCGCCCCTGCCACCGGTCGCGCCGTCGCCGCCGCCGTCCGCGCCGCCGCTCGCGGTCCCCGCCGAGCCACCGGCCGCGCCGGGGCCGCCGGCCAATCCCTACGCCGACGGCGCGCACCTGGGCCTGGTGGCCGGCGTGCTCGCGTTCCCGCGCCCGGTCGAGGGCGAGGTGATCGTGAAGCTGAGCTCGACGTTCGCGCTCGGGTTCGAGGGGAGCTTTCTTCCCGAGCTCTCGGCCCCCGGCCTCGACGCCAAGCTCGATCTCAAGGCCGCGCAGGGGATCCTCCGCTGGTTCCCCGGCGACGGCGTCTTCTATGTCGGCGCCGGCCTCGGGTACCAGAGCTTCAAGGGAACGATCGGCGAGACGATCGACGGCGGCGAGCTGGCCACCACCGCCGACATGTCCGGCTTCTTCGTGATGCCCCAGATCGGCGTTCTCTGGATCTCTTCATCGGGCTTCTCCCTCGGCTTCGGCGTCGGGCTGCAGATCCCGATCCCGAGGGACCCGACCGTCTCCGCCACCTACAACGGCCAGCCCGTCCCCGCCCAGGCGACCGCCGCCGTCCCGCAAGACGTCATCAACGAGGCTCAGACCGACAAGGACAACGTCCAGTCGATCGCCCGCTTCATCGTCAAGTATCCCTTCCCCAAGATCGACCTGCTGCGGATCGGGATCTTCTTCTAGATACGCCGGCGCTCCACCGGGGCGCTGCCTAGCCTCTCACACCACCGGCCCGTCGCCGCGGGAGAGGATGGTGTCGCGGGCCAGGCGGGGGTCGTGCTCGGGGTGGTCGAGGGTGTAGTGCAGGCCGCGGCTCTCGGGGCGGCGGCGCGCCGACTCGATGATCAGGTCGGCCACCAGGGCGATGTTGCGCAGCTCGACCAGGTCGCCGGTGATGGTGACGTTCCAGTAGTAGTCGCGGATCTCCGAGCGGATGAGCTCGATCCGTCGGGCGGCGCGCTCGAGGCGGCGGTCGGTGCGGACGATGCCGACGTAGTTCCACATCAGGCGGCGGATCTCGTCCCAGTTGTGGCTGACCACGACGGCGTCGTCGGGCGAGCCGGCGTCGCCGGAGTACCAGGGGGCGACCTGCGCGGGGCGCTCGCTGCGCACGTTCTTCACGTCGTCGGCGGCGCGGGCGCCGAACACCATCGCCTCGAGCAGCGAGTTGGACGCCAGCCGGCAGGCGCCGTGCAGGCCGGTCATCGCCACCTCGCCGACGGCGTAGAGGTTCTTCACCGTCGAGCGGCCGTGCTCGTCGACCAGCACGCCGCCGCAGCTGTAGTGCGCGGCCGGCACCACCGGGATCGGCTCGTTGCGCATGTCGATCCCCAGCTCCATGCAGCGACGGTGGATGTTGGGGAAGCGCTCCACCACGAAGTCGGGCGACAGGTGGGTCATGTCGAGGCCGACGTGGTCGTCGCCCGTTCGCTTCATCTCGGCGTCGATGGCCCGCGACACCACGTCCCTGGGGGCCAGATCCTTCATTTCATGATAGCGCGGCATGAACGCCGTCCCGTCGCGCAGCCGCAGGATCCCGCCCTCGCCGCGCAGCGCCTCACTGATGAGGAACGACTTGGCCGACGGGTGATAGAGCACCGTCGGGTGGAACTGGAAGAACTCCATGTTCGAGATGCGCGCGCCGACCCGGTAGGCCATGGCCACGCCGTCGCCGGTCGCCACGTCGGGGTTCGAGGTGTAGAGGTAGACCTTGCCCGAGCCGCCGGTGGCCAGCACGACCGCGCGCGCGACGACCGTGACGACCTCGCCGGTCCGCTGGTCCAGCAGGTAGGCGCCGAACACGGCGTTGGGCCCGCCGTACTTGGCGGTGGTCAGCAGGTCGATCGCCAGGTGGTCGGGGAGCAGGGTGATGCGCTCGGCGCGCTTGGCCACGCCCGCCAGCAACCCCTCCTGGATGGCCCGGCCGGTCGAGTCCTTGACGTGCACGATCCGGCGCGCCGTGTGCCCCCCTTCGCGGCCGAGCTCGAGGTGGCCGGTGGCGTCGCGGTCGAACGGGACCCCGAGCTCGTTGGCCAGCCAGAGGATGTGCTCGGGCCCCTCGCGCGCGCAGATCTCGACGATGTCGCGGTGGCAGAGCCCGTCCCCGACGCGCAGCGTGTCCTCGACGTGCGCGGCCACGCCGTCCTCTGGATCGAGCGCGCCGGCCACGCCCCCCTGGGCGTAGGCGGTGTTGGCATCGGCCGGAGCGCGCTTGGTCGCCACCACGACCCGGCCGTGCGCGGAGGCCCGCAGGGCGAAGGTCAGCCCCGCCAGCCCCGACCCGATGACCAGATAGTCGGTCTCGATCACGCGCGAAAGTCTAGCGCAGCGGCGCTCGTGTTACGATCCTTCATCGGGATGAAACCGGGGTCGCTCACGCTGCTCGTCGCCACCGCGCTGACGCTCGGGTGGCCGGCGCACGCCGGGACGTTCTGGTCGCGGGAGAGGGCCGACGGTGTCGTCGAGTTCACCAACAAGCCGCCCGCGGGCGGACACTGGAAGGTCCTGTTCAAGACGGGGCCCGGCAAGGCGGCGGCGCTGCGCGGGTCGACCGATCTCGTGCCCCCGCGCGACGTCTCGCCGGCCCGCTACAGCCGGTTCGACCGCGACATCCTCGACGGGCAGGCGTTCTACGGCATCCCGGAGGCGTTCATCAGGGCCGTCATCAAGACGGAGTCGGACTTCGATCCGCGCGTCGTCTCCAGCGCCGGCGCCGAGGGGCTGATGCAGCTTCTGCCGGGGACCGCGCGCCTCATGGGCGTCACCGACATCTTCGACCCGCGCCAGAACATCATGGGCGGGACGCGCTACCTGCAGATCCTGGCGCGCCGGTTCTGCAAGACGCCGGCGGCGGGGGACGGAGGCCAGCCGCTGACCGTCTGCTCGGCCGACGAGAAGGTGAAGGTGATCGCCGGCTACCACGCGGGCCCGGCGGCGGTCGAGAAGTACGGCGGCATCCCGCCCTACGAGACCACGCACGTCTACGTGGCGATGGTGCTGCGCCGCTACGATCAGTACCGGATGGCGACCGGAGCGACGGCCTCCAAATGAGGTCCCGATGAGCGCCGCGCCCTTCGTCGCGCACCTGGCCAGCGCGGGCGAGCTGGTCGCCTCCAAGAAGTTCGGCGAGGCCGAGGGAGAGATCCTGCGCGCCCTCTCGGTGGCGCCCACGGACGCCAAGGCGCTCACGCTGCTGGCGCTGGTCCGATACAAGCTGGGGCGGTTCGAGGAGGCCCACGCCACCTACCGCGAGATCGCCGGCGTGGCCCCGCACGACGCAGGGGCGCGCCGCAACCTGGGCCTGCTGTCGCTGAAGCTCGGGCGGCTCGACGAGGCGCTCCCCGAGCTGGAGATGGCGGTGCGCCTCGCGCCCGGCGACACGCGCGCCTGGAGCTACCTCGGGTACGCCTACTCGAAGAAGGGCGAGGTCGTGCAGGCGGCGGCCGCGTTCCGCCGCGCCGGTCAGGAGGTGCTGGCCGGCGAGCTCGATCAAGTCGCCATGGTTCAGCGTCCGCCGACGCCGATGCTCGGCGGGGGCAGCGCGGGCGGCCTGGGCAGCCCCGGCGGGGGCAGCGCAGGCGGCGTTGGATCGATGGGGCGGCCGGTCGCGCTCGCGCCCCCCTTGCCGCCGATGCCGCCCACCACGGCGGGCGGCAAGCGATCGGCGGTGCGGCGGCAGCCCGCCGAGCTGGCCGAGGCGCCCGCGCACGTCGTCCGGGCCGCGCCCGAGGTGCTCGAGCCTCCGCAGCCGCGCGAGGTCGAGCCGGTGCCGTTGCTGTCGTTCGTGCTGGCGCGCCTCGGACAGGCGGCCTCGCCGACGATCCCGACGGGCGCCTTCCGGCTGTCGGTCGCCGACGAGGGGCACGCCCGCGCCGACGCCATCCTGGCCGGCTCGGGCACGGTCAAGTGGGAGCCGGGGGTCCGGCGGGCGCAGGGGAGGGTGACCAGCGAGCCGCTCGGGCGCCCGGGCGCCTCCTCCTACTTCCGTCTGACCGGCGGCGGCGACGTCTGGATCGCGGGGGCGGCCGGGCGCTGGTTGCCGCTGCGCCTGGCGGACGACGTGCTCTACGTGCGCGAGGACCGCGTGCTGGCGTTCGAGGGCTCGCTCACCTGGGAGGCGGGCGAGGTGCCGAATACCGGCCTGCGCATGCTGCAGTTCCGGGGGCGCGGGACCGTGGCGCTCGAGCTCCCCGCCGACGCCATCGCCATCAAGGTCACCGACGACAAGCCGACGCTGATCTCGGCGGCGCGGCTCTACGGCTGGGTGGGCCGCCTGGTTCCGCACGGCGATCGGATGCCCGGCGCGGCGCCGTTCCAGCTGGGCTGCCAGGGCGAGGGCGTCGTCCTGCTCGAGGCGTTTCCGCTCGCGGGCGTCGTGTAGGGGGGAGCGATGGCGAGCTTCCGGCGCGAGCTGACCAACGTCCCCAACCTGGTGACCATGGGGCGGGTCGTGCTGATCCCGCTCGTGCTTTGGTTCATCGACAACTTCAGCCCGCTGCGCAGCTTCATCGCCGGGCTGCTCTACCTGGTCTGCGCGGCCGGCGACGGGCTCGACGGATACCTGGCCCGCAAGCGCGGCGAGGTGAGCACGCTGGGAAAGTTCCTCGATCCCCTGGCCGACAAGCTGATCGTCAACGCCGTGCTGGTGTTCATGGTGGCGCTGGCGCGCGTGCCGGCGTGGCTGGTGGTGGTGATCATCGCGCGCGACCTGGCGGTCAATGGGCTGCGCAGCATCGCCTCGGCGCAGGGGCTGGTGATCTCGGCCAGCGACAGCGGCAAGATCAAGACCGCGCTGCAGCTGGCGTCGATCACGCTGCTGCTCATCTACTTCCGCTACCCGATGCTGGGGACGAGCAAGACGATCGACTACCACCTGGCGGGCCTGTTCGTCCTCTACGTCTCGACCGTGGTCTCGGTCGTCTCGATGGCGCAGTACATGCGCAGCTTCCTGGCGGCGGCGCTGGCCGACGCGCGCACGCGGGCGTGATCGCGGTCCCTGCCGCCCCGCTGCCGCCGGCGGAGGCAGCCCGCCGCGCGGCGGCCGCCTCGGGCGCCTTCTGGCTGTCGTCGCCCGCCGCGGACGAGGCCGGCATCGCGCGCGACTTCGTGGGCGCCCAGCCGATCGACGTCCTCGTCGGTGCCGAGGCCGGGGACCTCGCCGAGCTCGAGCGCGCCTGGACCGCGGCCCGCCACGGCTGGGGCGGCGGCGGACGCGAGGCCACGCCCTCCGGCGTTCCGATCGCGGTCGGCTGGCTGTCGTACGAGCTCGGTCGGCGTCTGGTCGGCCTTCCGCCGCGCCTCTGCCCGGAGCCGCTGTTCCAGTTTCATTTTCACGACGCGGTCTGGGTGCGAGAGGCGGGCGGGGCCGCGCGCATCTTCGCGCGCGACGAGGCGGCCGCCGCCCGCCTCGCCGCGCTCCTGGCGCGCGAGGCCCGGAGCGAGCCGCCGCGGTTGGGCGCGCTGCTCCCGGTGGACGGCGACGCGAGCTTCCTGGCGGGCGTCCGCCGGATCCTGGACTACCTGCACGCGGGCGATACCTATCAGGTCAACCTCTCGCGCCGGCTGCGGGCGACCGCCACGCCGGGCGATCCGGCGGCCCTCGCCGCCGCGCTCCGGTCGCGGGCGCCGGCCCCGCACGCGGCGTTCATCGCCGACCCCGGGGGCGATCCGACGGGCGCTCTCACGATCCTGGGCAACTCGCCCGAGCGGTTCCTCGCGCTCGCCGCCGACGGCACGGTCGAGACCCGGCCCATCAAGGGGACTCGCCCCCGCGGCGGCGACCGCGCCGCGGATGCGGCGGCCGCCGGCGCGCTGCTGGCGGCGTCCAAGGATCGCGCGGAGCACGTCATGATCGTCGACCTCGAGCGCAACGACCTGGGGCGCGTCTGCCGCGCCGGCAGCGTCGAGGTGGCGTCGCTGGCGCGCCTGGTGTCGCTGCCGACGGTTCACCACCTGGTCTCGACGGTGCGCGGCCGGCTTCGCGACGTCGGGCTGGCGGCGCTCCTCGGCGCGACCTTCCCGGGCGGCTCGGTGACCGGCGCCCCCAAGCGTCGCGCCATGCAGATCATCGACGAGCTCGAGCCGTCGCCGCGCGGTCCCTACACGGGCGCCACGGGCTGGCTGGGGGCGGCGGGCGACCTCGACCTGGCCATCGCCATCCGCACCGCCGTCCTGCGCGCGGGCGCGCTCGAGGTCTCGGTGGGGGGCGGCATCGTCGTCGACTCCACGCCCGAGGGCGAGCTGGCCGAGACCGAGGTCAAAGCGCGGGCGTTCGCCGAGCTCTGTGGCGCCACACCAGCGCCGCCGTCACCGCGATGACGGCCAGCAGGCTGCCGATCTGACCGGCCGAAAGAAAGAGCGGCTCGCCGGCCGGCAGGCCCAGCCAGGCCGCCAGGCGCGGTGTCTGGAGCTCGAGCGGGAACCCGCGCAGCGTGTCGCCACGGAAGATCTCCACCACGAAGCGCAGCAGCGCGTAGAGGCCGAGGTAGCAGAGCAGCAGGGCCCCGGGGCGACGGCGCAGGCGCGGTCGGACGGCGCAGAGCGCGGCGAAGATCAGGAGCTCGCCGGCCGCCTCGTAGAGCTGCGTCGGGTGGAGCGGCGGCGTCTCGCCCGCGCCGATCGGGACGGCGCCGGCCCGCTCGAGAACGTCGTAGGCCACGCTGCCGTGCGGAAACGAGACGCCGACCCGCGCCGCGGTCTCCTTGCCGAAGCAGCAGCCGGCGGCGAAGCAGCCGAGGCGCCCGAAGGCGTGACCTATCGCCAGCGCCGGCGCCGAGATGTCGCCCACGTCGCCGAACGACCAGCCCTGGCGCCGGGCGAAGACGATCGCCACGACCGCGGCCGCCGCGACGCCGCCGTAGAAGACCAGCCCCCCCTCCCAGACCTGCAGCAAGCTGGTGCAGTCGCGCCACCAGGGGCCGGGGCCGTCGACGCAGGCGTGGAAGAAGCTGCGCGCGTTGACCAACCCGTACGTCAGGCGCGACCCGACCAGCCCCGAGACCACCAGCCAGAACGCCAGGTCGAGCACCCGCCCGCCGTCGAGCCCGCGCCGCTCGCCCTCGCGGCGGGCGTGCCAGATGCCGACCGCCAGCCCGGCGGCGATCAGGATGCCGTAGCTGTGCAGCGCGATCTCGCGCCGGCCGAACGGGAAGGTGAACAGGACCGGGTGCACGAGTGCCGCCGCCTCCCGGCCGTCACGCCGTCGCGCGCTCGTTTCGCCAGGCGATGATCATGTCGAGCAGCATCAGCCCCACGCCGACGCACAGCGCGGCGTCGGCGACGTTGAACGCCGGCCACTCGTGGATCCCCTTCTTCCAGACGATGAAGTCGGTCACCTTGCCGTAGAGGGCGCGATCGATGAGGTTGCCGATGGCGCCGCCGCCGACCAGCCCCAGCGCGACGTGCATGCGGGTGTTCTCGACCGGCGTCTTGCGCAGGTAGGCGATGACCAGCCCGAAGGCGGCCACGGCCAGCAGCGTGAGCCACAGCCGGCCAGCCGGGAGATCGGTCAGCATGCTGAAGGCGACGCCCGGGTTCTCGGCGTACCGGAGATCGAAGTATCCGGGGACGATCACCTTGGGGTTGAAGGGGCCGCGCGGGCGCAGGACGTCGCGGGCCAGGATCTTCGTCCACTGATCGAGCGCCAGGCTCAGCACCATGAACACGGTGAAGAGCGTGTACTTGCGGCGGGTGGTCATGAGGCGCTCCTGCCGGCCGCGGCCAGCGCGCCGGCGCAGCGCCGGCAGAGGTTTGGATCGGGGGCGCCCGGCGTCGGCGGATCGCCGGTCCGGCGCCAGCAGCGCGGGCAGGTCGGCCCGGGCGCCTCGTCGACCACGATGGTCGTCTCGCCGCCGGCCGGCGCGTCGGCGGCGTCCAGCTCGATGCGCGAGACGACGGCCAGCTCGGTCAGGTGCTCGAGGTTCCACTGCCAGTGCGGCCGCTCGGCGGCCGTCGGCGTCACGCGGGCGCGCGCCTCCAGCGACTTGTGCCCCTCGGCGCGGAACTTCTCCAGCGGCCGGAGGATCGCCTCGCGCCGCGGGCGGATCTCCTCGAGCCAGCGCTTGTTCGGGTTGGCCGGCGCCTTTCCCGTCGGGTACAGCTCGTCGCGCACGTGGGCGTGGACGTCGAACGGCTCGCCCGTCGCGCGCCCGAGCTCGTCGGCCACATCCTGCGCCGTGAAGCAGAGGATGGGCGCCATCCAGACGGCCAGGGTGCGGACCATCTCGTAGAAGGTCGTCTGCACGCTCCGCCGCGCCGGCGAGCCGGACGCCTCGCAGTAGAGGACGTCCTTGACCGGATCGGCGTACTCGGCCGACAGCGCGATCGCGTAGTCGTTGATGAGCCGCACCACCTCGTGGAAGGCGTAGCGCCGGTAGGCCTCGAAGATCTGGTGGTCGCGCTCGCGCAGCAGGCCCAGCGCCAGCAGGTCGAGCTCGCGCAGCTGGTCGTCGTCGAGCCGGTCGCGCGCCGGCACGAAGTCATAGAGGTTCGACAGCAGGTACCGGCAGGTGTTGCGGATCTTGCGGTACGACTCGGAGAGCTGGTTGAGGATCGCCTCCGAGAATACGACGTCGCTCTGGTAGTCGCCCGACGCCGTCCAGAGGCGCAGCAGCTCGGCGCCGTTCTTCTCCATCCGCACGGCGGGGTCGACGTAATCGACCTTCGCGCCGGCCGCCCGTGCCTTGGCGATCTCCGACTTCGAGTAGACCTTGCCGCGCTCGTCGAGCACCCAGCTGTGGGTCAGCACGGCCTGGTAGGGCGCCTTGCCGCGCGTGGCGGTCGAGACGAGCAGCGACGAGTGGAACCAGCCGCGGTGCTGATCGGCCCCCTCGAGGTAGAGGTCGACCTTCTCCCCCTGCGGGACCAGCTGGCCGTCCGCGACCGCGGCCCACGACACGCCCGACTCGAACCAGACGTCGACGATGTCGTTCTGCTTCTCCCACTCGCCTTGTCCGCACGAGCAGGCGGGCACCGACGACGGCAAGAGCTCCTTGGCCGGCCGCGCGAACCAGGCGTTGGATCCCTCGCGGGCGAAGATCTCGGCCACGTGGTCGATAACCGTGGCCTCGAGCAGGTCATTCCGACAATTCGTGCAGCGAAAGGCCGGGATCGGCACCCCCCAGACGCGCTGCCGCGACAGGCACCAGTCGGGCCGAGCCTCGATCATGCCGCGGATACGGTTCTCCCCCCAGGTGGGGATCCACTGGGTACGTCCGATCTCGGCCAGCGCCCGGTGGCGCAGCGACGTCTCGTCCTCGGCGGTTCCGAGCCGCGCGAACCACTGCAGCGTGGCCCGAAAGATGATGGGATTCTTGCACCGCCAGCAGCACGGGTACTGGTGGCGGATCGTCTCGCCCGGCTTGTTGAGCAGGAGCCCGCGCTGGGCCAGACCCTCGACGATCTTGGGGTTGGCGTCGAAGACGCGCGCGCCGTCGAGGGCGCCCAGCGACACCTCGGCCGTGAAGCGGCCCGCCTCGTCGACGGGCGCGAAGATCTGCAGCCCGTGGTCTCGCCCCACGATGTAGTCCTCGGCGCCGTGGCCGGGCGCCGTGTGGACCAGGCCGGTGCCGGCCTCCAGCGTCGCGTGGCGCGCGAACCAGAGCCGGTAGTCCTTGTCCTTGTCCGCGCCGGGCCGAGGGAAGGGCGGCTCGTAGCGCGCCCCTTCGATCGCCTCCAGGCCCGCGCGCGCGATCGAGATCCACGACGCTTGCGGCGCGTCGATCCCCGTCTCGGCCAGGAAGGCCTCGGCGCGCCCCGCGGCAACGATCAGGTACTCGTCACCACGCGGGATGGCCACGTAGTCGAGCTCGGGGTTGGCGACGACGGCCAGGTTGGCCGGCAGCGTCCAGGGGGTGGTGGTCCAGATGACGAACGCCGCCTTCTTCTCCTTGAGCCGCGCGTCGGCCTTGCCGAGGTCGCCGACGACGGGGAAGCGGACGTAGATCGACGGCGAGGCGTGGTCCTCGTACTCGACCTCGGCCTCGGCCAGCGCGGTCCGGTGGGTGAGGCACCAGTGCACCGGCTTCTTGTCGCGGTAGACGATGCCGGCCCGCGCGAAGCCGGCCAGCTGGCGCGCGATGGCCGCCTCGTAGTCCTTCGACAGCGTCAGGTAGGGGTGGTCCCAGTCGCCGAGGCAGCCGAGCCGCTTGAACTCGGTCCGCATGATGTCGACGAACTTGAGGGCGTGCCGCTCGCAGTGGCTGCGGAACTCGACCGCGCTCAGATCGCGCGCCTTGGGCCCCAGCTCTTTCTCGACCTGCTGCTCGATCGGCAGCCCGTGGCAGTCCCACCCAGGCCGGAAGGGTGCGCGCTTGCCCATCAGCAGCTGCGACCGCACCACGATGTCCTTCAGCACCTTGTTGAGCACCGTCCCGTAGTGGATGGCGCCGGTCGCGTACGGCGGTCCGTCGTGGAGGACGAACGGCGCGGCGCCGGCCTTCTCGCGCGCTTCCAGGATGCGCTCGTACTGCTTGTCGCGCGCCCAGCGGGCCAGCCACTCGGGCTCGCGCCGCGCCAGATCGGCGCGCATCGGGAAATCGGTCTTCGGGAGGTTGAGGGTCGCTTTCCAGTCCACGGGAGCGCGCAGTCTACTCGAAGAAAAGGACCCCCGAAGGGTCCTTTGAGTCCCCCGCGAAGAGCTCCGCCGCGCAAAGCCCGTCGGAGCTCACGCGATCAGAGGAATTCGGCGAGTCCCGCCTCGCGACCGCGTGTTAAAACGACATCCATGGACGAGCGCGTGCCGTGGGACCAGTACTTCATGAACATCGCGCAGGTGGTGGCGTCGCGGTCGACCTGCCCGCGCAAGTTCGTCGGCGCCGTCATCGTGCGCGACCGGACGATCCTTTCGACTGGCTACAACGGCTCGATCCGCGGCATGCCCCACTGCACCGACGCCGGGCACATGATGGAGAACGACCACTGCGTCGCGACCATCCACGCCGAGGCGAACGCCATCATCCAGGCGGCCAAGAACGGCGTGAACATCGACGGGGCGACGATCTACGTGACGGCCAGCCCGTGCTGGAACTGCTTCAAGCAGATCGCCAACGCCGGCATCCGGCGCATCGTCTACGGCGAGTTCTATCGGGACGAGCGGATCTTCAGCGTCGCCGAGCGGCTGGCGGTCGATCTGCTGCACGTCCCGAGTCACGTCCCGGCCCCGCAGCGCGGCTGAGGGCGCTCGAGGGCGTGTGAACGCCGATGTAGGTAATGTGGGCAACGTAGGACGGTAACCCACCTCACGGAATTTTTTGGTTGACCGAGTTGTGACGCATGGACCACCTTAGACGTCCATGCTCTGCCGGACGGCCTTAGGGGCGGCGTTCGCGCTGCTGATCGGACTGGCGCCCCGCGCTCACGCGGAGGCAGACGACGAAGCCGCGGAGACGGCCCCGGCCGCCGCCGCGCCCGCAGCGGCCGCCGACGCGGCGGATTCCGCCGACGCGCCCGCGCCCAAGCACCACCGGCGCCACAAGAAGGGCCATCGCTTCCGGTT
>Ga0209060_10002448_pt1 | contig 17237 bp, 13 predicted proteins | sample Coa_R1_8_FD_187155 | JGI IMG/M metagenome (GOLD analysis project Ga0209060, IMG submission 187155) | Surface soil microbial communities from Centralia Pennsylvania, which are recovering from an underground coalmine fire - Coalmine... | ecosystem: Environmental > Terrestrial > Soil >...
GCTCCTCGAGGGACGCCTTGCGCACGGGGAGCTCGAGCCATTCTGGCAAAGCGCATAATTCCCTGTCTCGATGTTCGCGACGGCCGCGTCGTCAAGGGCGTGCGCTTTCGCGATCACCGCATTGTCGGCGACATCGTCGAGCTCGCGGTGCGCTATCGTGAGGAAGGCGCCGATGAGATCGTCTTCTACGACATCACCGCGAGCCCGGAGCGACGACGCGTCGATCGGGCCTGGGTGAGCCGCGTCGCGCGGGAGCTCGATGTGCCCTTCTGCGTCGCGGGCGGCCTCGACAGCGTCGCGGCGGCGGAAGAAGTGCTCGCGGCGGGAGCGGACAAGATCTCCGTCAATTCGGCTGCTCTCACGCGTCCCGCACTCATCGAGGAGCTTGCGCGCCAATTCGGCTCGCAGTGCGTCGTGGTCGGCGTGGACAGCGAGCGGATCGGGGGCGAATGGCGCGTGCGGCAGTTCACGGGGGACATCGCACAGATGCGCGATGCCGGGCGGCGCACGCTCGAGTGGGTCGTGGAGGCGCAGGCGCGGGGCGCCGGAGAGATCGTGCTCAACTGCATGGGGAGCGATGGGGTGCGGGAAGGCTACGACCTCGCGCAGCTGCACGCCGCGCGCGCGGTGTGCCACGTGCCCCTGGTGGCCTCGGGGGGCGCGGGAGCGGCGGGCGATTTCGTGAGGGCGTTTGCGCTGGCCGCCGTCGATGGAGCGCTCGCGGCGAGCGTCTTTCACTCAGGCGAGCTGACGATCGGCGCGGTCAAGGCGGCGACGCGGGCGGCGGGTCTGGAGGTGCGGCAGTGAGCGCGGGCGCCGGGGATGCGCGGCGGGTGTCGCCGCTCGGCGATGAGCTCGGCGCGATCGACTGGGCCCAGGGACTCATTCCCGCGGTGGTCCAGGATGCGGGCAGCGGCGAAGTACTGATGCTCGGCTACATGAACGAGGAAGCGCTCGCGGCGACCCGGGCGACGGGGCAGGTCACCTTTTTCAGCCGCAGCCGCCAGCGTCTGTGGGTGAAGGGTGAGACGTCGGGGAACTTTCTCGCGTTCAAGGCAGCGGCGATCGACTGTGACGGGGACACTTTGCTGATTCTGGCGGCCCCGTCGGGCCCGGTCTGTCATCGGGGCCCCCGCACCTGTTTCGGGGATGGACCGCGGCCGGCGGCGGCGGGTCTCGCGTTTCTCGCCGAGCTCGAGGGGGTGATCGCCGCGCGGGCGGCCGGTGCGCAGCCTGGGGCGGCGAGTTATACGGCGCGGCTGCTCGCCGCGGGGCCGCGGGGCGCGGCGCAAAAATTGGGCGAAGAAGCCGTCGAGGCGGCGCTCGCGGCGGTGGCGGAAACGGACGAGCGCGTCGTCGAGGAGGCGGCGGATCTGATGTATCACCTGCTCGTGCTGCTGCGATCGCGAGGGCTCACGCTCGGTCAGGTGGTGCGCGCGCTCGAAGGGAGGCGCGGGGGGTTCGTATCTGGGTAAACGCGCAAGATAAGAGTGTTGACGGCGGGATGGATGCGGACCAAGGTAAGTACTGGCGAGAAAGCTGCTGCGGCAAAGCGGTGCGGCTCGCGGAGCGGTGAGTCGGAGGTCAGTGGTCAGAACCCTCGTGACGACATGCGCATGTTCCCAAGTTGAGCATCAATGCGGTCGTCAGCTGCGTCGTCGAGCAGTGACGTTTACATCGAAAAGCTAAGGGTCTGCCGAGAAGCTAAGGAGTCGAAAAGCCGAGGACCTTGACGTAGCGGACCTGGGGGAGCGCGCGGACGCGCTCAAGGACGGGAGCCGGAACCACCTGATCGATGCCGACGAGCGCGATCGCATCACCGCCCTGCGAATCGCGTCCCAGGTGAAAGGTGGCAATGTTGATGTTCGCATCCCCCAGGAGCGTGCCGAGTGCACCGATGAAGCCCGGCTGGTCGCGGTTGTTAATAAGAAGCATGAGGGGGTGGAAGTCGGCCTCCAGGGGCATGCCCTTCACCTCGACGATCTTGGGGCTGCCGGCATTGACGGCGCCGGCGAGCGTGCGCCAGCGGCCCCGGGCCGCCGCGGAGGCGCCGGTGTGGATCTTGATGCGAATGAGGGACTCATAGATCGGTGAGGTGTCGCGCTTGGACTCAGTCAAGGGGATCCCCCGTTGCTTCAGGAGCGCGGGGGCGGAGACCATGTTGACTTCGGGAAAGAGGGGGCGAAGCACGGCGGCGAGGACGATCGCGGTCAGCGGCTGGGTGTTGAGCTGCGTGATGTGGCCTTCGTAGTCGATCTCGAGAGCATCGAGACCGTCATCAGCGATCTGGCCGGCAAACGCGCCGAGCTTCTCGGCAAGCGCGATGAAGGGCTTGAGGCGCGTCATCTCCTCGGCGGTGATCGACGCCATGTTGAGCGCACTGGTGACGGCGCCGGTGAGGAGGAAGTCGGCGACCTGCTCAGCGAGTTGCAGCGCGACGTTCTCCTGCGCCTCGAGCGTGCTGGCGCCCAGGTGCGGTGTGGCGATGAAGTTGGGAGCGCCAAAGAGCACGTTCTCGTGGGCGGGCTCCGCGGTAAAGACATCGAAGGCGGCTGCGGCGACGTGACCGGATTCGAGCGCGGCGCGCAGCGCTTGCTCATCAACCAGGCCGCCGCGGGCGGCATTGACGATGAGCACACCGGGCTTGGTTTGGGCGAGTGCCTCGACCGAGAGGATGTTGCGGGTCTTCTCGGTCAAGGGGGTATGGAGGCTGATCGCATCGGCGCGTGCGAGGAGCTCGTCGAGCTCGACCTTCTCGACCCCCAGGACGATGGCGCGCTCGGGCGAGAGGAAAGGATCGTAGGCGATGACCTTCATCTTCAAGGCTTGCGCGCGCTCGGCGACCAGTGAGCCAATGTTGCCGCAGCCGATGAGCCCCAAAGTCTTGGCGTAGAGCTCGATGCCCATGAAGCGATTCTTCTCCCACTTGCCTCCTTGCGTGGAGGCATCCGCGGCGGCGATCTGGCGGGCGGCGGCGAAGAGGAGCGCGAGCGCGTGCTCGGCGGTGGTGATGGAGTTACCGAAGGGTGTGTTCATGACGACGATGCCGCGCGCGGTCGCGGCGGGAATGTCGATGTTGTCGACGCCGATGCCTGCGCGGCCGATGACCTTCAGCTGTGTGCCGGCGGCGATCACGTCCTTGTCCGCCTTGGTCGCACTACGGACCAACAGACCCTGATAGTTGGCGATGACGCTGAGGAGCTCGGGCTTTTTGAGGCCGGTGCGCACGTCGGCGGCGATGCCGCGGCTTTTAAGGACGGCGAGCGCTTTGGATGAGAGGTCGTCGGCAATGAGCACGGAGGGCACGTGGGCGGCTCTTTTCATGAGGCGAACGCGGCGCGTGGCGCGCTCAAGGTCCCGCCGGGATGCTTCTGCGTCGAGCCCGATGAACATCGGGGATCGGCCGGGCGCGTGGCCGGCCGCGGGGTGCGGTGAGGCATGTCGTCTGATCTCCCATCCTTCCAGATGAGCGTCCGCCGTTGGGAGCGGATGGCCCGCGGAGGAGACTAACGGAAAAGTATTTCTTGTCAACGCAGCGCGGCGGTGACCTCTGCCGGAGGCGAGACTTTATGCCTATATCGTCATCGCCGTGAGGCATGGGGGTTCGTCCACATCGGCCGTAGAATCGATTATCAGAAAGCGATCGAGCCGTTACGATAATGATAGTTGCTGCGCGCGCGCCGCTCCTCGCTAATGGTGTGCTTGGAAATCGCCCGTCAAGGCCCTTGAACGCACTCGCTGCCCCACTGGCGTCGACCCATTCGCCCACGCGCTCGCTGCTGCTCGCCGCAGGATCGCTCGGACTGATGGCGACGGTCATCGCGGCGATACTGCCCGTGCTCGTCGGCGCCTGGCAGAGCGGGCTTCGCATCAGCGCCGACCAGGCGGGTTACGTCGCCGCCGCGGAGCTTTTCGCTCAGGTGATGGGCACGCTGCTCTTCCTACGCATGGAACGCCTCCTGGCGTGGCGCAGATGCGCGGTGCTGGGACTCGTTCTGATGCTCGCGGGCAACTTGGGTTCCGCGGCGAGTGACGCACTCCCGGCCCTCCTGGCGAGCCGCCTGGTCGCAGGCATGGGCGGTGGCATCGTCCGAGCGCTCGCGATGAACTGTCTGGCCCGCGCCCGCAATCCAGGTCGTGCCTTCGCGCTCTACGCCTCGGCGCAGGTGCTGCTCGCAGGCTCGCTCACGGCGGCGATGCCCGGAATCCTCGCGAGCGTTGGACTGAGGGTCGCCTTCGTTGTGCTCGCCTCCGCCTGTGCGCTGGCCCTGCTGCTCGTGTCCCGGCTGCCGGCGCGGCCGGCGCCGGTCGCGGAAACAGGACACGGGCGGCTGTTTGCGCCCGCCGCCCTGCTCTGTCTTGTGGGATTGTTCCTGTTTTTTGTGGGCCAGGCGGCGGTGTGGACTTATCTGGTGCCGCTGGGCGCCGCTTTGGGCATCTCGTCTCGCGCGGTCGGGGCGACCCTGACCGCCCTCAATTTCGCAGGCCTCGTGGGCACCCTGGGCGCCGGCATGCTCGCGGGGCGTGCGAGTGCGCTTGCGTTGGTTGCGGCGCTCATGGGCCTCACGCTTTCAGCGGTGCTCGTTCTGTTCCATGCGCACGAGGCCATGCCCTTTGCGCTCGCGGCCTGCTTGTTCTACTTTTGCTGGTGCGTCTCGTTCCCCCTGCAGTTCGCTCTCATTGCCGAGAGCGATGGCTCGGGACGGGCGGCGGCGGCCGCGCCCGCGGTCGATGGCCTCGGCCTGGCCTGCGGCGCAGCCCTCGGGGGTGCGCTGATCGCCCGCGCAGGCTTGCCCGCGACCGGTCTGCTTTGCGCCGTTGCGGGCGTGGCGAGTATCGCTGCTTACGTATTCGCGCGCACTATCCCGGTACGCGCCAGCCCTTGAGCTCATTCGCGGGGGATCCATGTCCATCATCGCCTTCACCAACGCACGAATTTTCGACGGTGTGCGTGCGCAGTATCTCGACGAATCCACCGTGGTCGTCGAGGGGACGAAGATCGTCGAGGTGTCGAGTGCCGCCGCTCACCGAAAAGCGGATGAAGTCGTCGACCTCCGGGGACGGACCCTCATCCCAGGCTTGATTGACGCGCACTGTCACGTGCTCGGATCGACCTTGAAGGTCGCCGAAATCGAGACCCAGCCGCTGACCTACGTCTCGCATCATGCAACGCGCATGCTGGGTCACGCCTTGCGCTGCGGATTCACGACCGTGCGCGACGTCGGCGGAGGCGATGCGGGCACCGCTCGTGCGCTCGAGGAGGGCCTGCTCCAAGGTCCGCGGCTTTTCTATGCGGGACGCGCGCTCTCGATGACGGGAGGTCACGGTGATTTTCGGGACCCCATGGTGGCCGTCGGCGCCTGCAGTTGTGCCGCTGAAAGTCGTGTGAGTGCGATTGTCGATGGGGTCGATGCGGTGCGCGCGGCGGCACGCGAGGAGCTCAGGCGCGGTGCGCACCACTTGAAACTCATGATGTCGGGCGGCGTGCTCTCACCCACGGACCCGCTGTGGATGGATCAGTTCTCGGACGAGGAGGTGCAGGTCGCCGTGGAAGAGGCGGCGCGCCGCAGGCGCTATGTCGCCGCGCACTGCCACCCTGCGGTATCGATCGCGCGGGCCGCCCGTCTCGGGGTGCGCAGTATCGAGCATGCCACCCTGATCGATGCGGCGAGCGCCGAGGCCGTGAAGAGTGCGGGTGCCTACGTCGTGCCCACGCTGGTGATCGGTCGCGCGCTGTTGGACGGGGCGGCAACCGCGGGGCTCCCGGCTTGGGCAGCCGGCAAGCTGAAGGAGATCAGCGACCAAGCGCTCTCCGGTCTCGAGCTCATGCATCGCACCGGCTTGAAGATCGGCTTCGGCACGGACCTGCTGGGGCCGCTCTATACCCAGCAGGCGCGGGAGTTTGCGCTGCGGCGCGAAGTTCAGCCCGCGATCGAGATACTTCGCTCGGCAACCTCGGTGAATGCCGAGATGATGCAGGAGCCAACGCTCGGGCGGATCTCGGTGGGTTGTGAAGCCGATCTCCTGGCGGTCGACGGCGACCCGCTCGCGGATGTGGCCGTGCTCGACCAGGACGGCAAGGGTCTCGCGGCGATCATGCAGCGCGGAACGTGGGTGAAACGATTGTCGCCGTAGGCGGACATTGCGTGCCTACCAGAAAAGCATCGGGGTCGTGTCCAGCACCTGCGTGCCCGTCTCGGTGACGATGAAATTGTTCTCGAAACCCGCGGTTCCGACGCCTGGCCGGCTGAGGAATGCTTCGGCCGTGAGGACCATGCCGGGCTTGATGGGACCTCGCATGCGCTTGTACCCGAAAGGTCCCGGGTCGTGGTCCCCGGTCGGAAGCAGATAGGTCGGAAAGCTCGCGCCGAGGCCATGGCCGAACATGGAGCTGTCGTCTCCCGCCTCTTCGAGGTAGCCGCCGGTGCGAGCAATTCCCGCCCACCGCAGCCCGAGGTCGCGGGCCGTGAGGGCGGGCGCCACGGCTTTGACCATCTCACCGACCAGATTCGCGCACCTCTCGATGAGAGCTCGCTGGGCGGGCGCAGGGCGCTTTCCGCAAATCGTCGTTCGGCCCGGGTCCATCCAGTAGCCCGCGAATACGGGCCCGTAGATCCAGATCGAGATCAAATCTCCGGCGCCGGGTGCGCGCATGTCGTAGCCGTAAAAGTCGTAGCTCACCGGAACTTGTGAGGCCGGCCCATGACTGATCGAGATTCGATGGAACCCCCCGCCGCCCCGCATGATGATGGCCGCGGCACGAGCGGCCGCTTCGCACGCGCGCTCTCCCGCAATCATGGCCTGCGTCGCGGAGGTGAGTGCGGCACTGACCAGAGTCCCCGCGGTCCGGTAGATCTCGAGCTCACGCGGGCTCTTGACCATCTGCGGTCCCTCGAGCAGCAGCTCATCCGTGACCCACTCGATCTGAGGCGTCTGCTTGCGCAGCACCCGGTCGAACACTCCCGGGTAGACATCGTCACCCACAACGGCCACCCGGCCCTCGATTCGCTCGGCGCGCAAATACTCAGCGAGCTTGACCGCCATGTGGCCCTGATGAACGACCAGCTTGCCGCAGACTATTCTTGCTGCGTCGATCCATTCACGTGATACACCGACATGCAGCTCCGGCTCGTGGCCCTTGCGAAGGAGCACGGCCGAGAATGTCCACGGCTCATCGGTCTCATCGCTCCACGGGTCCTGCCCCGTTCCATTGGTCACAAAGTTGGTCAGCCAGTAGACGGTACCCACCTTGTCGTAAGTACTTGCGGATCGCTGCCACACGACCACGTTCTCATAACCTGCATCCGCCATCGCCGCCTGAACCCGTTCCCATCGCGACACATACTCCTCTTTGCTGAAGAAGACCGCCGATCCCGATGTGCGATGGGCACCCGGTGCTGCGGCTCCCCGAGCGTCGCGCATCGCTGCGCATGTCACGGATGCGAGAACCGCGGAGGAGGTCGAGGATCGCAGGAAGGTGCGCCTATCCATTCAATCTCCCAGGAACGAGGTGACCGCGGCGAAGAAAGCGGCCGGCTGGTCCACGTAGCTCTCGTGTCCGCAGTGCTCGAGGATCACGAGGCGGGAGGCTTTGAGCGCCGCGTGTGTCTCCTCGAGCGTGGCGCGGCTCGGTAAATCATGATCGCCCGCGATGATGAGCGTCGGGATCGAAAGAGCTCGAAGCCCCGGCACGAAGTCGAATCCCGTGAGGTTGCCGTCGATGTGAAAGTCGCTCTTGCCACCCCACAGCGCCGTGAGCGCATCCCATCCGAGCGACTCCGCGGGCTCGCTCCAGGCGGGTGGGCGCACTGCATACTCGTAGGGCAGCTCGGCCTCGTCGGCCAGCTTGCGGTACTCGGGCTTCTGCGCGCCGTCCGGACCCAGGATCCCGCCCGCCTCGATCGCCTCGATCTTGGCGCGCAGCTCCGGAGCGAGTCCTGCCTTGATTGCCGCGAAATCGGCATTGAGACGCTCCGCACTCGAGCCGGTGCCCGCGAGAATCAGGCGCCGCACGTGCCGTGGGTAGCGAATCGCATAGTCCTGCGCGAGGATGCCGCCGAAGGAGTGCCCGAGCACATCGGTCGACTCGAAACCAAACGCGCGACGCACGGCATCGACATCGCAGGACATCGACTGGAGCGTGTAGCCGCTCATGTCGGCGGGACGCTGTGAGCGCCCGCTGCCCCTTTCGTCGATGAACACGAGACGATGCTTGAGCGCCAGCGGCAGGAGATGCGGAAGGAAATACTGATGGCTCGCGCCGGGCCCGCCGTGCAGGATGATCAGCGGGGGACCCGCGCCGATCGATTCGTAGTAGATGATGGCCCCGCATCCCTCAACGTACCCCTCCGACCTCGCAATCGAGGTGCCGGCGCCCCGATGAGGCGCAGAAGCGGGAGCACTCGCTGCGGCCGTCACCGCCGGTTCCAGGAGAAGGGCCGACAGCGCGAGTACGACGAGCCGCATCGTTTTTCGCATGTCAGTAATGCACCTTGAAGTCGATACCCACGGTGCGAGGCGGAGTGATGATCTCGGTGCGAAACACGTTCTCGTAGCTATAGGATGCGCCCTCCAGGAGCTCGAGCACGCCCCGGGTGTTCGTGAGGTTGTGGCCGTAGAGCGAAAGATCGTAGCGTGTATTGCGAAAGCCGAGGTGCCCATCAAGGCTACCGTACTCGGGTCGCGTCGCGCGGTAGGTGAAGCCCGCCGGCACCGAGCTCAGGTGACTGCCATCGAGTCCAATGTAGCCCGTGAGCGCGGTGATCGGCCGACTGTACTCCACGCTCACATTGAGCTTGCTTCGGGGCACATCGGGGATGGGGTCCCCCGCGCTTACCGCGGCCGCCCCCTGGAATGGCCCTGCGATTGATTTGAACTCGGCACGCAGGTACGAACCGCTCGCAGCGAGCACGAGCCCCTCGAGCGGCTTGAAGGTCAATTCGAGCTCCGCGCCGGTGCTCCGTGCATCGCCGACGTTGGCGACGAACAGCGAGCCACAACCCGGATCCGTCACGGCCTGCTGCACACCCTTCCAGTCGATGCGGTAGCCGGCAAGGTCGACCGTGAGGCGGCGGTCGAGGAGCTCGGTTTTTGCGCCGAGCTCGTAGTTCCACACGGAGTCGGGTTGATAGAGCGGGGAGTAGGCCTTGCCGAGCGTGCAGCCCGCGTTCGCGGGAAGTCCCACGTTCGGTCCGCCGGGCCGGTAACCGCGCGAGGCGCTGGCATAGAGCGTCGATCCATCGAAGGGATGGTACGTGAGAACCACACGCGGACTTGTGCCGTCAGCGCGCGCATGCACCAGCGGCTGGTTGGGCGCCGCGAGCGCGCCCGATTGCACGTTCATGAGGCTGTCGCGCAGCTCGTAGTAGCGAGCACCGGCCGTCAGCTCAAGTCTCGGCAGCAGCCGGTAAGTCAGGTCCGCGAACAGTGCAGCTTGCTGATCGATCACCGACTGATCGAAGCTATAGAGGTTGGCGCCGGGCTCGCCGAGGGCGGCGGCGAAGGCGGCGCTGTGGGTCGATTCGGTCGAGTGCTGACGGAAGCGGCTGAAGTATGCGCCCGCAACCCAGCGCAATCGGTGCTCGCTCGGTGAGGTGAGGCGCAGCTCCTCGATGAATCCGGCGTTGTGGGAAGTGTCGTAGTCCGTGGCAGGCGTATTTGGCGGGTAAGGCACCCCGAAGATCGGCGCGAGATCGGCAAAGAAGAGCGTGAAGTCATTGAGTGTCTCGGTGTCGCGTGACAGCACCGAGGTCGAAGACATGAAGGTTGCGGCACCCAAGTCATCGTCGAGCTCGAGATTGCCCACCTCGAGGCGGCTCCGCTGGGGTGTCGCCGTATATGCAGCGATGGAATCGTTCGGCAGGTTCGTGAAGAGATCGGAATTGCTCGCCGCGTCGACCTCCGAGAACATGAAGCTCGGCTTCACTGTGAGCCCTTCCGTCGGTCCCCACAGACCGAGGATCCGGCCGCTCTTGATGTCGGCGTCGTTGACGCGGCGCGCAGTCACGGGATCGTCCGGAACCGGCGTCGCGTAGTTGCCGGGCGCGACCCGATTGATGTATCCGGGGACATGCTCGTAGGCGCCGACGACACGCACGGCCGTGTCGCCGGCGAGCGGCAGATTCACCGCTCCCTTGACGAAATAGCCCGCGCCGCCGCCGTCCATACTCGAGCCGCCGGCCTCCGAATTGAGCGCGAATGTGCGCGGATCCGGCTGCGCCGTGAGGATCCGCACGGCGCCCCCCATGGAGCTCGCGCCATAGAGCGTGCCCTGCGGGCCGCGCAAGACCTCGATGCGATCGACGTCAAAAAAGTCGATGTCGGGGGCACCGGCATAACCATCCGTGCGGATATCGAGCGCCGTCTCATTGATATAGAAGGAAACCGCGGGCGCAAGCCCGTACGAGGTACCGAGGCCGCGCAGAGCAAGCGTCGACTCGCCCGGGCCGAGGACGTCGAAAGACAAGCTCGGCACTTCTTTGGAAAGATCCGCCGTACCCTGCCAGTGCAGGGCGTTGAGTGCGTCACCGGAGAGCGCCGTGATGGCCTCGGGCACGTCCTGCAACCGCTCCACTCGGCGCTGCGCGGTCACGACAATCTCCTCGAGCGAGTCGTCGGCGGCAAGACTTGGCGTGCTGAGGGTGGCGAGACTCGCCAGATAAGCCAATGCATGAACGCGAGTCACCTCGTCTCCCCCAGACCTCGAGTTAATCTAGTTTTCGTAGACCGTATGGCGACCGACAACGCGCTGATACTGCTCAGCGCCATAACGCACGCCGGGGCGCCGGTCGTAGCTGAAGAGGGCGATGACGCGCGGCACCGGGCCGATCACGGGTGGTACGCGATGCAGCGCACGCCGACCGCAGAAGAGTAAGAGGGTCCCGGCCTCGACCTTGACGGATCTCAGGCGCGACGAGCGCCCGTCGAGCACCTCGGCCACCGCGTCGTAGTGCTCATCGTTCTCGTCGCGGATGTTCGGCGCGAAGTCGAAGGTGCCCCCGGCCTGCGGGGCCTGCAGCAGAATCGAGACCACGAAATCATTCAGGTCGTAATGCCAGCCGTGCGTGTCACCTTCGTACATGACGGTGCAGGTGCACGCCATGATGGGATCAGCCAGGGGGTGGAGGGCGGGCTCATCGAGCATCTGCGCGATCCGACGACACAGCGTCTCGTTCGAATAGAGCGCGAGCAGTCCACCCGAGGGCGACAGGATGTCGTTCGGGACAATGTACTGGCGCGACAGATGCTTTCGCCGGCGCACGTGGTTTTCGGGATAGCGCTCGAGATCCGTCTCTTCATACGCGCTGAAGGTCTGCTCGCGACGATAGGCACGGCTCATCGCCCCGAGCGCCTCCTGGGTCATCGCAACCGCGGCGTCCGCTTTGAGGAAGCCCGGCAGGCAAGCGAAGTTATCCCGGGCGAGCTGGGCCCGCTTTTCGCGGATCACCGCGGACATCGCGGCGTCGTCCTCGAACGGATAGCGTTCGAGATCCACGAGATCTTCGAGCGACTGCATGACCGCCCTCGTCCATTTAATGATGTGGGATCATTTATATAGGAGCAGCGGATTGATTAAGCTAGAGATTTTTTCACATCTCATTATAATTTTGAGATGGTTACACTGCGTAGATCACTGCCGCCCATCAATGCTCTGGTGGTTTTCGAGGTCGCCGCCCGACATCGCAACCTCACGGCCGCCGGCGCCGAGCTGTGCATCGCAGCCTCGGCTGTCAGCCGCCACGTTGCGACGGTGGAGCGCGAGACCGGACTCGCGCTCTTCATCCGCAAGGGAAACAAGCTCGAGCTCACCATCGCCGGTCAGCGCTTGGCCGACGCAGTGGCGGCAGGCCTCGCGCACGTGCGCGACGTCCTCGCTTCAATCAAAGAGCGCCAGGCCGCTCGCATCCTGACCATCGCTTGCAGCCACGACATGGCGCAGCACTGGCTCATGCCGAGATTCCCGCAGCTCGCGGATGCGCTCTCGGACCGTGCGCTGCGGGTCATCACGGCGGAGTCGTACGAGAACTTCGATGCGCCCGATATCGATCTGTCGATCCGCTTCGGCAATGGACACTTCCCGGGATTCAGTGCAATGCACCTCTTCGACGAAGAGGGATTCCCCGTCTGCGCCCCGGCGCTCCTCGAGCGCCATCCGGAGCTCATGAACGCACCACCCGAGGTGCTCACTCGCTTCCCATTGCTTCGACTCGCCAGCGAGGATCAGATGGGCATGAAGTGGACGGACTGGCTGCGCGCCGAGGGCGTGGGCCTGCCGGTGGTCCGCGGACCGGTGTTTCCCAACTTCACGGTGCTCTTGCTCGAGCTCATCGCGGCACGCGGGGTCGCACTGGGCTACGCGCACGTCGTCGATCAGCTGCTCCTCGAAGGACGCATCGTGCGCCTATCGAATCGATCGGTGCGCACGGGCCTCGGCTTCTATGCCGTGTGTCGCGATCCCGGCTCAGCGCCGATCCGGACCCTCATCGAGCTGTTCCGCAAGAACGAAAGCGCAGAGCTGTGCTAGTTTTTGAGACGATGGGTCAACTGCGGACGACAACCTCAAGACCGGGCCGAGGAACATGAAAACTCATCGCCGAATCTCATCGCCGCTGGTAGGCGCGGCGGTGATCGTGTTTGCCGCGATCGCCAGCCTCGCGTGGGCAAGGGACTGCCTCGGTGGACCGGCCGCAGCGAAACTGCCCGTCGCGAGCCTGCTGGACGGCAAGACCTCGAGCGGCCCGGTCGATAATTCAGCCTTCGCCCCGGCGAGCGATGCGCAACCCGCGCCCGCGTTCAGCGCGGTGCTCGAGGTGGCGGGTGCAGGAATGCAGACAAATCCCGTATTGGTGCAGCCCGCGCCGGACGGCCGCGATGCGAGGTTGTTCCCGTCGATTCGTCTCGAAGTGTTCAGCCTGGGCGATCTCCTCGTGCCGGTAGAGCGAGGCGAAATGGTCCGCGAACAGCGCTCTCCCACGGGTCAGGCGAGTTACTGGCGAGTAATACCGCAGTTCGGGCGCATCTGGCACGAGCCGACCGACGGTGGATGGTCACGCGCTGCACTGCCGCTCATGCTGGTCAATGACACCGAGAATCACGCCCATCAGGGACTCGCAACCTTCCTGTATCGAGGCGGCAAGGTCAGCGGACTGCGCTATCAATTCGTGCAACAGACGGCTCCCTACCTGCTCCAGCAGCATTTCGTGATGTGGGGCGCGAGCGCCGTGCAGGTCAGTGCCGCCGATACCGGCAGACTCGAGGAGCGAAGGTCCGCCGCGCGCGCCGAACTGGCCGATCGACTGCCGGCGCGTCCCTGGAGCGAGCTGGTGAAGCAGGCGCCGGCAGGGACGCTTGCGGGATTCGGCGGGCCGCTGAAACCGAAGTGGATGGTCGAAGCCGCACTGGTTCGCGACGGCACTCTCTATTATCAGGATGCACCCACCGCCTTCGGACCCTACCCCTACCCGCTCGAAATGCGCTTCGGCGTGCGCTCCATCATGAAGAGCGTGGCCGCACCGTTGAGCCTGCTGCATCTGGCGGAGCTCTACGGACCCTACGTGCTGAACCTGCACATCGGTGACTATGTGCAGGGGTTGGATCCAAAGTTCGCGCGCATCCGGTTCATCGATGCGGCCAATATGGCCACCGGCTTCGGCGGTGTCGGAAGCCTGAAGACCCATCCCAACGACGGCTTCGATGGCTACCTCGAGGGCGACTATGACGCCTGGTACATGGCGCCCTCGAATGCGGAGAAGCTACGCCAGATCAACATCCATCTGCGGCCCTATCCCTGGGAGCCCGGTACCGTGTGGCGCTATCGGGATCAGGATTTCTATCTCCTCGGGCTTGCGGTCGACGCCTTCGTCAAGTCGGTTCGCGGCCCCGACGCCGATGTTTGGACGATGCTGAAGGACGAGGTGTTTGCGCCCCTCGGCATCCATCACGCTCCGGCGGTGCGCACGCGCGAGCCCGACGGACGCGACGGGAGCGTGTGGTTCAGTGCCGGCTACTATCCGAGCCTCGATGATCTCGCGAAGATCGCGCTGCTGTACCAGCACCTCGGGGCGCACGAAGGGAAGCAGCTGCTGCATCGTGAGCTGACCGCCGACCTCATGGCGGCCCGGGATGCCCTGGACGTGGCCGGCGATGCGTCCGTCGACCGCGCCGCCCATGCACAACCGGCGCGCGAACTCTACCGGATGGGATGGCACTTCATCTCCTATGTCGGCAGCCGCTCACACACTCATTTTTACCTGCCGACCATGTCCGGATCGGGGGAGAACGAAGTCATCCTGTTTCCCAACGGCATGATCTCCCTACGCACGGCGAACGCGGCCGGGCTGCCTCCCGGCGAGTCGGCCATGGATCCCACCCTGCCGACCACGCCGCAGGTGGTCGATCGCCTGGCGCCCTTTTGAGGGCACTGCGACCGGAAGGGCCCATAGACAACGTCGAGACACGGTCCCTATCGATCATTCCAGGGCCAGCCGGTCGCGAATTTGATGGGTCCTCGGACTGGAAAGATACGTGGATAAAATCCGGTTGATGACGCATTTCCCTGCTCGATGGCAGCGAGCACTCTGTCGAGTGCACGCAGATCCTCGAAGTTGAGCTCGGGTGCTTTCACCACGACGGTCGAATCCTCCATGTGTGCAGCAAATATGCGCGTTGCCGGATCGATCATCGACAATAGCGCTTGAGTCGTGGCCCGATAGGCGCTGCGACTCGCCCCGGGTAGAAAGGCATATAGTTCGCCCGGATAGATAAAGTCACCCGCGAAAAGCCAATGGCGATCTTCATCGTAGAGCGCTACCGAGGTTGGCGTATGACCGGGCGTCACCAGCAGCTGCAAGCGACGGCCACCCAGATCGATCCTCGAGTTAGGCCGCCACCACTCGTCCACGTGAACCGTCGGCTCGACTCGACGGTCCGCGAACCCCAGGAACTCATATCGCTGCAGAGTCAGGAGGGAGCCATGAGCTCGCGCCCGTAACGAGGGAGCATCGAGCATGGCTGTCAAACCGAATCGGCCCAAAGCGCCAACGTGGTCGAAATGCAAGTGCGAGGCGATCACGGTCACGGGAAGGTCGGTGATTGAGCGAACCACCGGCCCGATGTCTCGCAGACCGCTGCCCGCATCGAATAGTAAGGCGCGCCTCGCACCCAAAATAAGATAGCTGTAGTTACCCTGATAGTAACGCGGCTCACCGATGGCGAAGGTCGACTCGTCCAAGGACTGCACCAAGAAATAGTCGTCGAACCATCGCCCAATGACGGGGGCGTTGGGCTTGGGCTCCAGCGTCGGTGAGCGACCCTTAAGGTCGAATGCGTATTCGGCGTACAAGTAGGGTGCAAACGCTGCGGCCGCCGCCAGGAGCACAACCGTGGCGAGAACGGCGAGCAGCATCCAGCGCCTCACAGCCTCACCTGCGTCGCCTCGTCAGAACGCCCTTCGAACGCTCACACTGACACTCCGGGGGATGCCCGGAACCTTGCCGTAGAACAGGGTCTGGTAGTTGTTAACGAAGGACTTCTCATCGAAGCTGTTGCTCAAGATCAGACGCGCTGTCCACGTCCCGGTATCGTAGCCGATAAGTCGACGAGCTTGTAACTGGGGATGTCGCCGGTCGTGCCATGGAAGGCGATCTTCTCGGCATCGACGTAACGTAACCCGCCCCCGACCGACAGTCCCGGAATCCAGCCCCGACCGAGCGTGTAGGTCATGTCAAGACTGAAAGTGTTTTGGATTTTCACCTCATTTTGAGGCTACAAAAGGAGCCGCAACGGCCGGGAAACGGACCTGGTCATTGGACATCCCGCAAAGGTCAAAATTTTTTGGCCTTGCCGTCAATGCACCAGAACCAGATACAGTGGCGCCCAGGCGAGAAGCCCATGTGCTGCGCTCGCATTTCAGGCTCACGGGCTTCTTGCAAGAGCCGAATTGGCATCGAGCCCAGTGCTCGCAATTGTTCCTGAGCACGTGATACTTGTCTTCGCCAAGTCGCGAGCGGGCCCGCGTTACGACTTCCCCCGGTGAATACGCCTCGCTGTATTCAATGATCCGCACCGCTCGACCCATGGAGAATCGTGACATCGCCACTTCCTCGACCGGCCCTGAACACAAGCATCGGTTGAGGCCCGTGTAATGCACCACCATTCCGCGACCGACGTAGATGCCGTGATGCAGGTAGCCGCCGCGAGGTCACCAGGTGCTCGTCGGAACTGGCGACTCTGTTGATCAAGACTGCTGGCTCGAAGGTGCAGCCCATGGCTTTTGGCTGCTAGGCATTTCCCTGACTCTTGTCCTCGACGACGCTATTGCCGCCATCAATGACGATCAGCTGGCCCGTCACGTATGCTGCGCCGGCCGAACACAAATAAGCCACACAGCTCGCGACCTCCTCCGGGGTCCCCGAGCGGCCGATCGGCGTTGCGAGGCCGGCCCGTGCCTCAGCCACGGGCTGCGATCCCGTTGCGATCCACCCTGGCGCGACCGCATTCACCGTAATTCCATGCCGAGCCACCTCCAAGCACAGCGCTCGAGTCAAGCCCAACATCCCCGCTTTCGCCGCCGAGTAGGCGGCATGAAACGCAATGCCGGTCACCGGTCCCGTCGTCGACGACACATTGACGATCCGGCCTGACCTGCGCGCTTTCATTCCAGGCAGGCACGCCCGCGCGACATAAAAGGCGGTTGTAAGGTTGCGGTCTAGGCTTTGGGCCCAGGTCGCCGTGGTCATCTCTTCGAGCGGGCCGATCGGATCGGACCGGCCGAGCGATGTCATGCCGGCGTTGTTCACCAGTATCTCGACGTCGCCAACCTCAGCTGTCAGCTGAGACACGCGCTGCGGATCCGTTAGATCTGCCGCGAATCCGACTGCATCGATGCCTTCTGCCCGCAGTTCGCGGGCGCGATGCTCGATCCGCGCCGTCGTCGATACGATCGCGATGCGGTGCCCTGCTTGGCCCAGTGCGCGGGCGATGGCGAAGCCGATGCCGGTTGGACTGCCAGCTCCCGTTATCAGCGCGATGGTATGTTTTCCCGAGCTGCTCATGGGCAATGACCGATTGCCCCGGCTAATCTGGCAGCATGTGCGGGAATAGACTCCACGCAGCTTCCGCTTCAAGCCAGGGCAGCGAGGAATAATCTGTAATGGTCAATCCGCCATCGACAATCAGTGTCTGCCCGGTAACAAAGCTTGCATCCGGGGAGGCCAGGAACACAACTGCACGCGCGATCT
>Ga0209060_10002449_pt1 | contig 17234 bp, 14 predicted proteins | sample Coa_R1_8_FD_187155 | JGI IMG/M metagenome (GOLD analysis project Ga0209060, IMG submission 187155) | Surface soil microbial communities from Centralia Pennsylvania, which are recovering from an underground coalmine fire - Coalmine... | ecosystem: Environmental > Terrestrial > Soil >...
GCTCTCCCCCGGACCCGGCGATCCGGCCCAACTGGGCTATGTTGTGGAGACGGTGCGCGGCCTCATCGGCAAAAAGCCTATTATGGGCGTCTGCCTCGGCAATCAGATCCTGGGGTGCGCCTTCGGCAGCAAGACGTTCAAGCTGAAGTTCGGACATCGAGGCAGCAACCATCCGGTCAAAGATCTGGCAACCGGACGTGTCTCCATTACGTCTCAGAATCATGGCTATGCCGTAGATCCGGATGGCCTGAAGGATGGGATGGAAGTAGCGCATATCAACTTGAACGATGGAACGGTCGAAGGGCTGCGCCATCGGGAACTGCCGATCTTTTCGATACAGTATCACCCGGAAGCGTCGCCGGGCCCAACCGATAGCGCCTACTTCTTCCGTTTGTTCCTTCAGATGATTGAAGCAGCGAAGGGAGAGCCAATCCATGCCGACGGTGCTTTCTGCAAATAGAGGCGATTCTGTTTCTGCCACACCGGAGAGCGCGGCTGAGTTCCGCGCGAGGCGCCGCCGGGCGCGTGTGGCAATCATGTGCGGTATCTTGCTCCTGTTGCTCTTTGTTTTGGGCGGATTTATGTCGAATTATATCCCCTCGGAGTCCATGGAGCCGACCCTGACTCCCGGCGATCATACGCTGACCATGCGCGCCTGGCTCGCCTATCCCATGGGCAGCAATCCGGGGCGGGGAGATATCATCGTATTTCGCCTTCCTACCCGCCAGCTCGATAGGGGTGGTTCCGACACGCCTGACAGCGGCCCGGCGGAAGCGCCGCCCTCGCTGGACCAGAAGCCGGACTATACCATACTGATCAAGCGCGTGATCGGCCTGCCGGGAGATACGGTGCAGATCAAGGGCGATGTGATTTTTATCAATGATAAGCCACTGAAGGAGAACTATCGCACCCGGCCGGCGATAGACCCGGATGCACATGACTTTCAATACGCGTATTACGATCCGCTCAAGGTGAAGCCCGGGGAGCTTTTTGTGTTGGGGGACAATCGTAATTCCAGCGACGACGGACGTTTCTGGGGCACGCTGAAGCGCCAGGATGTCCTCGGCAAATATATGTTTGTGCTCTACAACGATGGCAAGCATGGGCCAAACGAACAGCGCGAAAACGCAAAAAGCGACGATACCAACAAGCGCTGATCTGAAGCTGCCTGGCGCCATAGGAGCGGGTCTGCTCGTTATCATCATGGGCGTCGTGCGGTGCATCGCCCTCGATTCGGACGCCTACGGGCGGCTCTCGTGGAGCGCAGCCCTGTTGACGGATGAGGGCTACTATATCCATAACGCCCGCAATCTGGTGCTGTTCGGGCAGATGCGCACCGATGGGTTCAACAATGCGCTCATCATGCCGACCCTGCACTACCTCCAGGTCGCTGTTTTCTCGCACTTCGGCGTGGGGGCCATCCAGGCGCGGATGATCTCGGTCGTCCTGAGCTTGCTGACCTTGCTGATCTTCGCGATCGCTCTGAACAGAGCCTTCGGCGGGCGGGTCGCGCTGCTGGGAACGCTGTTCCTGGGGCTGGACCACGTCCACTTTCTCTACAATCGTATGGCGCTGATGGACACGCCCGCCGCCTTTGTCATGGTCTGCAGCTTTGCGGCCTGGGTGGAGAGCGTGCGTGCCGAGCGACGGCAGGAGGCGTGGCTGCTCCTCTGTGGGCTGCTGCTGGGGCTGGCGTTCGCCACGCGGGGCTTGTCCGCGCTGCTCATTCCGGTTCCCCTCCTGCTGGCCTGGCGAAGGGCGGAGAGAGGGCCTGGCCGCTGGAGGGGGAGCGTGGCGCTGGGGGCGGGATTGGGAGCGGCGCTGGCTCTCTATATCGGGTGCTGGTACTTGCCGCACCGGGGCGAACTGGGGCAGATCAACCACTACTACCTGACGCGCCAACTGCTGCCGTCGAGTTTCGGACAATTTGCCCATCAGATGGGAAACGCGCTCTTCGGGGATGACAGAGGTTTTTCGCCCTACTTGTTCCGGCACACGCCGATCCTGTTTCTGCTCGCCCTGGCATGGATCGCCTGGCGGTTGGTTGCCCCTCGGCGACAGGCGGCGGACCCCGCCGATGCCAATGCGGACTTTCTGGGGGGGTGGCTGCTGGCGGCGTGGGTGGTGCTGGCGGTCATCGGTTACGCGCCCAGCCGCTACTATGTGCTGTTCTATCCGGCGCTGGCAGGAATCGCCGCCCTGGCGCTGGTGCAGGGAGGAGCCATCTGGGAGACGATGGGCAGCCACCGCGGGATGCGGGCAGCGCTCGGCGGTTTTGTGGTCTATCATCTCCTCACGACGGCTTTTCACCCGGTGCGTGCAGCGGGAGTAGGGGGTATCTGGGCTCTGGCCCTCGGAGCGGGGGCGGCGCTCTGGCGCATACCGCTTCCGACCGGCAGGGGAGTAAAGGTTGCAGGGGCCGTCGCACTCACGCTCTGGGGGCTTATCAATGGAGGCTGGACGCTGGACTGGCTGACCCATCTCACCTACACCCAGCGGGATGCAGACCGCTATCTGGCGCAGCGCCTGCCGCCCAATAGCGTCCTGCTGGGCGATGTCGCACCGGGCCTCTGCCTGAACAACCGCTTTCGGTGTGTCAATGTCATACCCGGCCTCTGTAACGATGAGAGGCCGATTGAACAATTTTCACCCGCGCCGTGTTATATCATCATACTCGACGGGCGCTTCAAAGAGTACTACTGGCGTAAGAACTACCCGCAGTATGTGGTTCCGAGCCGGCGGGCAGCGCTATTGCCACGTATCATTCGCTACGATGTGGGCGTGTATCGGGTGAACACAGGAGCATGAAAAGGTAAAGGATGCCAAAAGACGCGAGTATCAAAAAAGTGATGGTTATCGGGTCGGGGCCGATCATTATCGGGCAGGCGGCGGAGTTCGATTACGCCGGAACCCAGGCCTGTCGGGCGCTGCGGGAGGAGGGCGTCTCCGTCGTGCTCATCAACTCCAACCCTGCGACGATCATGACCGATACCGAGACGGCGGATCGGGTCTATATCGAACCGCTGAATGTCGAGTTTGCAGAGCGTATCATTGCCTGCGAGCGCCCCGACGGCCTGCTGCCTACCCTGGGCGGTCAGACCGGCCTCAACCTGGCGACGCAGTTGGCGGACGCCGGTATCCTCGAAAAGTACGACGTGCGTCTTCTGGGAACGCCCCTCTCGGCTATCAAGAAGGCCGAGGACCGGGAAGAGTTCCGTAACCTGATGCAGCAGATCGGCGAGCCTGTCCCGGAATCCTGGATCATCACCGAAGTGGCGCAGTTGGCCGAACCTGTCGCCTCGGGCATCTGGCCGCTGATCGTGCGCCCTGCTTATACCCTCGGCGGGACCGGCGGCGGCATCGCCTACAATGAGGCGGAACTCTATGAGATCGCCCGGCGCGGCCTGACCCTCTCGATGCGGCATCAGGTGATGGTCGAGCGGTATCTGGCGGGCTGGAAAGAGGTCGAATACGAGGTGATGCGGGACGCCAACGACACCGCCATTACCGTCTGCAACATGGAGAACTTCGACCCCATGGGCGTCCATACCGGGGATAGCATCGTCGTCGCGCCCTCGCAGACCCTCTCCGACAAGGAGTACCAGATGCTGCGGACCGCCTCGCTCAAGATCATCCGCGCCCTGGGGATCGAAGGCGGCTGCAACGTCCAGCTCTCGCTCAGCCCCCACTCTTTCGAGTACTATGTCATCGAGGTCAACCCGCGCGTCTCCCGCTCCTCCGCACTGGCCTCCAAGGCGACCGGCTACCCCATCGCCCGCGTCGCCGCCAAGATCGCCACCGGTCTGTACCTGGACGAGATCGAAAACGCCGTCACCCGGCAGACGCTGGCCTGCTTCGAGCCGGCGCTGGACTACTGTGTGGTCAAGATCCCGCGCTGGCCCTTCGATAAGTTCAGTGTGGCGGATCGGCGCATCGGCACGCAGATGAAGGCGACGGGCGAGGTGATGGCGATTGACCGCGCCTTTGAACCCGCCCTGATGAAAGCCATCCGCTCCCTCGAAGTGGGGATCTATGGCCTGGCGAACAAAACCTTCCACCAACTCAGCGACATCCAGTTGGAGGGAATGATCCAGACCCCCAACGACGAGCGGCTCTGGGCCATTACCGAGGCCTTTCGGCGCGGCATGATGCTTGTGGAGATCCAGGCCCTGAGCGCCATCGATCCCTGGTTCCTCGAAAAGCTGTCCGGGTTGGTCAGCCTGGAGACGCGTCTGCAGGCCAATGGGCGGGCCATCGCGCGCCTCGCAGCCAGGGAAGAGGAGAAGGCAGACGAAGCGACCGATGGAAGCAATGCCTCCCACTCCCCGCTCGACACCGAAAACCCGCTGGTGACCCGGCTGCTACGCGAGGCGAAGCGGGCCGGCTTCGCCGACAGGACCCTGGCCGAATTTGCGGGGATCCCGGAGATGGCGTTCCGCGCCCTCCGGAAGCGCCTCGGCATTCTGCCCACCTACAAGATGGTGGATACCTGCGCGGCGGAATTCGAGGCGGCCACGCCGTATTACTACTCGTGCTACGACACAGAAGATGAAGACTAACCACAGAGGACACAGAGGAACACAGAGAGGACACAAGGTCATTTATCAGGATCACAGGTTTGGAAGAAACCGGATTGCGTTCTGACGGCAGGGCTTCCTCTGTGCCTCTCTGTGTCCTCTGTGGTGAGAAGAAGAAGATTATGAGGATCGGGCTGAACCATATGGACCCGCGGATCGCGGCAGCGACCAAAGACCGGCTCGCTGCGCCTCTGCCTCTGTTTCTTAAGGACGAGATCCGCTGGAGCCGTCCCAACACCTACTTCTTCGACTGGATGTCGCCTGCGGATAAGCGCAGGCGCGAACCGACGAAGGATGAGCAGGCTGCTTTTGCGCTGCGGAAGCAACGGGATGAGGTGGCGACCCGGCGGGGATTGCTGACGGCGTTTGTACCTCTGGTGGTCGGAGGTGGGGTGGGGGCGCTGTTGAGCATGCTCATGCATGAGGTGGCGCTGCCGGTGGCGGCAGCGACCTGGTTGGGCATGACCGGGGCGGGGATCTGGTGGACGCGGCAGGTGGCGCCGGAGCGCTTTTTGAACTATGAGGTCTCACTGGAAGAGATGCGGGCGGCCTTTCGGCTGCTGACGCTGACGCGGGCAGAGCGGGTCTATTGCGATACTCTTCTGCTGATTGCCGCCATGGAGCCGAACCAGGAGGCGCGGCACGCCATACGGCAGACGCTCGGCCAGCTCAATGCCCTGCTGGAGGATAGCCGCAAGCTGGAGAGGCAGCGGCAGAGCCTCCTGCATGTTTTGGGAACGCATGTGGTGGGGGAGCTGGAGAAAGAGAAGGAGACGCTGGGCAAACGGATCGAGGCCGTGAGCGACCGGGTGACCCGCCAGTCGCTGGAACAGAGCCTGCAGATGGTGACGACGCGCCTGGAGAACGCCAGGACGTTCGAGCAGGCGCTGGTAAGGCTGAACGCACAGCAGGAAGCCCTGGTGCATGCCTTCTCCTCCGCCCAGTCGGCGCTGGTCCGGATGCAGGTCGCTCCCAGCGCAGCGACGGAGCAGGCGGCGCAGGAGATCACGGAGACCGTCGAAACCATGAACCAGCAGACACGCTCGGTCGAAAAAGCGGTGGAAGAAGTCATGACATTGCGCCTCTCGTAGCGAAGGAGCCGGATCTTGGGGGAGTTCCAACGGCGGGTGAACCGGATCGGGGTCCGGCCTCTGTTCGGTGTGCTGCTGCTGCTCGCATTGGGGTATATGCTTCCACAGATCTCCTACATGTGGCAGCACTGGAATGCACAGGATACGCCAAGCTGGGTGGGCACCTTTCCGGGCGACCCTACGCTCGCCAATCACGCGGCGGACATCGATACCTGGTTCATTCACGGCGGCCTGGTCAAAGCGCCGCATTTCCGTGACACGTGGCAGTGGTGGGTCGGCACCTGGGTCGGGCAGGTGCCCTTCTATCGCCCGCTCACCTCGATGGTGTTCTGGGTGGAGTGGCAGCTCTGCGGAGATCGGGAGCCGCGCTATATTCTCTTTGCAATGGTGCTCCATCTGCTGGTCGTCGCGCAGTTTGGGCGTGTATCTTATGCGCTCTTTCGGTTCTGGCGCTGTCCGTACCCGCAGTGGGCCATGTTGATTGCCGGCCTGGTGTTTGTGGATGGTCTCTATTGCTTTCCCACGAGGCAGCTCTCGAACCTGATGGTTTTCGCGTTCTGGAAGAACCAGCCGGATTCGCTCTGCGCCCTGTTCTTTCTGCTGGCATTGTCGGCCTATCTCAACGCGCTTCCCAACGCAGAGTCCCCCCTCCCGGGTGATGGGGGTAGGGGCGCTGCTTGCCGCGCCCAAGCTCAGGGCGCAGCAAGCAGCGCCCCTACAGGCCGTGCCCTGGGGGGGGGGCGAGGGATCTCCGGCGTGGGCTGGGCCGCGATCTGGTTTGCGGCCTCCTGTTTGTCCAAGGAGGCGGGGAGCTTGCTGCCGCTGCTGCTGCTCTCCCTGGAGGCGCCGTATCTTCGGTCGGGGGATCGCGCAGCGCGCCGGCAGGCGCTGCGCCGGTTGGCGCCGCAATTCGGGGTGCTGGTCGGCTTCCTGGTTCTGCGGGCCGTCTGCCTGGCGCAGGTGGTCGGTTTCCGTTACGGCGACAATGGCGATTGGCCGGTCCGGCTGGTAAACGAACTCTTTGGCCCGCTGCTCCGCATCACCTACTGGCATCATCCGCTGATCCTGTTGTTGGGGCTGGGGCTGGCGGTAGGCGTCGGCTGGTGGCTCTGGCGTCGGCAGAGAGGAGAGCAGAAGCCCCTGGCTCCTGCGCGCGTGCTGGCGGGCGTCGGGATGCTCTGCGCGCTGTTGCTCCTGATGGGCTTGCTTACGACGCCGGGCGGATTGGGGAGGGTGCTGCGCGGCTACGCGAGCCATATCACCGTAAGCGGGGCGATAGGCGTGGCCCTGTTTGTCATCGGGGTCGGCGGGGCGGTTCTCTATCGCCGCCGTCTGGCGCTGTTCGGCACGGTCTGGGTGTTGACGACGCTCGTCTTCCCCCTGTTGACGCCGAGCCTGCATCCGTTTTTGTGGGATGGCATATTCTATTCGCACTATACAAACCCGCATCGCTACTATCTGGTCGAGGCCGGGTTTGCGCTCTTGATCGGCGGCGGGCTGACGCTCTGGGGCCGCAGTCGTCCTGGGGCGGAGGAGACGGGGGCGTCGCGCCCTATTGAGAAGGAAGAGACGTGACACCATCATCGCGTAAAAAAATTATCGTGATCGGGTCGGGACCGATCCGCATCGGGCAGGGGATCGAGTTCGACTACTCCTGCGTACACTGCGTCTGGGCGCTGCGGGAAGCCGGATACGACGCCCTCATCATCAATAACAATCCGGAGACGGTCTCGACCGACTTCGACACCTCGGATCGCCTCTTTTTCGAGCCGCTGACCGTGGAGGATGTGCTCAATATCCTCGACCGCGAACAGCCGGAGGGCGTGATCGTGCAGTTCGGCGGGCAGACGGCGATCAACCTGGCGCGCCCTCTGGATGAGGCGGGCATTCGGATCTTCGGAAGTTCGTCCGACTCCATCGATCTGGCGGAGGACCGCGACCGCTTTGAAAAAGTGCTGCGCGAACTGGACATCCCCAAGCCCGCCGGGCGCGCCGTCGTCAGCACGGAGGAGGCGCTGGAGGTAGGGGAGGAGATCGGTTTTCCGGTACTGGTGCGCCCCTCCTATGTCCTCGGCGGGCGGGCGATGGAGATCGTCTATACCCGCGACGAACTCGAACGCTATATGACCTATGCCGTGGATGTGTCACCGAAAGCTCCGATCCTCGTGGATAAGTATATCCTGGGCAAAGAGGTGGAGGTGGACGTCATCAGCGATGGCGTGGACTGCCTGCTGCCCGGCATCATGGAGCATATCGAGCGGGCAGGGGTCCACTCCGGCGACAGCATGGCGGTCTATCCGCCTCAGTCGCTCTCGCAGGCCGTCATTGCGCAGATCGTCCAGACGGCGACGCTGCTGGCGCAGCGCCTGGAGGTGCGCGGCTTGATGAACATCCAGTTTGTGGTGGATCGCGCCACCGATACCGCGCAGGTGCTGGAGGTCAATCCGCGTGCATCCCGTACCGTGCCATACCTGAGCAAGATCACGGGCATTCCGATGGTGCGTGTCGCCACGCGCGTCATGCTCGGCCAGACGCTTCAGGAGCAGGGCTACCGCTCCGGCCTGTATCCCGATCAGGGGAGCATCGCCGTCAAAGCCCCCGTCTTCTCCTTTGCAAAGCTGGCGCAGGTGGACATCGGGCTAGGCCCGGAGATGAAGAGTACCGGCGAGATCATGGGGATGGACGCCTCTTACCCCAGCGCACTCTACAAGGCGCTGCTGGCCAGCGGCATCGACGTCCCGGAGGGCGGGACCCTGCTGGTCTCTCTCGCCGATGCGGATAAGGCGGAGGCGGTGCCCATCATTCGCAGTTTCGCCGCGCAGGGTTTTCGCCTGTATGCCACGGAGGGGACGGCGCTCTATCTGCAGGCGCAGGGCATCGAGGCGACGACGGTGAAAAAACTGCATCAGGGCGAGGGCAACATCGTGGATCTGATCAAGAGCGGGGAGATCACCCTGCTGATCAATACGGTCTCCAGCGACAAGCGGATCGAACGGGAGGGCGCGCGCATTCGCCGGGCCTCCGTCGAGGCAGGGGTCCCGTGCCTGACCAGCCTGGATACGGCCCATGCGCTGCTGCTGTCGCTCTCCGCACGCAAACAGGCCGACGGTTTCGCGCTGGCGACCGTGGACGAGTATCTGCATCGTACCCTGCACTGAAAGGAGAATTCCTTAACATGAAGATCCTCTTGCGTCTATTTTGCCTTGCCATACCGGCAATATCGGCTCTCTGTGCGGTACACGCTGCCTGGGCGAAGCCGCAGTACGCCATGAAAGAGGAAAAATCCTGCCAGTACTGCCATGTGAATGTGGCTCCGGGGCAGCCGGATGAGGCGACCGGGTTGCGGCAGCTCACTACCCGCAATCCGCGCGGGATCTACTATCAGGCGCACAACCATACATTCGAGGGCTACTCCGAGCGCCAGGTGATGGGAGCGGCGGCTCCGCCGGTCTATCACCTGGTGTGGAAGGAGGATCTGCCGGATGCGCCCCGGCGAATCGCGGTCGCGGATGTGACCGGAGACGGCAAGCCTCGGCTTATCACGCTGAACGAGGATCCGGAGCGGCGCGGGTTCGCGATCCTGACGGTGAAGAAGTGGGATGGCAAGGCGTTCACGACGGAATTTACCGGCGCTGTGAAGGCGCTGCCGGACAAGCTGGCGGTCGGCAAATTTGCCGGGAAGGACAAACCCGCTGTGATCGTGACCGGTGACGCGCTCTGGTATTGGGACGGTAAGACCTACGCCAGGAAGCCGGCTTCGCGTCCGCTGCCCCTGTTCGGGGTGGCAAGATTGCTCTCCGGCAGCGAATGCCTGGTGTTGGGGGACCTCGGCGCCGATGGCAAAACACCGGTCTTCAAAGCCTATCGTGTGGATACGAGCGCAGCGGAGTGGCTGACGGATCGGAGCGAAGCCCCCACCGCAAAGCAAGTATCACTTTACGATATGAGGGCCGATCCGGAATTCTTCCATGCAATGGGAATCGTAGCGAACGGGGTGATCGGGTTATGGGACGTGCGCAAATTCGGAACTCTCTTCTTCTACTATGTCCGAGGGGAACCCATCCTGGAAACTTCCGGCGCACCAGGCGATGCCAAGGACCCCAAGCAAGGGAAGGTTACGTCCAGGGGGATTGCCAGCCATGTCGCATTTCGCGACCCGAGCAAGGATCAGGGCGAGGAGTTGTGGAGTACGCCGAAAATGGAGGGCATGGTGATGGATGTCGCACAGGAGGATGGCAAAGGAAGCGGCAAGCCGGGCCTGCTGGTCCTGACAAGCGCCTCCGATACCAGCAAAACGCGCATGCTCACCTTCTTTCTCCTGGATTAGACGGCTGCATCAGGATACAGATGACACACATCGTTCTTTTTATTTGTACCGGCAACTACTATCGGAGTCGGTTCGCGGAGATCGTCTTCAATTATCTGGCCGGTGAGACTCAGGTAGGATGGGCGGCGGATTCACGTGGGCTGACGCACGATATTAGCGGCAATGTCGGTCCGATCTCACCCTACGCGCTTGCGGGCCTGGAGGAGCGCCATATCGCTCTCTCAGGTCCTCCCCGCTTCCCGATGCCGCTTCTCTTAGAGGATCTGGAGCAGGCGACGACCATCATTGGGATGGATGAGGAGGAGCATCGGCCCGTGCTGGAGCAGCGCTTTCCCGACTGGAAGGACCGCATCGAGTACTGGCGGGTGCATGACGTCCACCAGACCTCGGTCTCGACGGCACTGGCAGCGATAGAGAGCCAGGTGCGCGCCCTGCTCGAACGCCTGACGAACATCCACGAAAACGAAGCGTAGAGTTTAGTGCACGGCGTTGAAACGCCGGTCTACGTTTGCAAAGCCCACCTGCGTGGGCTATCAATTGAGTCCGCGAAGGCGGACTTTGCAAACGTAGACTGGTACTTTAGTGCCGTGTGTCTGAAGCCTCCCGGATTAATCTTGCCGCTTCCGATTCCGGTTTGCGTTCGAGAATCAGCGATAGGGCAGTGAACCCTTCCGGAGTCTGCGCATGCACATCGGCGCCAGCGTCCAACAACAGCCTGATGATCTCCGGAGATACAAACCACGACCAGGCCCCGGTTGCGTACATAAGCGGCGTTCTCCCATGCCGATCTTTCTCATTCACGTTCGCACCCTGTTGGATCTTCTGTCGAACTGTCTGGATGTCTCGCTCTAAGATGGCTTCAATGAGGCCGATCTGGACACCTGCTTGCAGCAATAAGGGTTGAACGTTTGCACCGTTGTCTACATAGGTGGCGCGGAAGGCCTCTTGTAGAGCATCAGGATCTTGACCGGCTCCATGCTCCAACAGCAGTTGCACGCACTCCTCGCACCCCATCCATGACGCTACCGAGAGCGGGCCGCCACGATAGAACTCATTTCCACTCGAACCCTCAACGGAAGCATCACGTTGCAGCAACAGACGCATGGTATCCACATGACGGTTCATCGCTGCATAGGTCAGGGCGGTCCATCCTTCATCGAACACATCATTAGGATCCGCTCCCATATCCAACAGAAGAGACACAATGTCAGTATACCCTTCGTCTGCTGCATAGACGAGCGCCGTCAGGCCGCGCACATTGGAACCTGTGGGAATCTCTTCCTGGTTTACATCGGCTCTTCGTTCCAATAATAAGCGAACGCATTCCACCTGCCCTGCACCGGCAGCGCACATCAACGCCGTTCGACCATACCTGTCTTGCGCACCAATGTCTATGCCGGACGCAAGCAGTCCCGCCAGATCTTCACAGCGGCCTTCCATCGCAGTCAAAATGAATGCTGCGATATTCTGCGGGCCGAGCCAATCGGTCTTCGCGCCGTGCGCCCGCAGGATACGTACTGCTTCCACGTCAAAGACACCATAGGCCATCTGGAGAGGAGTGCACCTCTCTGCGTCGGCATCCACATCGGCCCCTGCGGATAGCAGGCATGGCAGGGCTGCGGCGAATCTGTTGCGTACTGCTGATAAGAGCGGAGTCTCATCCAGATAATCGCAGGCATTGACATCCGCTCCGCGTTCGACGAGTTGCACGACGCGCGGAAGATTATGTTCTGAGATCGCTGTGAAGAGGCGTTGCATAGCCTTGAACCTGCGGTGGCGTGGAGACTAGGGCGCAGCATGTAGGGGCACTGCTTGCTGTGTCCTGTGCGCCCCTACACTGCTCCCACCGCGCTGGGGGCGAAGAATGCTTTTCCCGGTCGCAGACCGGTTAGCCGAAGGCTCGCCAGACGGGTCGTTTACGGCCCGGTCTGCATAGATGGATTCCCATGCCCTTGACGATAAATGGGGGTTCGATTGTTTCAGCGCTTGCGCAGGAAGGCGGGAATGTCCAGCTCCTCCCCGGTGGGTTTGCGCTGCTCCGTCGGGGCAGGCTGCTGCGACTGCGAAGGCAGCGCTTGCGGAGTATCGGCGGCGCGGGCAGGCTGTGGCGGCTGCGGAGGGATCTGGGGCGGCTGCGTCTGTGGCGGGGGCGTCCCGGCACGTCCGGCGGAATCGGATGGCTGGTAGGGGCGCGGGGTGTTCTGCGCTACGCCATAGGCGGGGGAGCTATAATTGGTATCACGGGACTGAGAACGGCCTGCATCGCCGCGCCCGTAGCCGCTGACCTCCCCAAAGCCCGTCGCCAGGACGGTGACGCGTACCTCGCCCTCCAGGCCCGGATCGGGAACCCAGCCGAAGATGATATTGGCATCCTTCTGATCGCAGAGTTGGGAGATCTGGTCCGCCGCCTCGGTGAATTCGGCCAGGGTCAGGTCGTTGCCGGAGGTCACATTGACCAGGACGCGGGTCGCGCCGTTGATGCTGGTCTCCAGCAGTTGCGAGGAGACGGCGTTCTGCGCGGCCTCGACCGCCCGGTGGTCGCCGCTCGCCATCCCGATGCCCATCAGCGCCGGGCCGGCGTTCGTCATAATGGCTCGCACGTCGGCGAAGTCCACGTTGATCATGCCGGGAATGGTGATGATGTCGGAGATGCCTTGAACCCCCTGGCGCAGCACATCGTCTGCCACTTTGAACGCCTCGACGAGGGTCATACGGCGGTCTCCGACGGAGATCAGCCGCTCATTCGGCACCACGATGATCGTGTCCACCTTGCTCCGCAGGTTATCGACCCCCTCGGCTGCGAGGCGGCTGCGGCGCGGCCCCTCGAACGGGAAGGGCTTGGTGACGACGGCGACCGTCAGCGCGCCCATCTCCCCGGCGATCTCGGCGATGACGGGAGCGGCGCCGGTCCCTGTGCCGCCGCCCATGCCCGCCGTGATGAAGACCATGTCGGCCCCATCCATCATCTTCTTGATCTCGCTCTTGCTCTCCTCCGCCGAGGCGCGCCCGATCTCCGGGTTGCCGCCCGCGCCGAGGCCGCGCGTCGAGTTCTCGCCGAGCTGCAGCTTGCGCGGCGCTTGCGAGATGTTGAGCACCTGAACGTCGGTATTCATCGCCAGGAACTCGACGCCGGTCAGGCCGGCCTCGATCATGCGATTGACCGCGTTCGTTCCACCGCCTCCCACACCGATCACCTTGATGCGCGCCGAACCCAGTTCCGGCAGACCGACATTGAGCGAGTTACTATTCATCAGGGGCCCTCTCTCCTGTTTTATGGCTGAATTGATGATGCCTGTTCCGCTCTGCCCTCTCCCGGCAGGGGAACGATCTCTTCTTTACACCCGGAAACGATCAAAGAGCGAGGCGAAAAAGCGCGACAACGCCCCGAAGAATCCGCCGCCTGAAGGGGGGCGGGCTATAGGTTGTTGCGCGGTCTTGATCTGCTTGGCTCCGAATTGTACCAGTCCGATGGCCGTCGCGTACTTCGGGTGGGTCAGTGTCTCCCCCAGTCCGCCGACCCCAAACGGCTTGCCGATGCGGACCGGCGTCTCCATGACCTGCTGCGCGATCTCGATGCAGCCCTTCAACTGGCTGCCGCCTCCGCTGACGACCAGGCCCGCCGGGATCTTGTCCAGGCAGCCAGCCTTCTCCAATTCGTCCTTGACCAACTGGAACAGCTCCTGCATCCGAGGCTCGATGATCTGCACCAGGGCGCGGCGGCGCAGCTTGCGGGCCTCCTCCCGGCCCACCTGCCGGACCGCGATGACGTCCTCTTCGGAGACGAGTTCGATCAGCGCGCTGCCGCTCTCCGTCTTCAGGCGCTCCGCCTCATCGTGCCCGACCGTCAGGCCATAGGCGACATCGTTGGTGACATGGTTGCCGCCCACGGGAATCACCGCCGAATAGAAGATCTCGCCATTGCAAAAGACCGCCAGGTCGGAGGTCCCGCCGCCAATATCCACCAGGCAGACCCCCAATTCCTTCTCTGCAGGCAAAAGCACGGATTCGCCCGTGGCAATCGGCTCCAGAACCGGTTCGGCCACCTCCAGCCCGGCCTTGGTGACACACTTTTCGACGTTGCTCAGAAACGTAGTTGCGCCGTGGACGATGTGTGTGTCCACCTCCAGCCGCTGGCCGCTCATGCCGACCGGGTGCCGGATGCCGTTCTGGCCGTCCACCGAGTAGGAGCGGGGAATGGCATGAATGATCTGTCGGTCCGGAGGCAGGACAATGACCCGCGATGCTTCCAGCACGCGCTCCACGTCGCCCGCCGTGATCTCACGATCCGGGTGCGTGATGGCGATGCGCCCGCTGCTGTTGAGCGAGGCGATGTGATCGCCGGTCACGCCGACGTAGACCGCCTCCACATCCCGGCCCGCCTGCCGGGAGGCTTTGCTGACGGCATCCTCTACGCCGTGGGTCGTGGCTTCAATGTCCACCACCACACCCTTCTTCATGCCGAGGGAAGGACTGACCCCGACCCCGGTTATCAAGATCTCTCCGTGTTCGGTCATCTCGGCGATAAGCGCGCAGATTTTCGTCGTCCCAATATCCAGACCCGTGATGACTTCATTCTTCGCCAAGCGAATCACCCATTTCTCTGCATTAGATGTTACCGCCGATCTCTTTCGTTTGCGTCAGGGGCGTGGTCGTCGCGGACGCTGCCGCCTCCTGCTCTTCTTGCGCCCGGCTGCGCTCCATGGCGCGCCGATTGAGGTAGTAGCGGCGGATGAGCGACAGGTTGAGGAACACCCGGGAGCCGAGCACGAGCACGGCGACGAGCGCCAGGTTGACGCCGATGCGGTCGCCCAGAAGCGCGAGCAGTGTCGCCAACAGGGTGTTCAGCACAAACCCTGTGGCAAAGATGTCGTTTTGAAAACGCCCTTCGATGCCCGCCCGAATCCCTCCGAAAATGGTGTCCAAGCCTGCCAGCGCCGCTACCGACAGATAGGGCGCGTAATCGGCGGGTACCTGCAGATTGAACTTCCAAAAAATAACAGACCCCAACGCCCCGCCCGCCACCAGGCTTGCGATGGGAAACCAGATTTTCATGGTACTCCTGCGTTCCTTTACTTGCTCTCCGACTTGGTTCCCTCTGCCGCTTCCCGCTCTCGCTTCCCATCCGTGGGCGCGGGAGGATGGGCAAAGGTGCTGTGCGTACTGCCCGCATAGGCGGGCAGGCGCAACAGGCTCTTCTTTTCGATCTTCGCCATGTCCGGGTCGAACTGCGTCAGTTCGGTCAGAACGCCGCCTTGCGTTTTGAGGCCGCCGTAGAGCGCTTCGGGGTCGCCGATGGCCTGAATGACATAGGGCGGCGCCGTGGGAACCCCGCTGATCTGAATGACCGGGCCGACGCAGCGGATCGAAGTCGTTGCGACGACCCGTTTGTCGTTCACGCTGATGGCCTCCGCACCGGCAGCCTTCATCTCGTTGATGACATTGGCTATATCCTGGTCGTGGATCAGGATATTGAGCTTCATCTGCTCGGAAGCGATCAGAGGCTGCTTGTGGCTGTCTGTTAGTGTCACCTGTATGCCCGGTCCGATGGCATCGGTCAGCCCGGCAAGAAACTTGCTCTCCTGTAACTCTTTGTTCAGTGCGCTGGCGGCATTCGTCCCCTTCGCCAGTTTGTTCTCCAGCTCCGTTTTCTGCTGGTTCAGTTTTTTGATTTCGTCCTCATATTCGGTCGCCTTGTCCATAGCGACCTGCATCTCGCTCCCATAGTGGAAGCCTGCGCGGTTGGGAGCGCGCCCGGCGCGCGTGATCTGATTGGTGGTGAAGGCGGCGGCGGCCAGCAGCAGCCCCAACACAAAGCAGAGGATGCTGATCTGCCAGACGAAGGAGCGATGATTGATGTTCGCCGAAAAAACGCTCATAGAATACTGCCTGACTCTTTCTTGCCTAGATGGTCTGATCCGGATAGGCTCCATCCTGGGAGCCCTGGGTGGGAACGCGCGGTGGCGCGGTGACATTCGGGGCCGGCGTGCTGCCGCTGCCGACCGGCGGCGACGTAGCCGCTACACGGGGCGTACACGCGGGCGCTTCCGGGCACGAGAGATTGATCTCTTCGAGCCGGGCGGCGATGTCCGGCTCCTTTGCCAGGGCGCGGCGTGTTAATTGGAGCTTGGTATCGATGGCTTCGTTGCGCCCGAAACGGATACGGATTCCATTCCGCATATTTAAGCACAAATTGTCGTTTTGGTCAACCTGAATCTTTGCGATGCGTACCACCGGGTCGTTCCAGACGCTCCGGAAGATCTGAATCGCGGTGAGAACGCTGGCGGAAGCCAGTGCGACGCCCGGTTGGAGGACCGGCGAACCCTCCAGGACCACATGCTGCAGGCGGGCGCTCACCTCCGGACGCGCGGTTCGGATCGGGACGCCCTGTGCATCCACCTCGAACGCGGCTGTGGGTGTCTCCACAATGACGGCAGGCTCCCGCAGAGTGATACGCGCCTGCACCGTATCCGGAAAAACCCGTCTCACCTGTGCCGCTTGGACCCAGGGCAGGCGGGCGAGGCGCTGCTGGCGGTTGCTGACCGGAACGCGAAACCAGTTGACGCCGGGGCGAAGGGTCATCATGCCGGTCGTGACGGCGACCTCCTCCGGCGGCAGGCTCTCCGTTCCCTGGACCCGAACGTGCTTGATGCCGAAGACGGGAGAGGTGAGCAGCCCCGTCGCGATCACGACGCCCAGCACGAGATAGAGCATCAGTAGAACCCGCTGCCGGGTGCGGCGCACCTCCGCCATGCGGGGAGGGCGACGCTTCGGGAGCCCTGGCTCCTCGGAGGGGGTACGGCGTTTACGTTGGGAGGATGGCATGGGAAACCTACTCCTTATTCATACAAACAATGCAATATTCTGTCGGCGTACGAAAACGGTGGCTTGTAGGGGCGCTGCTTGCTGCGCCCAGCCCCTGTGCCTGCACTGGGCAACCACAGGGGCCTGCCCCTACCGCAGGGCGGCGGCGATGAGACGATCCAGCAGTACTGCAAATGGGATGCCGGCCTGTTCGGCGGCCTGGGGGAGCAGGCTCGTCGGCGTCATGCCGGGAATGGTGTTGACCTCCAGGATGGCGAGGCGCTCGCCATCCGGCGGCCGCGCGCGGCTGTACGCTTCGAGCGGGTTCAGTCCGAGTCCGGCATACTCGCGCCGGACCTGCGCCATGTTCTCGCGGATGATCGCCGGATTTTCGGCGTGCACGCTGACCCGAACATTGCCGTGTGTGTGGTTGGCGTC
>Ga0209060_10002452_pt1 | contig 17230 bp, 13 predicted proteins | sample Coa_R1_8_FD_187155 | JGI IMG/M metagenome (GOLD analysis project Ga0209060, IMG submission 187155) | Surface soil microbial communities from Centralia Pennsylvania, which are recovering from an underground coalmine fire - Coalmine... | ecosystem: Environmental > Terrestrial > Soil >...
TCCCGGCTGACGATCCGGACGGTGGGATGAGCCTGCAGCCATTTCGCCAATGTCTCTGATTCACGATCGGGGAGAAGATCAATGGGCTGGTGCCGCTCCAAATCCACCAACACTGTCCCATACCGATGACCGCGGCGCCAAGCCCAATCGTCCACCCCGAGGACCTTCACATCACTAGCCGATCCGCAAGAGGCAGCTTTGCTGATGACTCGCAGAATGGTGTCGGCGCTAGAGTGAATTCCCAACTGAGCCGCCAGACGGCAACCCGCCTCCCCGCCCAACGCATAGCCGATCGCCAGTAACGCATCGCGATGCCGGCAGGTTTGCCTACTATAGGGCGAAGCCACGGTCGGCAATCGTTGCGTGAAGATCCGACAGCGACAATCTCGCACCCGACAATAAAAACGATGAGTGCGCAAGCGGATCCGGACCACCGTACCGTGGCAAGGGAGTTCGTGCAAAGTGCGGCAATACCGACTGTGGACGTGACAGGAATGGACTCCACAGTGCGGACAAGTGCCGCCACCTTCGGTGGCAGAGACGATCATCATCATGATGCCGCCCTGACAAACTACGTCATCCAACGTCAAGCATGATGGATCGGGAAGTGATGCGGGCAAAGGGCTGGGGGAGGCAGCCATTTGCCTTTTAAGCTTAAAACATTTCGGTTGAAATCTGTTTTATGCAGAACCGGGTTCATTGCTCCACCAAAAGTGCGGAAGACCCTTTCAGCTGTCCCTCATTGGCCGGTTTTGGGTGTCCCCCGAGGATCCGGCGCTATTCACATTGAACGGGTCGGGCGCTGGACCAGCGGCTGCTTTGAATCAAGACTACAGTTCTAACACCTCGACGAATCCCGTTCCACAGGGGGCGCCGTGATGCTCTAGATGACTGGCGAGGGCAAAACAACGCCCTCAGGAACCACCGGGGGTAGCTATACAGGGAGCAAAACAAACCCCGAGTTTCGATTACCTTACGCAAACCCGCCACCACCGTGCGGGTCGATTCTTCTTTGGAGGCCGAACTGGCGGTGACCCCATTGCGCATGGCTTTGGTGGAGCGGAGGCCGCAGTCTGGTCTGGTGCGCCACTCCGATCGCGGCGTGCAGTATGCGTCGCAGGCCTACACCGAACTGCTGAAGCAGCACCAGGTGCAAATCAGCATGAGCCGCAAAGGCAATCCGTATGACAACGCCGCGTGCGAATCGTTCATGAAGACCCTCAAACACGAGGAGGTCTATCGCACCGACTATCGAGATTTCCGGGAGGCGCGCAGCCGGATCGGCGAGTTTCTCGAACGGGTCTACAACTGGAAACGGCTCCACTCCGCGCTTGGCTACGTTCCTCCGGCAGTTCGAACAAAACGGAGGGTTGGGGCTCAACTTACCGGCGGTCTCATTTTGTGGGGCAGTTCAAACGGCGATTACCCCCTTAACTTCGTGTCTCACTCCAGGGGTTCACTTCAGAGGCGAAACCTCTCCTGCTGCCCTCCTGCTCCCAGCTACCGCCGCAAAGAATTGCCCTACTCCATTTCGAAAGCAAGATATTGGAAGCGCTGATCACGCTCAATCTGGAGGACGATGGCGTCACCGGCCTTGAGTTCCTGGATAGCGTGTTGAAAGGCAGATAGGGACGATACCGGAAGGTTGTTGATGGCATGAATGATGTCACCGGGCTCCAAGTCGATAAATTGGGCTTGGCCCTCGGGGGACCGGGCGACGACGATTAGACCGTATTGCCGCCGCAAGTCGGGCATCAATTCTGCTACACGCTGGTCAATCTCGACGCACAAAATACCCAGCCGCGGTACAAGGTTCCTCTCTGGCGAAGCCAACGCCGCCAAGGGGTCGAAGCTCCCGGCCTGCTCGTGGATCTCGATCTCAAGGGCGAGCCGATTATTGCCCCTCAGGACCGTGACCTTAGCTTTGTCGCCACCTCTGAGCCGGTAAACGTCATTTGCCAATTGAACTGACGTCGTAATGCGGTGGCCGTCGAAATCGAGGACGATGTCTTTACGTTTTAGCCCGGAGCGGTCTGCCGGGCCACCGGGATCGACATCTGCCACGATTACCCCGTGCCCGATGGGCAAGGCCAGACCTCGGGCCATCACAGGTGTAATATCCTGCGCAATGACGCCAATGCTGCCACGCGAAACTCTGCCGGTCCGCCGTAATTGTTCGTAGGTACTGCGAATGATATTGCTCGGAATCGCAAACCCGATACCTTCGTTTCCGCCGGACTGGCTCACAATGAACGTGTTCATCCCGATCACGTCGCCGGTGATATCGACCAACGCGCCACCGCTGTTTCCCGGATTAATAGAGGCGTCAGTCTGGATAAAAAGGATAGGGCTATCATCGGAAAGCGCCCGGGCCGGGGCGCTGACCACGCCCATGGAAAGCGAATTGCGGAGCCCCAAAGGGCTACCAACCGCAAACACAAGGTCGCCTTGGCGGACCTTGTCCGAATCGGCGAGGTTGAGAGCAGGGAGGCCGCGTCCAGCAATTTTCAATAACGCCAGGTCGGAATCGCGATCGACGCCAAGAATGCGCGCACTGAAGAATCGCGTATCCACGAAGGGCGTGCCTTGGACGCTTGCCGGGGTGTTGGCGTCTTGTACAGAGACGCGAATGCGGACTGCCCCTGCGACGACATGCGCGTTGGTCATGATATAGCCGTCCGGATCAACGAGGATCCCAGATCCGCTTGATTCCTGTGGTGACAGCGAGTTTGCTGCTCGCCCGGCCGCCTCATCGCGCGCGCCGTAGCCGGTCACCACGATTTCGACCACCGCGGGAGCAACCCGCTTCGTCAGGTCACGGACGGACTGGCTCAGCCCCGCCAGGGGGTTGTTCACGTCCGCCTGCCCGAAAGCACAGGCAGCGCATGTAATCAGCAGAAAAGTAGACGCTCGATGCACGATTTCGGGCCCGTTCCCTTCGCCTCGCTTACTGGCGGCGCTTCAGAGTGGGACGGTCGTCCTGATCCGGTCGAGAGTCCTTGTCGTCAGATTGGGTATCGGCATCGGCCGACGTGCCGGAACCGGGGCGGCGCCTCAGGCTCGGCCGATCCACGTCCCTGGTCTCGGGCTTGCGCCGGTTTTCTAGGCTTGCCAAGCGCACTTTGACATCCTGGTACTCGGATGTGTCCAGGACGTATTCGGGGCGCACCTTAAGGGTCTGCTGAATGTTCTGTTGAGCAGCTTTGATCCGGTCTTCGGTCATCGGATGCGTCGAAAAAACCCTGGACATGGTGCCTGGCTTTTTTCTTTCCAGCGATTCGATCTTTTCGAAGAAATCGATGAAGGAGGTCGGATCATATCCTGCCTTATACATGTACTGAAGACCAAGCATATCGGCTTCGGATTCAAAGCCGCGGGAGAACTTCAAAAAGCCGAGCGGAATCGCGGCGCTGGCAGCCTGATAGACGGCATAGCCGGTCCAGCCGCCCGCGAAAATCAAGGGTAACGTGGCGAACTGGGCGATCTCGCCGCGCGTTGCCTGCCGCGTGCCGTGCCGCGCAGCGACGTGGGCGATCTCGTGCGCCATAACCCCGGCCAGTCCCGCTTCGTCATCGGCCTGCAAGATCAGGCCTGAGTTGACGAAGAAGAAGCCGCCAGGCAGGGCAAACGCATTCACTTCGTCGGTTTCCAGCACTTTGATGGTGAACGGGACTTTGGCGTCGGAGTTCCGCACCAGGTTCTGGCCGAGGCGATTAACGTACTCGGCGATGACAGGATCGTCGATAATTTTGGCCTGGCGTTCGACTTCCTGCGCCATCTGTTTGCCGAGCGCAATCTCTTTCTCGAGTGAGTAGAAGTTTACGCCTTTGCCGACATCCCGATTGCCGATTTCGTCCGGATCTCTCTTCTTATCCTTGGCAAGACCGAGGGCAAATACCAGAACACATCCGAGCAGAAGGCGAACCACCCCGTTCCAAACTCCGTGCCGCATGACACACCTCACCGCCGGCAGCCGGCAACAGCTACCCACCAGAATGGGCTGTGCGACCCGGGCGCGCCATCCCCTCTTCTGAGTAGAAACGGCGGAAAGCCGGATTAACAAGGTGCGCTTCGGAGGGGGTCTGATTCGGGCGATCTCTGAAAGGCCTCGACTTACGCCTGGCGGAGTGTGATTCAATCAACTCGTACCCGGCAACCAATACGAACGCAGCGGCAAATAACGGACTTTGAATATTCAGCCAGAGTTCCATCACAATGTAGCCGATCCCCGCGATACAGATCGCCGTGTTCCACATGGCTCGTTTTGACATGGCTGTACTACGCTCTCGAATTCGAGGCATCTCTCGACTGCAGAATCTTGACCGCAAGCTCCTCGGGCCGTTGCGATCCGACCAAAAGATGACGTCCGTCGATCAACTCCAGTTCAACGCCGCGGTTACCGTGTGCAATGTAACCGACTCCGCGGGCTCCGGAACGGATTCCGTAGCCTCCGTAATCGGAGACCGGATCATAGCGAACGGCTCGGGCGGAATGAATTGTGGTGAGCGGTACCCGGCGCACGCGCCAGAGTCCTCGCAAGCCAACGCGAAGCTCAGCCTTCCGAAGGTCCGTGACCAACTGCACAGTGATTAATCGGATGTAGACCGCCGCCAGAAGGATCGAAAGGAAGATCAGGTCGGCGTTGGACAGAGCGGGGTGCGCCCACGGGTGGTGAAACGCGATCTGGCGCACCGCAATGAAGAGGAGCGCGGCCGGAGGAACGGCCAGCACAATCCGCGTATGCCACTGCCGGAGCGGTTGAACTTCATGAAACAGCACGGCTGGTGGTCGTTCCTTCACGGCATCAACAATCAGCGCAGGCCTCCAATCATGTACTGGAGAGTGGCATAGAGGCCCTGGTAGTCGTATTTGGCGCTCAGATTCTCGATTTCGGCCTCGGTCACGGCCAACTGGCTTTGTGTGAGTTCCAGGATCGAAGCCAAGCCCAAGTCATAGCGGCCTTGCGCCAGCTGCTGCGCCAGCGTGGCTTCGCGCAGGAACTGAGCGGTCACATCCAGACGTTGATAGCCGGTCATGGCGCTCGCCCAAGCCGCGCGGACGTCGCGGGCGATCTGCTGCTCGCGGTCGCGCAGCCGCTGATCGGCCTCGAGGGCCTGGTAATGAGCTTCCTGCCGGCGCGCCGAGAAAAGGTGACCGTTGAAGATCGGGATCTGGACGTTGACGCCCACACCTTCGTATTCACTCGGAATTACCCGCGGTAGGGTTTCCTGCTTGATATATGGGATGAATCCACCGACACCAGTCAAGTTTACGGTCGGGTGCGAAAGGTCTTTCTCGGCCTCTTCAAACCGATTCGCAGCCTGTAATGTTAACCGTAGGCTGGCCAACTCCGGACGCGCTTGAACGGCCTGCATGACCAACTGCTCCACATCGGACGTGGGACTGGGTGGTAACGGCTGCTCGACCAACTCGTAGGTGGCGGTCTGCTCCGCACCCAGCGTCCGGGTCAGTTCGGCGTAAGAGCGCTGCACCTCATTTTGAGCCTGGATCAGCAGCAACTGGGCTTGGGCCAAGGTGACATTGGCGAGACTCACGTCCAGTTGCGACCGCAAATTATTCTGCGCCAGTGCGGTGATCTGGTTGACGGTGAGCTGGCGTGTCGAGACAGTCTGCTGAGCCACGCGGACCACGGCTTGTGCCCGCAGGGTCCCGTAATATGCCGTGTTGACCGCGACGAGCACGTCGTAACGCGTGGCCTGCAGGTCCTGTTCGGTGGCGTTTTCCCGAAACCGCGAGGTGGCTATGAGATTGGACGTGCGGCCGAAATCACTGATCAGCTGGTTCAGCGTGATGCCTTGGCCGAAGCGATCGAAGAGGCGCGAATCGGTCAGGTAACCAGCGCCGATGCGGCCTTGCGGATTGCCTTGAGAACCGGTGACGTCGCCCATGAATTCCGGATAGTAAGCAGACCGAGCTTCAGTGATCCGTTGACCGGCGGCCGATGCCACGTCCTGGGCGGCCAGCACGCGAGGATGATTCTTCAGAGCCAGCGCTTCGGCATCCTGCAACGTGAGATGCATGGGCGCCCCCTGCGACCAAAGCCGCGCTGCGCCCAGCGAGAGAGTTACTACTGTAATTGTGGATACTCGCATATAATCAGGCCAGTTACACTGCAGCGCCCGGCCTCGTCTTCCGGCGATAGACCAGCAGGTACGCCGCGGGAACGATGTACACGGTCAGCAGAACCGACGAAGTGAGACCACCGATAATCGCCCGCGCCATTGGAGTGTATTGTTCCGCTCCCGTTCCGAGCTTCATCGCCATGGGGATCATGCCGATGATGGTGGCCAGCGACGTCATAAGAATCGGGCGGAGCCGTACCCGGCACGCGGTGATAACCGCGTCGGCAACGGACAATCCTTGCTCTTCGAGCTTGTGGGCGAAATCCACGATCAGGATGCTATTGGAGTCGGCAATCCCGACCAGCATGAGCACGCCCATTAACGACATCACATTCAACGTGGTATGGGTCAATGGCAAAATAATGAAAACCCCGACAAAGCCCATGGGGATCGCCAGCATGATCAGGAACGGATCGATAAACGATTTGAACTGCGCAATCAGAATCAGGTACAGCAAGATGAACGAAAGCACGAAGCCCAGGCCAAAGCTTATGAAGGATTTTTCCATTCCTTCCACCATCCCGAGCAGATTCACCCGAACATTCTTGGGCAGTTTGGCATCCGCCACGGTCTGCTGGATGGCGGTGCGGACGTGGCCGAGGTCCTCTCCGCTCGGCGTGACGTACAGGTCCACCACGCGCTGAATCTGGTAATGATCGATCTCGGTCGGCGACTGCAGGAAATCCACTTTGACGACGTTGTCCAATACGGTAATCGGCCGAGGCTTGCCATCGTGCTCGAAACCCCGGATAGAAGTGCCGAATGCTGCGCCGCACGCCCAGTTCGGCTTGGACCTGTCGGTGGCCCCGGACGCCGGTCCGCATTCCAGGTGCGGCGCCTCCACTCGCTGGCGGAGCGGGATCTGCTTCAAGTCCACGAGGTCGTGAATGGCGGCGCCACCGTGTTCGTTGTATTGCACCGTGAGAAAGTAATCATTGCCGGTCTTGTAATCGACCCAGTAGTTCGGCGCGATCATGGTGTTGGAATTCAGCGCGGTGATTACGTTGTCTACAATCTCCTGCTGATTCAGCCCAAGTTCGCCCGCATGCACTCGATTGACATTGAATCGCAATGCAGGGTAGTTCATGTCCTGGGGGATGTAAACCTCGCCCACTCCCGGCAGCTTTCGGATTCGCGCCGCCAAGTCTTGCGCCGTGTTGAACGTGTAGTTCAGATCACGGCTGGATACCTGGACGTCGATTGGGGCGGGCATGCCGGTATTGAGGATGGCGTCGACCATCGAGCCGCTGCTGAGGAATGTCCGCACGTCAGGAAATTTGTCGGCGATCTGGCGCCGCACAGTATCCATGTAGATCTGGCTGTTTACCCGGTGTTCAGGCTTCAACGAAGTCTGGATAGTCGCGGTATATTCGCCGGCGTTGGAGGTATATAGCGACGAAAAATCGTTGACGACACCGATATTGGAGACGATCATGTTCATGTCGTCTTTGGTCACGGTGCCCCGAATCAGGTCCTCGATTTTGCCGACGTAGCGCTCGGTATTTTCAATGCGCGTACCGGTGGGCACTTTCAGATTGATGGTGAACTGGCCGGCATCCGTGCGAGGGAAGAAAGCCAACCCGAGGAACGGATATATCCCCAGGCTGGCGACGAAAATGCCGGCCAGAACTGTGACGGTAAGGGCGGGGCGCCTCAACGCCCACCGTACTGAGCGCTCGTAGAGATCCAGCACATGTCCGAAGGAACGATTGAACCAGGCGTTGAACCCTTTGCCCGAGGAATGGCTCTCGGCGGATTCGTGGTGGACATTTTTTAAGAATTTAGAGCAGAACAGCGGAATCACCGTCATCGCGACCACGAACGAGGCCATCAACGAGAGGACGAACGCCAGCGCCAAGGCCGAGAAGAGGAACTTGCTCACGCCATATAAGAAGGTTACTGGGAAGAAATCCACTACATCGACCAGAGTCGCCGCCAACACGGCCAGGTTCACTTCGGCGCCGCCCTGCTCGGCGGCGATCGCGGGAGGTGAGCCCATCTCCAGGTGGCGGTAAATGTTCTCCAGCGAGATTACCGAGTTGTCGATCACGCGCGAGAACGCAAGCGCTAGGCCACCCAGGATCATCGTGTTGACGGTGCTCCCCATCATCGAGAGCACGACGAATGTCGCGAGTGCCGAGAGCGGAATCGAAAGCAGCACGGCGGCGGTGGCGCGCAGGCTTCCCAAAAAGATGAGGATCATCAGGCTGGTGAGGACCAAACCGATGACGCCTTCGTGCAGCACCGTATTCAGCGCTTCCTTCACAAACACGGATTGATCGAAGACCACGTTCGGTATTAGCTGTCGGGGAATGTCGAAAAGGTGACCGATCAGGTTACGAACTCCGTTGACGACTTCAATGGTGTTCGTATCTCCGCCTTGCTTCATGATCGGGATGTAGGACGAGCGCTGGCCATCGACGCGGACTACGTTGTATTGGATCTGGCTCGCATCCTTGGCCTCTCCGACATCGGCGACGGAAACCCATCGCTGGCCCGAAGTTTTTAGCGGCACCTGGTTTAGCTCGTCCACCTGCTTCACCAGGCTGTTCGAGTACACGTAGTAATCGTTGGCGCCGACCTTGACGTCGCCGGCGGGCAGGATCAGGTTGTTCTGATTGATGGCGTCGACCACGTCCATCGGGCTCAATTGTCGCGACAACAGTTTGTAGGGGTCGACATACACCATGACTTGCCGGTACTTGCCGCCAAAGGGAGGCGGAATCTCCGCGCCTTTGACCACGGCAATCTGATTACGGATCTGGAATTGGGCGAGATCGTGAAGCTGAGTCTCGTTCAGCCCTTCGCCCTTCACGGTGACCAGGCAGACCGGCAGGCTCGACGCGTCGAACTTCATGACCACGGGCGGCAGAGTGCCGGGCGGCAGGCGCTTCAGATCGGCGAGAGCCAGATTCGACAGTTCGGTCGTATCGGCGTCGGCGTCGGTTCCCGGCTGGAAGAACACCTTGATGATGCTCACACCCAGCAGCGAACGCGATTCCATGTGGTCGATGCCGCTGGCCAGCGTGAACCAGCGTTCCAGCGGGTTGGTAATGTCGGTCTCAATGTCCTGGGGCGGCATCCCGGAATAGAATGTGGCGACGACCACTTCGGGAAGGTTGATCGGTGGGAACAAGTCCACCGGCATGCGCACGACACTGGTCACGCCGATCACTGCCAGCACCAGGCAGATCACAATGATGAAATAGGGATTGCGAATCGAGAAGCGCGGCATGGCCGGCTAACCCCTGACCTCGCGAGGACGCCTGCCGTAAACCAGCAGATACGCCGCGGGAACGATGAAAACAGTCAGAATCACTGAGGCCGTCAGGCCGCCGATAATGGCGCGCGCGAGCGGCGCATATTGCTCGCTGCCCGTTCCCAGTTTCAATGCCATCGGCACCATGCCGATGATCGTGGCCAACGAGGTCATCAGGATCGGGCGCAAGCGGACACGGCAGGAGGTGATGACGGCATCTTCGACCGACATCTGCTGTTCTTCCAGCCGGTGAGCGAACTCGACGATCAGGATACTGTTTGACGCGGAGATGCCGACCAGCATTAGTACACCCATGAGCGACATGACGTTCAACGTGGTGTGCGTCAGCGGGAGCACGACCATTACCCCGATGAAGCCCATGGGAATCGCCAGCATAATTAAGAAGGGATCCTTGAAGGATCGGAACTGCGCTACGAGAATCAGGTACAGCAAAACCACTGAGAGAGACAGGCCGATCGCGAAGCTTTGGAACGAAGCCCGCATGCCCTGCACCATGCCGCGGAGGTCGACTCTCAAGTTGCCGGACAGCAGAGTTCCTTTCGATTTCAGATCCGCCAGTAGTCCGTCGATTTCGTTGGCGACCTTTCCCAGATCCTCGCCGGACGGCGTGACGTACACATCGGTCATGCGCTGGATCTGGTAGTGGGTAATCTGGGTCGCGGTCTGCGTGTTCTCGAGTTTGACGACGGTGTCGAGAGTCGTGGGCGCACTCAGATTTGGCGCGCGCAGCGGAATACTGCGTAAATCGACGAAATTGTGAATCGCCGGCTGCCCGCGCTCGTAATACTGAACCGTTAGAAAGTAGTCGTTGCCGGTCTGGTGATCCACCCAGTAATTGGGGGCGATCATCGTGTTGGAGTTGAGCGCCGTAATAACGTTGTCGACAACTTCCTTGGGACTGAGGCCGAGCTCGGCCGCATGGATGCGGTCCACATCCAGCCGCACTGCCGGATAATTCATGTCCTGCGGAATGTAAACTTCACCGATGCCGGGCAGCCGGCGGATGCGCGCCGCCAGGTCTTGCGCCACACTGAAAGTTCGATCCAGGTTCCGGCTCGAGATCTGAACGTCGATGGGCGCGGGCGCGCCGCTGTTGAGAATGGCATCCACCATCGACCCGCTGCTGAAAAACGTCCGCAGGTTCGGGTAGTTGCTGGCGAGCTCCCGGCGGAGCCGGTCCATGTATTCGAAGCTGCTGCCTTTGTGATCCTCGTTCAGCTCGACCTGAATGGTCGCGGTGTACGGGCCGGCGTTGGTGGTGTAGAGCGCGGAGAAGTCCGGCACGATTCCGATGTTCGAGACCACCATGTGGAAATCTGAAGGCGCGACCACACGTTTGATCAGGTCTTCCACTTTCGCGACGTATTGTTCGGCTACTTCTATGCGCGTGCCCGTGGGCACTTTGAGATTGATCGTAAATTGTCCGGCGTCAGTCTGCGGAAAGAAAGCGAGACCCATGTAGCGGTATAGACCGAGGCTGGCGACGAACAAGAGGGAGAGCCCAACGACCGTGAAGCCTGGCCGCCGGAGAACGGCGCGCACGGAGCGCTCATATAGGTTCAAGAGGCCGTTGAACATCCGGTTAAACCAGGCATTGAATCCCCTCGCCTGTTGCCCATGTTCACCACCGTGGTGGACGCCCCGCAGATATTTTGAGCAGAACAGGGGAATCACCGTCATAGCGACGAAATACGAGGCGAACAGCGAAATCGCTACGGCCAACGCAAGGGCCGAAAACAGGAACTTGCTAACGCCGTAAAGAAACGTGACCGGGAAAAACACAACGACGGTGGTGAGGGTGGCGGCCAGCACCGCCAGGCTAACTTCCGCGCCGCCTTGTTCCGCGGCGACCTCTGGCGCGGAGCCCATCTCCAGGTGCCGGTATATATTCTCCAGCGAGATCACCGAATTGTCGATCACGCGCGAGAACGCCAGCGCCAGTCCGCCCAGAATCATCGTGTTGACGGTACTGCCCAGCAGGTTCAGCACTACGAACGTCGCCAGAGCCGAGAGCGGAATCGACAGGAACACCGCCACTGTGGCCCGCAGGCTTCCCAGAAAAATGAGGATCATCAGGCTGGTGAGCACCAGCCCGATCAATCCTTCGTGGAGCAGCGTGTTGATCGCTTCCTTGACGAACGCGGACTGGTCGAACACCACCGCGGATTTCAGCTGCTGCGGAATATCGAAGAGTTTCCCCAGCATGTCGCGAATGCCGTTGACCACTTCGATTGTGTTCGTGTCTCCGCCCTGCTTCATGATCGGCAGGTAGACGGATCGCTGCCCATCGACTCGCACCACGTTGTACTGAATCTGGTTGGCATCGCGAGCCTCGCCCACGTCGGAAACCGAAACCCAGCGCTGGCCTTGCGTCTTGATCGGAACGCTGTTGAGTTCGTCGACGTGATTCACGAGGCTGTTGGAATACACGTAATAGTCGTACGGCCCCATCTTCACGTCGCCCGCCGGCAGGATCAGATTATTTTTATTGACGGCATTGACTACATCCATCACGCTCAACTGGCGCGACAGCAGCTTGTAGGGATCGACATAGACCATCACCTGGCGGTACTTTCCGCCAAACGGCGGAGGGATCTCCGCGCCTTTGACCACCGCGATCTGGTTGCGAATGGTGAACTGGCCGATGTCGTGAATCTGGGTCTCCGTCAGACCCTCGCCTTTCAGCGTGACCAGGCAGACCGGCAAACTCGACGCATCAAATTTGAGAACCACCGGCGGTAGAGTCCCGGGAGGCAGCCGTTTCAGATCCGCCAGCGCGAGGTTAGACAGCTCGGTAACATCCGCGTCCGCGTTGGTTCCCGGCTGGAAGAAGACCTTGATGATGCTAACGCCCAACAGCGACCGGGACTCCATGTGATCGATGCCGCTTGCGAGCGTGAACCAGCGCTCCAGCGGATTGGTGATATCGGTCTCAATGTCTTCCGGCGGCATCCCGGAATAGAAGGTAGCGACCACCACTTCGGGCAAATTGATGGTCGGAAACAGATCCACGGGCATCTGGGCCAGGCTGGTGACTCCGATCACCATCAACGCCAGACAGATGACCACTATGAAATATGGATTCCGGATCGAGAACCGGGACATGCATTACTCTCCGCGCGGCTTACTGATCGTTGCCGCCCTGAAATTGCTCGAGTGCGACGACCAGGGGCTTGACTTCCGCTCCAGGCTTGAGCGCGCTTCGATCGCTGACCACGACACGGTCGCCGTCGTTCAACCCGCTGACCACCTCGGCATCGCTGGCCGTTTGCAAACCCAATGTGATCTTGCGCTCCTGGATCTTGTTGTTGTGATCGACCAGCAGGATCGTCGGCTGCTCGCCATTTTGATTTACCGCCTGTAAGGGCACCACGAGCGCGTCATTCTTGCGCTCCAATGTGAGCGTCGCTTCCGCGTATAGGCCGGGAATCAGCACACGGGACGGATTGGGCACATCCACCTCGGTGTGCATCGTACGGGTATCTGCATTCACGTCCACCGAGAAGCGGGTGACATGGCCGGGAAAGACCCGGTTCAGCGATGAGACCCGGACTTGCACCGGATCCCCAATCCGAATGTATTTCACGTATGATTCGGGCACGGGAATCACCAGCCGGAATTTGTCATCTTCAGAGAGCCGGACCAAAGGCAGAGCTTGCGTGCTGGAACTGGTTCCCGCCTGCATGAGAGTGCCATCGTTGGCGTAACGCTGCGTCACCACCCCGCTAAACGGGGCCCGGATCTGCGAATACTCATAGAGCACGCGATCATGCTGCTCCTTGGCTTTGGCGACCTCCAGCTGGCTCTGGTCTGTCTGCACGGTCGATTTCGCCGCCTCGATCTGCGCTTCCGCCGCCAAATCCTTGCCGACCGCATCATCGATTTCCTGTTGCGCCAGCAGCCCCGGCTGCTTCTCGACCACGCCTTTCATGCGATCGGCCTGGAGATGGTAAACATTGTGCTGCCGCTCCAATCGGTCGACTTCGTTTTTGGCGTGCGTCACCTGGTCCGCCGCGCTCTGAATGGCGGCTGCATCCTGCTGCAGCAGGACCGCCAGTTCGGGAATCTCCAGCGTGGCCATCAGATCCCCTTTCTGAACGCGCGTGCCATAATCAACCTTGATGTCGTGCACGTAGCCGGATTCTTTGGCGTAGACGTCAATTTCCTGAAACGGAACCAGCTCCGACGAGAGCGTCAATTGCCGCATGATCGGCTTTCGGGTCACCGGTGTCACGCCAACCGTGGTTTCGGCCTCGGGTTGCGGCGTGCCGGCTTGGGCATTCTGGGTATTGCCGCACCCTGCCATCCATCCCGTAGCTAGAGCCGCGCCCGCCAGAACGGCCGTGCAGGCGATCCGTCCCGCGATCGTCTTCCGCTGCAGTAGCCTGTATTCCACTGCGGGTGTCACGGTTTGTGGGCCTTCTGTTGTTCTTCGAGCTTGGCCATAAGCAGATCGATGCTGAAGTCCTTCCTGTCGCACAATTCGAATAACTCCCGTTCCTGAAGCAGCACCTGCTCGGCGATTGACGGCAGGTCGCATGCGATTTGCTTGGGAATCATCTGAACACCATGCAAATCGCCATGAAGTAGATCTCCGGTGGAAACCCGTAAGCCGCCGATTTCGACGGGCGACCCGAATTCCACAACATGGGCGTAGGCGTGGGAAACTGCTACACTCCCGGCAAACAATTGAAATCCGAGGGCCTCTATACCCGGCAGATCGCGGACGGCACCGTTTGTCACGTAAGCCATGCATTCCAGTGCGCGGCAAATCCGGGCATGGATTTCGCCGAACATCGCGCCGGTCCCCGGCCAAGGATCGGCGTCTTGCATCACGACGATCCGCGGGGTCGGAACACTGGCCATGTACCGCCACCAGTTGGATTGTTCGTAATACCAGGAACCGCTGACCGGAGGCATGGATGAACGGATGCGTCCTGTTACCGCGTATCCAACCACGGGCCGCAAGTGCGGAAACTGGCATCGGGAAGCGCCAATAATAAATCCTTCATTCCGCGGCCTGATCTGTAATCGCTCAATGGCATTCGATAGGGTGCAGGTATCGAATCTCCTGAGATGCTCCAGGCAATCTCTCGGCAGTCCGTTTTCCGGCATATGGAAATTATTGGGAGTCCCTAACCATCATGAGGATTCTGAATGCCATGCGAGCCATATTAGCGAGGGGGCAGTTTATCGAGACATCCCGCCATCGAAGGAGTTTTGTCCCGAAAGCAATGGAGATAGCCCTTTCGGGCCACGTGCCTGAGGTTCTCGGCAAAAAATACTTTGATTGGGGGATTTCCGCCTATTCTCGCCCGGAAATAGAATAGCCCCCAGAGTTGTCAGCACCTCGGAGGCTGATTTCAGTTCGATGAGCACGGTTCGGATTCTGATTGCAGATGATCATGCGCTGATTCGTGGGGGACTCCGCACCTTGCTGTCTCACGAATCGAGATTCGATGTCGTTGCCGAAGCCGCAGACGGACGGGAGGCCGTTGAAGCCGCCGAACGAGAACTACCGCACGTCGCAATTCTCGACATTGGCATGCCGAATCTGAATGGCCTTGAAGCCGCCCGTCGGATTTCCGCCGCAGTCGACAACATTCAGCTCATCATGCTCACCGTGTATGCCGACGAAATTTATTTGCTGAACGCCTTAAGAGCCGGCGCGCGCGGCTATGTCTTGAAGAGTTCCGCGGAATCGGAAATTGTCGACGCGGTGCGGGCCGTCAGTCAAGGCAAAGCGTTCTTCAGCCCAAAAGTGAGCCGTATTCTGGCCGATGACTACATGCGGTTCCTCGAGAAGGAGCACGTTGAAGACAGCTATGACTTGTTGACAGGGCGGGAACGACAGATTCTGCAGCTCCTTGCCGAGGGGCAATCGAATAAAGACGTTGCTAACATCCTGAATCTCAGCCCGACGACGGTCATTTGTCATCGCCAGCACATCTTCCAAAAGCTGAACCTCCATAACCTATCGGACCTGATTCTGTATGCCGTCCGAAGAGGTGTGATTTCGGCTCCGCGCGAACGAAATCTTTAACCTATGCTGACAGGAAGTATATCGCTGGAAACAAAACGTGGTGAGCGAATGCGGCCGGCTTGGTTTGACGCGGTAGCTTATCCGCCGGAGCGGGGGCTGGGGAAAACAAGAAGCGTTCTTCTGCTGGGATTTGGCTTTCTTTTGATCCTGCTTATCCTCTGTGGCCTCAATGCTCTGCATGTGCTCTCTGAATTACAGACGAGTAACAAAAGCATTTTGAGCGACTTTCTGCAGCAACAACAGCAGCTGGATAAAGTTCGCTCAGCCATTTACCTTTCCGGCACTTACTTGCGCGATTACTTGCTGGAGCCCGAGGCAGACAAAGCGGAGCAGAGCCGAATGGCCCTCGAATCCGCACGGGCTCAAGTCGATTCAATGCTTGCTAATCCGCACACGTTTTCCGCTCCTACCGGTAGCAACGACATGTATCTGGCGCTAAAGCGGGAAATCGGCGAGTACTGGCAAACCCTGGATCCCGTCCTTTCGTGGAAGGCGGAGCAGAGACATCGCGAAGGCTACCGCTTTCTTCATGACGAAGTATTGCCGCGGCGGTCCAGCACGCTGGGGATTGCCGATACGATCGCGTCGGTAAATCAACAGCAGCTTCTGGAGCGGGATAATCGACTCCTTATGCTGTTCTCCAGTCTCAGAAATCGTCTCATGATCGCGCTTCTCGTGATGGTAGTGTTTGGATTGATACAGGCATCCGCCAGCACCATTCACCTGCTGCGGATGGAGCGCCGCACGGTCACGCATCTCATCGAAGTGACGGAGGCACGCCGGGAGCTGAAAAACTTATCCGCCAAGCTGGTGACTACCCAGGAAACCGAGCGAAAGAATCTGTCTCGGGAATTGCATGACGCGGTGGGCCAGTCGCTCTCGGCCGTGCAATTCGAATTGCATGACATGGCGGCGGTGCTTCCACCCGAACAGGAGCCACTCCGCAGCCGCGTCGATCGCATCCGAGAACTGGTGGAAAGCTCGCTGGCCATGGTCCGCAACATGGCGAGGCTGCTCCGGCCCTCAATGCTGGACGACTTGGGACTGGCTGCGGCGCTGGAATGGCAAGCCCGCGAGATCTCGCGCTCGACCGGCCTTCAGATCAATGTGGAATCGTCGGGCCTGACCGTCGAACTGCCGGACGAGCACAAAACTTGCGTGTTTCGAATCGTTCAGGAAGCGCTGAACAACGTGTGCCGCCATGCGAACGCAGATTCGGTCTATATCTCGCTCGCGACTGCAGGCGTTTGGGTTCTGGTGATCATTCAAGATAACGGCCGCGGCTTTCATCCCGGCCAGACGAAAGGCCTTGGCATGATCGGCATGCAAGAACGGGTGGAGAGCCTGGGAGGTACGCTGGCCATTCATTCAGAGCCGGGAAAAGGAACGAGAATTGAAGCGCGAGTTCCCGTTCCCAAGCGCATCGCCGCCCCTGTGGCGTCCGGCGGCAAAATAACGATATCCGCTTTCCGGGAGAAGGCATAATCTTTGCGCAGCATCTCAATTCTTTTGGCCGAGAGTCATCCGCGCCTACGGCGGGGTATTCGGAAGTTGCTGGAATGTGACCCAGCGTTCCGGGTGATCTCGGAGGTAGCCGACGCCTCAGAAGCGATCCGCATGGCCGACGAGCGTGGTCCCGAGATTGTCGTCACCGAAGTCGGATTAGGCGATGGCAGCGGGTTCGATGCCGCCCGTCGGATCCGCGCGCGGCGCAGCGAAATCGGCATTGTCTTTTTGAGCATGCACTCTGAGATTGCCTATGTG
>Ga0209060_10002455_pt1 | contig 17226 bp, 31 predicted proteins | sample Coa_R1_8_FD_187155 | JGI IMG/M metagenome (GOLD analysis project Ga0209060, IMG submission 187155) | Surface soil microbial communities from Centralia Pennsylvania, which are recovering from an underground coalmine fire - Coalmine... | ecosystem: Environmental > Terrestrial > Soil >...
CTGGGGCACCATCGTCAACCTGCTCGAGCCCCGTCAGACGGCCGCCGCGGAGTGGACCGCCCCCTACGGCACCCAGATGGGGCCGGACCTGCCGGTGGCGCTCGGCGTGGCTCCCGTAGGCTCCCTCAACGTCATTCAGAAGGCCTGGCTCACCTACTACGCCGACGAGCTGCTACCCCAGGCCGGCGTCTTCGCGCCCAGCCAGCCGGAGCAGACCAACGTCTACAGTGCCGCCACCAACGTCGGCGCCTCCTTCACGCCCCGGATCCCGGTGCCCTCGAGGACCTCGTCCCTGATCCTCGTTTTCGGCCACGCCTGCACGGCGATCACCATCAGCGGGCTTACCAGGGCGTGGGACTTCGACGGGCCGGTCCTGGCCGGTGTGCCCATCCGGGTGCCGATCGACATCTCGGCCACGCCGGGCAGTACCGGCGTCCAGATCAACTACACCGACCCAGGCCCCTCAGCTGGCAGCCTCCAGGTCTGGGCGCAGGCCGGCCCGGTGCCGCCGGGGCCGTACCCGCCAAAGCTGGGTCCCCAGATCTCCAACCTCAGCATGTCGGTGACCATGGCCTCCGACCAGGCCGCGATCCCGGTCGACGTCAGCGACCGAGCCGGCCGCCTGCTCGGCATCATCGACTCGATCACCGCTGCGGTGGACGTCAGCGACCGAGCCGCGCGCCTGCTGGGTCAGATCTCGGCCGCCTCCGGCGCCACCTTCGATGTAAGCGACCGCTCCGCGCGGCTCCTCGGCCAAGTCTCGCCCGCCTCCGGTGCCACCTGGGACGTCAGCGACCGAATCGCGCGCCTGGTCGGCATCATCGCGCTGGCGGATCCCACCGGCGCCATCATCGCTTCGGTCGGATCCGGCGACGCCGATGCCTCCGGAATAGGCAACAGCGTCGCTGCGAAGGCCTTCCTGCGGGCTTACAACAACACCAACTACGACCGGGTCCGCGATGGCGCCCAGGCCGTCCTGATCGCCGAGAGCTCCAAGGGCGCGCTCCTGGTCGCCCCTCCCGGCAGCTGGGCGATCAATAACCTGCCCGCGGTCTCGACCAGGGCGACCATCTCACGCGCCGCCGGCGCCGCCGGCGTCAGCCACGTCTGCACCGGGCTCTCCTTCGGCTTCAGCGCCACCACCCCGCTCGGCGCCATCGTCACCGTGACCATCAACCTGCGCGACGGCGCGACCGGCGCTGGCACCGTCCTCTGGGCCTGGCAGTTCACCCTGCCCGCCGCCGTGATCTCGCCCTTCCAGCTCTCGCTGAGCGGACTCAACTTCGTGGGATCCGCCGCCACCGCGATGACGCTCGAATTCGGCGCCCTGGTCACCAACCTGCTGGAGTTCGTCACCCTGAGCGGCTACGATGCGGCGCCATAGAAGAATCGGGGCGATTCTTTCCACAGGAATGTTGACAGCGGGGATAAGACCTGCATATAGTATGGCCGAGGTGTATGCCGGGAATGGCACCGGAACTCGCACTTGTCTTGCCCATGAAGCTGCAGAAAACGTCCTCGATCGTCTGGAGCCCAGCCGACAAGGCCCGGGGTCGCTTCCTCCAGAAGCGGCTCGAGCTGAACGGTCAGGCTGCAGTCGCGCGCTTCTGCATCAAGCTCGTCTACGACGTGCTGGCCAGCGGTCAAACCCTCCCCATGTACGGCCTGGAGCCGCCCCCGATCACCGCGGAGGACACCGAAGATGAGTGAGCAGCAGCTGGCGCCCGATGTCGCCCAGGCGGTCTCCGTCCTGGTCCGTCACGGCTACGACCTTTCGAAGCTCGGGATCCCCGGCGCGCCGGTGCGACTCTCGACTCCGAAGGAGGTCTTCGAGGCCATCGAGCGGCGGGTCATCGACCCCCGCGAGGCCCGCCCGGTGCTGGGCTTTCCGCCCTACCGCGGGCCACTAGAGCGGCTCCGGCTGGGGGTGGCCGCGGCACTACAGGTTGTGGTTGCGGCCTTCACGATTCGGCCGCGGCCGGCGGTGCGTCGTGGCTGAGATCGAAGAGGGCATGGAACCATCCCGCCTAATCGCAATTGGAGGATATGTCGATGGCTGCAAGGATTGACCGCGAAGGGCCTTACACGTTCGAGAAGCGACGCTTCTTTGTTGAGCTCTCCCACCCCAACCTGGCCGGCTTGGCCGAGGCCATTGACGTCGCGCGGGCGCAGGGCATCCCGGATGGCGCCCGCGTTTGGCTCGAGAGCAGCCAGCTCTCCTCGGACCAGTTGCTCGGGGTCGAATGGGAGACCACGCGGGTGCGGAAGGGTCTGCACGTTGCCGCCGACCCACTCGCCACCGATCAGGACCCATTCCTCGGCGTCGAAACCCTCTTGGAGGAGGCTTAGGTGAACCTCAACCTCGGCGTCGGAATGATCGCGCTGGCGGTGCTGATCTTCATGCTCGCGGTCCTCTTCAACGGCACCGTCCTGGCCGGCCACATCGGCGGGGTCGACTGGAGCATCACCATCCCCGCCCTCCCCCATCCGGCGGCGACCGGAGCCCAGCTGTGAGCCAGGTCCACGCCAGGGCCGGCCAGGCCACCTTCCGCCACCACGACGACCTCCAGGTGGTCGCCTGGGGCCAGGGCTACCCGGCGGTGGAGGTCCCCAAGTGCGCCAGCTGCGGCGAGCCCTACGAGGTCCTCTACGGCGACGACCCGACCCAGGACCTGGTCGACGCGCCGGCGGAGCTCAGCGAGGACGAGCGGCTCGAGCTCGAGGTCAAAGAGCAGCTGGCGGCCCAGGCCGAGGAGAAGCGCCTGGCGGCGCGTCGAGAGGAGATCCGGCAGCGGCTCGAGGCCGCGGAAAATGCTGCGGCCACTGCTACGGAGTAGCGACCAGCAGCTGCACCTGAAGCTCTTCCCGCGCGGCTGTGGGAACGTCGCTTGCGGCTTCGAACGTGACGACCCCATCGGCTGGATCCTGCGCCGAATTGCGACGGTTTATGCATGATCGAACCGCAATTCGACGCACCCAACATCGACCATCTGGAGGCGCTCGCCGACGACTATTACCGAACCCTTCGGCGACGCAATTACCGCCCCAAATCCATCACCGACTACGCCTACGGAATCAGCGACTGGCTGCGCTTCTGTGAGGAGCATCCCGGCGACCCGTTGACGCGCCAGCACCTCGAGGCCTGGCAGGACCAGCTGGTCGACCGAGGCCTGGCGCCCAGGACGCGCTCCCTGATGACCACCGCCGTCCGGGGCCTGCTGAAGTGGGCCGCCGTGAGCGATCGGCCGGTGCCGGCCAACCTCTGGATGGCCCTCGACGTGGTCAAGGTGCCGCGCGGCCGGCCTAGGCCGCTTGAGCCGGTCCAGCAGCAGCTGCTGGTCGACTACTTCACACCGCGGCCGCCGGCGACGCGCCTGGTCGCGCTGCGCGACCGGGCGACGTTCTTCTACCTGGTCAGCACCTCGGCGCGGGTGTCAGAGATGCTGCAGTTGGACCGCGACGGTTTCGACGCCGACGTGCGCGTGATCCAGAAGGGCGGATCCGCGAAAGTCCTGCGCGCGCCGCAGATCGCGATGGAGGCGATCGCCGACTACCTGGCGGCGCGCCGCGACGTGCATCCCGCGCTGTTCGTGACCCACCCGCTGCGCGGCGACGTGCCGGTCAACCGGCTCGGCCCGGAGGACGTCCGCCAGGCCTGGCGGCGCGCCGCGAAGAAGCTCGGGATCCCCTACTTCACCACGCACCGGATCCGGCACACGACGGCGTCAATCCTGCTCCGCGAGCACGTCAGCGTCGAAACCGTCGCCGAGGTGCTCGGCCACCGCGGCCTGGGCACCGTCATGAACTACGCCGAGGTCGGCGAGCTGGCGCTCGAGAACGCCCGGGAGAAGCTCCAGGAGGTGCTCTCGACGCCGGCGCCGCCCAAGCTGCGGCTCCTGCCGCGGCTGAAGCGACGCCCTGGCGGCCGCTAGGGCTTCAGGACGCCGCTCGTACAGCTGACTACGTGCTGGCCATGGGCGATCGCCCACTCGCCCAGCCAGCCGCAGTCACCCAGCCGCGGGCTGAAGGGATCGACCCAGCTGATGACCTGGCGCGGCTCCAGGGCAGCGCTGGCCAGGACGGCGACCACCAGGACCCAGGGCAGGAAGAGCTCGAGCACCTGGAGCCAGCTGATCGGTCGGCGGGCCATCGTGCCCACCTGCCCGCCTAAGCCGCGGCCTCAGCGAGTTCGTCAGAGAGTTCGAGCCATAATGCCCATGCGGGCTTAGACACGTTCTCCCCCGGAGGCCCGAAGACGGCCTCCAGCTCGCTGGCCAGGTAGAAGCGCTGGTGACCGGGCCTCTGGTAGGCCTTGATGAGGCCCTGGTGGCAGGCCTTGTAGATGCGCCCGGCAGCCATCCGGTAGGTCATCCCCCAGAGGCGCGCGGCCTCCGCCATGTCGAGCAGGTAGACGACCTCTCCGCCAGGGCGCTCTCGATACTCTTGACTCGGGTAGAAAGGGCGCCTATCCTTACCGAGCTTTGCCGCAGCCATCTGTCAAGCGAGCATCCTACCACCGCGCTACCGCCTGCGATCAAGACCCCAGTTCACCGGCCCTCATGGACCCGGTGCCGCCTTCTCCCAAGGGCTCGCAGGCCGTAAGCCGACCCCGGATCCCGGCGGCGGCAAAGCACCCCCTTAGAGCCGGCCCCTCACCCCAGGGCTCGGCCAAAGCAACTGTTCCCTCTGGGGCCGGTTCTGAGGGGGGGGTCCTTACCGCCTTCTGGCGCGGGCACCTGGCCCGCTGCCTCCACCACCGGCTGGGCTTCTGGATCGCGCTCGACCAGCTGGCCACGGTCAACGCAAGGGAGAGACCATGAGCGAAACTCGCCTCCCCCCCCCCGCCTCGAGCGCGCGTCCGTCGCGTCATCTGCCGGCACTGCGAGGACCTAGGCCTCGGCCAGGAGCTGCTCGCCGCGCCCGGTGGCGGCTGGAAGTGCGGCCGCGGCCACGGGTCCCTCTGAAGTGACCAGCCAGCAGGAGCTGGAGGCGCTGCGGCTCCTGGTCCACAAGCGGGCCATCGAGGCGGTGGCGGAGTGGGCCGACGGGCTCGGGATGCTGGTCGAGCGCGCCGCCGCCGGCGACAACCAGGCGATCGCGCTCTTGAAGAACCTGGACCAGCGCCTGGAGCAGGCCCGACTGGTCGTCAAGACCGGGATCGTGGTCGCCAAGTGATCGAGCTGGAAGAAGACAACACCCCTCTCTCTTCGGCGCCGGCCGAGCCCGTAGACAGGCCAGCCGGCGTCCTCCCTCCCACCGGCCACGCCTTCACCGCCTACCGCGAGTGGCGAGGCGACGCGCTGCTGGCGCGGGAGGTGGAGTCGATGATCGAGGCGGCTTTCCTGGGCGGCTGGGCCGCCCGGGCGCTGCATGAGAGCGCGCCCCGGCCGCCGACCGGCACCCAGCAGCTGCGCGCCGCCCGGGAGCGCGGCGGCTTCAAGCGCCTGGAGGGGCTCGGCGAGCCCGAACCGCTGTGATCCGAATCGATTCGAATCGTTGCCGCGACTGCGGCTTTGAGACTCGCTACGTCCAGCGGGCGGATCCCGAGGTCCGAGCCCGGATGAGCGCTGCCAGCAAGGCGGCCTGGGCGGATCCCGAGGTCCGAGCCCGGATGAGCGCTGCCCGCAAGGCGGCCTTGGCGGATCCCGAGGTCCGAGCCCGGATGAGCGCTGCCCGCAAGGCGGCCTTGGCGGATCCCGAGGTCCAGGAGGCCCGGCGGCTCGGTTATGCGAGCCGGCGGGCGAGGACGTTGATGCGTCAGGCGCGTGAAGCGCTGGAGCGCTCACGCCAGTCGCGGCAGCGAGTGGCGTGAGCCGCCTGATCGCCGGCTGCTGGTGCCTGCTCGACGGGGGGGGGTCCATCGTGAGGGCCGCCTACTGCGAGGCCGGCCGGCCGACGTTGTTGTGGGCCGCCGACGTCGGCAGCTGGATCCACGGATCCGCGAAAGAGAGCCGCGGCTGGCCGGTCCTCTGGGGCTAGCCGTTGGGGACCCAATCCCGCCTCCGTAAGGGCGCCAAGGGCGCCCACGTCCAGGCGAAGCCGCGGCGAGTGCTCCAGATGGCGCTGCTCGAGAAGCGGACCAAAGAGGCGCCTTGCGCGCCGAGGGTGAAGATCCTGGCCAGCACCTTCGTCAAGCTCGAGGCGACCCGCTCGCCCTACTACCCCGGCATCGCCATCGGCTACGGCGGGGGCTCGTATACCTGGCAGGGCAGGACTTACAAGCGCACCGAAGGGCTCGCCGAGCAGACCGGCCAGTGTCGTCGCAGCTGCGAGCGCGGGGTCAAGGACATGGTCCGGCTCGGCTGGCTTACGAAACGCTCGCCGATCGAGGGCAGGAAGCCGGGTGGCCGCGGCCTCGCCAACCTGTACAGCCTGGGGCCGGAGCTGAGGGCCCTCGAGGAGCTGCCCGCGGAGCCGGAGCCGCCGGCCCCGCTTCCAGCCGGCCAGAGCCAGTGGGAGGCGATCGTCGCCAAGGCGGACCCGGCCGTGGCGGCCAAGTACCGGGGCCAGCGCCGGGGGCCTCCGTCCTGATCCGAATCGCCCGAATCGCATCGAAGCTCTGGGCCGCCTGGTCGGCCCATGCCCGTTTTCTGGGCCACCAGGCCGTCTGCCCGATCTGCAGCGGCCTCCGCGGCCTGTGCGCCGCCGGCGAGCAGCTCCTGGACCGCGACCAGGACGCCGGCGAGGCCCTTTCCCGGGCTCTGACGCCCTCCTAAACCGGACACCACCACCTCCCCAAACCACGGCCGTGTCCACAAAGGGCGACAGAAAGGGCGACAGCAGGGCGACAGACTGTCGCCCTTTTGCCGGCGGCGAGATCGGAGAAAAGGCGACAGACTGCCGCCCCAACCTTCGAGCAAAGCTCTCAGGGTTCAGGGAATGGACCGCTCGGCCGGCCGGGCCGGCCTCCCGTCGACGGCTCTCCACGACATCCTGACGACCCACCAGGCCAGCGGCTCCAGCCCTGTCCTGGTGCCTACCAGCGGCCAGCCAGGCCGCCCCGGGAGGACCGGTGTCGATTCACCGATTCAGGTTCGAGGATGCGAATCGATGCGCCGAATCGATGCAGGCTGGGGTAATCTCGCCGGGCCATGGCAGTCGACGTGCGCTCCGAGATCTTCCGCCTCCGCCAGCAGGACCCCCCTCTCTCCCACTCCGCCATCGCCCAGCAGCTCGGCGTAAGCAAGAGCCGGGTCCAGCGTGAGCTCAACCGCACCGCCCGCGGGGGCGGCAGCTCCAGCAGCTCGAGCTCCAACGGCGACGGTGGCGACCAGGTCGTCCACCACCAGGCGCGGCTGGATCCCGTCCTGGCGGCGGATCCCGAGCTGCTCGAGCGGAAGAAGGCGGTCGAGCTGGCCAGGCTCGCGACCCAGGAGCTGGAGGCCAAGGCCCGGCTCCTGGAGGCGGAGACCAAGCTGGAGCTGCTCCGCAACCCGTCGGGGGCTGGTCGCGACGGCCAGATGGTCGCGATCCTGATGCAGGAGATCCGCGGGCTGCGGGAGGAGGTCGGCCGGCGCCTGGCGGCCGGCCAGCAGGGACCCCCGCCGAAGTCGCTGGTCGACCAGCTGGGCGAGTTCAGACAAATGGGCGAGGTGATGAGGTCCTTCGCTCCCCCCTCCCCACCCTCCTCAGCCGCCGAGCTCGAGTTCAAGGTCGCCCTCCAGCGGCTGGAGTTCGAGAACCAGCGCGTCCTGAAGCAGCTGGAGGACGAGATGGCCGAGCGGCGGGAGAAGTGGGAGGGTCAGCGCGCCCGCGACGAGGCGATCGCCAAGGCCATCGACAACTTCAGCCCGCTTGCGGCGCTGGCGGCGGAGAAGTGGCTGCGCGACCAGCAGCAGGAGGAGAAGCCGCCCGAGCAGCTGCTCCCGCCGGCGCCGGCCCAGGGCGAGCGGCCGACGGTGATCCAGGGCGGCCAACCACCCGAGGTGAGAGGCCCCTGCCCCAACTGCGGGGCGGAGCTGGCGATGACCCCGGGCGGACCAGGGGATCCCTGCCCCGCCTGCGGGGTCAAGCTCCTGGTCTCAGAGGGCCAGATCGCGCTCCAGCCGGGCCAGACCAGGAGCCACTTCGCCTAGCTAGCGGCGGCGACGGCTGCGGCTCTTCCGGACTTTGCCGTGGCCCTTCTTGAACTGGCCGTTGGCCTTGCGAAGCTTGCTCACCTGGTCACCTCCTGGGGTCCTGCGGAAATTTTTCGTTCATTCTCCCCGAGCCGTAGTATGCTCCCGGCCATGGCAGTCCGCCTCGTCGAATCAGCGATCGCCGCCGGCTTTGGCGCCGGCGATGCGCTCATCCAGGCCAAGGTCAAGACCAAGGGCCCGGGCAACATCCCCTGGGGCGTCATCTACGAGGCCTCGGGCATCGCGGTCGGCTTCTTCGGCGACAAGGTCGGACTCGGCGCCGACGTCCGGGACTCGGTCCTCCTCGCCTCGATGGCGCTGGCCGGCGCCCGGCTGACCAGAGTCTCGCTGGCCGGCAACCTGGCCAAGGGGCCGTCGGCCTGGGGCGGCGACTTCATGAGCGACCCCGGCGGTGCCGCCGGCGGCGGCGCCGCGGTGCCCGCCCACCCGTCGGTCCGGCTCCTGGCCGGCCACGGCGGCGACAGCCTGCCGGGCACCTACCCGGTGATGGAATCGCCCGGAGTGGCCGGCTAACCGCCGATGTCAGTCCTCGTCCCCTCCGCCCAGATCAACTACTCGCAGCTGACGGCGATCCGCGCCTCGCTGCGCGACGCCCTCCAGAAGAAGGCGGGCAAGGTGATCGGGCAGTCGATGGTGATCCGCGACATCACCGCGGCCGACATCTCCGGCGTCGCCGCCGGCAACGCCGGCTTCGCCCGGCTGAAGAACAAGAACGCGCTCACCGCCCAGACCTGGCTGACCAACGACTGGGGCTTCCGCCAGGTGCCGGCCAACACCGCGGTCGGCGTCTACGGCTACGTCCAGATCGCGTCGATCCCGCTGATCGACTACATCGCGTTCACCCTGGGCGCCTCGATCCCGCTGGCCCAGTTCAACCTGGACCCGCTCTACGCCGACCAGTCCAGCTCCATCGGCTACTTCGACCCGCCGGTGGTGTGGGGCCCGCTGCAGTCGATCGGGATCAACCTGCTCGCCGAGTCGGCGGTCTCCGCCGGCGCCGAGCAGTACAACCTGATCGGCTACGTCGCCGAACCTGCCGGCACCACCGTCATGCAGGACCCCAACTCCTGGCCAGGACTGGTCTAGCCCGGTGGCGATCCCGGGCGGGCTGACGCGAGGCCTCGCCCTCAGCCAGCGCAAAGTCGCAGCCGTCCAGTCGGCGATCACGGGCACCGGGGCGATCACCTCGGGGCTCTCTACCGTCGACGCCGGCTCGGCCCAGACCACGGTCCAGAACTCCGCCACCACCGTCCCCACCGGCGGCTCGGTCGCCGCGGTGACCTCCATCTCCGGCGGGACCGTCAACGTGGTCGTGGTCGACCAGCAGGCCGCCGCCAACGCGGTCGCCGGCGGCCCCAAGAACGTCGGCCTCCTGTGCACCGGCCGATGAGTAGCGCGGTCGCGCTGCTGGCCCAGGGCGGATCCCTCCGGGGCGCCGAGTACTGCCCGCACAAGCGCCGGCTCGAGGCCTGCGCGATCCGCGTCGACGCCGACCGCCCGATGGTGATCTGCCCCTCCTGCAAGGAGATGTTCGAGTCCCTCATCGCCGGCTGGCATGCCCGCCAGCTCTCAGCCGGCCAGGTGGTCTCGACCATGCTGCAGCACGGTTACAGCCGGGGCGATGCGGCGAGGCTGGTGCTGCAGCTGGTCGCCGACCGCCTCAAGGTCCGACTCGGATTCCTGAAGCAGGAGGACCTCTGATGGCCGACTTCAACCTCGAGGACATCCCGGTAACCAAGCTCAACGACGACGGGACCGTGACCTGTCGCAACTGCGGCAAGGTGATCGAGTTCCTGCCTGAGACCTTTCCCGCCGAGGAGCTGCCCGACGGCGCGCCGCGGTCGGTGAACCACGTCGGTTGCCCCAACGCGACCGAGGGCGAGTCGCCGGCCGGCCCCGACGCCCACACCGGGCTCCACGAGACCATCAACCGGATCGACCAGGAGCAGGTCAAGGCCTTCTACGAGCGCAAGGCGCAGGCGTCCTAGCCAGCGGCCAGTCCATGGCCGAGGAAGCCCGTAGATACCCGCCGGCGCATGACCTGGTCTACTCGGAGGCCGACGTCGCCATCATGCGCGAGCGCTGGGAGCAGACCAGCAAGGATCAGCAATACCAGCAGCAGCTGGCCCAGCTCACCGGCGAGCTGCGCGCCTTCTCGACCTCGCTGCCGCACCAGGTCGAGGGGATCGCGCGTCGGGTGGTGCTCGAGGTCTTGAACGAGCAGCGCGAGCGGCTCGGCCAGCAGGCGGTGACCGGCCTCAACCTGGCCAGCCAGGTGACCCAGGCCATGACGGCGGTCGGCGTCCTCTTCCTGGCCCTCAAGGCCGCCGGCTTCCCGGTATGAGGACCATGTACGACTCGGCCGACCCCTCGGCCATCCCGGCCGGGGCGCAGCTGGTGGCCGGCTACGTCGACGGCGCCGACCAGCAGGTGGTCCAGGCCTGGCGGGATGCGTTTGCCGGGCGCTTCAGTACCGCCCGCCAGGTCCGGATCGCCGTCCTCCCCACCACCGACGACGGCCACGTCCTGGACGTCGAGAACGGCGACGCGACCCCGGTCTCGGCGCCCGGCTGGGTCAGGATGCGGCGCGCGGCGGGGCTGGCCAGCCCCGCCTGCTACGTCAACCGCGGCAACTGGGCCGAGGCCATCCAGGCCTTCGCCGACCAGGGCGTCCCCGAGCCGCTCTGGTGGATCGCAACCCTCGACGGGACCCAGCTGCCGCCGGAGGGCGGCGTCATCGCCTGCCAGTACGCCGGCTCCGACCGGAGCGGCGGCAATTTCGATCTCTCCGCCGTGGCCGACCTCTGGCCCGGCGTCGACCCAGAGGAGGAGGAAATGAAGCTCTACATCGTCGCCTTCAACGGCGCCCAGTGGGTGGTCCGCCCGGACTTCACCGCCAAGGCCGTCATCAAGGACCCGGGGATCCTCCAGGACCTCCAGGCGACCGGCAACTACCAGGCGCTGACCCTGGACGATGCCCAGATGGCCAACATACCGACCGTGGGGCAGGGGTCATGAGGCTCCCCTTCCACGTCACCAGCGTCATCATCGGCGGCGCGATCGCGATCGCCTTCGCGGCGGCCGACCTCTGGGCCTTCCACTCCCTGGCCCGCGACACCGACCTGACCCTGCTCCTGGCCGGCCTGGCCGCCTTCGGGGTGACCAGCGCCTACAGCGCCGGCCTCAACTCCGACCCGACGCCGCCGACGACCTGGAGGCCGCCGGCGACCCTGGGCATGACCCCGCCGGCGCCAGCCCCGGCGCCGCCGGCTCCTCCGACGTTGACACCCCCGGCCAACAGCTAGCGCCGGGCGGCGAGCAGCAGCGCGGCGCCTCCCACCAGGAGGAGGTAGGCGTCGGTTGAGGAGAGCTGGTAGGGCGGCGGCCCTGGCGGTGGCACAGGAGGCGGCACCGGCGGCGGCGGGGGTGGCACAGGCTGCCGGAAGGGCGCCAGCGCCGTCTGGGCTTCGCCCAGGTAGGCGCGATAGCTCCCGTTGCCGGCTCCGCCGCAGGCCGGCGCATCCCAGGTGCACCAGGGCGTCCAGCTCCAGCCGTTGTTCGAGATGGCGGCCATCGCCCGCGAATTGTTTACCGGGTCGACCAGCCAGCTCGGGCTGTAGGCCGGGTGGGCGGGCACGTAGATCTGCCAGAGCCCGAAGCTGTTGCCCCCGTCCCCCACCGCGTCAGGACGGCCGCCGCTCTCCGCCCGGGCCACCGCGTAGGCGGTGTCCCATCTCGAGAGACCGGAGCCCGAGACCGACCCATCGGTGATCGCGTTGACGACGACCTGGGCCAGCTCCTGGGGGCTCAGTGCGGCCATGGCTAGCGCCGGCCGGCGGCGAGCAGCAGCGCGGCCCCGCCGGCAAGGAGCAGGAAGGCGTCGGTCGTGGAGACCTGGTAGGGCGGCGGACCAGGCGGAACCGGCGGCGGGGCTGGAGGCGGCGGCGGAGCCGGCACGCCGACGCCCGGCCAGGCCATGGTGTAGGCCCAGGGGTTGATGGCGGCGCAGCCGTTGGGGTCAGACCCGGCCGGCAGGACCTCGAAGTGGACGTGGTTGCCGGTCGAGCAGCCGACCGAGTCCATGAGAGAGAGCGGCGTCCCCGGCTGGACCTGGTCGCCGACCGAGACCAGGGCCTCGTAGGCGTGGCCGTACCAGATGTCCACCGGGCCCGAGTTGACGCAGACCGCAAAGGGGCCGAGGCCGTCGCAGCCGCAGCCGGGGCAGCCGCGGCCGATCCGGGCCACGGTGCCGTAGCCCACCGCCAGCAGCCTGGTCCCGTAGCCGGCGGCGATGTCGATGCCGGCGTGGAAGGCGCCGGGCGGGTAGCCGGGGCAGGTCCACTCGCAGCGGCAGCTCAGCGCCCAGCTGGTGAGGCCGAAATCCTGGGTGAGGACGCCACCGCCCTCGACGACCTTCTCGAACACGCTCTGCCCCCTAGGGGATGCAGAGGACTTCGCCCGGGAAGATCCAGTGGCCGCCGTCGGAGCTGGGGAAGCCGTGCGCCTGGGCGGTCGCTTCGATCACGGCCACGTTGGCGGCGTAGATCCTGGGGTAGAGCGCCCCGTTGCCGTAGTACTGCTGGGCGATGCCCCAGAGCGACCCGTCCCAGTCCGGCCAGTGGCCGACCACCTGGGTCCGCGGGCAGCCACCGGCCGGAGGGGGCGGCGGCGCCGGCGGCGGCGTCCAGCTGGTGGCGGCGAAGTTGGCCTGGATCGAGCCGGATCCGGTCAGCTGGAGGCTCAGCGGGTTCTGGGTCGAGGTGCCGCCCGTCCCGGTCCAGTTGGTGAAGGTGGCCCCCGAGTTGGGCTGGGCCTGGAAGGTGACCCTGGTCCCGATCGGCAGCCGCAGCCTCCCGCTGAAGGCCTTGCCGTTGACCAGCACCTGGCCGGGGCCGTTGACCGAGACCTGGACCGCCGCGTCCGACGCGGTTTGCTTCTGGGTCAGGTAGAGGTAGGCGCCCAGGCCGACCAGGCCGACCCCGCCGTAGGTGAGCAGCCGGCGGTTGCTCTCGTCCACCGCGCTAGCCTAACTCCGATTCGATCAGATTCCCGCGTGATTTTGCCCGAGGGCGAGGTAAGGTAGCCGCGTGGCGGTAGCGATCCAGGTCGCCAGCGACCCTCATACCCTCCTCGGCGGCTGGCAGAGCCAGGGCTGGTCGCTGCTTGAGGCGCGGGTCCTGACGCCCATCCCGGGCGACCAGGACGGCAACCCGGTGATCCTCACCCAGACCGATGCCTTCGAGTGGACCGACTGGAACCTCTTCGGCTGGAACCTGGCCGGCGACGCGGTCTCCAAGATGCGCGACCTGATCCGCCAGGGAGGCTCCGATCTCTACGCCTACGCCATGTTCCAGAAGACCGACTTCGACCAGTTCGGGGTCAAGATCACCAGCTACCGCCTGGTGCTCCAGCACTCGATCGTCCAGCTGCTCGCCGGCGCGGTGCTGATCCTGGCGGCCGCCTTCGCGGCGGTGATCTTCTACCAGTACGTCACCATCGGGAAGGCGCCGGCCCTCCAGGACCTGCAGAACGTCTGGGGCTCGGGGGTGACCTCGGTCGGCCAGGCGGTTGGCGACGTCGGGGGCTCGATCGCCAACGTCTACATCTGGGCCGCGGTCGCCGCCGGCCTGGTCTCGGTCGCCATCGGCCAGGCCAGCCGGGCCAGCGGCGGCGGGGCCCGGGTGACGCCGGCCAAGATCGGGCCCAACGTATCGGCCGGGGTCCGCGCCGGCGGGGTGTCGGCCCGGGTCGGCTAGTTGGGCGACGACTTCAGCCGGCTCCTGATCCGCCAGGCCACCCAGACCGGCGTCGGCTTCGTCTCCGGCCGCTTCCGCGATCGCAAGTTCAAGGCGGAGCCGCTGCCCGAGATCGACCGGCCGGCGCTGAAGGCGGCAGAGGAGCTGATCGCCCGCGGCGGGCCTCCCCTGCCCCCAGCTGAGGGCGGCGGCGCCGAGGGCGCGCTCGAGCTGGAGGACGGGATCCAGCCGGCGATCATGGCCGACGAGTCGCTCTTCGACCAGGTCGAGCTCCGCGGCAACGTGAAGGCGGTCCTCCTGGCCGCGCTCCGCTCCAAGGAGCCGGTCCACGTGCTGCTCGAGGGGGATCCGGCCTGCGGCAAGTCGGAGCTCTTGAGCTGCATCGCCAGGCTGCCCAATTCCCGCTACGCCGTCGGCGGTGCCACCACCAGCTCCGGGCTGACCGGCTACTTGCTGGAGAAGCCCTCGACCACCATCCTCATCATCGATGAGCTCGAAAAGGCCGACCAGTCCGACCTCTACCAGCTCTATTCCCTGATGCAGTCGGGGATGGTGACCCGCCTGCAGCACCAGCGCACCGAACAGGTCCACCGCAAGGTCTGGGTCTTCGCCGCCGCCAACCGCACCGACCAGCTGCCCGCGGCGCTGCTCTCGCGCTTCGTCAAGATCCGGGTCCCCAACTACACCCGAGGCGAGCTGATCCAGGTCCTGGAGTCGATCCTTACCAAGCGCGAGGGCCTCTCCCCCGCCCGGGCCAAGGAGATCGCCGCCGCCGTCGCCGCCCGCTCGGCGGATCCCCGCGACGGCGTCCAGGTCGCCCGGCTGGCCGGGGAGAGCGGCCCCATCGGGCCGGTCCTGGACCAGGTCGCGCCTCGCTCGGGAAAAAAGCGCGCCCAAACTCCCTGAATCGGTCGTATGCTTCCGGCGTGGCAGACACCCAGACCCGCCCCTGTCCGAACTGCGGGGGCACCGGCGAGACCGCCCAGCGCGACGCCGATGGCGTGTTTGTGGGCGACTGCCCCGACTGCAACGGCACCGGCCAGGTCCCCTACAAGGGCTCGAAGCCGGCCGCGCCACCGCCCGCCACGCCGGCCGCGGTCGCCCATGCCGACGCGCTCGGAGTGGACCTGAGCCAGGTCGAGGGCTCCGGCGCCGCCCCGGATCCCGGAGCGGCTCAGTAGGTGCTGACCGACCAGAGGCTCTTCCGAGCCCGCGCCCTGGAGCCGGTCGCCGCGCTCGGCGACGTCCTCTACCTGCTCGACCAGTCGGGGCCGCTCTCTTCGCAGCGCTTCTCGACCCCCTACTTCGCGGTGGCGGGCATCGAGCCGGTGCGCGGCCTCGCGCCCCACAACCTGCTGCTGCTCTGGTCCCAGGCCGGCACCGCGCCGGCCGGCTACGGCACCGGGATCGGCAACACCAACCTCATCCCCGAGGCGGCCTCCGGCAACATCGCCCAGTCGGCATCGGTCAAGATCGCCAACCCGAAGATCCTCCAGCAGGGTCCGCGCCAGCTCTTCCACATGCGCTTCACGGTCAAGACCCTGGCCCTGACCGGCATCAAGGAGCACGACCTCGAGGTCCAGGTCTTCAACCCCTCGGCCTCCGCGCGCTTCGGGCTGGCCAACGCCTCGCCCGGCTTCATCAACATGTCGGACCAGATGCAGGACCCGGCCGACGCGATCGACTCGCCGGCCCAGAACGCCAACCAGACCCTCCCGGCGGCCTACGCGGCAGTCCACCCGCGCGACCAGGAGAACCTCACCGAGATGTTCATCTGGGAGATCAACGGGCCGACCTTCCAGATCTGGAACAACGGCTCCGCCTCGCTCACCGCCGGCGCGATCGGGATCCGGATCTGGGGCTTCCGCTACGACCTCCAGCCCCTCAACTACAACCAGGACGAGGGCTGGGTCAACCGCTGGGTCTACGGCCGTCTGCGGGCGGCGCCCCCCTCGGACAAGCCCATCGTCGTGGTGCCAAGCGCAGGGATCCTCAGCTCCGGCGCGTCGACCTACTAGGCCGCGGCCGTGCTGGCCCCCTCGCTCCCGCCGCCCGCGGCGCCCGGTCGCCTCTACCGTCCCCGCGCCATCCTGCTCGGCCAGTCGCCGCAGCTGCTGCTCGCCGCCAAGCCCAAGCGCCTGGGCGCCTGGGTCTACCACAACGGCGGCCAGCTCGAGGTCCCGGTCCCACTCCCCCTCTCCGGCGCCGGCAACCAGCTCGCCCTGGCCAAGTTCATCGACTCGGCCGGGATCGCGGTGCCGCCGTCCGCCTTCTCGACCTACAAGTCGCTGTACTTGGTGGTCGACGTCGCCTTCGCCTGGGTGACCGGCGCCCAGGCCACCATCCAGCTGGTGGTCGGCCGCCAGCCCTGGCCAGCTCTGTCCGGCGCCGCCACCGGGGTCGGCGCGGCCGCCGGCGCCTACAACGCGCTGAAGGGCAACGCGGCCAACCTGGGCGGCGCCGCGGCAACCTCTCTGGCGGTCGGCGTCTACGCCTTCTCCCCTGCTGACATCGGGGACCTGCAGTGGCACCACCCCTACCTCGGGGTCGAGATCACGCTCGGCTCGGCGCTGACCGCCGGCGCGGCGCGGCTCCTGCTCCAGATGCCCGGTGCCCCCTCCCTCTACGTCGGCGAGGACATGGAGATGTCGCCCTCGATCGGGGACACCGGCGGCAGCTTCGTCATCAACGCCCAGGGACCGCCGATGTGGATCCCGGGCGGCCAGGAGTTCTACGCCATGGCCGGCCCCGGCGGCCCGGTCGACTGCCGGGTCTGGGAGGTCTACCAGGACGACCAGGGCCGGGTGGCATGAGCGAGGCGACCAAGGCCCTGATCGGCTTCGGCGCCTTCGCCGGGCTCCTGGCGCTGCTCAACGCCCAGAGCAAGCCCTCGACCAGCTGGTTCGTGGGGCCACCCGTCCACGAGCCGCCGAGGATCATCTTCCCCCCTGCCGCCCTGCCGCGGCTGCCGGCGCCCCCGAAGTCCTGCGGCTGCGGCCACTAGGGCCGCCCAGTCGCCGATGGCGACCACCTGCTTTAGCCAGCCGCCCGAGTTCCTCACCTTCGAGGGGCCGCCCGCGGCGACCCAGCACCCGCCGCGGCTCAACCAGCCACTTCGATTCGCCGCCCGCTCGGTCAAGGTCGACAACCCCACCAACCAGTGGATCCGGCTGACGCCGGACGACATCTTCATCCCGCCCGGGGTCTGGGGCACCATCGTCAACCTGCTCGAGCCCCGTCAGACGGCCGCCGCGGAGTGGACCGCCCCCTACGGCACCCAGATGGGGCCGGACCTGCCGGTGGCGCTCGGCGTGGCTCCCGTAGGCTCCCTC
>Ga0209060_10002457_pt1 | contig 17201 bp, 17 predicted proteins | sample Coa_R1_8_FD_187155 | JGI IMG/M metagenome (GOLD analysis project Ga0209060, IMG submission 187155) | Surface soil microbial communities from Centralia Pennsylvania, which are recovering from an underground coalmine fire - Coalmine... | ecosystem: Environmental > Terrestrial > Soil >...
AAAAGACGCCCAGTGCCACGATGGCAATGACGATCAGCAATGCTTGCGTTTGTCGTGACAATTGAGTTCCTAGTCGATGAGTCGATTTGTAATGGGGGCGTAGCTGTCGATACGGCGATCGCGCAAGAACGGCCAGTTGCGACGGATGTCTTCCAGCGCCTTCAGGTCGACGTCGCCGACGAGGATTTCCTCGCGATCATGCGAGCCCTCGGCCAGAACACGGCCGAAGGGGTCGCAGAAAAACGATCCTCCCCAGAATTCGAGTCCCTGCCCGGGCGCAGATTTTCCGCGGATGTTCCCAGTCTCAAATCCTACGCGATTGACGACGGCGACATAGACTCCGTTGGCGATGGCGTGCGCGCGCTGGATCGTGCGCCAGGCGTCGTGCTGGGCTACGCCGAACTCGGCTTTCTCCGCGGGATGCCAGCCAATCGCTGTGGGGTAAAACAAAATCTGGGCGCCTTGGAGCGCTGTGAGGCGCGCTCCTTCGGGATACCACTGGTCCCAACAAACGAGCGTTCCCAGTTTGCCGGCGCTGGTGTTGAGCGCACGGAAGCCGAGATCTCCGGGAGTGAAATAGAACTTTTCGTAGTAGAGGGGGTCGTCGGGGATATGCATCTTGCGGTAGAGACCAGTCAGGGATCCGTCTTTGTCGAAAATGGCGGCGGTGTTGTGGTACACGCCCGGGGCACGCTTTTCGAAGAGGGAGGCGATCAGGACAACGCCATTCTTACGGGCGGCTGCGGCTAGCTTTTCGCTGCTCGGGCCGGGGATCGGTTCGGCGAGATCGAACAGAGCGTGGTCTTCGCGCTGGCAGAAGTATTGGGTCTGGAAAAGTTCGGGCAGGCAGACGACCTGAGATCCGCGTCCAGCAGCCTCGGCGATGCGGCTAAGCGCCTTTTCGAGATTCTGCTCGGGCTCGGGCCCGCACGACATCTGGATCAGGGCTACGCGAAATTTCTCAGGTGGCACGCTCGACCTCTCCGCGATCAATATAGCATTGGAGGGGTAGGTACCAGCTTCTAGCTGCTAGCTTCCAGCGAGGCACTTAACCGCTGAGATCGCTGAGAAAGGCCGCAGAGAGCGCTGAGAGAATCATGGGTTGCTTTGTTCCGCTAGGACGCGGGACAGGCGGGGATTCTCCGAGGTCAGCTTTTTCAGACGGTCAACCACATCTTCCTGGGGCGCAGAACGCAAGAGGGCGGAGATCGCGCCTTCGGCATCGAGCGACTCGTCTTTCACCAAACCGAGAAGGAAGTCGATTGAGGCGTCGTGCCGCGTTAACGCGATTGCGGATAACAGAACCGAGCGGAACCACGGGTCGGAAGCGGCATGGAGAGCGTTGCGCAGAGCCTCGAAGGCTTCCGGGGAGTGAGTGCCCGCGATGGCAAGCGCTGCCTCACCCGCGGAGTCATCTGCGGTCGCGAGGAATCGGGCGACCCACGGAATGGCGCGTGGGCCCTCGATGCGCAGGATTCCACCATAACAGGCTCCGAGGACTTCTGGTTCGTCGTTACCGAGCATGGTTCTTTGTCGAAGTAAGAGCGAGGCGGATGACGAGCCCACTTGTTCGATGGCCCGGATGACTTCCACACGGACAGCCTTGTCCTTATCGGTGACAAGATCGATCAAGTGAGCGAGCAGGTCTACTTCGGTGAGGTTGCGGCATTGCACCAGAGCGAGAGCACAGGTGGCGCGGAGAGTGCCGGCGGTGTCGGAGCGGCCTCCCCAGACTGGTTCCATCTGAATGTGGCGCATGCCGCGAAGGAACACGTCGACGTCCTGGAGTTCGAATGCGGCCAATGCGCGGCTGATCGCATTCTTTGCCCAGCATTGAGGGTCGGATTTTTCTGCGTGTTCGAAGTAACGATCGAAGGCCTTGAGCAGGTCAGGGAGCAGTTCTTGCAGACCAAATTCGCGAATCAAGTCGGCTGCCTTGGCGGCGATGAAGTTGTTGCGGTTCGCGAGCGCTTTTCGTAGGGGATCGAGGCGGGGCTGTTCGGGCTGTTGCCGCAGAGCGTCGAGCGCTGCGATTTGATCCTCAAAGGCTCGCTTGGCGGCCATTGTGAGAGTGTAAGGCGTGTGCAGCGGCTAAAGCCAGATCGGCATCGTGCTTGAGACGGCATGCCTGAAGGCATGCCCTGATACGAACCTCAGCAATAAGATTCCGACCTCGAGATTCCGACGTCTGCGCCGGTTGTCAGAAGACATTACGTTGACCGCAGCTCGTAGCATCCGTTGATATGGTTCCTGTAGAGTATTGAGTCGGGAAGAATGTTTACAGACGTGGAGGCTGGTCTTGAAAAGCGGCAATCATGGCAATTCGCAGGGGCGGCACGGCGCTGGCGGAGAAGGTGTTGACCGGAAGTTGCACAATCCGATCGAGGACCGGCTGATTCCGTTGGAGCCGCTCGATCTGGGCAAGGCTACGTCGATCGACAGTCTGGTGCGAGCGATGGCCAAGACGGCTTTTACCGGCCGCCAGCTTGGCGAGGCGGCGGACGTGCTCGAGGCAATGGCTCTCGACGAGGATGCCTTCATCGTGATGACCCTGGCCGGGGCCATGACCGTTGCTAAGCAGGGGCTAATCATTACGGAGCTGATTGACCGCGGGATTGTGAATGCCATTGTCTCCACCGGTGCGCTGATGGCGCACGGACTGGTTGAGGCTACGGGGCGGGCGCATTTCCGGGCGAATCCTGAAGTGTCGGACGAAGAACTTTACGAGCAGGGATATAACCGCGTTTACGACACGCTGGAGCCTGAGCAAAACCTCGACGATGTCGAGGAAGTGATGTCGGCGGTGCTGGAGGCGTGGGATCACAACGAAGTCATGTGCTCGTACAAATTGAACCATGCGATCGGGGAGCATCTCGCGAAGCATGCGAAGGGGCAGCGGGGGATTCTGAAATCCGCCTACGAAAAGGGCGTGCCTGTTTTTGTGCCAGCATTCAGCGATTCGGAGCTGGGGCTTGATACCGCGCTGAACAATCGACTGCGCGAGTCGACGGGGCGGCACAAGATTCGATTTGATCCGTTCGAAGATTTGGAACATTTTGCGGCGACGCTTCTACGGCAAAAGAAGCTTGGGATCTTCACAATTGGTGGCGGCGTGCCGCGCAACTGGTCGCAGCAGTTTGGCCCGTTCTGCGAGCTGAGACATCGTCGATTAGGCGAGAACGTGCCGCTGAAGCGCTATCACTATGGTCTGCGAATCTGCCCCGAGCCGGTGTATTGGGGTGGACTGTCCGGCAGCCCCTATAGCGAGGCGATCTCCTGGGGTAAGTTTGTGCCGCCCTCTGAGGGCGGAAGATTTGGCGAAGTCTTCGTGGACGCGACTGTAGGGCTACCCATCATCGTTGCTGCTGTTCTTGAAAGGCTCGACAAAGCGAAGAAGAATTCGAGAGGAAAGAACGCGAAAGCAGTCAGTAAAAGGTAGAGGAGAGTTCTAGCAGAGATTGCTAGCTGACGACCTCTTCTTGATTTTCTTCGGCCACCGAAGAGGGATTTTTCATGCGACGGTACAACGGAGCAAGAGTGCTGTTTTCAAGCACTTCCGATTCAGCTTGAAACCAGTCCTGCAGCTCCTGTCCTTCTGCTTGGCCTCGTGTTTCGTAAAGCTGCTGGGCGCGCGAGCGTACTTTCCGCTCGACCATCCGCATCATCAGCGCCTGCTGTTTCTTCCTAAGTGTTTCTGTGTCCACACACACCTGTTCCACAAAATCGTTGCTGTTCGAACCCAAAGCTATGATAACTGATTCCTGTTAACGAAAGATTACATCGGATTTACGTTGAGGGTAACTAAAGTACTACGACCCGAGGTGAGTCGGAGAGAAGAGATAGCCCCAGCAAAATCAGCAGCTTACGTCTGCTTGCGCGCTGGGGCTTTTGTCTTAGAGAGTTAGTCGAAAATGAGGACTGCAGAGGCGATAACGGTTGTCCACAAGCCGCGTTTGTCACCGACGGCGGACTGGGTGACGTTTGCCGTGCGAACGATCTTATTGGAGAGGCGGTAGATCTGCTTTTTCTCGTCCCAGGAGCGGTCGGGATCGAACTCGACGTTTAGCGTTGTGGCCAGCATTTCGGCGGCAAGTTCTTCCGCATACTCACCGGCTGCGTCTTCGGTCTCGCCGAAGGAATGATGCTCGCTGAGATATCCGTAGGTATTCCGGTCAGCCGGGATTGCTACTCCGATTGAGGATGCCAGGAGGCGATGAGGCTCACGGGTAGAGTTTTCAGCCACGACCGCGAAGACGACTTCTCCGGGGTGGAGATATTTCACGCCTTCTTTTCGCGCGAGCAATTTGCAGTTGGGCGGGAAGATGGAAGAGACGCGCACTAGATTCTGGGCAGCGATGCCGGCGTCCCGCAGTGCCAGCTCAAATGAAGTCAAACGTTCACGGTGTTTCCCCACTCCTTTGGTGAAGAAAATCCGTTTCGGAACCATGTCTTTGCCCAATTCGCATTATCCTCCGCAGAGAAATTTTCAAGGGTAAGAATGCACAATCTAACACATTGCTTTGTAAAGGAAATATGAATTTCCGGTTAGAACCACGAAATTTCGGCGAGCCGTGAGGTGGGCAGGATGAGAGCGCGGAGTGTGGTCAGTGTGCTGGCAACCGCGTAGAGCGTTGTGCCGCGCACACTGACCGGGGTATCCGCTTACTTCGCGGCTTTGACGGAACTGACCGTGATTGTGTTGTCTTTTTCGGTTCCGGTAACGGTGGCTTTTTCGCCGGCCTGCTTGTCGAGCGTATCAAGGGCGGCCTTGTCGGTGGCATCGAGGGTGTAAACCTTGTCGCCAACGACGAGCGCGTACTTCGATCCTTTGGAGACACAGCCCCGAGTGCAGGTGGCAGCGTCACCCATGTGCTTTGCGCCGCACATTGCGTCACTCACGGTGCCGGTGAAAGTTTTTCCGCTGGCGGCAAACGAAGAAACGGTTAGGCCCGCAAGCATCAGCAGGCTGGCGAGGAAAATTCCAGCTTTCCGAAATCCAACAGTCATCACGGAGTCTCCTTTGTGTCTGTAGGCTGGCTCAGGGAGCGACATGAGTCGCCCAGCCCTGAACTAAGGATGCACCGAGCCGCGAGAAGTTACAACTTTGGCGGAAACAAAAACGCGGAGACGCGCTGGCGCGCATCTCCGCTTGCTGCCCGGATCGGATTAGGGGAGGGCCCGGGCAAACTCGGTTACGACTAAAAAACTGTATTATTGCGGCTAACTGGTCCGGCAAAATCAACGATCAGTATGAAAACGCAAAACAATCAAATCGATTGCTGAGCTACTGGCAGCTCTTTGGCGGAAAAGGCCCGCCAGATTTGCGGCACAGTGTATCAGGGAACGACCGTTTCCCAAACAAAATGTTGAGAAACACAACGCAGACAAAAAGACTGGTTAGACTATCGTGATCCAAGCCGATTTGCAGCCCTAAACCGATTTTGTTCCAAAATCCGAACAAGACGGGAAACGTGTCGGGTTGCGTCCCGCTATTTGGGGGCCTTCGCCGAGTAGATCAGATCGACGTCGACGCTCTTATCCTTCACGTTCGCGGTGACATGGGATGCGACATCCCAATCGAGATTAGCCGGCAGCAGCTTGCGTGCGGCAGGAAGGTATTCGCTGAGGTAGGTGGCGTCGAAGAGCTCCCCCTGCCGAATTTTCCACAGGTTTCGGAGTTTGGCTTCGAGGCTGTTGTCGAGCCCACGGAACTCCAGGTCACCCATGTGGAAGACGGGGCCTTCTTTGACGTCGAGACGAATCACCACCGTCTTGGCCGCGTCATCGAAGTCGGGATCGGCTTTAATCGTGGTAGTGACGTAGCCTCGCGATCCGTAGAGTTTTTGAATGTCTTTCAGGTTATCGGAGAGCCTGATCGTGTTCGCTGGTTCACCCGTCTGCGCACGAACCATTTTCTGCAGAGTTTCGGTGGGAAACTCGTGGTTGCCGGACCACTCGAGGCCTTTTAGCTTGTATCGATCCCCAGCAACAACAGGAAAGGTTACGTCGACGATAGTTAGATTGCGGATGCCGTCATCGTTACTGTCAGCAGACGGCTTCTTGACGACTTTGGTTTGGGGCTCGCCAAACGCGGCCTTGAGATACCCGCGAGCGAGGTAGACAGGAGTGAGCTGGTGTTGCACCAGGGCATTCAGAACTGACCGCGAATATTCGGTGTCACGGAGTCTTTGGGACGCCGCTTTCAGGGCCGGTATGTCGACGTCGGCAGCGCCGACGAAGTTGATATCGCGAATCTGAATCAACACGTCGGAGACTTTGTAGACGATCGAGTCGACCGGACCATCCTGTTTCCCGGCGCGCTCGTATTCCACGTGACCGGGGATTGAGTTTTCAACGAGTAGGGCCTGCAGAACGTCAGAAACCTGGTCAGCAAGCCGTCCGCTGAGAGGCAGTTCGCCATTGAAGAGCGGAGCGCGTTCCTGAACGTGTTTGAGCAATTCCTCGTCAGAGAACCAGACGAAATCCTCGAATCGGGCTGGGACGAACTTGGCGGCCTCTGTGACTTGCAGTTCAAGCTTGGTGCCGGCGGAGGAGAACGAGTAGGTATAGCTGACGTCGCTGAGGATTCCGAAGGCGCCGAGGCGAGTGGCGGCTTTCTTGAAGTCGTCTTCCGTTACGACCGTGCCGATTTGGAGGCCGCTTGCAGCGATGATGGCATTCTCAGTGAATCGCTTATTTCCCGTGACTTTGACGGAGATCAGTTGGCGTTGTGAGGCGGGAGCCTGCGCGAACGATTTCTGGGCCGAAACCGGATGTGCGAACGTGGACGCGATCAAGATAGCGAGTAAAACGTCACGCAATCGGCTGGAGAGGGACTTCATCATCGACTAGGGGTCTGTTCCAATTCTTGCGCGGATTTGTGTTTGACCGCAATATCGATAAATGCCAGGGCAGCGCGGCTGAGGGCTTTATCTTTGCGGAAAACCAGGGCCAGGTCACGGCGAACCTGCGCATCGGCAAGGCGAACGGCTGCTAAAGCTTTGGCGCGGACGTCCTCTTCGACATTCGATTTGGCAATGAAGCCGATGCCGACATCGGCGGCCACGAAGCGCTTCAGTAGTTCGCTGGAGTCGAGTTCCATAGTGAAGTTAGGCTTGAGGCGGCGCTCGTGGAATAGCTGCTCGATGGCGTCGCGCGTATGTCCGGCCTTGGGGACGATTAGCGGATACTTGCTCGCTTCGGCGATGGTGGTGGACTTGATTTTTCCCAGAGGATGCTGCGGCGGAGCGATCAGGATTAGTTCATCCCGATGGATGAGAACGACGGTCAGACGGTTGTCGTTCACTGGAAGAGAGACAACGCCGAAATCCACGGAGTTATCGATGATGGACTCGAGGATCTTGGCGTAGTCAGAACGTTTGATGTTGACCGATACGTCCGGGTACTGCTTCTTAAAGTCGGCGAAAACATAAGGCAGGATGTGCAGGCATGTGCCTTCGTTGGCACCGACGATGATTTCCCCGCGGGGAACACGCTCCATTTCGGCGATGGAGACCAGCATTGCCTTACGCGCGTCTAGAGTGTCTTCCACATATTTGAGGAACGCCTTGCCGGCAGCGGTCAGGGAGACTTTGCCTCCAGAGCGGTCGAAGAGCTTGGCGCCGACCTCTTCCTCGACCCCGCGGATTTGGGACGAAATCGCAGGCTGGGTGCGGAAACGCTTCTCCGCCGCCCGCGAGAACGAGGCGTGGCGCGCCACTTCGAGGAAAGTTTCGAGTTGATCGAAATCCATAAATGCAGTGGCCAGTGATCAGTGGCCAGTTGTCAGCCAAGGCTGGTTCGATGGGCACAGAGAGCCTTGGCTGAATGCTGATGGCTGAGAGCTGACTGCTTCAGTATAAAGTCCGTTTTATCACGGCTATAAGAACTATCGAATTGCCAGCGTGTATGGCTGGCAGTAGACTCGTCGGTCCGCACAACGCGACCCGATTGTAGCAGCCTGCCCGCCTGCGGGAACTCCGCAGGCGTTCGCTTGAGCAATCGATCTCCTAGAAGGAACCATTATGGCCGACGCTAAGACTGTTCTCGACTTTGCGAAGAAGCACGATGCCAAGATTCTGGATTTGCGCTTTACCGATATTCCCGGGCTGTGGCATCACGTGTCGTATCCCATCGAACAGTTGTCGGAAGCCACATTTGAGGAAGGCTTTGGCATCGATGGCTCGTCGATCCGCGCCTGGGCGGGGATTCACGAGAGCGACATGCTGCTCAAACCGGATGCGAACTGTCACCTGCTTGATCCTTTCACCGAAGTGCCGACACTGGTGCTGGTATGCGATGTGGTCGATCCCGTGACGAAGCAGCGTTACGACCGGGATCCGCGTTATATCGCACGCAAGGCGGAAACGTACCTGGCCGAGTCCGGGATTGCCGACACGGCCTATTTCGGCGCGGAGGCCGAGTTTTTCATCTTTGACAACGTACGTTTCGATCAACGCGAGCAGTACGGCTTCTACTACATCGATGCCGAGGAAGGCCGCTGGAATTCGGGCAGGCAGGAGAACAATCTTGGATACCGCCCGCGGTATAGAGAGGGATATTTCCCGGTTGCACCCACTGACCACTATCAGGATCTGCGTTCGGAGATGGTTTTGACGATGCAGTCGTGTGGCATGGACGCGGAGTGCCATCACCATGAGGTGGCGAGCGGCGGGCAGACGGAAATTGATCTGAAGTTCGACTCTCTGGTTCGATCCGCCGACAAGATGCTGCTCTACAAGTACATCGTCAAGAACGTGGCGAACCGCAACGGCAAGACGGTTACGTTCATGCCGAAGCCGATTTTCGGGGACAACGGAAATGGGATGCACACGCACCAGTCGCTCTGGAAAGGCGCCGAACCGCTGTTCGCGGGAGATGGCTACGCAGGGCTCTCGCAGGCGGCGTTGTGGTACGTCGGCGGACTCATCAAACATGGGCCGGCGCTTTCGGCGATTATCGCGCCGACAACGAACTCATATAAGCGGCTTGTCCCAGGATTTGAGGCTCCAGTGAATCTGGCTTACTCCCGACGTAATCGCTCTGCAGCCTGCCGCATTCCGATGTATTCGCCTTCGCCAAAATCGAAGCGGGTGGAGTTCCGTCCGCCAGATCCAAGCTGCAATCCGTATATGGCGTTTGCAGCGATGCTGATGGCGGGCCTGGATGGAATTGAAAACAAGATGGATCCGGGGCAGCCGCTGGACAAGGACATTTACGAACTCGATCCCGAAGAACTATCGAGTATTCCGTCGATGCCTGGCTCACTCGAAGATGCGCTCGATGCCCTGCAGCGCGATTACGCGTTCCTGCTCAAAGGGGATGTTTTCACGGAAGAATTGCTGCGTACGTACGTCGACTACAAGAGGTCGAAGGAGGTGGATGCCATTCGGCTTCGACCGCATCCGTATGAGTTCGCGTTGTATTACGATATCTAGGTACCATCCTTCTCCCAGGGCCCAGGCAGTTAACTCACTCACAATCTAACTGGAGGGCGCACCCATGCTTCGTTCACGAAGGTGGTTCCTGCTTCTTGTCGTGGTGACCGAAATGTTGAATTCCAGTTGCTTGTTGCAGAAGCGCTGGCCGGCGGTGCCGGTGTTTCCCAGTCCGCCTCCGCCAACCGGGCAGTTCAGCGTGGTTTGGACCCAAAGGGATCTTAATGGAATGCCGATGAGCCCGGAGTGGGCCGAGCAACGTGATGGCGAACAACTTCCTCCGCAGCCAAACAATGAAAACACTTACAAGTGCGTAAGACATCCGGATCTTAAACCCGATTGCACCGCTCAGGACGTTTTGGTCGACGACCAGACGCCAAATCTTTTCTGGCGTGCGATTTGCGCGCTGGAATTCAGTTCCAAGATTCATGGCCACGTCGACTGGATGCCCGCGACTTATTACGGAGCAGTGAACTGGATTCACATCAACTTCGGCGATGCCGATTACAACCTGCGGATGTTTCCGTACAACGGGACTGCCGCCGTACAAAACGGACTTACGAGGAATAACAACAATCAGGACGGTACGCAGTACATCGAGATGGAGTTTGATTCCAATGAAACGTCTGGCCGTTTTGAAACCAAGACTTGGAGAGATTTCGACGATGCAGCCAACCAGTTGACCGGCGACGCGATGAAAGCGTGGCTGGATCCGCAGCATCAAGAAACTGCTCCATTTGGAGTCGTTACGGGTCTTTTCAATCTGGATTGCGAGCACGATTGCCGGAGCGAATTGCACCCCGTCTATGCGATGGCGGTGGAGAGGGATCCGAATCCAAGCGATAACAACTGGGCCATCCTGGTCAGGAACTGGGGAGATGGCGGCTCTTGCAGCGGATACAACCAGCAGCTCGTTCTGCCGAACAATCAGTACACGCTCGTCTTGCCTAACACGACGGGGAATCCCACTGTGCTCTGGAACGAAGTGGAGTTTGCAGTCAGCAACAAGTCGATTCCGTTTCCGAAGATGTCATTCGTTTCGGGCTACGGATTCGTTCTGACATTTACGTTACCTCCTCCGGATCAGAGGGCCCTGGTAGAACTCGCTCTGCATTTGAAGTGGCCGGCAGGTAAACCGAGTCCCACCAGGATGAAACTTGCAAAAGAGGCGATGGCGCGTCCCGAGAGCGAGGTGGATGCGGGAACCTACGTCCAAACGCTGTTCGAGAATGTCGGCGAAGAACCGCAGGCTGCGCGGGCAAGACTACGGTCTATGGCTGTGACGGCTAAGAATCAGCACGTAACACCCGCAGTGCAAGCTAAGGTGGAAAAGTTCCGGAGTCCGAAGCAACAGATTGCGAAGGCAGGTCAGACGATGGCTGCGCGGGAAAGCGTGGCCGATCCGCAGAAGCAGGGCCGGGATGCAGCGCTGTTCCAGAGTTTATGTGCCGCCTACCGAAGTAAGGGTAAGCAACTGCCGAATGACAAAGTTCCGGATTTGCCGAAGCTTTGCGAGTCGCAGCAGTAGTCAGAAGAAATGACAACCCCACCCTTTGACGGGCTTCGAGGGTGGGGTATTTTTTTGAAGCACTTTACTTCAGTTGCTTTTCGATTGCTTCCGTCACTTCCTTAGAGTCGGGCGTAACCTCGGGCTCAAAGCGCTGGATCACGGTGCCGTTACGATCCACCAGGAACTTCGTGAAATTCCACTTGATGTCGCCGGTCATGCCCGCTCCCGTTTGCTGGGTCAGGTATGTATAGAGAGGCGCTTGATCTGCACCTTTCACTGAAATCTTGGCATACATCGGAAAGCTCACATTGTACTTTCGCGTGCAGAAGGTTTTAATTTCCTCGTTTGTGCCGGGTTCCTGGGCACCGAAGTTGTTGGCAGGGAAGCCAAGGATGACGAATCCCTGATCTTTGTACTTTTCGTAGATGGATTCCAACGCGCTGTATTGAGGAGTAAAGCCGCATTTGCTGGCGACATTCACGATCAGCACGACTTTTCCCTTGTAATCGGACAGCGGCGCCGGCTTGCCGTCGATCGAATTGAGAGTGAAACCGTAAAGCCCTGATCCCGCGATAAGAGTTGTCGTCATAGTCAGCAGTGCTCCGAAGAGAACAGACCTCACCACAGCCTTGTGGAGAAATACTTTCATTTTCTGCTCCAGTTTAGGAATTGCGCTACGCAGGGGTGGTTCCGAAGATACGTATACCGACGGGAAAATGCAACCAGAGGATTGTTAATTTCAGAAGGTTCCAGGCGACAGTCTAGAACGCCGTTCGAACCGTGGTCTCTTTCAGCGTGCGCTCCATGAGACGCATTCTCTTCGAGGGAACAGGTTCCGACATCCGCGCAGGAGTTGGCTCGCAACCACTGACCGAAAGAAGTTCGGTGCCCATAGCATCCAGAGCCGAGTTGGAGCGGCCCAGAACCATCAGAAGGTACTTCTGAGCGACCGGCCTGTCGGCAGGATGAATGAGAGCCCACCACCGACGAACGGATTCCTGCACCTCCGCTTCGCTTTTTTCTCCAACGACCAGCGCGTCGATGAGTCGATAGACCTTACTCTTGATCGCTTGATACGAGACGGAAATCTCTTGAGGCATAGGGTTCCTGGGTTTTCCTGTACGTCCGTATAGTGCAATCTGTCCACCAAACCCTAGGTCTATGGTTTCATGCGGTTTAGCGCAGGTTTTCCTAACATGAACGTACTATGAATGGAAGAAATTTGTGCTGGAATATGAATTCTGGAAGAATCAAAAAGCCTCCTTGCGACCGAGCAAGATTCCACTTCATTTTGGTTGGCCCCGTCCGCGTTACAATGTTGCGCTCTTCGTAACAAGCATACGATCTGCTTTCGAGCGACGAGGCTTTGGTCCACGCGGATCTGCGCCGCTCGTGTGCCTGGTTGACCAGAATTTCGGGGGAGGAAAAATGAAGAAATGGGCGTTAGTTGTGACGCTCTTGGTTTTAAGCACTCTAACGGCAGCGCAGACGAACGGAACTCTGAACGTGCAACAGAGCGATGAAAGCAGCTCGCAAGGTACTTGGCACGAAGCGGGACCGAATGACCGCATGTTCTTTCCCAAAGACATGTTCTGGGGATGGGCACAGCTCGACTTGGCTCCTCCACACAATGAAATCGATCCCAATCAGTGCGCCGGGAACTCCTATATCTATGGGGGAGCGAATGCGCCCTGCAATTTATTCGCGCGCTACATGCTGTGGGGAACTCTGGAGGTTCGTCCGTTTGGGCGAGGAGTACTACGGCGTTTTATGGTTTATGGAGCGCCAGCCTTCCTGTTTGGTAAGACGGTACCGAAGACGCTCTATACGTGGTCACCGGACGCGATCGGAGTAGAGCACTCGTGGGGAGCCGGAATCTATCTGAACAAAGGATTCGAATTCCGCATTACACAGCACTTTCTGTTCGATCGCCTGGGCGCGCGCGACAAGAACCTTGGCCCAGCCGACCTGGGAACAAACGGGCCTTGGGGACGATTCTTTACCGTGGGGGTCCGCAAGACCTGGGGCACTCGACGGTGGTGACTTGTCGGACTGGTCACTACGCCGCGACGGGCATTGGCGGCCGCGTAAGCCGACGAATGAGCCACACGATCAGGGCAATAAAGGCTCCCAGGATGAGGAACGGCAACCCGAAGATCAGGAAGAGCCAATAGGATCCCGTGAATGCGGTGACGTCGCCTTCCACCGAAGCTTGGGGATCGCGGCGTACCCGGCCACCGAACACGGTGATGGCCTGCACCTTTGCACCTTTATCGAGGCGGACGTCGCCTCCGAAACTGGTGGAGTCGCCGCCCACTTCACCGAACTCCTCAACTACGATAGCTCCACCAAAGGTCGTGACGTCGCCATCCACGTGGCCGCGGACATGCACACTGCAGCCAAAACAGGTGACTTCGGAGACCTGCTCGTCAGCGCCCACGAAGACGTCGTGCCCGAATTGCGTTCGGTCGTGCGAGCCGTCGGCAAAAGCTGGAAGACAAAGCGCTGCCATACTCAAAAGGCAGATCATGAATCGGAGTGACAGAAACTTCATTCGATCCTCCATGACCGGGGGATGCCTCGAAAAATCAGTAGAGCATTATCCCACAAGGTACAAAAGGAAGGCACCTTAGAACTCAACGTGGGGAGAATCACGTCTCGAAGTGATCCTAATCACGCACCCCTTCGAGGGACGCGGAATAAAGTTGCGGAACGGGACTTGGTCGGGATGTTTGCGGTCCCAGGATGAAAGAAAGACGTCCATCTGAGGAAAATCGCAACAGGTCTCTCGGCAAATTCTTTATAATTGTGGGTTTTCCAACAACTTCACTGAGTTCCTGTAGCGGCGGAGGTTTTGCATGGCAGGCTCTTATAACGGGGTGGCAGTGCCAGCCGATGGGAAAAAGATCGGCTATGCGAATGGTAAATACGACATTCCGGACAATCCGATCATTCCATTTATTGAAGGTGACGGCACGGGCCGCGACATCTGGAAAGCCTCGTTGCGGGTATTCAATGCAGCGGTCGAGAAGGCCTACAAGGGCAAGCGCTGCGTAGCATGGTACGAAGTGTTCGCCGGCGAAAAGGCGAAAGCAAAGTTTGATACCTGGCTGCCGGATGAAACTGTAGACGCCATTCGCGAGTTTCGCGTCGCCATCAAGGGGCCGCTCACGACGCCCGTCGGGGGCGGGATTCGTTCACTCAATGTTGCCTTGCGGCAGATTCTGGATCTGTACAGTTGCGTGCGGCCGGTGAAGTATTACCAGGGTGTTCCTTCGCCGGTAAAGCATCCCGAGCGTATGGATGTGGTCATCTTCCGCGAGAACACAGAAGATGTGTATGCCGGTGTGGAGTGGGAGCAGGGAACTGCCGAGTGCGCGCGTCTCATCGAGTTTCTGAATAAAGACATGCTGAAGGGCGGAAAAAAGCAGATCCGCCTCGATTCAGGCGTTGGCATTAAGCCGATTTCGGTAACTGGAACCAAGCGTCTGGTCCGCATGGCGATTCAGCATGCGCTCGAGAGCGGCCGGAAAACCGTCACGCTGGTACACAAGGGCAACATTCAGAAATTCACCGAGGGCGCCTTCCGCAAGTGGGGATACGAGATTGCGACGGACGAATTCCGCGACAACGTCGTGACCGAACGGGAGAGCTGGATTATCGATAACAAAGATAAGAACGCCAGTCTCAGCATTGCGCAGAATGCGGAGATGATCGAGCCTGGGATGGAATTTGCTCCGCCGGCGTTCCGACAATCCGTCGAAAAAGAAGTGAAAGACGTGCTTGACTCAATCTATTCCACGCACGGCAACGGTGCGTGGAAGAAGAAGATCATGATCAACGATCGCATCGCCGACTCGATCTTCCAACAGGTGGTGACGCGCGCTGACGAATATTCGGTGCTAGCGACCCCCAATCTGAACGGAGACTATATTTCGGACGCCTGTGCTGCCCAAGTGGGTGGGTTGGGCATTGCACCGGGAGCGAATATTGGCGATGGCTATGCGATCTTTGAAGCCACGCACGGTACAGCCCCGAAGTATGCGGACAAGGACGTGATCAACCCGGGCTCGGTGATTCTGTCTGGCGTGATGATGTTCCGGCATCTCGGGTGGAACGAAGCCGCCAATCTGATCGAGCAAAGCATGGAGCGTACGATCGAGCAGAAGAAAGTTACGTATGATTTCGAGCGTCTCATGCCCGGAGCGACCAAGGTGAAGACCAGCGAATTCGCCGGCTACATGATCGAGAATATGGGCGCGGGAGTTCTGGTATAGAACTGCATTAACCACGAAGGACACGAAGGAACACGAAGGAAGGCGGCCTGAGAGGTCCTTCGTGTTCCTTAGTGCCCTTTGTGGTTAGAGATTTTCTGAAAGGACTTATTCATGCGCAAGAAAGTCACTATCGTAGGTTCCGGAAATGTGGGCGCGACCGCTGCTCACTGGATTGCGTCGAAGGAACTCGGCGACGTTGTATTGATCGACATTATCGAGGGCGTTCCTCAGGGCAAGGGGCTCGATCTGCTCGAGGCCATGCCGATTGAGAAGCGCGACTCGCATGTCAGCGGGACGAACAACTACGCCGACACCGCGAACTCTGACATCGTGGTGATCACAGCCGGTATTCCGCGCAAGCCGGGGATGAGCCGCGACGATCTGCTTAACACGAACTACAACATCATGAAGGCAGTTGTGGGCGAGGTGGTGAAGCATTCGCCGAACTGCACTCTGATCGTGGTCTCGAACCCGCTGGATGCGATGGCGCAGGCCGCCTACAAGCTGAGCGGGTTCCCGCGCGAGCGTGTGATCGGCATGGCCGGCGTCCTTGATTCCGCCCGGTTCCGCGCGTTCATCGCGGATGAATTGAAAGTCAGCGTGGAGAACGTGACTGCCTTTGTGCTAGGCGGACATGGAGACACGATGGTTCCCCTGCCGCGCTATTCGACAGTTGCGGGCATTCCAATCACAGAATTGATCGAAAAATCTCGTCTCGACGCGTTGGTACAGCGAACGCGTGATGGCGGCGCCGAGATCGTGAAGTATTTGAAGACTGGGTCGGCCTACTACGCTCCTTCAGCGGCAGCGACGGAGATGGTCGAGGCAATCCTGAAGGATAAGAAGAAGATTCTGCCTTGTGCCGCTTATCTTCAGGGTGAATACGGGATCAACGGTCTGTACGTTGGCGTCCCGGTAAAGCTGGGTGCAAAAGGCATTGAGCAGATTATCGAGATAAAGCTGACAGCTGAAGAGAAGGCCGGGCTTGATAAGAGCGCGGCGGCGGTGAAGGAGCTGTGCGGAGTGATCGGAGTTTAGTTCATGATTCCAACGTGCTAATTCTTGGCTGGGGCCGGAAACACGACGATAATTTGGTATGCCTTCGGGTTGAGTTTTTGCATCACCGGGTGACTCGACGAGAAGTCCCGGTCACCCTCAACCTGAGCAACATCTTTGTCCTCCGCTTCTGGAACCGGGGAGTCTAGCCTGACAATTACGCGCCCTCCTCCACCGGTAAGATCGGCAGTGAGCGCCCCATCCTCCCATGACAACACTGTTCCGGAATAGTCCCAGCCAAAGCCGGCCAGCTTGAAGGGGCGGCGGTTGAGGTGTTCCAACTCCTTGAGTGACGTTCCCAGCGAAATGCCCTGCGCGGTCTTCCAGTGGCTCTTCTGGCCCGAAAATCGCGCGCTGGCGGGAACGGTTTTCGTCTCCGGATCCTTCCAGAGTATTTCCACGATGCGCTCCGGGTCTTTGGGGAAGACTACGGTTCCCGACTCCATTTCACCCTCACCGACGTCGACGTCTTGATCCGCGACGTTGGCTGCACCGTACGCTTGGACCAAATCCTTTCTCGTGGTATGCACTCCGATGACTCCCGTTCCATTTGCCAGGATTGTCCAGGGGGCAGCGGCGGATTGCCCATGCCCGATCACTGCTGCGGAAAGGAAAACGGCCATAAGAAGGACGGGCAGAATGTATCGGTGGAAAGGGCTCATGCCATTGGTATATTCGTCCCGATCCCACGGGACAAAGCAAAAGTCAATCATTCTCGAACGAGAGTAATCGCTTCGTGAGGAGAAAGATCAGGTCCCTGTAAGGAAGAGGCGGGCCTCAGAGCGATTCTTCTTCCTCCTGCTGCCTTCCTTTGTAGTAGTCATGATCAGCGACGATGCGGCTGACGACCGCCCTTCGAATCTCCTCCAGGTTGTAACGGGGAAGAATGAGAATCTGCGGCGCGTGCAGATACCTCCACGA
>Ga0209060_10002459_pt1 | contig 17192 bp, 15 predicted proteins | sample Coa_R1_8_FD_187155 | JGI IMG/M metagenome (GOLD analysis project Ga0209060, IMG submission 187155) | Surface soil microbial communities from Centralia Pennsylvania, which are recovering from an underground coalmine fire - Coalmine... | ecosystem: Environmental > Terrestrial > Soil >...
CCTCTGCAGCAGTTAGAGATGTGGCGCGGACACTCCTGTCCGCAGCGTCGACACTCCTGTCGACGCTTTTCGGGCGTCTACCAATTCTGCTGTTCCAGATGTGCCGAAGAGCATCGCCGTCCGAAAAAGTCTCGACAAGAGTGTCGAGATGGCAAACAGGGTGTTTACGCCACAGCTGTCCGCAGGAGTTCGTACGCGTGTCGATAGACGGGCGCGCAAACCTCAGGCGATGTGTGCGCCGCGCGTTCCTACGTATACCGAATAAATCGATTGGACGGGCGTACATGAACGCTCGAAAGGATCATTTCGGTGTCGCCCGACCACACCGTAGATATGTGCATGCAGATCAAGACGGAGAGCCGGATTCGCCATCTGCCGGTACTTGATGCGCGCAGCAGTTAGAGATGTGGCGCGGACACTCCTGTCCGCAGCGTCGACACTCCTGCCGACGCTTTTCGGGCGTCTACCAATTCTCCAGTTCGAGATGTGCGGAAGAGCATCGCTGTCCGAAAAGTCTCGACAAGAGTGTCGAGACGGCAAACAACAGTGTTTGCGCCACAGCTGTCCGCAGGAGTTTCGTACGCGTGTCGACAGACGGGCGCGCAAACCTCAGGCGATGTGGGCGCCGCGCGTCCCTACGTATACCGAATAAATCGATTGGCTGGCGCACATGAACAGGCGATTGCGGTGCGCCCCGCCGAAGCAGACATTCGCGCAAATCTCCGGCAGGAGAATCATCCCGATGCGCTCCCCGCCTGGTGCGAAGATGTGTACACCATCGTATCCCGCGCCGACCCATCCCGCGCCCGTCCAGATGTTGCCGTCGATATCCGCGCGGATGCCGTCGGCCAAACCCGAGCCCTTGCCTTTGATCTCCATCGAAATGAACTGGCGCCCATTTTTCAGGCTCTTCGCGTCGGCGACGTCAAACACCTGGATGATGTTGGGGGCCTGGGGATAATGCGTGGAACCCGTGTCGCAGATGTATAACTTCTTGTAGTCGGGTGAAAAACACAAGCCGTTCGGTTTGAACATTTCGTTGGTGACCATCTCCATCTTGGCCGTCTTCGGATCGATGCGGTACACCGCCTCCTTGATTTCGAGTGGAGCTTTGGTGCCTTCGTATTCGCCCAGGATGCCGTAGCCGGGATCGGTGAACCAGATGCCGCCATCGGGGTGCACCACGATATCGTTGGGTGCGTTGAGCGGCTTGCCCTGCCACTTGTCCGCCAGCACCGTCACTTCGCCGTTGGGCTCCTGCCGCACCACACGGCGCGTGACATGCTCGCACGTAAGCTGGCGCCCTTCGTAATCGAAGGTATTGCCGTTGCTGTAATTGGAGGGCTTCCGAAGGACACTCACGTGGCCGTCTTCTTCGAGCCAGCGGAGCTGCCGGTTGTTGGGGATGTCGCTACAGACCAGATATCCGCCCGCGCCACTCCACGCCGGCCCTTCGGCCCAGAGCGCCCCGGTGTAGAGCCGCTGGATGGTTGTGTTTCCGATTTTGTACTTCGCGAAACGCGGATCCAGTACCTGAACATCGGGATCGGGGTAGTGGATCGGCTCCTTGCCGCTCCAGTCGCGCTGGGTCTGCGCCAATGCGGGCAGACTCGCGCCGGCAGTTGCCAACTTCAAAAACGATCTGCGGTGTAATGCGCTCACGCTGGCTCCTTGCGCCTGACGGGCAGGCAGTTCCGCAGTATACATCGGAACCCGGGGTCAGTACATCATCCAGCCTGCATCCACGTTCAGACACTGGCCGGTCACGCCGTCGCTCAGTTCCGACGACAGAAAGAGGCAGACTCGCGCGACGTCCAGCGGCATCAGCCTTCGCTTCAAACTCTGGCTCGCAACGAAGGCCTCCGCCTGCTCGGCGGAAACGAAGCGCGCCTCAGACTCGGTCTTGATCGCACCCGGCGTGATGCAGTTGATATGGACGTTGTGCTCGCCCATTTCGCGGGCCAGGGACCGCGTGAGCCCGATCACGCCTCCCTTCGACGTCACATAGTGGCTCATGTTCGCCATACCCAAATGGAAGGTGACCGAAGAGATGTTTACCACCTTGCCCGAACCCCGCGCCACCATTTGCGGAAGCACCGCCTGCAGGCAATGGAACATGCTCTTCACGTTGACCGCCTGCATCTCGTCCCACTGCTCTTCGGTCATTCCCAGAAAGGACTGGCGCGGATAGATGCCGGCATTGTTGATCAGGATGTCGATCTGTCCGAAATGGTGGAGAGCGCCCTCCACTGCCGGAGCGATCTCGCTGGCACGGCGCACATCGCCCGCATAAGCGCTTGCCCATCCCCCCGAAGAGCGAATCGATTCGGCGACGACCTCGTTACGCGCGGAATCGTGGTCCAGCAGAAATACACGAGCGCCCTCGGCGGCGAACAGGCGGGCGACGGACTCGCCAATTCCCGTCGCGGCGCCAGTGACCAGGGCGATCTTCGAGTCGAGCAGCATGGGTCTCTCTCCGTCTTTGCATGATAGCGAATGTCGATCAGGTCACCGGCCTGCTTTGGGCAGGTCACTGATTTGCTTTGGGCAATCTTGAAACTACTGTGCAGACTTGGTTCGCGCTCAAAAGCGTCGAGAAGAGTCTCGACGCGGCAAACAGAAGCGTTTGCGCCACATCTTCCGATCAATAGCGAAATAACCAGCGGGCCTTCTCGATGACCTTCTCGGTGTTTGGCAGAAATGCGTCCTCGAGCGGTGCACTGTACGGAATGGGAGTGTCGGGAGCGGTCACGCGTACGATGGGCCCGTCCAGATATTCGAAGACGGTCTCAGTGATGGTCGCGGCTAACTCGCCAGCCATGCCGCCCGTCATCGTGTCCTCGTGCAGCAATAGCGCTTTGGAGGTCTTGCGGACGCTTTCGCAGACAGTTTCGCGATCGAGCGGGAGCAGCGTGCGCAGGTCCACCACCTCGATCGAAGCGCCTTCCGCTTCCAGTTTCTCCGCAGCCTCCAGAGCCACCCAGACCATCGCGCCATAGGTGATGATGCTCAAGTCTGTGCCTTCGCGGACGACTTTCGCCTTGCCGATCGGCACCGTGAACTCCTCGTCCGGAAGATCTTCCTTAATCTTGCGGTAGAGGCCCTTGTGCTCGAAGAACAGCACGGGGTCGTTATCGCGGATGGCCGACTTAATCAGGCCTTTGGCATCGTACGCCGTGGCGGGGCAGACCACCTTCAAACCGGGCGTCCGCACAAACCACATCTCGGGATTCTGGGAATGGAACGGGCCGCCGTGAATTCCGCCGCCAGAAGGCGCGCGGATCACGATGGGCACGGGCGCATCCCAACGGTAACGGCTCTTGGCGGCGAAGTTCACGATCTGATCGAAGCCGCAGGAGATGAAATCGGCGAACTGCATTTCGGCGACAGGACGCAGTCCCATATACGATGCGCCGATGGCCGCACCGACGATGGCCTCTTCGGAGATCGGGGTATCCACCACCCGGCGCTCTCCGAACTTTTCGATGAAGCCGGCAGTTACTTTGAACGCGCCGCCATACACGCCGATGTCTTCGCCCAGCAGAAAGACATTGGGATCGCGCTCCATCTCTTCCCAAAGACCTTCACGGATTGCTTCCAGGTAGGTGATCGTCGCCATGGGCTAGTGGCTTTCGTAAACGTCGTCGAGCAGGCTCGCGGGATCGGGAAACGGGCTCTTCTCCGCCCAAGCCACCGCCTCGTCCACTTCCTGCAGAATTGACGCGCGAAGGTCGTCAAGAGCCGACTGATCGGCCCACCCTTCGCCAAGCATCTTGTCCTGGAGGCGGATGATCGGGTCGAGTTTGCCCCACTCGTCGAACAGATCTTTGGGGACGTAATGGGCGGGATCGTGCGCCGAGTGTCCGGTCATGCGGAAGGTCTTGCACTCGATCATGTAGGGACCGGCGCCGGAACGGGCATGCGCCAGCGCGCGCTGTGTAGCGGCGTGCACCGCGAGCACATCGTTCCCATCCACCATCTCCGCGGGCATATTGTATGCGGAGCCGCGATCGGCCACGTTGGCGCAAGCCATCTGCGCATTCAGAGGAGTCGAGTAGGCGTACTGGTTGTTATTGCAGATGAAGATCACCGGCAGTTTCTGGACGGTGGCGAAGTTCACGCCCTCATGCCAGGTGCCGCGGCTGGTAGCGCCGTCGCCGAAATAGCTGAAAGCGACACCGTTCTTGCCCTGATACCGCAACGCCATGGCTGCTCCGGCGGCTACGGGGACGGTGGCGGCCAGTGCACTGATGATCGAAACCAGGCCTAATCTCAGGTCGCCCATGTGCATGTTGCCCTCGCGCCCGCGCGTCAGGCCATCTACGCGGCCCATGTACTGGGCAAAGATGCGGCGCACCGGAACGCCCCGAATCAGCAGCACTGCCATATCGCGGTGGGAGGGCAACAGGACATCGTCCGGCGTGGCTAACAGCGCGGTACCCACGGGAATGGCCTCTTGCCCACGTCCCACATAAACGCCCCCCAGGATTTTCCCTTGGCGGTAGAGTTTACGCTCGATGCGATCTTCGATTTCCCGCATCAGGGACATGTAATACAAGGATTTGTGGGCCAGCTCGGCACGTTCTCCGAGCTGGCCGTTAAGGTGCGAACTGATAGCGTGTACCGCGCTCATAGGAACCCCTCGCCAGTGTTACAAGCGGTAGTATAACGCCTTTTAGTATCGCCAGCTTTTAACATCGGCGCCCGGCGGCGCGGTCTTCAGCATCCACTCCATCATCTGCGGCATGAGGCGCTGGTGGAGGGTCCCGGAGGACTCGGGACCTGGAGGCCCACCGGAATATCCATGCCCCGCGCCTGCGCCGTATTCGAAGTTGCCGCCGTAATACGGCCCCTTGCCGGGGTCCTTGGTGGACTCCAGGAACTTCTCGGTAAGCCGCACCGCGCGATCGAGGTAGAAATTGTCGCTGTCGCCCACCGCAAAGTGGAGCTTGCCAATGAGCTTCGGCCCCAGCGTCTTCCAGTCGCGCTGCATGATGTAGTCGAGGTCGTAGTGCTCTTTCCAGTAGTCGGCTACTTTGCGATGGATGAGGCCGGTGCGCGGATCGAGAATCAGATCGGGATAGCCGTCTTCGCCCACCGGACTGTAGACGGCTTGCCAGATATCGAACTGCTCGCCGGAGCGACCGCGCGTGCCGAGCACCAGTTCGAACCGGATGGCGTCCTCCATGACGGAAGTGATGCGGCCATCGGTCTCGCGCTGCATCGGCACGGGCACCTGCTTCCATGCGCTGTTGGCGTAGAAGGCGTTCTTGTCCTCGTAGAGATTGACCAGCGAGTAGGCGCGGAAATCGATCGGGTCGGGGCAGGCTACCCACGTGCCGTTATAAAAGTCGGGATTGAAGACTTGCTGGGCGAGCGCCTCCCATCCGCCTGTCGAACCGCCGTACAGCACGCGCGCCCAGGGCTCGCCGATGCCGCGGAACTTCTTCTCAACGTAGGGGTAGAGTTCCTGCACCAGGGCATCGCCATACGGGCCGAGATTCGCCGAGTTCACCGCATATGAATCGTCGTAGAAAGGATTGGCATCCTGCGTGGTGACGATGATCATGTGCGGCAGCCGCCCGCTGCTCCAATCCTGGTAAAGCTTGTAGGCATAATCGATTCCTCCGCGTCCGCCGCCTCGGCCGCCACGACCGCCAGCGGCTGCTGGTTCCGTGCGGAAGCCATTGAAGGTCGCGGCAAAATGCCCTTGCCGATACATCACCGGATAGTGGGCATCGGGATGTTCGTCGAAGCCTTCGGGCAACAGCACTACGGCGCCCAGATACATCGGCCGACCCCAGAAATCGCTCAGCAGCTTGCTCTGTATTTTGACGTGTTTGATGTATTTCGAGTCCTTGGGCGGCTCGATCGGAGGAATGGTCTTATTGAGTTCGATGCGGATCGAACTGCTTTTGGCTGGATCGACGGTGATCTTCTGCGGCACGCTGTAGAGGTTGCCGGGCTTGCGATTCCAGTGCTGGCCTTCTCCCTGATCCATCGGGAGTTTGAGGGTTCGGCCGTCGGCGCGGTGAAATGTCTCGTAGATGTTCAGCACCGCCTGCACCGTGTACTCGCCCGCCGGAACGCGATCGAGGGATTCTCGCGGATAGCCGAGGGTTGCGCCATCGATGGTGACCGATCGGGCGCCATCGACGTCGGCACCGAACATCTGTTGGGTGCTCAAACCCTCACTGATCTGATTGCGCGGCTCCCCCTGCGGATTGGAGGAAATGATCAGGACGACATGGCCGTCCAGGGGCTTTTCCCAGGAGATTTCAAAGCGAAGAGGAGACCGGCTTTGGGCCGTCAAACAGGCAACGGACAGGAGGAGGGACGCCAGAACACGCATCTTTGCAGTCTACAGCAACGGCAACAGGCTCTTGCGCACGGTTTCCTCGACAATTCGCGTGCCCTCGGCGTTGGGGTGGAGCCCATCCTTTTGCATGAGCTGCGAATTGCCTCCCACACCGGCCAGGAGGAACGGAATCATCGGGGTCTTGTATTTCGCCGCCAGGTCGCGGTACATCTTGTCGAACTGCTGAATGTAAGTGGGCCCGTAGTTCGGCGGCAGCGTAATGCCCGCCAGCACGACTTTGGCCCCGGCCTTCTGCAGCGCCTCAATCATCTGCGAGAGGTTCGCTTCCGTGCCCGCCACGGGCTGCCCGCGAAGCCCATCGTTCGCGCCCAGCTCCAACAGCACGATTGCGGGCTTTTCGCCCAACACCAGCGACAGGCGCTCCATGCCATCCTGGGTCGTGTCTCCGCTCACTCCCATGTTGACGACGCGATGGTGGTATCCGCGTGCATCCAAGTCCTTCTGCAGCAGATCGGGGAAGCTCTGTCCGGGGTCCAGTCCCTGTCCTGCGGTGAGGCTATCGCCGAAACAGACGATCACTGGGCGGTTGTCGGCTGCGGCAGCCGGACTCTTCGGAGCCGCATCGGCGGGCGCCCTCGAGGCCTGTGAAGGTTGTGGCCGCTCTTCGCTGTGCTGGCAGCTCACCAGCGAGCAACCACACCACACGGCGCTGGCGACGATCCAAAATTTACCCATCTGAATGCCATAATAAAGGTTTGATCCAGGTTCGCGCGCTTACCAAGTCCATCGATACCGGCACCCACCGGGTGGATATTCTCAAAGGCATCGATTTGGAAATCCCGAAAGGGCAATTTGCGGCCATCATGGGCCCTTCGGGTAGCGGTAAGAGCACACTTCTTGGCCTGCTCGCAGGTCTCGACTCTCCGACTAGCGGACAGGTTCTGCTGGACGGCGAAGACATCACGCATCTGTCGGAAGACGCCATGGCGCAACTGCGCGGCCGCAAAATCGGCTTCGTCTTTCAGTCATACCACCTCATCCCCACCCTGACAGCGGAGGAGAACGTGCTGCTGCCGATGGAATTGGCAGGGCGCAGCGGCCCCGAGAACAATGGGCGGAGTGGATGGTCGACGCGCGCCCGCGAGCTGCTCGCACGGGTGGGACTCAAAGATCGCTTCGATCACTACCCCGTACAACTCTCGGGCGGAGAGCAGCAGCGCGTGGCACTCGCACGCGCCTTTGCCTTGCGTCCGCCGATTCTGCTGGCGGATGAACCCACCGGCAATCTCGACAGCGCCACGGGACGCGTGGTTCTGGATTTGCTTCGCACCTTGAATCGCGAAGAGGGCGCGACGATGGTCCTGGTCACTCACGAGCAGTCGCTCGCCGATTCCGCCGATCGCCGCATTGTGATGCAGGACGGCCTGATCGTAAGCCAATGACCCCGCAACTCCCTTGGTCGACGGCCATTCGCATCGCCTGGCGCGAATTGCGGGCAGCGCGCACGCGCTTTTTGTTCGTCATCCTTGCCGTAGCGGTTGGGGTGGGGTCGCTCACCGGCGTCCGAGGCTTCAGCCATTCGTTCCGGCGCATGCTGCTGCGCGAGGCGCGAACCCTGATGGCCGGAGATCTCTCGGTCCGCGTGTTCTCGCTCAACACTCCGGATCAGGAGGCCACGCTCCAACAACTGGATCGCGAAGGCGTCCGCCGCACCTGGATCACGGAAACCGTGACCATGGCCTCTTCCGCAACGACGCCCGACCCGCTGCTGATCTCGGTGAAAGCCGTGGATCCAGATGCGTATCCGTTCTACGGAGTCGTGAAGCTGAATCCGCCGCAATCGTTGCGCGCTGCGCTGGACACGCGTTCCGTGGTGGTTTCCGAGGATCTGTTGATCCGGCTGAAGGTTTCGGTCGGCGATACTCTGCACATCGGAGGGCAGGACTTCCGCATCGCGGGAGTTGTCGTCTCCGAGCCCGACCGCATGACCGGCAGCCTCAACGTGGGCCCGCGAGTAATGATCACACGCGATGGACTGGCGCGGACAGGTCTGATCAGTTTGGGCAGCCGGGCGGCCGAACGAAACCTCTTCCGGCTGCCGCCCGGCATGAGCTTGAGTGCCGTTCGAGCCACCTTGAAGGAAGCTTTTCCCGAAGCGACGATCGCAGACTACAACGAGACGCATCCCATCATCACTCGCGGACTCGATCGGGCTACGACGTTTCTCAGTCTGATCGGGCTGATTGCACTGGTGATCGGAGCCATGGGCGTGGCCAGCGCGATGCACGCCCATTTGCAGCAGAAGTTGGATTCGATCGCGGTGATGAAGTGCATCGGGGCGCGCTCCGCGCAGGTGATCCGCATTTACACGGCGCAGACGCTGATGCTCGGATTGGGCGGCGGATTGTTGGGCGCGGTGTTCGGCGTGGCGGTGGCATCGGCGTTTCCGGGCATGATCGCGAAGTACTTCAGCATCGAGGCGAGCTCTGCGTGGGACGCGTGGCCAGCGGTTCAAGGACTGGCGATCTCGTGCCTGGTGACGCTACTGTTCACCTTGCCGCCCCTGCTCAGCATCCGCACGATTCGTCCCGCGGAGATTTTCCGGCGCGGTGCGGGTCCACAGCCGGCGCAATCGAAGACGTTGCCGCTGTTGACGCGCGGCGCCATTCTTCTGGGCACCGCAGGAGTGGCTGCCACCCTGACCGAAGGCAGTGTTCGAGATGCCATTCGCACGGGAGCCGTTTTCGCGATCGGGTTGGCCATTGGAATCGCGTTGCTCGCTCTGGCGGCCTGGATCTTTCTTCGCGTGCTGCGCGTTCTTCTCCGCCACGCTCCCAAGAACCTGCCGGGCAATCTGCGCCACGGAATCGCCAATCTGTACCGGCCCGGCAACCAGGCACAAGCGGCCGTAGTCTCGCTAGGAGTGGGCGTCATGTTCACGCTGACCGTTTTCCTGGTGCAGCAGGCTCTGGTGCGGCAGATACGAGGCAGTGCTCCTCCCGGAATGCCGAATGTTTTTCTGTTGGATATTCCGGGGCCTCAGCGCCAGGCCGTTTCCGAGCTGATTCAGGCGCAGGATGGCGTGACCGCGGCTCCCGATGTCGCATTTTCGGTGGCTGCCCGGATCACAGCGATTGATGGCGTGCCGATCGATCAAATCGTACAGGGAGAGGTGGGCCGCCGGTTCCTGCGCACACGATCGGTCACCGAAATGGCTGAGAAGCCTCCGGAAACCGATCTCTTGAGCGGCGCGTGGTGGAAGCCGGGAGACCGCGATCCCCAGGTCTGTGCCACTGAGGAAACGGCCAAGATTCTGAAACTGCACGCGGGTGCCACCGTCGACTGGAACATCTGGAATCACACGTTGCGCAATCGTGTGGCCTGTATTCAGCGCACCGAATCGATCCGCATGAGCGCGCGCTTCGAGTTTATCTTCAGCCCGGGACAACTCACCGGCCTGCCCTCGGTCTACTACGGCAGCGCGCGTGTGCGGCCGTCCGATGTCGCGAATCTGCAGCGTGTCTTGTACGAGAAGTTTCCCACGGTCACGGTGGTCAACATCGCCGACGTCATGCAGATTGTGGAAGATGTGGTGCAGCGCATCGCGATGGTGATCCGCTTCATCTCCGCCTTCACGATATTGGCGGGCGCGGTGATGGTGGCCTCGAGCATCGCGGGCACACGTTTCCGCCGCATGCGCGAAGTCGTCATTCTGAAGACGCTGGGCGCTACTCGACGCCGCATCGCCTGGATCTTTACGGTGGAGTTTCTCGCGCTCGGAACAGTGGCGGGGATGATGGGAAGTCTGCTGGCCTCGGCGTTCGCCGCGCTGATCTTGAAGCGCCTGCTGGAAATCGATTTCCGCTTCGATGTTCCGGCCCATACTTTGACGGTGGTGATCGCCGCGGCGATGGCCGCCGGTGCCGGCTGGGCAGCCAGCTTTCGCGTGCTGGGACGGAAGCCGCTGGAGATTCTCCGCGAAGAATAAGGAATACGGTATTCTAAATCTTAAATGCAAAAACCCCTTCGTCTCGCAGTCATCGCCACAGTTCTGTGCGTAAGCACGACCCTCACCAACGCGGATGAAAAGGCCCTGAATCCACAGGTAACCGCCATGCTCAACGACGTCTCCGAGGCCCGGATTAAGGCCATTCTGGAGAAGTTGGTCAGCTTCGGAACCCGCAACACGATGTCGAATCCGGACGATCCCGCGCACGGAGTGGGAGCCGCCCGCGAATGGATTCTCAAGGAAATGCAGAGTTACAGTCCCAGGTTGCAGGTTCGTTTCGACAAATACCGCGTGAAGAAGCAGGGACAGAGGGTGTTCAAAGACGTGGACCTGTACAACGTGATCGCGGTGCTGCCGGGTGAGAAGACGCCGGAGACGCAGGTCTGGATCAGCGGGCACTACGACACGCTGAACCTGGGGACGCGTCCTGGCGGGGCTGCCGCGGGTCCGGGCACGGATGCCCCTGCGCCGGCGGTTGGAGAGCGCGCTCCGCAGGCTCCACTTTCCCTGGAGCAGCAGGAGAAGAACGCCGAACTGCCCGCGCCCGGCGCTTGCGACGATGGCAGCGGCACGGCGGCGGTGATGGAATTGGCGCGGGTGGCGAGCAAGTACCACTTCGACAAGACCCTGGTATTTGCGGCGTTCGCCGGCGAAGAACAGGGGCTGATCGGAAGCTCGCTGCAGGCATCGAAAGCGCACAAGGAGAATGTGGCGATCGAGGCGGTGCTCAATAACGACATCATCGGCACGGATACGGCGGGGAATGGCCGGATGAGTAACACGGTGGTGAGCGTATTCAGCGATGAGACGATGGACTCACCTTCGCAGCAACTCTCGCGCTACGTGCGGGAGGTGACGGAGCGGTACATGCCATCGATGACGGTGGAGACGGTTTTCATGGGAGACCGCCTGGGTCGCGGTGGCGATCATACGCCGTTCCAGTGGGAAGGCTATGCCGCGGTGCGACTCTCCACGCCCAACGAGATCTACGCGAATCAGCATCATGCTACCGATCTGCTGGAGAATATGTCGGTGCCCTATACGACGAAGGTGGCGAAGGTGAATCTGGCCGTAGCGGCGAGTCTTGCGCTGGCGCCCAAAGCGCCGCTGGTGACTCGTGCGCCGGGAGCGCGCGGAGGCTTCCGGGGCGGGGCTCCGGAGGGTGCCACTGCGCAGACCACTGCGCAAGCTAATGGGCAAGGCAATGTGCAAGCCAATGCTAACGGCAACGCCCCAGGAGCCGATGGAGGGCGAGGCGGTGCACGTGGTGGTGCTGGCACGGGTGCGGGTGCGGCTGGTGGACGCCGCCCCACGCCGATGATCGCGCGCGGCTCCGGTTACGACGCTGTGCTCACGTGGCGGGCCGCCGGCTCCGATGAAGGCATTAAGGGCTACACGGTGCTGGTACGTGCGACGACTGCGCCATATTGGGAGAAAGAGATCTACGTCGGCAAGGTGACGACGTTTACGATGAAAGATGTTTCGATCGACGATGCCAAATTCGGTGTGAAGGCCATCGGCACGGACGGGTCGGAGAGTTTGGTAACGGCCTATGTGTATCCTCCGCGGGTGAAGACGGAGGTGGAGACGGTGCAATGAGGCTGGATATTTGACACTGCCTGCGATGGTCTGGTGTAATAGATCGTAACGTTGCTCCTCAGTAGCTCAACGGTAGAGCATTCGGCTGTTAACCGAAGGGTTGTAGGTTCGAATCCTACCTGAGGAGCCAATCTAAGTCCTTTATTCCCAACGTAACTTTTTGATATTGCGCAACATGTCCAAAGTGTGCTCGTGTTGCGGCTGAAAAATTAATTACCCATCCTTACCCAAATTTCCTATTTCGTACCCCATTCCCTACCCCAGTTTCCCCCCAGTTTTTGTGGCGTCTGTTTGCGCCACGGGCGCGAACGTTGCGCTCCGGAACGCGGCCTGGCAGTACGAGCCGTCCGGAATGCACCCGGCGCAACCTGGGCCAACTGTGCGCGAAGGGAGGCCAACAACCGAAGGGTTGTAGAAAAGCGACAATCCGCGTAACGTTATTTAAGCCAACTGGAACGTCCGCCGCGACAGATGCAGAGCACTGGTCACCCATCGAAGCATCTTGACCCACGCGCGGGTTGATGTCCGTTCTTCCGACACCGAATTAAACTGAAAGATTCATGCGGATCGCCTTCGAAGACCTGACACGAACCCTCGCAACGATATTGGCTGCGCGCGGCATGGAGACTGATCGCGCGGAACTCTGTGCGCGGCTCTTCGCTGAGACGGACCGCGATGGGGTTTACACGCACGGCGTGAATCGATTTCCGCGATTCGTCCGCATGATCGATGCCGGCGGTATTGACGTTCACGCAACCCCAACCCCTTCGACGCTCGTGGGATCGCTCGAACGATGGAACGGCAACCGGGGCCCGGGCAATCTGAACGCTTACGCGTGCATGGGTCGAGCGATCGAAAAGGCGAAGGAATCCGGAATCGGCTGCATTGCACTGTCGAACACTACCCACTGGATGCGCGGCGGGAGTTACGGGTGGCAAGCGGCGAATGCAGGGATGATCGGGATCTGCTGGACCAATACGTTGCCTAATCTGCCGGCGTGGGGTGATGCGGTGCCGCGGCTGGGTAACAATCCGTTGGTCATCGCGGTGCCGCGAAAAAGTGGGCACGTCGTGCTCGACATGGCAATGTCGCAGTTCTCATACGGGGCGTTGACGGCGCACCGCAAGCGGGGTGAGCTGCTGCCGGTGGACGGCGGGTTCGACACGGATGGCAGACTAACGCGCGATCCCGCCGCGATCGAACGCTCCATGCGCCCTCTGCCGATCGGGTACTGGAAAGGTTCGGGGTTGTCGCTGGTCTTGGATATGGTTGCGGCGATGATGGCGGGCGGTCTGGCCACGCATCAGATCCCGCCGGAACCGGACAGAGAAATCGGTGTGTGCCAACTGTTCCTGGCAATGAACGCTGCCGCGTTCCCGGATGCCGTGGGGATTGGGGATGCCGTTGTTACGTCGTTGGGAGGTGTACGGTATCCGGGAGAGCGAGTGCTGCGGATTCGGGAGGAGAATCTGGCATTGGGCATCCTGGTTGACGAGGTAACGTGGGCAAAGGTGGAGGCGTTGATTGCGCAAACTCGAGGCGTCTAAATTAGAGCGATGGGCCAACCTGTCACGGCTCGCGCCGCACGTCTCGCGGGTTCCTGTCGTCGCGGATCGAAACGAACTTCACGTGGCGGAGATGATTGTCAGGAGTCCATTCGACAAACTCAAACTGGCCCACGAGCGTCGGGCGCAGCCACCGGCATTCCGACATCTTCTCAGCGGTCAGGCCCTGCCCCCATCGCCCCGCCTGTGACTCAGGCAGATTCACGAATGGGCACTCGTTGATTTCGAGCGGACGCATCGTTCGAATCAGCTTCTCACGCAACGCCGGCGTGAAGCCGCTGCGGGTCCTCCCGACGTACACGAGGTTGTCCCCGTCGAAAAATCCGAAGATTAGTCCGTCGAACGTCCTCGTGCCAGTTGTGTAACCGCCGATCACGAATTCCTGGCCCACGTTGAGGCGCATCTTCTGCCACGCACCGGTACGCTCTCCTGGTTCATAACGGCTGTCCCGTCGCTTTGCAACCAGCCCCTCAAGACCTTGGGCACGGACGGCTGCGACCAGGTCGCCGAGGGACGCCTCCAGAACCGGCGACTCACGCACGGGTTCGAGGAGTTTCGGCAGAACACTTTGGTGCAAGAGATCGCGCCTTGCGGAAAGTGGTTCGGACGTCAAATCGCGGCCGTCCAGAACCATCACGTCGAACACGTAGTAGACGACGTTCGCGATGCCCGGGCCAGAGTTCTGGAGCAAGTTGAACGACGGGCGTCCGGCGTCATCGAGCGCGGTGATCTCACCATCAATGACGGTCTCGTGGGGGAGACCCGCGAGCGCCTTGACGACGGCGGGATAGCGCGCATTGAAATCTCTGTCGTTCCGCGAGCGCAATTGGGCCTTGCCATTGGACTTGAACGCAACGGCGCGGTAGCCGTCGAGCTTTACCTCGTATGACCAGTTTCCGCCCTCTGGTAACGTCGAGGCAGTGGCCAGCAGCATTGGCTCGATGAACTTCAGGGATCGCGAGACCTCCATCACGTAGTCTATCGAGCCCAGCGCCAATCGGCGGCGGGGCGGATTGGGCGGTTCACGGCGCGGGGCTCACAGCTCGCGCGCCCGATACTAGAGGCCCACCGAGGCGGACCGGGTGCAACGTGGCCGACTGTGCGCGAAGGGCGCGGTAACGTCAGCCGCGAGCACGTTTCCGACCAGGCTTGGGAGATCGATTCCGGCCGGCTTTCGGATTTTCGGAGCCAGCGAGATTGTCCAGAAGCGTAATCGTCCTTTCCAAGGCAGCCTGCTGGAGCTTCAGCCGTCGCGCGAGTTTCTGGATCTCGAAGATGCGGTGAGCGGAATGATCGCGCCCCTGCCCTGCTAGCTCAATGGCTGCTTTTAGTGATCCACCCGCCTCGAGCCCTTCGAGCAACTCTGACAGCGTCACGCCGAGGACTCCAGCGATCTTCAAGAGGTTTCCGAAGCTGATGTTCTTTTCACCGCGCTCGATCTGGCCGACATACGTCCGATGGAAGCCGCTGACGGGGGCGAACTCCTCCTGCGACCACGTCTTGGCAGACCGAAGCCTTTGAATCCGCTTGCCGAGGCGCACCAGGAGGTCATTCACCAACCAAGAGTCTGGAATTTCGGCCCCGAGTGCGCCACAGCCAGTGAATCGCACCGTCTATAGATATCTAACGACAGTATTTTCTGGACGGGAAGGGGCGGACGAACATTAAGAACATGTGTGTCAGTGACAGGCCCAAATCTGATCTCGTCGGTTTGAATCGCCTCAGTTGGGCCAAAGCTGCGGAACAGAGTGCTGAGGATGAGCGATGAAGCGAACCGAACCGCGTTCGCGAAGACCTGCCAAGGTTCTCACCTGCATCTTTCTGCTGCTGGGCACGACGGCAACTTTTACTGCCTCCGCCCAAGAGACCGGAAGCAGCCCATCGAAGAAAAAAATTCGACCGTTCGTACCGCCGCCTTGGCCACCACCTCTGCGGCCGAGCGAGGCGCAGATGCGAGATGCATACGACCTCGCGACAAAGAGGATTCTCGTAATGGCGAAGTATCCACCCTCGACGAAGATTTTTCCGATTGAGAAGTCCTGGTTTGAGGCGGTTGGGACTATCAACAACATCGAGTCGGTCACGGCCTACATAGTCGTTGACGGACAGAACTCATTCGGCGGCATGGTACGAAGCACCGCAATCTGCAGCATCAGGTTGGGGCAGAAGGTCGCCAACTGCGATTGGACATCTGGAGATATGGTGGCCCGGGAGATGATTCCCGCCGATGCGGTTCATGGCCCACAGCCGAAGCCAGCGAGCAAATAGTATGAAGTCCCCTCTCAAAGGGATACCAAGATCGTTTGCCATTGCCGGACCAAGCGCGGGGACCGTTGGTCCCATTTTAAAAGGGGGGCTGGATGAAATCGAGCCGAGTTTTGCCTTTGCTTTTGCTCCATGTGGTTTTCGTTTTCGGTCAAGTTGTCTTGCCCGGTGGCCCCTCTCCGGCCGTTTCTCCGCCTTCGCCGCAGAGGGAGGCGAAAGCTGGCAACATGGAAGCCGTCTCGGCGGCTGAACCGGCATGCACGATCGAACTCAAGAGCGGCGAGCGAATCGAGGGAAAGCTCAAGCAAGTAGCCCTGGCAGGTGCCGTGATCGAAGTTGCCGGCCAGGCGATCACGGTACCACTGGTGAAAGTCGGTGCCATCTATTTTGGGCATGCACCTTCGCTCCCTGTCGCCGCCATGGCTCCATTTCAAGAAGCCATCGACGCGCTCACCTCTCTTCGATCCGTTACAAATAGCGGAATCGCCTATCGTGACTACTCCCAGCGCGTTTTAGACGCGAAGGTCAAAGTCGATCGTTATCTTTCCTCTCCGGAAAGCGGCGGAGAGCGGCGAAATGCAATCCGCGTTGCAATGATCGACTACGAGTTCGCCTCCCGAATCTGGCTCGTCAGAATCCAAAATGACTATTCTCAGTGGAGCCGGATCGGTCTAACTACGCTCACCCCAGACCTCACGGCGTGTTCAGCAGTAACGTCTACCATCGACAAATACAGCGCCTGGAGCAAAACAAAGGACCGAACCTCGAATGATTACCTTACTGGTCTTGGTCTAAGGATGTCGTTTGAAGAGGCACACGTCCCGGAACTGTGGGCTTGTGCTTCTGAGCAAATCGCCAAGGCAGAACGGCTGGCCGCTGCGCGCTAAGCCAAAAGGAACCCATGCCCACCTCGCATCTATCTTGATCCTGACGACCGGCGCTCTCGCCCAGTTGCCGTCGAACCTAGACTGCAAATGTAAATCCGTCAGCGCCGACAAATACCTCTGCGAATGCACTGCGACGGCCGCATCAAAGTCGGTGCCGAATTCCGCCGCGACGCAGAGGGTGCGTCCCGCACCACAGGACCCGCCAGTCCTCCCACCACCGCCCGCGAAGGGCGGCTTGGCGATTACCGGTGCGGAGACGCCTACTGCTGAGCCCACAACCCGAGCAGTGACACCGAAAGCGGTTGAAGCTCCGAAAACCAGCGAGACGCCAACCGGAGAGAACGAACTCCAAAGGCCGCCAACACGAGCGCCTTCAAGCGATGAAATTCCAACGCTCGATCTATTACGGCTAAGTCATTCATTTAGTGCCTCTTAATGGTCAATATCGGCCATATGAACCTTACCTCCTCTATTGCGGGGACATCAAGAAATCATAAGCCGGAATCCGGTCGGTGTCGTTTCCGCCCGCGCGGCATGGGCCGGTTTTG
>Ga0209060_10002460_pt1 | contig 17191 bp, 19 predicted proteins | sample Coa_R1_8_FD_187155 | JGI IMG/M metagenome (GOLD analysis project Ga0209060, IMG submission 187155) | Surface soil microbial communities from Centralia Pennsylvania, which are recovering from an underground coalmine fire - Coalmine... | ecosystem: Environmental > Terrestrial > Soil >...
TTGCTCCACCGTCACCCGGATACCCGACTTGACCAGCGCCGCGGCCCCGGCCGGCATCAATCCCACGCGCTCCTCATTCGGGCGCTGCTCCGCCCGAACCCAAAGATGTGTCATCCTGCCATCCCTTCCGCCGCCCGACGCTCCAAGCTACACCGACGGCTCCCCGGCACAAGCCGGGAACGGCGGCCGACGGGGCGCCGGGCCGGTTGGCGGATTCTGGCCTGCGGCACGCGGCTCTTCCCTGGATCCGGCCCGAGGATGACAGAGTGTTCACCCAACAGTCAGTCGACCGTCAGTCCGGACTCGGACTATGCGCCACGGGCAACCGGGCGGGCGTGACTTGATCCCCTCAAGCAACCACCCCTCGGCCATCGAGAAGTCCACGGGCGCCTGGCGGGATCCCCAGCCACCAGTCGTACCGTGACTTCTCGGCCCAGTCTTGTCTCGGCCGATGGTCGTCACCAAGTCCAGCGCATTGGCTCACGTCACCAAGTAGGGGGCATGCAGCATGCGAGTTTGCAGGAAAGAGCCGACAATCGACGAGCTCCTGTCCGATCCCATGATGGAACCGGTGCTCTCCCACTCGCGGACGACAGCCAGCGAGGTGCGGACCCTCATGAGCGACATGGCGGCGCGGCTGGCAGCGGGCAGAGAGGATCACGGCGAACCTTCGGCGGGTAGCTGGCAGATCATCAGCGACTGAGACCTGCCTTTATCGGCTAAAGTCGCCTTGCGTCGTCGCGATCCCGTTCGCCGGCCGAGCCCTACACCTGCGATATGCCGGTCCCTGGTTGCCTCCGTACAAACCGAGTTGCCAAGGCCTCACGCTCGGCCTTGCACAACGATCGGCTGGAATTCGCTTCGATCAACGCTTTGCCGCCGCCGGGTTCCGGCTGGTAACGTATCCGCGCGGGAGTAACCGGGATCCAAGGACGCGCCCTGTCCTTGGCGACCGCTTATCCTGGCAAGGCGCTGGCAAGGCATCGGTTTCCACCCATGACGGGATCAGGTCCAGTTCTCGACGATCTCCGCCAGGCCAGGTTCGTGCCGGTTCTCCGCACGAAGACCGCCGACCAGGCCGCCACGGCCGTGCAATGGCTGCGCGGATGCGCCATTCGTGTTTTCGAGATCACCCTCACGATCCCCGGCGCGGTTGCCTTGATCCGGGAGCTTGGAAGGGATCCAGGCCTTCTGATCGGCGCCGGCACGGTTCCAGACGCCCAGGCGGCGGAAGCTTGCCTGGCGGCGGGCGCCCGATTCATCGTCACGCCCTGGGTCGATCCGGGCCTGGCGGCACCGTGTCGTAGCGCGGGGGCACTTCTCATCCTGGGTGCCCTGACGCCGACCGAGGTCCGCGCCGCCATTGCCGCCGGCGCCGGCGCAGTGAAGATATTTCCCGCGGCCTCGGCCGGTGGACCGGCGCATATCAGGGCATTGCGCAGCGTGTTCCCCGAGATTCCGCTTTGTCCCACGGGCGGCGTCGAGCCAGGCAACGTCGGCGCCTATCTGGCCGCGGGGGCGGACTTCGTTGGTCTCGGCGGCGCCTTGGTCGATGCCAGACGCATCGAGGCCGGCGACAAGGCGGCCATCGAGGCTGCAGCGCGCGCGGCCATGGCGTCCGCGGCTGGCGGAAGGTGAGCATCGATCTTCTCTGCATGGGTGAGCCCATGCTCGAGTACAGCCAGTTGCCGCCTGGGCCTGACGGACGGCGTCTCTACCTCGAGGGCTTCGGGGGCGATACCTCCAACACGGCGATCGCCGCGGCGCGCCAGGGCGCCAAGGTCGGCTACATCACCGCTGTCGGCACGGACGCAGGCGGCGATGCCTTCCTGCAGCTTTGGCAAGGCGAGGGCGTGGACACGGCCACGGTCGTTCGCCGCCCTGGCCTGCCGACGGCGGTCTATTTCGTGATGCGGCGCGGGGCGGGCCACGAGTTCCTGTTCTATCGCGCCGGGTCGGCTGCCTCGTCGTATCGGCCGGCGGATCTGCCCGAGGCGGCAATCGCCGGCGCGCGAATCTTCTATGCCTCCGGCATCAGCCAGGCCATCTCGACCTCCGCGGCCGATGCGGTCTTCCGGGCCATGGAGGTCGCGCGGGCCGCGGGCCTCGCCGTGGCCTTCGACACGAACTATCGCCGCAGCCTTTGGCCGGTCCATCGCGCGCGCGCCACGATTCACGCCGGCGCTGCCGCGGCCAGCTATGTGTTCGCGAGCGAGGAAGACGCCGAGGCACTGACTGGACTGCGTGATCCCGACGCGATCCTCGATTTCTACCACGCGCTCGGCCCTCGGATCGTCATCCTGAAACAAGGTGAAGATGGCGCCATTCTCGCGACGCCGGAGACGCGCATCCGCATCCGGCCGCCCAAAGTGGCCAGCGTGGACAGCACCGGCGCCGGCGACGTGCTGTCCGGTGCGTTCCTCGCCCGCATCCTCGCCGGGGACGAGCCGGAGCTGGCCGCTCGCTACGCCGTCGTGGCCGCGGCGCTCTCGACCACGGGCTACGGCGCCGTTGCGCCGATCCCCCGCGAGGCAGACGTCAGGCAGGCGATGAAGCTGGGTTTTTCGACTGGGTGAAAGCCTGAGGGGCAGGGCGCTGAAAAATGCGCCGCAATCACACCGGCTACCGATCAGGTTCCTGCTTGCGGATGGGGCTCGATCCGAGCAGCATCCGGGCAAGAGCGGCGACCGTCCTGCCAGGCTCGGGTGGGGGCGATAGCTGAAAGACAGCGATGCTTGGAAGGACAATGCATGCCCTGGATGATGGTCAGCGAAGACGGCCCCGGTGGCCCGGCCATAAGGCGGGACAAGGCCGTGATGGATGCCCATTGGGCCTATGAACTGTCGATCAAGGACAAGATCCTGGCCGCGGGCAGCTTGCGCAGCGACGATGGCGTGACGGCTGTCGGCAGCCTCCTCGTGCTCGACGTCGCGACACGGCAGGAAGCCATGGCCATCATCAATGCCGACCCCGCGACCAAGGCGGGGCTGCGCGCCAACATGACCGTCAGGCGCTGGAACCAGGCGATTCTTGCCGGCGTAGTCGCCGACTAAAGGCTGTTCGACAGGGCATGCCCGTCCTGGCGATTGGCGCTGCCGGGCTTCCGCCATATAGTATGGGCGCATGCCAACGGGCATTCTCGCCTGTCTGCCGTCGCACCTGCATCCCGTCAGCGCGCAGATCCTTTATCTATTCCTGGACGGGAGTCTGCCGATCAGTGAATTTCGCCGGCTGTTTTCCCTGCCGGATTCGGACTATCTGCCGGTGACGGACTGCATCCTTCACGCCATGCACATCTTCTTTCCCACCGACCTTTGACCGGGCCGACTCACCCGGGAGTGCGGGACAAAGAAAAGGGGCTCATCTCGCCTGAGCCCCCAGCCAGATTGCGCGGGGTATGCGCCTGGCAAAAACGACAGCCCTCACACTCTGCCCGCCGGGCATAAGTGATCGATGTGGGGCAGGGCCCTAAAGTATCAAGGAATCATAAAGATTCCGCGGGCGACGCTGGCCGCTAGGCGGCGCGGTTCAGCTTTCAGGCCGAGCCGACGGCCGCGCCAATAGCCGGCCAAGCGGGACCCCGACTGTTGTTGAAGCCTGCCCGTTCGGGCTCGCTCTCGATGAAAGCGGTGCACGGCACGTGAAGTTCCCGGGCGAGCCTCCACAGCGCCCCGACGCTGGGCGTGGTCGTGCCGCGCTCCAACCGGCGCAGTGTCGATCTCTCGACCTGGGCGAGATGGGCGAGCTGCCGGCGCGACAAGCCGCACCGCTTGCGCAGCCGCTTCAGATTGGCGGCGATCAACATCTGGATCCCATTGCGGCGGTCGCAGTCCAGTTCGCCGGCCGAATGCAATGCATCGGCGGTCGATATCGCGAGGCGATCTTGCTGGAAGCACATGATGGCGGTCTCCGGTAACGCGTCTCGCCGCTCCATATGCGCCCGCTGTCCTAAGCGTTCGAGAGGGCCTTCACCGCGGTCCCATCAAATCCGCATTAAGCCCGGTCCGGCCAGTTGAAGGACTCCACGTCGAAGCGGCCCTTCTCATCGGCGGCGAACAGCCGATAGGAAGCGCAGCGGGACGCTTCGAGGCCGAGAAATTCCCGGGCCTTCTGCGAATCGCCGAACCGCTTTTCGCCCTCATCCCCCTCGCGGCGGACACACCAGGCGCCGTCCCGTTCCGGGTAGAGCCAGAACACGGCCGGCTCACGGGCGGCGACGGCACCAAGCGCCTCGCGAATGCGCTGGACCTGCGAATTGTGATTGCGGCTCATGCGGGAAACCGAGTCGGATTCGAGTGCGATTGCCATGGCCAGCGATATAGGCGGTGGCCATGCGGCCGGCAAATTAAAAGGTCATTGTAATTTTTGCGGGCCGGATATTGATTCCATAATCTGCAAGGAGACGCGAATACTTGCGAGTCCATTTTCTGCGTGACTGATGTTCTGCCATGCTGACTGCGCCTATTTGACCTGCGCCGACGCGATGCCCGTTGGGCTTGATTGCGCGCGCCGAGTGATGATCTGACAGTCCGTTCGAATTTCCCTGGGCGTCAATCGCCCCAAACGAATGGAGCTGATCATGACCAAGAAGATCCTTTGCGCCACCGACGGTGAGCCGCATTCCGACATCCCGGTCGCCCGTGCGACCGAGATGGCGGCCGAGCTCGGCGCCGAGCTGTCGATCATCGCCGTCAATATCCGCGGCACCGACGGCCGGGGCACCAACTACCATCTCTGGACCCACGAGAAGCTGGACGAGGTGGTGGAGCATGCAGCCGAGGTCGCCAAGAAAGCCGGCATGCCACAGGCGAAGACCGTGAGGGCCTTTGGCCGGGACCCGGCGGCGGTCGTCGTGAACTATGCCGCGAGCAACGGCTACGACCACATCGTCGTCGGAAGCCCGCGGGTCGGCATCGCGCGCTTTGTCCTGGGCTCCGTGGCGGCGGATATTGCAGCCAAGGCCCATTGCCCGGTGACCGTGGCTCGCTGAATGCGACTGTGAGTGGGGCGAGAGCGGGCGGCGGCCGGTTGCCGCCGCCCGTCTTTCTTCGCCCAAGAACGTGAGCGATCGGCTTCCCCGCTTATGCCGATTTAACGATGGGCGCTCCCGCCTGTCATGGATTGCTTAGAGTTCGAATTGATATCTATGCGCCGGCGCCGAGATTACTCGTGCTAGTGCCGGAGTTCGTAAGATGCCCAGGTTGGATCCTCGATATAAGGACACCCCTGAATTCCATGTGATGGTCGATCCGCGTCCGACCGGCCGGATCATTGGCGTATACGGGGATCGCCCGTTCAGCGAATCGGTTGCCGATCTTTTCGGGCGTCACTTCACCTATACCGGCGTCGCGCCCAGACGGACGAATGGCCAGTATGACTTGGACGCGCTACGCGAAGGCGAGTTCATCGTCGAGCCCGGGCTGCTCTATTGCATCGTACCTGCCAGGACCAGGTCCGGAATGGGGCGGCTGCTGGACACCTTCGGGCGCTCCGGGGGGCGGAGTGTTTCCGGGTCGCAGCCGGCGAACGCGCATCGGTCCGACCCCGGCCATGTTGCCATGTCGGGCGACAAGCAAGACGAGAAGGGCAATCCCGCGCCGGTCTCGCCGGACCAGAAGCGGCGCGCTCTGCAGGAAGTTCTGACGAGCATGGCGGCCTTCGCGGGCTTCGCGCTCCTGGCTCACCTGCTGCTTTCCGTGCTGCAAGTCGGCTAGAGGCCGGTCCTGGGCGGGCCGAGAGGCGCGCCTAGGCCGGAGATCATCGATGATCTGCGCAGCCGCCACTTTGACGGATTGGCCCGGATCCCATGAATAGTTTCGCTGCCGTGCTGGACGTGGGCTTGGTCGGGCTGGCGACCACGGCCTCGTCCATCCTGGGCGCCGCGCTTGGTCTTTATGTTCCGATCCGGAAGCGGGTGCTGGCCTGCGTCCTTGCATTCGCCGCGGGATCGCTGATCAGCGCGCTCGCCATCGATCTCGCCTATGAGGGTGCCGAGCAGCTCCACAGCCAGGGCTTTCACGCCGCCGCCGCCTGGGCATTGGTCGGCGGCGGCTTCGCGCTGGGGGCGATCATCTACTACCTGGCGTCGCTCTATCTCGACGAGAAAGGTGCGGCCGTCCGCTCGCCGACGCGCTTTCGGGAGTATGCGATCGAGCGCAAGCAGCATGAGTCAAAGGAGCTCATCGTACGGCTTGCCAAGTGCGACCTCCTCCGCCACCTGCCGCCGGAGGAGATCGAGGGCATCCTGCCGGTCATCCGACCCCGTCATGTCGAGGCGGGCGAGATCCTGTTTCGCACGGGCGATCCTGGCGATGCGCTGTACATCGTCGCCCAAGGAGCGGTCGAGGTGCTGGCCGAAGACCCGGACGGGATCGAGCCCTCAGGCAAGGCCATTGCGGTGCTGGAGGAGAGGCAGGCCTTCGGCGAGATGGCGCTTCTCTCCGGGCAGCCGCGCACCGCGACCATTCGCGCCAAGGACGACGCCGATCTCCTGGCGATCGCCAAGGAGGACTTCGAGCGGCTCATTGCCGGCGACCGCCAGATGGCGCGTGCCGTTGAGCGCCTGAGTCATGAGCGCGCGATCACGAACCTCGCCGCGGGCGGGGCCAATCCGTCGCGCTGGGCCGATGTCGCGGCTAGCAGCCTTCATCACGTGACGCGCGGCGAGGCGGACAGGCTTCTCGCCGAGGCCGGCCATGGCGCGGGGCTCGCGATCGTGTTCGGCAACATCCTGGATACCATCCCCGGCTGCCTGGTGATCGGCGCGAAGTTCACCGGCTTCGAAAGCATGTCGCTCACCCTCATGCTCGGCATGTTCCTGGGCGGGATCCCCGAAGCCGCGGCGAGCGCGGCCATTTTAACGCGCGCCGGATTCAAGCCCCGCGCGATCTTCGGACTGTGGTCGACAGTCCTGCTTGCCGGCGTCCTGGCTGCGGTTGCGGGGAAACTCCTGCTCGGAGGTTCCGAGTCGCTCCCGCCGGTCTTCTTTCAGGGCGTGGCCGGCGGGGCGGTGCTGGCGCTCGTGGCCCATGCCATGATCCCGGAGGCGATTCACGACGGACGGTCCCTGATCGTGCTGCCGACGATCGCGTGATTCCTGTTCGCGCTCTACCTGTCGGTGACGCAGAACTTCGGCTAGCCGCTGTTCAGCGGATATCGCAATCGCGGGTCGTGCCGGGCCTATGTCGCCACAGCTGCAATCGATCCGGCGCTGCTCAGCGTTGCGGGTCGCATCACGTCGGTTTTGGGCGATCGAGTGAATGCCCGGGGCCGATTATGGCGGTACAGAGAGGCAGCGCGGTTCGGGAAGCGGGGCTAGTCTGGTGCGCGCAGGCGGTAGCCGACGCCCGTCTCGGTTAAAATGTTCCAAGGCCGCTCGGGATCGGCCTCGATCTTCTGGCGCAAGGAACGGATATAGATGCGCAGGTACTGAATATCGGTCTCTCCGCCCCAGACTTCCTGCATGATGAATTTGTGGGTGAGAACTTTTCCCGAATGGGCCACGAGAAGGCGCAGGAGGTCATATTCCCGGGGCGACAGCCTCACGTCCTGGCCATCGACGCTCACAACGCGGCGCACCAGATCGACCGAGAGACTTCCGCAGCGGAAGATCGGCCTTTCGCCCTGCTGTTGTAGGCGATGGCGCAAAGCGGCGCGCACCCGCGCGCGGAGCTCGTCGACGCCGAAAGGCTTGGTCAGATAGTCGTCGGCGCCCAGATCAAGCGCGGCCACCTTGCCTCGCTCGTCCGTCCGACTGGAGAGCACGATGATCGGCAGCGACGAGCCAGACCCGCGCAACCGCCGGATGACCTCGAATCCGTCGAGCTGGGGCAGGCCGAGATCGAGAATGAGCATGTCGGTGTGGTTGCGGTCGATGGCATCGAGCGCTGGTTCGCCGTCCTCGGCCTCGTCCACCTGATAGCCCTGGGCGCCAAGGCTGGTGCGCAGAAATCGGCGGATCGCCGGCTCGTCGTCGACGACAAGGATTCGCAAGGGCAGGGCTTCCGTCCTCATGATGCGACCTCTTCAACGAATTGTGTGGCGCCCTCTGGAACGGGCAGCGTGATCGTGAATGTCGCGCCATTGCCGTCGCTGCGATTTCCGGCACGAATGGATCCGCCGAGCGCCTCGACGAAGCCTCGGCAAATGGCGAGGCCGAGCCCGGTTCCTGCCCTTCGGCGATCCGCCGCATGCACCCGGTAGAACTTGTCAAAGATGCGCTCAAGATCGCTCACAGGGATTCCATCGCCCCGGTCGAGCAGCCGAAATTCGACCCACCCGTTGGCGCAGTCCGCCTCGACGGTAATGGTCGAACCAGCCGGAGAGTACTTGGCGGCATTGTCGAGGAGATTAAACAGCACCTGCTCGAACAGTACTACGTCGAGTTTCAGCATTGGCAGACTCGGCGCCAGCCGAACCTCGACCCGGTGGGCCGCCAAGATCTTGGCGCAGCGCTCCAACGCGCTGCCGACAAGCTCGGAAAGATCGACCACGGTGACTTGAGGGGCAATGGCCCCCGACTCGAGGCGCGTCATGTCGAGCAGGTTCCCGATGAACCGGTTGAGCCGTTCGGCCTCCTCCTGAATTGTGCGGATCATTTCGCCTTGCTCCGCCACATCCAATTCACCGGGATGGGTGCGCAAGCTCGTGGCCGCACCGAGGATGGAGGCAAGCGGGGTACGCAGATCATGCGAGATTGACGTCAGCAGCGCCGTGCGCAGTCGATCCGTTTCGGCGGTCAACCGCGCCCGATCGACGTCGGCCGCCAGATTAACACGCTCGATTGCCAAGGCCGCCTGATCCGACAGGGCTTCGAGCAACCGGCGCTGCTCAGGCTTTAGCTGCGGGTCCGCATCTTCCCCACTGAGCCCCACGACGCCGACGGCACCGCGACCGGTACGAATCGGCAGGAACATCCAGTGCGCGTCGGGGCGATCCGTTGTGCCGACGCCGGTGGCAAGATTTTTCTGTAAGCAATGCTCCGCCGCCGCAATGTCGGCCGCATCCATCTCATCGTCCGGCGGATACCCGGTGCGCACTGCGAGCCCGCCCGCTCCGGGCAGGAGCAAGATCACCCGCAGATGAAGCATCGAGGCGATTTGATAGGCCGTAGCCCAGAGCAGGTCGTCCAGGTCGATGGCTCCCGTCAGTTTTCGACTGAACTGATAGAGCTCTTCTGTGGTTCTCGCGCGCTCACTGGCGGCGATGGCCTGGCTGCGGACGCGCGAGGTGAGGTTGCTCACGATGACCGCGACGATGACGAAGAAGAAGAGGGCAACGACGTTCTCAGGATCGGTGACTGTGACCGTATACAGCGGCATCAAAAAGAAAAAATTATAGGCAAATACACTGAGGAGGCAGCCGAACAGCGAGGGCCACAGGCCATAGGCGACGGCGCTGGCAAGAACAGCAGTCAGGAATACGAGCGCGACATTGGGGCTGGCGAGGAACTGTTTCAATACGAGCGCCACGCCGAGCGCGGCAAGAACCATGCCGAAAGTAGCGACGTAGCCTTTCCAGCGCGGCTCTTCGCCTCGTCCCTTGGGGGGCCTGCCTATCCAGCGCCGAGTCCCCGCCGTTGGCGTCCATTGCCGGCGCGGGTTTGAAGAGGCTCCCCGAAGGTCCGGCCGGCCGCCGGGCGCTTGCAACAGGGCCTGGGCTCGCAGCGAAGAACGAGTGGATCGAGTGGCAGAATGGAGACGGACGTCAGTCATCGGCAATCCGACATGTGCCGGCGCCCAGCCGGGCGCGGCCCGGAGCCGGCCTATATGGTGGATTTTTCGCGAAGGCCACTCCTCGGCATATATGTGAGCGGTATCTTCCAGTCCACCTATTTGTCATGCGGCCACTATTTTGGGACCTGCATGCGCCCAATGGATCGTTTACGGCTCATTGTCCTCTCATAGCCTCGACAGCGTTCCCGCCTGCCGATCAACAGGGCCTGGCTTAGAGGAGTAACAATGCCCGTGTACGTGCCGCGCGCCGAGCGCCCCATAGAATACATGATACTGGTCGATCCGCGACCTGACGGCCCCTCGCTCGGATTCTACCGTGATAAGCCTATCGCCGCCGCGGTGGTCGACTATTTTGGCCGCCGCTACGTCTATTCCGGCATTGCTACGCGCCTGCGCGACGGTCAATACGACGTCAATGCGCTCAGCAAGGAAGAGCGCCTCGTGGAACCTGGACTGATTTATCGTTCTGATCCAGCTTCAAACCGCAAGGTGCCGGCGTCTCCGGAGTCGAGTTCGTATATACGGCGTATATAAAGTACCCATTCCGCCGATAATCGCATTTTTATGCACACGGGCAGAAAGTGAACAAGGAGACCTCTCGACAACCCTCATCGCTTATGTAGCCGCAACGGAAGACCGCAAACTTCTCACTCGAAAGCATGGGCAACAGAGCACTTATGCGCCGCCGCTACGCGATACCGGGAACTATTTCTGTGGGTGCCAGCAAACTCGTCTCGCAGTCCCAGTCAGTGAAGAGTTGCGTAGAGGACTGGATGTGCCCTGCACCGCCCGTATCGAATGTCGGGCGCCGGCCTCTTTGCCATGGGCTAGTGGACTGGGCCAATTGACTCCAACGCCTCCATTGCCTCTATTTTCCGGGGTCCAAGGACACGTAGCGCAGCATGAAGGGTTCGTCGACTATGCGCTCTGACGCAGCCTCCGATGCCAACGGGCCAGTTTCCCCTCTGCGAGCGAATCTCGATGGCGAAGCGTCTGCAAGGGCCGTGCGCTTGGATGAACCCGAAGGCACGAGGGGTCAACTCGAAGGTTCCGGCTTGCAGGCGGGCGAGCGTTCGAATTCTCCGGTGATACTTGCGATCGAGCTGCACTGGCCCTCTGATTCATTGAGGGATAATTGGCACGACTGGGTTCACTGACAGCGGCGTTGGCGTGGGCGGGAATCCGCCTGTCGGTCCATCGCTTATAGGCGCTTTCGGGGGAGACTGACGCTCACAAGGGGGACTGCAAATGGCGACAGATACATCTGGGTCTTCGGATCGCATGCTGCGGGACGTAGACTGGAAGCAGGTCGTATTCATTGCGGCAGGGGTTCCGGCACTTGTTCTTTTCTCCATGGGCGGCATTTCCGCCACGATCGGCGCTCCCGCCTGGCTGGTCTGGACCATTTCCGTACTCTTTGGCTTCGCGCAGTCATTCACGTATGCAGAAATCGCCGGCCTACATCCCTCGAAGACCGGCGGCACGGCGGTTCATGGTGCCACCGCGTGGATCCGCTACAGCCAGATCCTTGCGCCACTATCCTTGTGGTCGAACTGGCTAGCCTGGACGCCGGTCCTTGCGATCGGCGCGGGTCTCGGAGCGGGCTATCTCCTGTCCATCTTCTTCGACGCCAATGCGCCCATCATGGCTTGGAACGTGACCCTGGTGGACCTGGGCTTTGTTACAAAGGGCCTGGCGCTTCAGATAAATGCGACCTTCTTCCTGGGTGTTGCCATCATGCTGGTGGTTTTTGCGATCCAGCATCGCGGCATCCTCCGCACGGCGCAAATTTCGACGATGCTGACCGTCGCCTCGCTGATTCCATTGTTCATTGTCTGCATCATCCCGTTGTTGGAAGGCAACGTGCATGCGCAGAATTTTGTTCCCTTCACGCCGCTCGCAACCAACAGCAGCGGCCAGGTCATTCCCAGCGTCTGGAACAAGGGCGGGACCCTTCTGTTCCTGGGCGGGCTGTTCATCGCCGCCTGGTCGGCCTACGCCTTCGAAACCGCCGTCTGTTACATGAGTGAGTTCAAGAACCCCGCGGTCGACATGCCGAAGGCGATCATCGCCTCCGGTCTGATCTGCATCGTGGCCTATGTAACGGTGCCCGTGGTATTCCAAGGCGTTCTGGGCACTCAGAAAATGCTCGATCCGGGCATTGCCGCCGGTTCTGGGATGGGTGTGGCCCTGGCCAGCATGCTGAACGCAGGTCCGCTCATCACCAAGATTCTCGTGGTCCTGCTGTTCTTCAGCCTGATCATGTCGATCATCACGGCGATGGCCGGTTCGTCGAGAACTCTCAATCAGGGCGGAAGAGATGGCTGGCTGCCCAAATACCTCGGGTACCTGAACGAGCACGGTGCGCCGACTCGGGCGATGTGGACAGACTTCGCCTTCAATCTGATTCTGCTGTCGATGTCGAATTACCTATTCGTCCTTGCGGTGTCGAACTGCAACTACCTGATCTTCAATTTCCTGAACCTCAACGCCGGATGGATCCATCGGATCGACAATCCGGACGTCAGGCGCCCCTGGCGCTGTCCCACATGGCTGCTGACCCTCGGGGCAATCCTCGGCTACGTCAATGCGTTCCTTCTGGGCGCAGGCGCAAATGTCTGGGGAAATGGGACCTTCGTCTCGGGCTTTGTCTCAGCGGCAATGATCATTCCAGTGTTCGCCTTCCGCCACTATATCGTGGATAAAGGCAAGTTCCCGAAGCACATGTATTCGGATCTGCTAATGCCGGGAGAGACAGAGCTGGGTCCGAAACGGGCTGGCATGCTGCCGTATCTAGCGCTGCTCGGCGGCATTGCATCCTGCTTGTTGGGCTACTTCATATTCTGGATGTAAAGCACGACCATCGCTGGGACAGGTCTGTCAACTTGGCTGGCTGGTCGATCCGCGAGCCGGCCGACCCTCGCTAGGTTTGTGCGGCGATAAGCCTATTGCCGCCGCGGTCGTCGAGTATTTCGGCCGCCGCTACTTTTATTCCGGCATTGCTACGCACCGGCGCGACGGTCAATACGACTTCGATGCGCTGCGCAAGGAAGAGCGCCTCGTAGAGCCAGGACCCATTTATCGTCTTGACCCTGGTCAAGGCGGCAAGCTGCCAGTGTCCCCGGCGCCGAGCTCATATATGCCGTGTATATAAAGTACCCATTCCACCGACCATCGATTTTTTATTACTACGGGAAGAAACTGCACAGAAGGAATCCTCGAGGATTTCCAACATTAATGTAGCGTTACCAGAAGACCGATGATCCCCGTCCCGAAGGCTTAGGCGACCGGAGGCCATGCGTCGCCGAAACGCGATACCGGAGGCCATTGCTATGGGTCGCAAGCAGAATCGTCTCGCATCCCCAGTTGGCGAAGAGTTGCGCAGAGATAATGATGGCCAACAGCGAAGCGATACGGACGTTCAGGTTCTGATTGGCGCCAATCTGCGCCGACTGCGCAAGCAGCGTGGCCTTTCTTGCGAGCGTCTTGCCCGCCTCGCGGACCTCAAAGGGTCGGCTCTGCGGGCCTTGGAGCGCGGTGCGACGACACCCGGCATCGGTATGCTCTGGAAAATCGCGAGAGAACTAGGGGTGCCCTGCACGGCCTTCATCGAAGCTCGAACGCCGGAGCCGGCTTCTTTGCCATCGGCTAGTGGACCGAATTCATTGCGGTTAATGCCTCCGTTGCCCGGGGTCTAGGGGCACCTGCGGCGGCATGAAGGGCTCGTCGACCATGGCCTCCAGCACGGTCTCCCACGCAGATCGGCCAGTCTTCCCTTTGAGGGCAGGTGCGGAAAGTGGGGGAACCGTGAGGGCCATGCGCTTGGATGAACCCGAGGGTGCAGGGCGTCAGTTCGAACATTTCGGCTTGCAAGCCGGCGAGTGTTCGGATTCTGCGGTGATACTTGTGATCGACCCGCAAACGCTTTTTCGCCGAGGACTCCGCCTTCTCCTGCGCCAATGGTATCCGCGTGCCACCCTCGTCGACGCCGCCGATGTCGCCACGGCGTCGCTTGGTCTGACAGCGGATCCTGCGCCGGATCTCGTGCTGGTGGACGCAGCTTCAGTGGTCCAGCCGCAGTTTTTGGGACTCACCCGCCTGGTTCAACACCTCTCCTCGGCCTGCATTGTGCTGCTGGCAAATGAGCCGGATCGGGCAGTCGCCAGAGCCGCGCTTCGCCTCGGCGCACGAGGTTATCTCTCGAAGGCGGTAACGGAAGAGCATTTGCAGCACGCGCTTGCGCTGGTGATGTCGGGCGAATCGTATGCTCCACCGGAGTATCTGCTCGAACAGGATACACCCAGGCCCGTTGCCGGCTCTCCCTTGTCGTCGGAAATGGAAGACCGGCTAGACAAGCTCACGCTGCGAGAGCGCGACGTGGCAGCTGAACTGTCGCGAGGTTGCTCCAACAAGGAAATCGGTCTTCGCCTCGGAATGCTCGAAAACACCGTGAAGGTTCATCTGCGAGCGATCCTGAAAAAGCTGTCCGTCAGGAACCGGACACAGGCAGCGATGCTCGTGCTTGCGGCGGCAGACGGCAAATTGGCGGAGGCCTCCTCTGGCCTGCTGCCTTCGAGCATCAATCGGCTGCAAGACGGATCGTCTAATTCGTTCGAGGTAGAACTAACTCCATCGGCACGTAGACAAATCGTGCCCTGCCGCCGCAAGGTTTCAGCCCGGTAATAGAAGTTTCTGACGAGGAAACTTCAGAATGCCCCGACGGATAACCGAATGGGGAACTGAAAAGTGCGCCGCCGAGACTGGCGATGTGGCATGGGAGGACCAAGATGGCTTTGAACTCCGCATCAGAAGAACTCTTGCATTCGGGCGGAACCTCGGAAGCCTTGCAACAGCGGATCGATGCGACCTTCGCGCGCGATCGGCTATGGGCGGTGGGCTTCGTTGTCGTGTTGTGGGCCGTCATCTTCTTCGTGCTGCTGCAGGTGCACTCCTACATCGCCAATGGCAGTATCGAGGTCGTCTGCTGGATCGCCGCCTTCATGCTGGTGTTGTTCAACACCACGTCCATCACGGCAATGGTCCGGCACTATTCCCACGACAAGAACCACATCTATTCGGTCGACATCCGGCATCTGGATGCCGGTCGCTGACTTCACGCGAGGGAAATGCGACATGGCTCAAAGATACATTCCGCCGAAACAGAGCATCGCCGGGCAGCTGTTCGACGTGGCCTGCCTCCTGGCTCTGGTGTTCGGCGCTCTGTTCCTGCCCATCTGGCTCAAAATCGCGGTTCCTTCGCGGGTGGAGAAACTGCCGGCGGGCGTCACCTATCAGACCGCTGCCGACGGGACGAAGACCTGGAGCGGCCTCAGCTGGGAGAAGCTCGGCCAGAATCCAACGATGCAGGGGCAATGGGAAAAGCTTGGGTACACGAAGGAACAGGCCGCCGACATCATCACTCAGCCCTTCCAGTACGACATCGACATCGTCGGCATCGCGTCCACGGCGGTCGTCGTCATCGGCTACTTCGTGTTCATGCTGTTCATGTCGGAGAGGGAATACAAACAGGTCATCGCCGAAAAATTCGACTAGGCGCGACGCTTGCCAGGGGGAAATTCACCGGGAGGAACGACATGTGGCAGTTGATGACGTGGGTCGCTTGGGCTGTGTCGGCCGTGCTGCTTCTCTGGATGTTCTGGGACTTCGTCAGCGTCAACAGGCGGTATAGCGAAGACGTGCTGCTGAGCTCCCGGGAAGGCGTGGACGATCTGTTCGGCGAGACCAGCAAGACCAAGGGGAATTGATTCCATGGCGGACCAAGCAATTGCCCAGGCGCAACCGAAACAGCTTCAGCTGCTGAAGGTGTTGGGACCAATTCACATCTGGGCGCTGGGCGTCGGGATCGTCCTCGTCGGCGAATTCATGGGCTGGAACTATGCGGTGGGCAAGGGCGGCGCGCTTGGCGCCCTGATCGCCTGCTGGGTGATCGGGCTGCTTTACACTTGCGTGGCCATGATCGATTCCGAGATCACGTCGACCGTGGCGGCGGCGGGCGGCCAGTACACCCAGGCCAAGCACATGATTGGCCCGCTCATGGCCTTCAACGTCGGGCTCTATCTCGTTCTCGCGTACACCATGCTCGAAGCGGGCGATGTGCAGGTTGCCGGCCAACTCCTCCAGATCGGGGCCGGCAATCTCGGCCACGACATTCCGTGGGAGCCCTATACGGTCCTGGCGCTGGCGATTCTCGCCTTCATCAACTACCGCGGCGTTTTCATGACGTTGACGATCAATTTCGTCATCACCGCGGCTGCCTTCGCCTCCATCATCATTCTTGTGATTGGGACGCAGCCGTGGAACCCCGGCGCGGTACTGTTGCACAAGGATCTCCTGACCGGCCTGCCCTATGGCTGGATCGGCGTGCTTGCCTCGCTCCACTTTGGCATCTGGTACTACCTCGGCATCGAGGGGACATGCCAGGCCGCCGAGGAGGTGCGCTCGCCGGGACGTGCCCTGCCAATGGGCACCATGCTTGGCATCATCACCCTGCTGATTGCGGCGGCGCTCACTTGGTACGTTTGCTGTGGATTGCTGCCCTGGGAGTATCTGGGCTGGGACAACGAGCTGGCGCCGCTCTACGATGCCGCGCACGTGACCGGCAGCCCGCTGCTGACCGTGGTTCTCTTCATCGGCACGCTGTTCTCGGCGATCGCCTCGGCCAATGGCTGCATCAACGACGCCTCGCGGGCGTGGTTTTCCATGGGCAGAGACCGCTATCTGCCGACCTGGTTCGGGGCGGTGCATCCCCGTTACCGTACGCCGTTCCGCTCTACTCTTTTCCTGATCCCGATCGCCGCTGTCTTCGCTCTCTACATTCCCCTCGCCCAGGTGATCACCTTCTCGATCCTCTCGGGCTTGCTCAACTACACCTTCATGCCGATCAACATGTGGAAGTTCCGGCGGATGTGGCCCCTGGGCACGATCAAGCGGGGCTTCGAGCACCCGTTCCACCCTCTGCCCGCGATTGTCTTGTTCGTGCTCTGCACCGTGACGTTCTTTGCCGTGTATCTCGGCTATGGCCGGCAGCTATTGGCGATGATGGCCTTCTACATCATCGCCTCCTGCTGGTTTGCCTTCTACCGCTACCGCTACGTCAAGCGCGGCGACCAGTTCACCATGCCGTGGCCGCGTCCGGTGGGATATTGAGGCCAAACATGGAGGGGCCGAACGACTTCACCCCAAACTCGTGCCGGCGCGACGTAACCCTCCAGCGCCGGCGCGTTTTTTCTTTGGATGTCTGAGCCTTGCGCTGGGACATAGTGACGATCACGGTTGCTGCAATGCTGTGTCTCGCCTGGCAGTATCGGCGCGACCGCGAGCGCATGCGCAGGACTCGCGCCGGCTTCTTCGGCGAGTGCCGGGCGCTGCTGGAGCGCTCGACGATCCTGCAGGACGATCTCCAATTCCCGGTCTTGACGGGCCGGTACGAAGGGCTG
>Ga0209060_10002471_pt1 | contig 17131 bp, 18 predicted proteins | sample Coa_R1_8_FD_187155 | JGI IMG/M metagenome (GOLD analysis project Ga0209060, IMG submission 187155) | Surface soil microbial communities from Centralia Pennsylvania, which are recovering from an underground coalmine fire - Coalmine... | ecosystem: Environmental > Terrestrial > Soil >...
TGTACGTCTATGCCGGGAATAAGGACGCTCTGAAATACCTGAGCAAGATCACAGATTGGGCTATGGCCCACCTCGACCGCCGCAACGTCTACGCCTTCAACGCAGGCGAAGGCTCCACGGAGTGGTACACCCTCAGCGAGAACCTCTACCGCGCCTATCTGGCGACCGGCGACGCTAAGTACCGCGACTTCGCCCAGGTGTGGGAGTACACCGACTACTGGGGCGTCTATGCGCGCGGCGGGGACATCTTCGGGAAGCGCCCGGACGGCGGGCAGACCGGCGGCTACCACGCCTACAGCCATGTCAACACCCTGAGCGGGGCGGGCGCAGCCTACCTGGTGAAGGGCGACCCGACGTACCTGCAGACCCTCATAAACGCCTACGACTACCTCCAGGCCCATGAGTGCTTTGCGACCGGCGGCTACGGCCCGGACGAGGGGCTGCTGCCCCCCGAAGCGCTGGCGGCTCATCTCGCGGATACCCACGCCAGCTTCGAGACGCAGTGTGGCTCCTGGGCCGGCTTCAAAATGGGCAAGTACCTGATCGAACTGACTGGCGACGCCCGCTACGGCGACTGGGTGGAGCGGCTCGTCCTCAACGGCATTGGGGCCAGCATCCCCATGACCGGAGACGGGCGCGTTTTCTACTATGCGGACTACAACCCCTCCGGCGCGGAGAAGCACAACCATGGGACCGGCTGGACCTGCTGCGCCGGGACCCGCCCGATGGCGGTCGCCGACTACCACGCGCTGATCTATTTCCACTCCGAAGACAGCCTCTACGTCAACCTCTACACGCCCTCTTCGGTGCGCTGGCGGGTCGGAGGAACGGAACTCACCCTCCGGCAGACGACCCGCTTCCCCGAGAGCGATACGACTGCCTTTGTTATCAACATGCCGCGCCCGGCCACCTTCGCCCTCTGCCTGCGCGCTCCCGGCTGGCTCGCCAGCCCGATGCAGGTCACCCTCGCCGGACATACGATGGACATGCAGCCCGACGCGCACCACTGGGTGACGCTCCAACGCACCTGGCGCGACGGCGACCGAATAACCGTGCAGCTCCCGATGGCCCTCCGCACCGCCCGATTCCAGGCGGGACTGGCCCAGCCGCTCACGCTCCTGCGCGGCCCCGTGGTTCTGGCCCTCCAGACCTCCGACGGGAAGCTGCCGAAGCTGCCCTGGCAGGACCTCACCTCCGCCCTCCAACCCGCGCCGGAGGACCCGCTGGTCTACCGCATTCCGTCCGTGCCTGGAGCCATTGTGCGCCCCTTCTATGCCATCAAGGAGGGCGAGCCCTACTTCGTCGCGCTGGACCCCGCCGCACAGAACCACATAAGTTATCGGACGGTGACGTTCCGTCCGAACTGGAACGATAGCAGCCGGTTCCGCTTTATCAACACGGTGGGCGCGACGGCGACGGTGGCGTTCGAGGGGACCGGCGTCCGCTGGCTGGGTTATCGCTACGACGACGCGGGCCAGGGCGAGGTGCGCATCGATGGCAAGCTCGTCGCGACCGTGGATCAGTACGGGCCGGGCCGCGACCTGCCGTTCGACTGGCGTATCGAAGGGCTGTCGCCCGGCAAGCATACGCTCACGATTACGCTCATCAGTGCCAAGACCGCCGCCTCTCGGGACCGCTTCCTGAATGTCGCGGGCTTCGAGATATTGGGAAACGGGCCGTAGAGGGGAGAAGCCATGCGCCATCTGGGTGTCGCCATCATCGGAACCGGCTTTATGGGGGCAGTCCATGCCGAGGCATTGAAGAGGGTCGGGGTCACGCTCACAGGCATTCTGGGCTCCAGCGCCGAGAAGTCCGAGGCCGCTGCGGAGCGCCTGGGTGTGCCGAGGGTCTACGCGACCTATGAAGAGGCATTGCGCGATCCTGCAGTGCATGCCGTGCATATCTGCACGCCCAACCGCCTCCATCTGCCGCAGACCCTCGCGGCACTGGAGGCCGGCAAGCATGTGATGTGCGAGAAGCCGCTGGGGATGGATGCCGCCGAGTCGGTGCAGCTTGTAGCCGCCGCGCGGGCGCACCCCCACCTTGCGACGGGCGTCAACTACAACAACCGCTACTATGCGCTGGTCCGGGAAGCCCGAGACAAGATCGCGCGCGGCGAGGTCGGCCCCATCTTTCACATTACCGGCTCGGTGGCCCAGGACTGGCTCCTCTACGCCCACGACTATAACTGGCGGGTGCTGGCGGAGCACCAGGGCGCATTGCGAGCGCTTGCGGACATCGGCTCGCACTGGCTGGACCTGGTGCACTTCGTCTCCGGGCTGGAGATCGAGGCGCTCTGTGCGGACTATATGACGGTCCACCCCCTCCGCCATCGCCCTGTGGGCGAGGTGGAGACGTTTGCCAACAAGCTGGCCGGGGAGCAGCACACCGAAGCCGTCCCCATCACCACCGATGACTTCGGCTGCGTCCTGCTCCGCTTCCGGGGCGGAGCCAGGGGGGTGTTCTGGGTCTCGCAGGTCTCGCCGGGCCGCAAGTACCGGGTGAGTTTCGAGATCGCCGGGCAGCACCGCACCCTCGCCTGGAACAGCGAGGCGTGTGAGGAGATGTGGGTCGGTCGCCGCGAGGGACCCAATGAACTGCTGATGCGCGATCCCGCGCTGATGTCTCCCTTTGCCCGCCAGCTCTCCGACTATCCGGGCGGGCATGACGAGGGGTATCCGGATTCGTTCAAGATGTGTTTCCGGTCCTTCTACCGCTACATTGCCGCAGGGGATTTCGACGCGCCGAAGCCCTACCCCACCTTCGAGGACGGACACCGCGATAACGCCCTGTGCGAAGCCTTTCTCGCCAGCAAACAGCAGGGGCGCTGGATACTCCTCCCGTTGGAAGGGGAGGCAGGGGGGGACGCTCAGGGAGAGAGTAGGGAGGGAGCATGAAACTCGGATTCGTCAGCGCCATTCTGCCGGACCTGACCCTGGAGGAGATCCTCGCCTTCGCCGCCGAGACCGGCTACGAGAGCGTGGAGGTGATGTGCTGGCCGGTGGAGAGAGCCACGCGCCGCTACGCAGGCGTCACGCATATCGATGTCACACCGTTCGCCGCAACGGATGCGGCGCGCGTTCAGGCGCTGATCGCGCAGCATGGCATCGCGATCTCGGCGCTGGGCTACTATCCCAACCCGCTCTCGGCGGACCCGCAGGAGGCGCAGACGGCGGTCAGCCATCTAAAGGGTGTCATCAACGCGGCGGCGCTGCTGGGCACTCCTGCGGTCAACACGTTTGTGGGGCGAGACCCCGGCAAGACGCTGGACGAGAACTGGCCGCGCTTCCTCTCGGTCTGGACCGACCTGATCGCGTTTGCGGAGGCGAAGCAGGTGCGGGTCGGCATTGAGAACTGCCCCATGTACTTTACCGGGGACGAATGGCCCGCCGGGAAGAACCTCGCCATCTCTCCCGCCGTGTGGCGGCGCATGTTCGAGGCGATCCCCAGCCCCTGCTTCGGCCTCAACTACGACCCCTCGCACTTTGTGTGGCAGCAGATGGACTATCTCAAACCGCTGCGGGAGTTCGGTCCCAGGCTCTTCCACATCCATGCCAAGGATGTCCGGCTGGACCGGCATCGGCTGGATGAGGTCGGCATCCTGGCGACGCCCCTGGAGTACCATCAGCCCAAGCTGCCCGGCCTGGGCGAGATCGCCTGGGGGCGGTTCTTCTCCGAGTTGGGCGCAGCCGGCTATCAGGGGCATGTAGCGGTCGAGGTCGAAGATCGGGCCTACGAGGGCTCGCTTGCGAGCCGCAAGGCGGCCCTTCGGCAGAGCCTGCGCTATCTGAGGAACTTTCTATAGAGACCGGTTGTCCGTAAACCGGCATCGGCATAGGGACGAGAAAGGAACAACGGATGGATTACACATACGAAGACATCGCCAGGATGATAGATCACTCGCTGCTGCATCCCACCATGACGGATCGGGAGTTGGAGGAGGGGTGTCTGCTGGCGGCGCGCTATCAGGTCGCCTCGGTCTGTATCAAGCCCTACTATGTCATGCGGGCGGGCGAACTGCTTGCGGGCAGCGGGGTCGCCGTGGGAACCGTCATCGGCTTTCCCCATGGCGGCAACACCACCGAGGTCAAGCGGTACGAAACGCGTACAGCCTGCCTGGCGGGCGCGACCGAGATCGACATGGTGATCAATATCGGCAAGGCGCTCTCCGGGGATTGGGAGTATGTGGCGCAGGACATCCGCGCGGTGGTCGTGGAGGCGCATGAACACGCGGCTCTCGTCAAAGTCATCTTCGAGAACGACTATGTCACCGAGGACGCCGCGAAGACGCAGCTCTGTCGCCTCTGCGAAGCGGCGGACGCCGATTTCGTCAAAACCTCCACGGGCTACGGCTTTGTGAAGGGCGCCGACGGGAAGTATGCGTACCAGGGCGCGACCGAGCACGACCTGCGGCTGATGCGCGCGTGCTGCTCCCCGAAGGTACAGGTCAAGGCGGCGGGCGGTGTTCGGGATCTGGATGCGCTTCTAAAAGTGCGGGAGCTGGGCGTGACGCGTGTGGGCGCGACGGCGACGGCGGCCATGCTGGAGGAGGTCAAACGGCGTCTCGCCTCGGGGCAGGCGCAGGCCGTTAAGGCAGCCGCGTTGGGAACGGGCGAATACTGAACATGGTGGATCAGATTTCTGGCGAAAGCTGTATTTTGCGTCCGTGAGGACGCTTGGCCGAAGGCCCTCCAGACGGGTACGTTCTGTGCCCGGCTCGAAGGGACCGGTGAATACTGAACCAGTACAGAATAGAAACCCTCGGAGGAGAAGATGAAGGATGCCACCCGTGTCGTCCGCGCGGGCTTGCCGGATGTTGCGCAGGGAGAGCCGTTTCTCCCCGGCCCCACGTTCGCCGGGGCCTATCACCTTGCCGGAGATCCTGCCGGCTCGGCCTATACCTATGGCCGTTACCATAACCCGACCTGGACCGCCTACGAGAAGGCGGTCACGGAACTGGAGCGGGGCGAGGCGACAGTGGTATTCGCCTCCGGCATAGCTGCGGTCGCCGCGACGCTGGGGGTCACGCTCAAGCCGGGCGACGTGCTGGTGATGCCCTCCGACGCCTACTACACCAGCCGCCTGCTGACGGGCGGCTTCTTCACTACCATGGGGGTAGAGGTCCGGCAGGCCCCGACAGCGGGCAACGCGCAGGAGGCGCTGCTGGAGGGAGCGAAAGTCCTCTGGCTGGAATCGCCCAGCAATCCCGGCCTCGATGTTTGCGATGTCGCCCATCTGGCGGAGGCGGCCCACGCTGCCGGGGCGCTGGTCGTCGTGGACAACACCACGCCGACCTGCCTGGGGCAGCAACCCCTGGCGCTGGGGGCGGACTTTTCCCTCTCTTCGGATACCAAGGCGACCACCGGGCAGAGCGACTTGATTCTGGGCCATGTCTCTGTGCGGGAGCCTGCCTGGGCGGAGCGTCTGCGCTCCTGGCGCACCCAGATGGGATCCACGCCAGGACCGATGGAGGTCTGGCTGGCCCACCGCTCCCTGGCGACGCTCCACATGCGCCTGGAGCGCCAGTGCGCCAATGCCCTGGCCATCGCGCAGTTTCTCGCCTCGTGCCCCGAAGTGAGCGGCCTGCGCTATCCCGGCCTGCCCGAAGATCCCGCCTATCCTATCGCTTCGCGCCAGATGCAGTTCTATGGCCCGGTGGTGAGCTTCGCCCTCGCAGACCGGGAGCACGCGGAGCGCTTCCTCCATCATTGTGAACTGGTCTTCGAGGCGACCAGTTTCGGCAGCATCCACACGACCGCGGAGCGGCGCGCCCGCTGGGGCGGCGACCGCGTACCGGAGGGCTTTATCCGCTTCAGCGCCGGTTGCGAAGCCTCCGAAGACCTGATCGCCGACCTGATGCAAGCCCTCGATCAAGCCCATTCTCTCTCCTGAAGGAAGGCTCCAAAATGACCTTTGAACTCCAACCCATCTTAAAAGGCGAACTCCTAGAACTCCGCCCGCTACGCGAAGAGGACTTTCCCGATCTCTTTGCGGTCGCGTCCGACCCGCTCATCTGGGAGCAGCATCCGAATAACGACCGTTACCAGGAAGATGTCTTTCGGGCCTTTTTTCGTGGGGCTATGGAATCCGGCGGCGCGTTCCTTGTTACGGATAACAAGGATGGCAAAGTCATCGGATCGTCGCGCTACTACGGATACGACCCGGAGAAGAGTGAGGTCGAGGTCGGCTGGACCTTCCTGGCCCGGTCCCATTGGGGCGGCGTCTACAATCGGGAGATGAAGTATCTCATGCTGCGGCACGCCTTCCAGTTCGTCCACAGCGTGATCTTGGTCATCGGCCCCGAGAACTGGCGCTCGCGGAAAGCCGCAGAGAAGATAGGCGGCGTATACCGGGAGACAAAGCTCGATAAGAACGGCCAGGAGCGCGTCGTCTACCAGATTACTGCGTCCTCTTTCCGCGACCATTTCCCGCAAGAAGCGGATACCTGATTGAACGAGAAAGCCTCCTGGTGGCATCAACCTGGGACCTACCTCCTCGTGATTATATATAACCCAAGCCAACAGGAACAAAGTTTTTCACCCCGCATGAAAATGCCAAGTTCATGTCGAACTCTCTGCCGAAAAAAGGAGAGCCATGCCACTTCTGAACTCCCACGTGGTTGAAGTAATCCATGAAACAATGGCAAATATCGAAACGGACAGGATATGGATACCTACCTTCTCAAAGTGCGCTTGACAGGTCTGGTGATGTTCCTTTTAGGCGTGGGATTGTTGCTGTACAACCACTGGAATATCTTTGCCAATCACAGGATGTCTATGTACATGTTTGTATTTGCCCCGATTACCATCGGGGCGGGGTTGGCATCGCTCCTCGATCCGCGCATCGTACTGGCAAGCATGGGATGGCGCAGCCTGCCCGGATTCACGCAATGGGTCTTATTGGGAGGAGTACTCGTGACCGCAGGAGTGTTCGCGTTCATGTTCTGGCTATATGCCGTCATCTATCACGTCAAATGACCGATAGGGCCACCTGCGTTCATGCACTCCTGGCCGCGCCATTGGCGCGCAGCCTTGTGAAAGGGTTCGGCTCCTCGGACTGTCGCTGCCACTCCCACCTGATCCATGTGGCGACCGACGATATAACAGCCTGGCTCACCCGAACGCTTCGCAAAAATATTTTGTCTCCGAAATTTCCGCATTCTCTCGTTCGGATAGAGTGAGTAAATTGTAGAATGAGACTCAAAGCATTGAGGAAGGCTAAGGGCTTCATCTTGTCTTCTATACTTGCGCTCTAAATGGAGGGACCGATGACGAATACTCCGGTTTTGGATCTCAATTCGCTGTTTTCCGGACGTATTGGTCTCACTCCCAGTGAAGGCGGCCATCTTGCAGAATGTGCTCTTGTTTGTTATGATAGCTGCGGATATAACCCTATTCCCGATATACAGATAACGGGACGGCATATGCAGCGTTTTGCGATGATTGGCCCGCCCGCGACAAACCAGATGCGCCGCGCTTATAGGGATTTACAAGAAGCAACGGAATACGGAGCTTGCGCCATTGCCGTATTGGTAATGGAAGCATGTGAAGGATTAACGATTTTGGAACGTGCCTCCAAGGGAGGCGGAGGCTTCGATTACTATCTGACCCCGCTCGCTGCAAAGCCGGAATCGGATGCCGACAATTTTCTGGGAGAAGCAACGGCAGCGCTGGAGGTGTCCGGAATCCTGGAAGGCGCATCAATAGACATTCAGCAACGATTGAATGAAAAGAGACGGCAACTACAAGATAGGTCGCAACTTCTGCCGGTTTTTATCGTGGTGGTAGCGTTCCGTGCCGCCACAGTCAGGATGGAACAACTATGAGCCAGGTAAGAGAACAACATAGAAGAGCAATGTCTTTGCTGGATGAGGCCAATGTGGCGCGGATGCGTGGCGATAACGAACAGTCTCGTACCCTATGGCGACAAGCCTTTGAAACCGAAAGGGAAGCCGCTGAACTCCTTACCGAGGCTCATGAGCATGAGCCAACACGTTCGATTCTCTTCCGCAGCGCGGCAACGCTTGCATTGGACTGTGGCGAGCCAAGCGAAGCCGAACGATTGGCAGCTATCGGATTGTCTGGGAATCCTCCGGAAGCGATTGCACAAGAGCTGCGTGCTATTGAGGAAGAGGCTAGGACGCGTGAGCGCACCTTCCTATCTTCCGCTCCGCTTTCAGCCTGAATCTTTATAATCATCTCAAGAGATCCACAATGGGTTCATCGAAAAAGAAGAAACAAGTGGCAAGTCCGATATCAACCGGAGGCGGTGGTACCGATTTTGAGCGTTATGTAGGTGCCTACTATCTCGGTTTGATGCTGCTGCAAGCTGTACCACGTGGCAGAGATTCTGGTATTCTTCGTGAAGTTCGGTTTCAGCGTCTGTATGCAGGTGAACCGCTGGATGATCTTATCATTCTGGCGCAACTTCCCAACAGCGATGCTAAACTTGCTCTGCAGATAAAGCGCGATATCACATTCGGTGAAAAGGATACAAAATTTGATGAAGTAATTAAAGCTTGTTGGGAAACATTTCAATCTCCGCGGTTTATTCGAGGAATGGATAAATTAGGGATTGTCGTCGGTCTCTATTCCAAAACCATTGATGAACATTACCAGAGTGTCCTTTCGTGGGCTAGAAACAGTGCCAACGCGGCAGACTTTTTCACAAGACTTGAGCAAGAGCACCTTGCATCTAAAACGTATGGTTCTTTTGTGTCTCTTATTCGGGCAAAGATTGACAGTCATACAAACGAAAGCGTTGGAGATCATGAACTTTGGCAGTTCTTGCGCTCGATGACAATTTTGCATTTTGATTTTCTTAACGATGGCTCACGCGATAAGGCATACATTATTGAAATGTTAAAGTCTTTGCTTTCTTCAGATAAGCTCCACGGTGAGCTAGACTTGTTCAAAACGCTTATAGGGTATGCTGCCGAGATGAATAGAACAGCAGGTAGTATCGATTATCAGACATTATTACAGAAATTACATAATGATGGTATCCCTGTTCGGCCAAGTGCAGATTGTCGAAATGATTTGGAACGATTACAGGAACATGCCGGGTTCATTTTAGGAGATATTCGCAATGATATTGCTGGGTTGGTTCTCAACCGCACGGAAATTGTTCTCAATGTGCGTGAACAGATGGAGAACTTCTCACTGATCGAGATTATTGGTCCCCCTGGAGCAGGAAAGTCTGCTGTACTGAAAGCGGTGATTGAAAGTAAACAAAATGAGGGGCCAGTTTTACTCTTATCAGGAAACAGGTTAGCTGGTAAAGGATGGAACGGCGTTTCCCGTGATTTGCAGATAACGCATCCACTGCGAGAACTGCTCATTGCTGTAAGCGCCAATTCAACACCATGCCTTTTTATTGATGGTTTGGACAAAGTAATTGATCCAGGCACGCAAACCGCAGTCAACGATTTGCTCCGGACAATAGCCGAGACTTCCTATAACTCAAATGGGACGCGGTACTGGACAGTTGTGTATTCTGCTAGAGAAGATAGTCTGCAAGAACTTTATTCATGGCTTGACTTGCGCACCTATGGAAAGCCGCAGCGTATACTCGTTCCAGAACTAAATCAAGATGAGATCAATATCATAACTAATCATTTGCCACATCTTAAATTGCTTCTGTTGACGCAGCAACTCAATCCAATCAATAGGAATCCATTTATGTTGAGCCTCCTTGAGGATCAGCGGATGCTTGGCAGTTTGGGAGTATCTCAGCAGATCTTAACTGAAAGAAGATTGGGTATCAATGCGTATCCTTGATCAGCATCGGCATAATTTAGTAGATTTTCTCCGAAGCGTAAATTTACCCCTTGGCCTATTACGGGCAGTTCAGCTTTTGGGCATCTTCGTTTTAGAGTCTAGCTCTGATGTTACTGACTGGATTCAACTAATAACCCAGGTAGAGTTGGCTACTGATCTAGCACCTAAGTGGCGACAAGCTTTGCTTTCTTCGCCACTCATCTCTACTAATGCAAAAGAATTTCTGGACAAAGCAGAACTATTTTTGATTGCCAACGATGGAATACGCCTCAATGATTTGCTAGTTGCTCTCCGAACTGTTCAAGTCAATCCCGATTCATCTCTATTACCATTGACTGAATCCATCGAACAGACATCAGATGCCATTTTAAGCCTTCTACTGACTTATCCCATTCCCCGGTGGAATGTTTGGTTGCCAATGATGGCATGGTTGTTAGAAAATGCAAATAAATTTCCTGCTTCTATACGCTTAGAGATGGTAAGACTCATGGAGATATGGCAGCGTAAGGCTCCCAATGGGGCTATTTATCGAAAAGAAATCGGAGAATTAGCTCTCAGATGGTTAAAAGAGACAGAAAGGACCTACGATTATGACAAGGAATGACTATAGAGAAGAGTACGAATCTCGATTGCGCAGTATTGTTTTACATTCGGCCGATGTTTTACCAGAAGAGGTAGCAAAGTATCTCACTCAAACCCAAAAATATGGCGATTTCGAAGCGCAACAACAGATTCTGAAAGCCTATAATCCATTAGTCAACCATCTGGCGAAAGATTATACGGACTTTTTTCTGAATCTATTTGTAACAAAGGTCGAAAAACGTCGAGCGGCCAGGCATGAATATGAGGACGAGAATCTAGATGCAGATAAAGTGCACTTGCATATAGACTTCTTGCCGCCTGCACCCTTTCAAGGACCATTCCTTTACACATTAGCACACGACGAAGACGAAGGTTTAAGGCTAATTCATACTCTGGTAAATGCCTCTACAAGGTATTGGCGTAAACGCTGGAAACAGCGCTATTATCATGGTTCGTTCAGAGAACCGATACATCCTCTACCAATACAAATAAGGCTGCCATCTGGAGAACATGAATTTTGGGGAGATCCACGTGTGTATATGTGGTTTCGCCCAAAAAGCCATGGATTGGATGGGGTTGTCTCTGCACTTATGGCATTAGAACATTGGATGGATATGCAAATCCAAAAAGGGCGAGATGCGGTAGAACTTTTTGACAAAGTGCTATCAGGAAGTGATTGTGTAGCAACACTTGGGTTGTGTCTGGGGATAGCTATGGCGTATGTAGATAAGTGCATGCATGCTGCTCTTCCAATTGTTAGCTCGCCAGCAATTTGGCGAATGGATATACCACGCCTAAGTATGGATTCAACTGGCAATATTGAGTCCGATCCATTCAATCGATATCAACAGATCTACAAGTTGCGAGCTGAGTTGGATCAGAGGGTTTAGAATAAGTCCAACACGACACTTTTCTGACGCCTGGAATCGCTAAATCTTGCCTCTTTACCTATTCGTCTATCTGACATTTAGGCGAAATGCGAAGGCTTCAGGAACTTATTCTAAACCCTCTAAGAAGCCACAGCGCAAAATGGATATTCGCTTTTTAGCAATGCGCTATGCCCTATCCAATGATCCAACATTGCGAAAGGCTTTTGCCGAAGCTGCAGTGGCCTTTACTGATAACTTGCCTTTCATGTTTGAAGAAGAAAAAGCAGACGCAGAGGCTGTATTAGCTCTAAAACAGGAAATGGAAGGTTACCAAATATATGGGAACCAAGAAAATTATCGAATGGAGCAGACAGATGATGGTGTCAGAATTTTCGTTGAACCTCCGGAGCATATCAAAGCGCGAAACCAACCAATAATTGATGAGATTAGTGAAAAATCAAGCTGGCTATCCGTTTATTTATGGGCTCAACAGAGTTTAGAGAAAGGCGAAGTATCCGATTCCATGCCGATGGATCAGGCCGTCAATGCAGCCCGAGCATTCCAACGCCCGGACGATTTTAGTACGCCATATGCGGCAGGGTCCAACCCTGACAATTACCGACTTGAGGCTATAGTTGGAGTCGCCGCAGCGATTGTAGTTACTCATTTTGAATGGGCACAAGAGCATTCTCTGGTTGATTGGAGCAGGAGTATTCTTATTGCTGCAGCCAGAATGCCTTCTTTAAAAACCCTACTTGATAGCCGTCATACGAACTATACTGCGGATGTAAAGGTTTCCGCAGGCAGGGGATTAGGGGCTCTTATTGAACATGGTGCAGGTAATGAAGAGGTCGAACAAGAACTTCTATCTCTCATAAATGACCCTCACCTACAGGTTGTTAGGTCTGTTTTTACTGGTCTCTACGGTTCCTGGAATATTGCATCTGTATTGTGCTGGAATGCCTTTAGTCTGTGCCTGTCTCTATGCTTGAAACCTCGCAGGTTCTTACCGATAGGTTTCGATGAATTTCGCCAAGATGAAGAGCAACAGTGGATAGGCCAGGTGATGAGGCAACACGTGAATAACCTTAAGGCTGGAATTGTTCCGTCGCTTCCCCAAATCGCGCCTTCAGAAGATGTCATCTTGATGTGGGATATAGCTCTGCAAGCTCTCCTCAATTTGCCTATGTCAAAATTGCTCCATCATGTTGAGGCGAAAACGTCGCTTCTTCAACTCGCCGATGAATTGATGGACTGGACAATAAATGAGAACCGACCGGATGAAGATGATATATATAGGTCCCTGTGTGCCACAATAGGGTGAGACAAATTCCCGTACGGGAAATTATGTAGATCGTCAGGGCGGAGAAGGAAAATTCTCATGCTTCTGCCCCTCTCGGACAAACAGATGAACCCCGCTCACAAGAACGGACACACAACGATTTCACAGGAAACCGCACCGGCGATCCCTCGCCCGGATCCCCAGGTGACCCAGCGCGCTGCGCGACGCCGCTTCACCGCAGCCGACAAACTGCGTATCCTCGCCGCCGCTGACGCCTGCAACCAGCCAGGGCAACTTGGCGCCCTGCTTCGACGCGAAGGGCTCTACTCTTCTACTCTCGCCAACTTCCGAAAGCAACGCGACGAAGGCAAACTCGGGAAGGATCCCAATCAGGTTCGCCAGCAGCGCCGCGACAAAGAGGCGGCCCGCCAGCGCGATGCCCGAAAGATCGCCCATCTGGAAGCCGAGAACAAGAAACTCAAGATCCTTCTCGATCTCCAAAAAAAAGTTGCCGAACTGCTGAACCTGCCCCTGGAGAACCCGATCGACGGCTAGTCCTGGTAGAGCAAGCCGCCCAGGAAACTGGAATAGGTCCGGCCTGTGACGCAGTGGGCATGAGCCGGGCCTGCTTCTACCGACAGCGAAAACCTGCGCCAAGAGTTGCACCCAACCTGCCCACAGCATCTCGGCGGGAGCGTGCCCTGACGCCTGCGGTGGAAGAACGGATCCTGCTGGAGTTGAACTCCGAGCGTTTCCTGGACTGCTCGCCCCGTCAGGTGTGGGCGACCTTATTAGACGAAAACGTGTATCTGTGCTCCTGGCGCACGATGTACCGTCTGCTCAAGAGGAATCTTGCGGTCAAGGAACGGCGTAGGATCCGCCGGCATCCGAAGTATTCTCGTCCGGAATTAGAGGCGAGTGGCCCCAATCAGGTATGGACTTGGGACATCACTTATCTCAAAGCCCAGATCCGAGGGCAGTTCTACTACCTCTATGTCGTCATCGACATCTACAGCCGATTGGTCGTCGGCTGGCTCCTGGCAGATCGGGAGTGTGAGGATCTGGCGCGTCGTCTGCTGGAGCAGTGTTATCGTAAACAGGGGGTGCAGCCAGGGCCAACTCACCATCCACGCGGATCGGGGCGCACCCATGAAGAGCAAATCGGTCAAACAGTTGATGTCGGACCTGGACGTCCGTCCCTCTTATAGTCGCCCGCGTGTCAGCAATGACAATCCGTTCTCGGAGGCGGGTTTCAAAACGATGAAGTACAGTTCCGACTTTCCGGCACGCTTCAGCTCCTTCGAGGAAGCGCAAGCATTTTGCCGTGAATACTTCGCCTGGTACAACCAGGAGCATTACCACACGGGCATCGCGCTTCTGACGCCTGCCCAGGTGCACTATGGGGAAGCGGAAGCCGTTTTTGCCAAGCGTCAGGCGACCCTGGATGCGGCCTTTGACCAGGCTCCCCAGCAGTTCGGGCATCGTCGTCCGAAAGTAACTCGCCTGCCGGAGACGGTCTGGATTAACCGTCCGGCTCAGCCCGTTTGTGAGGCAACCCCGTAACGGTTGCTACACAAAAAATCTTGAACTTTTTGTCTCAAAGCCCTTGACACATTCCGCCTCCAATGTCCCGTGCTGGATGGACGTTCACGACCTGAAAGGCGGCGACTTCTGGCGTAATCAGATCAATAAGGCCATCAAAATGCATGACAAACTGATCGTGGTCTGCTCACGGGAGGCTCTATTTCGCAAGGAAGTAGTCGAGGAAATCATCGAGGCCATCGAAGCTGAGCGAGAAGCGGAGGCGCAGAAGCTATTCCCGGTGCGCCTAGACGACTTCCTGTTCACCAAGGAAGCGGAGGAACTGGCGTACCAGATCCTTCCCTCTCGCCAGCGACGAGAGGACTGGTTGACCTATCTACGAAACTACCAGGTTCCCGACTTCAGCAATTGGAAGGATTTCGACACGTTCCAGAGGGAATTCGAAAAACTCCTGAATGCGCTCAAGAACCCAGAAAAACGTTAACCCATCAAGTACCAGATGCCAGCATCAATGATGGTCGCACCACTCGCTTAAGAGGACGAGGACGCACCAGACGGGGAGAGATCGGAAATCATTTGCTGAACGGTCTGTTCTTCCTCAGCACTCAGCGTCATAGGGTGAGGTCGGATCACGATGATCTCCGCCCCAGGACCTGCCGGCACCTGGGGGCGCTCCGTCAGGTCCATGCCCGCCGCTTGCATCCATAGGCGCATCATCTGAGCATCGCCCCGCGAGACCGCCGCCTCGAACGCCTTTTCTATCTGGCCCGCATCCAGCCGCCCCAAGGCCCGCTGCAGTGCGTTGTACAACTCATCCCGATTGCTTCCCCGCGCTGCTGCCGCGCCTGAGAGACCTGGCGCTTCCACACCTTCCGGATCGGCGTCCACATGGCCCGCTGTTCTGGTGTCATCGTCTCGATGAACCGCGCGAGCTGCCCCGGCTCCAACCCCTCTATCACATCCTCGGTTTCGTTCTCCAGCATGATCGTTTGCCTCCCATCTCTATGCTACCCTGTGCAAAGCCGCTTCGCAAGGGTCGCGCGCGCGCACACGCGCGTTATGCGCATGACGGTATACAACGGCTCTCCCTCCGTCCGCGTCGCGTGTCACACCCAGCCAGGCCGCTTCATCGCAGAAGAGATCAGAACATCTGCAGCGGAATGCAGTCCTTTCGCGCGGGCGGACAGGCGAGCGGGGCATGGTCGGTGAGGGCGTCGGCCACACAGCGGGCGCAGTGGGCATCAATTACCGCATCGAGGGCGACCGTCGCCGCGACGAAGGCGGCTTCGAGAGCTTTCCCGGCAGCATCTTCGTCCCCATGGATGTATGCGGCGAGGGCGTCGTCATAGAGCGTGCGGACGTGCTGGTAAGCGCGATTGTCAGCAATGGACTTCATGGGCGTTTCCTGGTAAGATCAAATGATGAGCGACAACAAACCAACATCTCCATTATACTCGAATTCTGTCTGCTTATCGCAAGCCAGGCAAAACAAAAGGGCCGGAGGAGTTTTCCCTCGGCCCCTTTGCGTCTCACTTCATTCGATCTACCGGGCTATGCTGCCGGTGCTGGCTGGCAATGTCGGCCTGAGCGAAGGCGACATAACGCTGCGTCATCTTCACATCGGTATGGCCCAACAGCGACATAAGCGTGAACTGGTTGCCTCCGTCACGCAGAAACCAGACGGCAAAGGTATGGCGAAACGTATGCGGACTGACCCGAATGGTTTCAATCTTCGCGGCGCTGGCCAGGCGGCCCAACATCTGCAGCACCCCATTGGGTGTAAGCGCCTCCCCGATATTCTTGCCGTTGTCCGATTTGAAGAGCGGCTCCTCCGGCGTGCGCTCCTCCTCGCGCAGATACGCCCAGAGCGCCTTTGCGGTCCGGCGGCCGTAGTAGACCGAGCGCTTCTTCCCTCCCTTGCCCTCCACCACCGCCGAGCGCGTCACCATCTCCAACTGCCCGAATTTCAGCGCACACATCTCCGAGACGCGTACCCCGGTATCCAACAGAAACAAGCAGATCGCCTCATCGCGCCGGGGATGCTTGGAGCGCCTGGCGGCCGCCAGAACAGCATCCACCTGCTCCGGCGTGAATGGCTGAATCTGGTCCGGCCGATCAATAGGCGGCTTCACTTTCGCCATTGGCGAGGCATCTATTCCGCCCTCCTCCACAATCCAGTTCAGGCAGGCGCGAAGATGGCGGTGGTATAGCTGGATCGTCGCCGGCGTCACCGGCTGGTTCTCCTTCGGATTACCCCAGCGCCCGCCTGGCTCCTTATGCCCGTTGGTGATATAGGCTAGAAACTTACGCAGCGTCAGGGTATCCACCGCACCGATTTCGTACTGCTTCAGCCACCAGAGGAACTTCTCCAGGATCAAACGCCGCAACGCCAGAGTACGCGCGGAGTGCTGGCGGATTTCGCAGTCCAACAGCCAGCCTTCCGCATAGCGCTTGAACTCGGAAGCGCCGAGCGAAGAGTTCAGAGAATTTCGGGAAGATAGATGTGTGTTTTCCATGATGCCTCCAAAACCGGGTGTCTGGAGGCGAAGGGAAGCCGTGAGGTATATGTTGCGCCCTATCTCAAATTGCCGTTCGAGAAGAGCTTGAGGAAGCGGGAGACGGGATTCGGACCCGCGACATCTACCTTGGCAAGGTAGCGCTCTACCACTGAGCTACTCCCGCAGAGAGGCAAACCGGGCATTTCTGATGGGCAAGAGGGGACTTGAACCCCTACGCCTTGCGGCACCAGTTCCTAAGACTGGCGTGTCTGCCATTCCACCACTCGCCCGAAAACGGGGCGAAAGCCCTCCGTTTGTGGTCAATAATATAGCACAGGATGCCCCGGTTGTCAAGAGGATTTTTCGCTCGTTCGAGAGGACTATCTTTCGACTGGCAGTGCGCGACAGCGAAAGCAGAGAGGCGCTCCCCGAGGGGAAGCGCCTCCAATTCTGACGGATCAGGCCGGGGTCAACTGGAGCGTTGGCTCGACCGTTGCGACCGCTTCGACCTCCATCTTCGGCACGATCTCCGTATAGGCCATCACCGGGAGTGTCGGCAGGGAGCGTTCGATCAGCGCT
>Ga0209060_10002475_pt1 | contig 17117 bp, 19 predicted proteins | sample Coa_R1_8_FD_187155 | JGI IMG/M metagenome (GOLD analysis project Ga0209060, IMG submission 187155) | Surface soil microbial communities from Centralia Pennsylvania, which are recovering from an underground coalmine fire - Coalmine... | ecosystem: Environmental > Terrestrial > Soil >...
GTGCGCATGGACGATGCCGGCTACCTGCGCGGGCAGCGGGCGCCAGGTGTGGTGGCCGGCGGCGGAGAGCGCCGTGGCGGACCGACCGCTGTAGCTATGGCGCAGCACTACGATCTCATGGCGGCCTGTGTGCGTCTTGGCGGCCATGATCGCCGTATCGTTGGCCTCGGTGCCGGTGCTGGTGAAGAAGGATTTCTTCAACCGTCCGGGGGTGATCCGCGCCAATTTCTCTGCGAGGTCGGATTGTGGCTGATGGGCATAGAGCGCGGAGGTGTGCGCCAGCCGCTGCGCCTGATCCACCACGGCCTGCACGACCTTCGGGTTGGCATGGCCGACGCTGATGGTCAGCACCCCGCCGAAGCAGTCAAGGTACCGGTCCCCGGCCTCATCCCAGACATACATCCCCTCGCCCCGCACCAGCGCCAGCGGCTCCTGGTAGTAGGTCGCCACCGCAGGAAACAGATACTCCTTATGTTTGCGGACGGTTTCAGACATCGTGTTCGATCCTCTCCTCCGTCCCCCGCATCTTGCCGGGGACAGGAGGCATTTCATCACATGGTGCCGAAAGTCCTGCCGGCAGGCGGCAGCTTCGATAAAGCAGTACCGCTGCCACTCTATGCCAGCTCTCGGAGGCCATAAAGTTCGCCAATTCTGTAACCGGGGGAACATGGCAAGCAAACAAAGCGTATGATGTTAATAATTTCGTCTGAAGTAAGTAAGTTGCAATCACAAACAGATTCGGTGGTTTAGCCAAGAGGTCAGTTGTACCCAACTTCCAATTGCCAAATGACCAAATCTGCAGTTCAATGCCGTGGAGACGCCATATGAATGCACAAAGCGATCCTAACGCGGATCAGGTTACGAAAGACCGAATTGCGAAAGAGACAACATCAGAATCGATTTTCAGAGGGTTTAGAAAAAGTCATGGTGCGAGCCTCCTGAGCAACATCTGGGTCATGGCCACATAGATCATGCTCTCACTATGGACCGGGTTCAACTCATAGTCCTTCGCTAGACGCTTGTAACGGCCCAACCAGGCGAACGTCCGCTCCACCACCCAGCGACGAGGCAACACCGCAAAACCCTCGACATCATCGGAGCGCAACACGATCTCGATACAAATGCCCAGCGTCTCGGAAGCCCAGTCAATCAACCAACCTGTGTACTGACCGTCCGCCCAGATCTTGCAAAGACGCGGATAGTCGCCTTTGCAATCCGTCAACAGGTGCTTGGCTCCCTCTCGGTCGTTCTGATCGGCAGCCGAGACAAACACCTTCAGCACCCGTCCGTCGGTGTCTACCAGCAGGTGGCGCTTACGCCCTTTGACCTTTTTGTGGGTGTCATAACCGATGTCGTCCTCTCCAGAGCGCCCCCTTTTTCCGTCGTTTTGACAGACTGGCTGTCCATAACGGCGGCAGAAGGAGTGGGTTGGCGTCCGAGCTGTTCTCGGTCGGCTTCTCGTAAAGCGGCATGGATCTTCTCCCAGAACCCATTGCGGCTCCATCGGTTGAAGTAGCCATAGCAACTGAGCCAGGGAGGCAGGTCATGGGGCATCAGCGCCCAGGCACATCCGGCTCGGTTGATGAAGAAGATGCCGTTGAGGATCTGGCGATAGGGATACTCTCTGGGTCTTCCGTTGCGTTTATCGGGCCGATCTACTTTGGGAAAGAAGGGCTCCAGGATCGCCCATTGGGCGTCGGTTAAGTCAGTGGAATAGGGTTGTCTGTCATTCATAAGGGATTCTACGTAAATCCCGAGCCACTTATTCTAAACCCTCTCAAGGCGCTCGTTCAGCCGAAGATAGCAGCCCTGGATAAGAGTCATCAGAATAGCCTCAAAGAGGCAATTACGATGTGGCAAACCGTAATTGATGCAGAACACAAGCAACTTGAAGCACAGGAACTCCTTTACAAGAAGAAGTACGAACGATTCGCTTTTTGGATTAGTACTCTAGTACCAGGTATAACCACGGTTATTCTGGCAGGAACGCTAATTTTTTCAATCGAACAGTTCCGGGCGAGCAGTGATTTGCAACGTAACGCGAACGAGGATACACAATGGAGAGAAATAGTGAAGTCCCTCAAGGTATCACCAGGAGATCCTTTTGAAGGCATCAAGACGCCGATCCTTCTCAAGTCGTTCCTCAATGGAAGGTATAAACAACCTGCAAGAGAATTATCCATCGAACTACTTGGAGGGGCAGCATATGCTGATATGTTTCAGGGTGGATTGTTTTCGTCTATAATAGATCAGACGGATTTGCATAACGTAAATGATTTAGCGACGCTTTCGCGACGCTTGGAGGACTACTATCACCATAACCATGACTTAATCGAACAAGGCGAGACGCGAAAGGCAAACACACAAGCGGAGCTCAACACTGCGAAACAGGATCTCAAGAATATTGATGTGGGCAAAACTGTGATGCACATTCCCGTTTCTTCCGTTTCCGGCGTTGCGCCAAGTCCGAGACAATATTACGAGGAACGTGTACAGCAGTTGCAAGGCATGTTGGACTCTACCTCGACAACTCTCAACAAAGAATATAGTGTACGGGACGATTTGACGTACGAAGAGCATATTGTTGCTGATGCAGTTATTGACGTGCTTCAACGCCCGAGGTCGAGAGAAGACCGTGATTTTGTGCCCGACCTTCACGGACTAATATTTGAACATACTGATCTGTCCAATAAGCATCTGTCTAAAACCAATCTGCGGGCGGCGTTATTTATCAACGTAAATCTTAGCAATACCCATATGGATAATGTGGCAAATGTGCAGGATGCACGATTTGTTCAGGTCACCGATTGGCATGGCAGCGACTGGACCGGTACAAAATGGTGGAAGGCACAGTTCATCGACAAGGACCTTTTGGATTTTCTAAAGGATAAATTTCCTAATACGAGTGCTATTGATGCAAAACAATACACGGAGGATGTAACTAGATTGGAAGAGGAGCTTAAGCAGCAAAAGTAAAGGATCAAGATGGAGTAGAAGGAGGGGCTAATGGCAACATCGCTATTCAGGTCGCGGGGCGGCTGGGGAAACGTACTTGCCGTCAGCCTGCTGATTACTCTGTCTCTCTCCACGGCTTACGCCCAGGAGAACAAAACCGCGCCGCAGTTGAAGACCGCATCCACTCATGCGATGCAATATTATGTAGCGTTGCCGGAGGGCTGGACTTCTCAAAAGAGGTGGCCCGTGGTGGTGGTGATCGAGAGCGCGAACCGGCAGTTCCTACAAACAATCACAACGTTCGTCCAGGCCCGCAAGCAAGCCCCCTTCATCCTGGTCGCACCGCTGGTGGTTACCAATGGCGGCTCCCGCTACCGGGAGGCGCCAACCTATCATTACGCAGATGCCGTGTGGAACCGGATCGAGAGCGAAGGCCCTTTCAAGTTCGACTCGGACGGCCTGGCCGCTGTAATAAAGGATGTACACACGCTCTATAGCGGGGAGGAGAAGTATTTCCTTACCGGCTGGGAGGCAGGCGGACACACGCTATGGGCACTCCTCTTTACGCACCCGGAAACGGTGCGCGCGGCGGCGCTGGTCTGCCCGAATTATGCGGGCAGGTGGTTCGAAGAGGCGCATATCTCGCCCGCTCCGGAGCGTACCGCTCTGTCGATCCGAGGGTTTCAGGGAGCAGACGATACGTTCGCCTCCCCAGGGCATCCGCTCTTCACCCAGTGGGAGGACGCAAAGAGCATGGCGCAAAAGCATAGGTATCGAAACGTCACCCTGGAGCGTGTGGTGGGCAAGGGACATGAACCGCTTGCTGCCGAGGTATTGGCCTACTTTGCCACGCTCTTGAAGTCTTGAAGGACCGGGCAGGTATTGTCTCCGATGGAGAGTGGGGCTGCTTAGACGGGCCGGTGGCGGGGGATCTGGGCCTTAAAGTCGCCCAGGCAGTTCCAGTTCAGGGGCGAATCCAGGTCCACCTCGGCCACCGCCACCGTGCCCCACTGCTCGGCGCAGGCCAGCGTCTGTCCTGCATGGTCGTAGACCGCCGTGACCATCCAGTTCCGCGCGACGTCCTCATAGGTGCTGCTCACGAGGTAGACATGGTTTTCGCACGCACGCGCGGCGGCCAGAAGCGGATTGCATCCCCAGACCGGCCAGGCGATCACCTCTGCGCCACGATTGCTCAGTTGCCGAGCGACCTCCGGGAAGAAGCCGTCGTAACAGATCATCATGCCTACCTGGCCGAAGCGCGTGGGGAACACCGGGTAGCTGTCGCCGGGCGCGATGCCCGCCTCGATCTCGCCGCGCGGCAGGCAGACCTTCCGGTACTTGCCGATCACGCTGCCGTCCGGCCCCAGGAGTACCGCCACATTGTAGGCCAGATGTCCCGCGCGCTCCACAAGCCCGGCGACGATGTACAGGTCATGCGTACGGGCCAACTCCCCGAAATAGTCCGTCGAAGGGCCAGGGATAGGCTCCGCCGATTCCACCAGCGTCCGGCCCGTATGATAGTAAGTCAGCGTTTCGGGCAGGACCACCAGGTCGGCGTGCTGCCGAGCCGCTTCCGCGATCAGCGGGGCGAACTGCTGGCAGTTCTCGTCGGGCGTTTTGCCACTGGGGCGGAAATGCACCGCCGCCAGCCGTACCCTCCGCCCCTTCGGGGGCGCGGTCTCTTCCAGAGAGATTTCGCTCCACTCGATCCTGCCGCCCGGCGCCCACCGAAACGCGAGTTCGATCCGGGCCTGCGTCGCCTGCTCCGGCGCCCGGTAGAGGCCGGAGACCTCCGTCCAGCCGCTCTCATCCGTCTCCCGGTCGTACGGATATTCCGGCTCCGCCTCCGCCACCCAGCCTATCAGATAGCCGCTGACGGTGGGGCGGTCGCTCGGCACGGGGTTTCCCTGCCCATCTTGCCAGAGGATCCGCGCGACCGCGCTCAGGCGCGGCGTCTCGACGTTGTCTACCCGGCGAACCGCGTGAAAACGATAGGGACGCCCTCCCTGAACCGGCAGGGTTTTCGTCCAGCGGCCGTCCAATCCCTCGCGCCGATCCGCCGCGATCATCAGGCTTCCTCTGCTGTCGCGCCCGCCCTTCGGGTTATACGAGAACGCCGGGCGAATCTCATCGCGAGGCGCGGTCGCCTGCCATCCATCGTGTGTCGTCTCCATCCCAGTTACCTCCCCGACGCGTAATGCGTCCAGAACCCTCTTTGTCCAGCGCATGCGGACGCTGTCCAAAATACGAAACGCCTCCCTCTGCGATATCGTACCCTCTTTGGATAGCCCGCTCATTCGAAAAGTCCGTTTTATCCACGTCATCACATCCAGGAGGTTCTCCGCTTATGGTTGCCAGCCCAACGAAACCTATCCCCCTCCCTTCCCATCGCAAGTATGGGCTACGGCCTGTGCTGATTGTGCTTGCGGTGTTGAGCAGCATGGCGATCTGGCTGACGTATATTTCGATGCGTCGTCCCTATATCGGTAAGACGGATCCGGAAACAGGTTGCCGGTTCACTTTCACGCTCGCCTCCTATTGGACACCGGTAAAGCTGTCTAAGCCCGGGTATAGTGAGAAACTGGATCATTTCGCCTATGCCCTTCCGAAACCACCCCTTTTTCAGATCTGGTTTGAGCAGAATGTGCTGCACAGGACCTCTCACCCCGATACGTTTCCGATGTTGAAAAACGAGATCCAAATCGTCAGCGGCGATCAAATCCGCAACGGCAATCGGTCTACTTTTCGAGCCTTCGTACTCCAGGATGACTATCCAACACCCAGGCAGCCCGGCTTTGCGGAACCCCCAGGAACCACCGTGCTAGAAGAGACCCACCTGTTGGTGGCGGGTCAACCCGCCTTGTGGCGCGAAACCAGTGCGAAGATACCGCCCAACACAATTATCTCAGGTGCTATGCGGAGCGCTCCCTCCAAGTTCTATACCGATACATTGGTGGTGAAAATAAAGGGGAAAGACCTCTGGTTTGCTGTGGTAGGCACCGCATATGACGACCATCAGCGTGAGATACAAAACGAAGTACGCGCTGTGGGCGATTCGCTCCGCATCGAGGGGGTCGGAGGAAAATAAACGGTTTCGGATCGTGGGGAGGGTCCGGTGCAGTGATTTGTTGGGCCGCCACAGGCAAGCAATCTATTGGTCAGCATAACCTCCCGATGGACGCATGGGACCTTTCAGACTGACCAATCCTCGAATATGAGGTTGGGAACACGGGAGAAATCTTACGTATTTCGAGTGAGTAATGTCGCATCGTTGGCAAGCGCTATCGCGGCGATTTTGAGGTCTTGCGTACCGATACGAACTCTCTGGCTTTGCAGCGTTTGAAAGATTGCATGAGCGCTGGTATCGTAAGACAGGACGATCATACCGGCATAAATCTCCAGATGCTGCCCTAATTGGACATACGCGCGAATCAACGCCGCGTCTCTTTCTCTCGCTGTTTTCGCCAACCAACCCTTGCACTGCTCCTCATAACTGACAATCGTTGTCACAATTTGACTCTCCGGCCATGCGCTTAACTTCAAGGTTAATTGGAGAGCAGGAGTTCCCCCACGTTCCAGAATGCTCATGTGATCCGTGTTGAGGAGGTACATTATTCGCTCTCCTCATCCTCTTTGGGACGGTCGGCGTTGCGCCACTCCTGGCCGATACGCACCACCTCATCGAAGTCCGGCGAGTCGGCGTAAATTCCGACAAACCAGCGCCAACCGCGCTTCCTGGCGGAAGGTTGCTGCGCTAACTGCTCCTGCACTTTTTGCAGTGTGTTTTCTAACTTCTGAACGCGCTCCTCCAGTGTTTCGATTGCCATGCGTAGCGTGCTCCTTTCTTCCGAATAACCGAATTATACCATAGCCACCGGTTGCGGAACGAAGGCAAACTTGAGAGCAATGACGTAAACAGCAAAAGACGGCAGGGGCTTTGCCCCTGCCGCACACCTAACATGGAAGGCAAAAACGCCTTGCGCGTCCTATCCGTTGCACCGAATTGTTGAAACGCTATTACTACGATGCTTTCAAGTCATCCAGTAGTCTGCTGAAACGTGTTCGGAATGCCTCTCTATCCTGCCAGTGTGAGAAGTTTGGGAGGAAGTACTCCCGCACCTCGCTAGCAAGGTCATTTCCTATATCGGCGTCGAAACACTCCACTTCCGAAATGCTTAAATGTGGCCGAACGACCGCCTTCACCGGCAGGCCGCACACAACTTTCCTCGACAGAAACGCCCAGCGCGGCCTGTCCGGTGCAAGGCATTGTTAGGCCGTCTCAATCAGTATCGCCTCCGCCCACCGCATTCGTTTCCCGCTGTACGAGCACTTTCCGCTTGCTTGTGATCCTTCGATTGACGATAATTCCAAAACGAGAGATGTATTGACCACATTGCCCGCCGGATCGGTGAGACGAAAGTTATGCCCATCCGCGACTACTCTTCGGAGCAGCGTTGCCTTATTCCAGCCCATCCAGATTGATGTCCTCAAGAGTCTCTGCTTCGATAGCCTGGTCGAACAGATGCTGACACCATATGGCATCCGCAGCCTCGATTCGCTTCACGAGATCTTCCGGCAACGTACCGAACCGCTGTGTAAGGAAACGCAGAGTCATTTCCCGGACGGCCTCCGTTTTGCCTCTGGCTTCCCCTCTAGCCTCGCCCTCGGCAATCCATTGGTCAATCTTGCCGGTCTCCCGCATCATGTCTTCGATAATCTCTAATCCCTGGATCATGTTCCAATCCTCCCGAAATATGGGCAGCAAGCTCTCCCTGGCAAACCGGCGTGTCGCCACCAACAACGCCAGTCCCAACAGTTCCGCCTGGGTTTCGCGTGGTAGGCGCGATGCATGGATCAGTGCGACTTCTTCCTGAACCGTCTCCACCGTGGGCGTCTCTTCGCACAAAAGCAGGAGCGGAGCCAACTCCGGCAACTCTCCGCTGCGAATGCACGAGGCGTGTTCCCAAAGGCGGATCACAGGAAAGGTGAGTTTCATCACCTCTGTTTGTAATGCAGCCAAATACGATTCCGCCGACTCGACTTTGCCCGACCAGATCAGCCGGCCAAGGTGGGTTCCACGATCACCCGCCAGAATAACTCGGCCGCCAGTAGTATCTTTTGGAGCTTCCATTCTCTTTTTTCACAATTTCGAGCGACGAGCGCAACGTGTTCGCGGTGTCGTCCGCCCAACGTCGGCGTTCACCTGCACCGGCCCGAGCGACCGAAGGGAGCGAGGCCGGTGTCAGGTGCAACGGCATGTTAGGCCGTTCACACACAGTCGGGCAGGCTTTGTCATCCTCTCGACGCCGCGTCAGGCATCACCGCTTGGCCACCCCTGAGCTGATCGATAACGGCACGGATCAGCAGGTCATGTGCTGCCGCAAATTCTTCACCCAACAAAGCCAATGACGTTCACCGAAAGCACGGGCCGAGGCTTCAGACTCAGATGAAGATCAAGATTCGCCAGGCTTCGAAAAGTGCCGCTGCTGCTGTCGGTCACGTCGTTCACATCATCATAATCATCGTCATGCAGAACATGAAGGCCTTCTATCGTGATTCTCGCCGTCTTATCCGGTGAAGCCAATGCCTGATCTATCAAAGCGTAGACCGAGTTTTCAGGCAGATCACAGCACCGAGTTCGGCTTCCTTTCTTACACCACGAGCTCATCGTATATTCCTCCATCACCCAACCGAAGCCTTCGAACTGATAGTAAAACGCAGGAACCATATCACAGACCTCAGGAGTACCTGCACTGCCTCCCTTCTGAAATCGGGGGGGCCTTGAGGTTGCATCCTGTAGGATAACTTCGAGAACTTTCTCGCGTGTGTCGCATTCCATTTATATCCCTCCGTTACGGCCTAACAACCCGCTTCAGGAGCGGAACCCTTGAAAACCTTTTACTCTGGTACAACTTTCGTGGGTTACGTCCCTTGCAAGCGATGGTTGGGCCGCTCACAAATGCTCAAGAAGCAATATGGTAGCAAAACGCTTGCGTCCTGCTACCGCGCTGTTCCACGATTACTTTTTTTGCCTGTCATCTTGTTTATCGCTGGGTGGCAATCCCCGCTCGAAACGGAGGAAGCGGTTTTCAATTTCCAACAACAGGATTTTGCGTTCGGAGGCAGCATTTTCACGGTCGCGCTGAAGCTCATAGGCAAGTCGCTGAACAATATCGGTCAGGCGATCTACTTTCTGGTTGAGTTCTTTGAGTTCTTGGCGAAGTTCCTTGTTGTCTTCTTCCAGTTTCTGGACACGCCCCATCAACGAAAACAGTTTCTGACTGAATTCAATGATTTGCTTCCACATGGGATTAATATGCCTTGGACAGGTTGCTCACCTGTTCTTCCAAACGGGCTAGTTTCGCCTCCGTCATTGTCTTGATGACCTGAGTTTCCAATTTGAGACGCTCGCTTTCAGTGCGAACTCGGTTCATCTGCTCTTCCATACGGCTCATTTCGGCAAGCAACTGGCGTACTGTTGCTTCATCCTCAGCGTCCGTCTGAGGAGAGGGTTGGGTTAGAATATCGCTCATGGGTATACCTCCATCCATAGTATAACATATGAACACCCTTCAACATCGAAAACAAGGCCTGATGGCCTCTCCAATGCAAGGCATGGTTGTGCCGTGTTCTCTACCACCAACGTCCCGTTGTAGTATGCAACTCCCATGTCTTGATTTCCGGGTCTGCCGCGTACAACTTAAGATGTCTCGGTGACATCTTCCACCCCGATGTAGTATCACCACGCGACACCAATGCCTGAAAATGCTGCAATGAAAGCAAAAAACAGCGGATGATCTCATCTGCTTCTACAACGATGGCAAGATAGGCTACGCAATGGAACGCTTGGCAAGCATCTTCCATCTTTTTTATGTGTTCCTGCGTAATGCGAACGAACTGCTCCGCCTGACCTGGTAGGCGGCAGCGGGTTTTGACCGAAATGCCCATAACCTCTTGCGTATGCGGATTGTGCGCGATAAGGTCAATACCGGTGTGGTCAACGCAGGCGCACTCGAAACGATATTTGGAAAGTCTGTACAAGACAAGTGCTTCGCCGAAGTCGCCGGTGATCTTTGCGTGCCGTGAGCTTTTCTCAATTGGGGGCTCGGTTTTTGACATGTTAACACTGTAACTCCCGCGTCATCGGAACTCTTCCTGCAACTCCGATAGGGCGGCAGATCCTGGGCACAACTTCTCATAGGGAACTTTTGTCAGCGCTACCGGGGAGGTCTGGTTCAGTTCGTGGAGGTCCGCCGTCGTCTCGTCTATGTATAGCAGCCCCGTCACCACCTCGCCCTTCGCCTGGTGCTCCTGCAAGTAGTCGGCCACCGAGCGCCGATCCGTCGGATCGTAGTGCGGGGGAACCGCCGTAAAGCGGACGACGCTGCCGTCGTGCATGGTCACGGAGGTAGGGCCGTTCTGTCCGATGTCGGCCACGATCTCGTGCGCCGGGGGTACGAAGTCCGCCTGGGTAGCTTTGAGCATGTGCTGGCGGGTGAAGAGGTAGCTTTTGGTGGAACCCTGGTGATCGTTGAACGTCACGCAGGGGGAGATCACATCTATGAGCGCGAACCCCTTATGCGTTAGCGCAGCCTTCAGGATCGGCACAAGTTGCTCCTTATCGCCCGAGAAGCTGCGGGCGATGAAGGTCGCACCCAGGCTTAAGGCCAGCGCAACCGGGTCAATCGGCGCCATCCGGTTGGGATCGCCGCGCTTGGGCTTGGAGCCGATATCGGCGGAGGCGGAGAACTGCCCCTTGGTCAGCCCGTAGACGCCGTTGTTCTCGATGACATAGAGCAGCTGGACGTTGCGCCGGATGGCGTGGCACATATGCCCCAGGCCGATGGAGAGCGAATCGCCATCCCCGGAGATCCCGATATAGAGCAGTTCCCGATTGGCCGCGTTGGCGCCCGTCGCGATGGCCGCCATCCGCCCATGCGCCGAGTTGAAACCGTGCGCGCCGCTGACAAAGTAGGTGGGGGTCTTTGAGGAGCAGCCGATGCCGCTCAGTTTCGCCAGCATGTGCGGCGGCGTGGATAGCTCCCAGAGCGCCCGGACGATGGCCGCCGTGATCGAATCGTGCCCGCAGCCTGCGCACAATGTGGACATGGAGCCTTCATAATCGCGGATGGTCAACCCAAGTTCGTTCCGCTGGAGGCCGGGGTGGATGGCGATGGGTTTTGCAATGGACGACACGGTTCTCCCTCCGACGCGCGCCACGTAGCGCGCTCAGGCAAGTTCACTCATCTATGAGCAGCGTATCGGATGGCGGCGCGGCGGCGTCTGCCTGCCGTACCGCACGATAGGGATTCTTCGATGGGTTTGCAAGCAGGGTGGTAATGCCTTCGACGACATGCCTGGCGCTCAGCGGGAAGCCGCCGTAGACCAGCACCGACCTCAACTTCTGTTCCGGTACGCCCGCCTCTAAAATCAAGAGCGAGCGGAACTGGGCGTCCCGGTTCTGCTCCACCACAAAGCACAGGTCGTGTTGGGCCAGGAACGCATGGACGCCGGTATCGAACGGGAACCCCCGGATACGCATATAGTCCGCAGGAACGCCCGTGCGTGCCAGCAACGCGAGCGCCTCGGTCACGGCGGGATCGCAGCCGCCCAGAGTGATCACGCCGAGGCGTTCGGCCCTCTCGTCGGCAGAGGGTTCCGCGTGTATGCGGATCACGGGCGCGGGAACATACTTTGCCGCCGCCTGGTGCTTGTGCGCCAGGCGATCCAGCACCTCCTGATATTCGTCCGGGATCTCCGTATAGCCGCCGAACTTGTTGTGTCCGGAGCCACGGGTGAAGAAGGCGCCCTTGGCGTGGACGCCGGGCACGGTGCGCGCGGCGACGTAGTCCGCGTCCTCGTTGGTATAGCGCTGGAACTTCGCGATCTGCTCCAACTCCTCCGCGTTCAGCACCCGGCCCCGGTCCGGCACGTAGGCATCCTCCCAGGTGAGGCGGGGGACGACCCAATCGTTCATCCCGATGTCCAGATCCGTGAGCATAAAGGTCGGCGTCTGAAAGTGTTCGGCCAGGTCGAACGCCTTCACGGCGAACTCAAAGCACTCGGCGGGGTTCGCCGGAAAGAGCAGGATGTGCTTGGTGTCCCCGTGGGAGGCGTAGGCGCACTCCAGGATATCGCCCTGTTGGGTGCGGGTGGGCATGCCGGTAGACGGTCCGACCCGCTGCACGTCGATGACCACCGCCGGGATCTCGGCGTAGTAGGCCATCCCGATCAGCTCGTTCATCAGCGAAATGCCGGGGCCGGACGTGGAGGTAAAAGCGCGCGCCCCGTTCCAGGAGGCGCCGATCACCATGCCGATCGCCGCCAGTTCGTCCTCGGCCTGCAGGATGCAGTAGTTGTTTTTGCCGGTCTCCGGGTCGCGGCGGTATTTCCGGCAGAAGCGGGTGAAGGCGTCCATGACTGAGGTGGACGGGGTGATGGGATACCAGGCGGCGACCGTCGCGCCCGCGTAGACGCAGCCCAGGGCAGTGGCGCTATTCCCATCGATGAGGATCTTGTCCGCGTTGGCGTCCATCTTCTGCAGATAGAACGGCAGCGGGCAATCGAAATGCTCCTGAGCGTAGTCGTAGCCGAGCCGCAGCGCGCAGCGGTTCGATTCCCGCAGGGCCGGCTTGCCCGCGAAGGTCTCCTCCAGCAGCTTCTCGATGATCTCCATGTCCACCTGAATGACCGCTGCCAGCGCCCCGGCGTAGGCGATGTTCTTCATCAGGATCCGCTCGCGCGCCTCCTGAAAATTGCGGTTGCACATCTCCGCCAGCGGAACGCCCAGGAAGGTCACGTCCTCGCGCCGGAGGTCCGGATCGAGCGGCCAGCTCGAGTCGTACAGCACATAGCCGCCCTCCCGCACCTCGCGAATATCGCTGGCGTAGGTCTGCGCGTTCATGGTGACCATCAGGTCATAGTCGAGAGCACGGGCCGTGTAGCCGTCCTTGTTGACCCGGATCTCGTACCAGGTGGGTAGGCCCTGGATGTTCGAGGGGAAGAGGTTCTTGCCGGAGACCGGGATCCCCATGCGGAAGATGGCCTGCATGATCAGGCCGTTTGCGCTCGATGAACCGGTCCCATTCACATTGGCGAGCTTGATGGCGAAATCGTTGACGCGGCTGCTCACGGCTTGGTCCCCTCCATCAGGGAGGCATAAGGGATGATGAGGTCGAACTTCTGCATGTCCCAGGCGGCGGTCGGACAGCGCTCCGCGCACAGCCCGCAGTGGACGCAGAGGTTCTCGTCCTTGAGCATAAGCCGCGCGGTCTGCGGCAGCGGAGCGGAGGCATAGAGATCCTGTTCGGGATTGATCGCCGGGGCCGTGAGGTGCTGCCGAATATCCGCCTCTTCGCCGTCCGGTGCGATGGTCAGGCAGAGGACCGGGCAGACGTCGATACAGGCGTCGCACTCGATGCAGCTCTCCGCCTTGAAGACGGTCTGCACATCGCAATTGAGACATCGCTGCACCTCGCGCGCCGTCTGCTCGGCGGTGAAGCCCAGCTCCACCTCGATGTTCAACTGCTGGAAGCGCTGTGTCAGGGCGACATGGCTCATCTTCTGGCGGGAGGCAGGATTGTAGTCGTTATGGTAACTCCATTCGCTGATTCCCATCTTCTGGCTGATGAGGTTGACGCCGAACGGCAGGCGCTCCGTAATCGGTGTGCCCTGGCAGTAGTTGTTGATCGAGATCGCCGCCTGGTGGGCGTGCTCGACGGCCCAGATGATGTTCTTCGGGCCGAACGCGGCGTCGCCCCCGAAGAAGACGCCGGGCAGCGTAGATTGCATCGTCACTTCATCCACCACCGGGACATCCCACTTGTCGAACGCGATGCCGATATCCCGCTCGATCCAGGGGAAGGCGTTCTCCTGGCCGATGGCGAGGATGACGTCATCGGCGGGGAGGAACACGGTGTCTATGACCTGCGATTCCCGCGCCGCTTTGTCCCATGACAACCGCTCGAACTCCATTCCTGTCAGCTTGCCGCCTTCGATGACGAACCGCTTGGGGGAGTGGTTGATAAGGATCTCAACGCCCTCCTCCTCGGCATCCTCCAGTTCCCAGTCGGAGGCCTTGAAGAACCCGCGCGGTCGGCGCGCCATCACCCGGATCTCTTTGCCGCCCAACCGGAGCGAGGACCGGCAGCAGTCCATTGCCGTGTTGCCGACACCGATGATCAGCACGCGTTCGCCCACCGAGTCGACGTGTCCGAAGGCGATGGCCTCCAGCCAGTCGATGCCGATATGGATCCGGTCGGTGTCGTAGCGGCCCGGAATGTCCAGGTTCTTCCCTCGGGGCGCCCCGCTGCCGACGAACACGGCGGCGTAACCCTCTCCGAGCAACGCCTTCATGCTCTCGACGGGGGTGTTGTAGCGGATGTCCACGCCGAGGTTGAGGATGGTATCCACCTCCTCATCCAGGACGCTGGGGGGCAGGCGAAAGGCGGGGATGTTCGTGCGCATCAGGCCACCGGGTTGTGGGAGCTTTTCGAACATCACGATCTCGTATCCCAATGGCAGCAGGTCGTTGGCGACGGTCAGAGAGGCCGGGCCTGCGCCGATGCAGGCGATCCGCTTGCCGTTCTTCCGTTTTGGGATCGGGGGGAGGAGGGGGAGGATGTCGTCGCGGTTATCCGCCGCGACGCGCTTGAGCCGGCAGATGGCGACCGGCTTCCCGTCCACCCGTTCGCGGCGGCAGGCGGGCTCGCAGGGCCGGTCACAGGTGCGCCCCAGGATTGCCGGAAATACGTTCGACTCCCGGTTGAGCATATAGGCGTCGGTATAGCGTCCCTGCGCGATGAGTCGGATGTACTCGGGCACGTTGGTGTGGGCGGGACAGGCCCACTGACAATCCACGACCTTATGGAAGTAGTCCGGATTGGTGATGTCTGTAGGCTTCATGGCTTTGTCCTGCAGCTTGGTACTGACGTTGTATCACCATTATACCACTAGTTACCATCATACCGCTTGCTCCACAGCCTCCCGCGTACATCCTCCAGAAAAGCTGGAGGATTAATCACGGTGGAACTCGAATGGTTCCAGAAAATTCACCCTGGAAACGATACACGATGCCTTTCCGAAACGCCTTCCATACATTAGGAAGCAGAGGATCGCGTGGGGTAGAGGAGACACGCAATGAACAAGGGAGCTGATGTGGGGGTTAAGGATATTTCCTCGATACACCAAGAGACGGGCGCCGCCTGGAATGAAGTCGCTGCCAACTACGAGCGCGGAGAAGCCTCCGACATCGCCTTTCTGCGGGAGGGAGGCAACCGGCTATTTGAGCCGGAGCGGCAAATACTAGGGGATCTTTCTCCCTGGTGCCAGCGTGCCATTCATCTACAGTGTTCGGGAGGCACCGATACCTTATCGCTGCTGTGTCAGGGCGCCTCAGAGGTTGTCGGTGTCGACATCAGCGAACGCATGATCGCTGTGGCCCGTCGGAAAACCGAAGTGTTAGGGGCAAACGCTTCGTGGTACTGTTCCGACGCGCTGCAGGCGCCGCACATCCTCGATGGCACGGCCGACCTGGTGTACACGGGTTGTGGCGCGCTGCCGTGGATGATGGATATCCGGGCCTGGGCACAGGTCGTCGCAAGGCTCCTGAAACCAGGCGGCCGTGTGTTCGTGTTCGAGGGGCACCCTCTGGACTGGGTGTGGAATAGCGATGCAATAGGGTACGAATTCGATACGGAACGCGGCGACTACTTTTCGGAGCAGTTGGATGACAGACGTTGGCCTGCTCCCGTCCTGGCCAGGCTGGATCTTCCCGAAGACAAGCGCCCCAGCGCCCGTGAACATCAGTGGACGCTGGGGCAGATCTTGAATAGTCTGGTGGCTGCCGGGTTGCACCTGGAACATTTCTCGGAGCATCCGGAGCCGTACTGGGACCTCTTCCCCAATATGCCCGAGGATGCCGTGCGCAGGTTGCCCCACACGTTTGCACTACTCATGAGCAAACCGACCTGTTGACAGATCGTGACTTTAGGGACCTTCTCGAGGCCTGCCGTCCGTCACGGTTTCAGGGCTTTTCGGGGAAATGGAACCGTCGACTATTTCACGTTCTCGTGCAGCCAATCGGCCAGTTCGGATACCTTGAACCCGTTCGGAAAAGATAGTGAAAATCGCTCCATCGAAACGATGGAGCGGCTTACCGCCATATCGGATCCCAGCGGCTTTAGGCAGTGGTTGGGCGACCGCCCTGCGTGTCCAGCATTTCCCGGACCTTTCGCCTCAATTCCGCCACCGTATACGGCTTGTGGAGGAAGCTCACCGTCTCGTCGAGTACGCCATGTTGCAGGATGGCATCGTCCGTATAGCCGGAGGTGTAGAGGATCTTTATCTGCGGCTGGAGATCCATCAGCCGCAGGGCCAGGTCCCGCCCGCTCATGCCGGGCATGATGACGTCGGTGAGCAGCAGATGGACCGGGCCGTGATGCTGATCCAGTCGCCGCAGGGCCTCCTCGCCGTTGCCGGCCATGAGTACGGTATAGCCGGCGGACTGCAGAATGCGCCGGGCCAGATCGCGCAGCGCATCGTCATCCTCGACAATGAGGATGGTTTCGGAGCCTTTGACCACGGCCAAAGGCCGTTCGGGGCGGGGTTCCTGCGGTAGCTCATCCACCTGCGGCAGGTAGATCTTGAAGGAGGTCCCTTTGCCGGATGCGCTGTCCACGCAGATGCTGCCGCCGCTCTGCTTGACGATCCCATAGACGGTGGACAAACCGAGCCCGGTGCCTCTGCCCTCCTCCTTGGTCGTAAAGAACGGCTCGAAGATACGGGTACGGGTTGCCTCGTCCATCCCAATGCCTGTGTCGCTGATCGCCAGCATGACGTGCGCCCCTGGCTGAAGGGGAGGGTTCTCCGCGGCAAAGGCTGCGTCAAGATCCAGAGCCTGCGTCTCCAGGGTGATTTTGCCTCCGTTGGGCATGGCATCCCGGGCGTTGACAACCAGGTTGACAATCGCCTGCTCGATAAGGCCGCGATCCGCCCTGACATTGCCGACATGGTGGCCCAGCACGAACTTAAGATGGATGTCCTCACCGATCAGACGCCGGAGCATGCTCTGCATGTCCGAGAGCACCGCGTTGAGGTTGAGCGCCTCCGACTGCATGATCTGTCGGCGGCTGAACGCCAGGAGTTGCCGGGTCAGAGCGGCT